>ENA-UAGO01000015-UAGO01000015.1-human-gut-metagenome-genome-assembly--contig:-NODE-15-length-45170-cov-4.933947_pt1 | contig 45170 bp, 42 predicted proteins | sample MGYA00243408_ERZ654338 | MGnify/ENA primary metagenome ERZ654338 (study PRJEB26926, sample SAMN06165053) | human gut metagenome | biome: ENVO:00009003; feature: ENVO:2100002; material: ENVO:00002003...
TACGGCGCGCCAGCGGAGAAACTTCCGCCGGGTATTCGGTGATGAAGGTCGGCTGAATCAGATGCGCTTCCGCCACTTCGTCAAAGATTTCGGTAACTATGCGTCCCAGCCCCCAGCTTTTCTCTACCTGAATACCGATAGATTCCGCCAGCGCTTTCGCCGCGTCGAAGTTATCCAGATCCGCCATGTTGGTTTCCGGACGGTGTTTCTTGATCGCTTCCCGCATGGTCAGTTTTTCAAACGGCTTGCCGAAATCAAACACCTGGTCGCCATACGGCACTTCGGTTTTGCCCAGCACCGTCTGCGCCAGGGTGCGGAACAACGACTCGGTCAGTTCGATCAGGTCTTTGTAGTCCGCATACGCCATATACAGTTCCATCATGGTGAACTCTGGGTTATGGCGTACCGAGATCCCTTCGTTGCGGAAGTTGCGGTTGATTTCAAACACGCGTTCAAAACCGCCAACCACCAGACGTTTCAGATACAGTTCCGGCGCGATGCGCAGGTACATATCCAGATCCAGCGCGTTGTGATGGGTGATGAACGGACGGGCGGACGCCCCGCCTGGGATCACCTGCATCATCGGGGTTTCGACTTCCATAAAGCCACGAGCCACCATGAACTGGCGCATGGTGGCGAGGATCTGCGAACGGATACGGAACGTATGACGCGACTCTTCGTTGGCGATCAGATCCAGATAGCGCTGGCGATAGCGAACTTCCTGATCCTGCAGGCCGTGGAATTTATCCGGCAGCGGGCGCAGGGCTTTGGTCAGCAGGCGCAGCTCGGTGCAGTGGATCGAGAGTTCGCCGGTTTGCGTTTTGAACAGCTTGCCGCGGGCGGCGATGATATCGCCGAGGTCCCATTTCTTAAACTGTTCGTTGTAGACGCCTTCCGGCAGGTCATCGCGCGCCACGTACAGCTGAATGCGGCCGCCGACGTCCTGGAGGGTGACGAAGGAGGCTTTGCCCATCACGCGACGGGTCATCATCCGACCAGCCACCGCAACTTCAACGTTCAGGGAAGCGAGTTCATCGTTGTCCTTCGCATCGAATTCAGCATGCAATTGGTCAGAGGTATGATCGCGACGGAAATCGTTGGGGAAAGCTACGCCCTGCTCACGCAGCGCAGCCAGTTTTTCGCGACGAGCTTTCAGTTCATTATTAAGGTCAATGGCCTCATCGGCACCTTGTGCTTGTTGTTCAGACATATGGATTCCTCATAACCTTGCTTTCAAACTAGCTTCGATAAATTGAACCAGGTCACCCTTCCGCGCGGCCTGTCTCTGGGAAGACACCAGAGCACAATCTTAACGATCCTGGATTCACTCCAAGCTGATCTCACTCAGCTATGGCTTCAGTAACGGTATTTTTTATCGTTGGCCTCCGCGCATGCCAGAATATCCTCCTCCTGTTCACTAAGCTGTGCAAGGAGCGACTTCGCGCTCCGCTGTTGAGGTAATGTCCCCGGTCGCGCTGCGCTTACCGGGGCTACGAATCGCAGCCCGGACAAGGTGTTTACGCCACGAGCCGGGACGAGCGTCAGGCGCCGCCGCCGGTAATTTCACCGGCAGCCGCACGACGTTTGCCGACGCTACAGGCCGCGGCAAAGGCGATAATGACCATCACCGCCACGCAGCCAAGGGTCCATTCGCCCATCTGCGCGAAGAAATGCTGATAGGCGGCAATCGCCGTATCGCTGATTTGCGATTCGGTGGTTTGCTGGGCGACCACGCCCGCCAGCCAGTTGGCCACCGCGCCGGTGGCCAGCATATAAATGCCGGTCAATACGCCGGTGACGCCGGGCATGTTCAGACGGGTGATTTGCGCCATCGCCACCGGGTCGATAAACAGTTCGGCAAAGCCCATCATCGCCAGCCCGGCGACCATCATGCCCATCGAGGCCTGACCGTCAGCCGCGCCATGGCGGGCATTGAGCGCCAGCAGCATAAAGCCGCCGCCCATCAGCAGCAGGCCGAAAGAAAATTTCAGCCAGACGCGCAGCACCGAACGCACGCTGCCTTCCGGGCGCATCAGCCACGCCAGCACCACGCCGGCCGCCATCACCGCTATCGCGTTAACCGACTGGAACAGCGCGGTCGGCACGTCCCAGTTCAGCAGACGACGATTGACGAAGTGGTCGATAAACAGGCTAATCGAGCTCCCGCCCTGCTGCGCCAGCACCCAGAACAACGTTCCGGCGAGCATCAGCAGGACGATCTGCCACAGCGCGCGACGATGCTCCGGGGCTTTGATCATGATCCGCGCCACCATCTGGGCGGCGAACAGGCAGACGATCGCCAGCAGATAGCCGGACCAGTTGTTTTGCAGCAGCAGCGTGAAAAATACCGGCGCCAGGCAGAGCATCACCAGCAGCCAGCCCCAGGTCGGCAGCACGAACTTCACCGCCCGCAGCGCCGGTTTATCGACGCCGCGGGTATGCCGGAAGTGGCGGCTGCCGCTTAAGAAAATCATCAGGCCGATAAACATACCGATCCCCGCAAGGGCGAAGCCGATATGCCAGCCGTACCACTGCGCCGCCAGTCCGCAGGCGATGGGCGCGGCAATCGAGCCGACGTTGCCGGCGGCGTACAGCAGCGAGAAACCTCCGTCGCGACGCGGGTCGTCGTGAGCGTACAGTTCGCCAAGCAGGCAGCTGATATTGGATTTAAACAGGCCGTAGCCGCAGATGATGATCGCCAGCGCGACGTACAAACTCCATGCGGAGGTCGACTCAACGCCCAGCACCACATGGCCGAGGGTCATCAACAGCGCCCCGGCAATTACCGCCGTGCGGTTGCCGAGCAGGCGGTCGGCAAGCCAGCCGCCGAGAATAGGGGTAACGTAAACCAGAGATGCGTAAGCGCTGAACAGGCTGATGGCGTGGCTGTCGTCGAAGCCAAGCTGGTGGGTAAGGTAAAGGATGAGTAAGGCGCGCATGCCGTAAAAGCTGAAGTACTCCCAGATCTGGATCGCAACGATGTAGTAAATCGCGCGCGGCTGTGAGGGTGTTTTCATGTGTTCTCCTTGCAGCGTGAAAAAGGGAAGTGGCAAGCCACTTCCCTGGTGTGCGTCTATTACTTGTTATTCTCTTCTTTCAGCACTTTAACGGTGTAACGACCATCCGCCTGACGATAGGCGCCGTGGATATCGGTTTCGAAGCCTGGATAGTGGGCGCCGATTTCGCACAGCATCTGCAGGAACTCCAGCACCGGACGGCTCTCTTCGGTGATCATCTCACCCGGCATCACCAGCGGCACTCCCGGAGGATACGGCAGGATCATATTGGCGTTGACGCGGCCGACCATCTCTTCGAGATACACTTCTTCCGTCTGACCGTGCAGCTCTTTCTGGAACGCGGCATACGGGGTCATCACCATCGATGGCAGCACTTCAAACGCGCGGAACATCAGGTCCGGCAGGTTGTGATGCTCAATCAGTTTGTGAATGTTCTGCGCGAGGTCCTGAATACGCATGTTTTCATAGAATTCAGGATCTTCACGGTACAGCGACGGCAGCATGTTTTTCACCCGCAGGTTCAGGTCGAACGCGCGTTTGAAGTCGGTCAGCGCACGCAGCAGGCTCAGCGCTTTAGTCTTATCGATACCGATACTGAACAGGAACAGCAGGTTGTACGGACCGGTTTTCTCTACCACGATGCCGTGTTCGTCGAGGTATTTCGCCACGATGCTTGCCGGAATACCGAAGTCATCCATGGTGCCGTCTTTCTTCATCCCCGGAGTCAGCAGCGTGACTTTGATCGGGTCGAGGTACATGTGTTCATTATCGATGTTTTTGAAACCGTGCCATGCGCTGTCGGAACGCAGCGGCCAGCATTCAGGACCATCGATATGCTCCGGCTGCCAGACGTCGAAGAACCAGCCGTCAGACTCGCCTTTCAGACGTTTGATCTCTTTACGGAACTTGATGGAACGTTCAATAGAGCCGTCGATCAGACGCTTACCAGCGTTCCCCTTCATCATCGCCGCCGCGGTTTCGGTGGAGGCCACGATCCCGTAGTGTGGAGAGGTGGTGGTGTGCATCATGTAGGCTTCGTTGAAGGTCTCTTCGTTTACGTCGCCTTTCACGTGGATCATCGACGCCTGGGAGAACGCCGCCAGCAGTTTGTGCGTGGACTGGGTTTCATAAATCACTTTCCCTTCGACGCGGCCGCCGCTCATCCCGCATTTGCCTTCATAGATCGGCGAGAAGTTGGTGTAAGGCACCCACGCGGAGTCAAAGTGGATGGATTTCACATCCAGGGTTTTCTTGATGAAGTCGGTATTATACAGCAGACCATCATAGGTTGAGTTGGTGATAACCGCGTGTACCGGCCAGGTCGCATTCGGCGTCTCTTTCACACGCTTGGCGATAGTCGCGTGCTGGAATTCGCTCTGCGGAATACCGCCGAGGATACCGTAGGCGTTACGGGTCGGACGGAAATAGATCGGCGTAATGTCGCTCATCATCATCAGGTGAGTCAGCGATTTGTGGCAGTTACGGTCAATCAGCACAGTGCTGCCGGCCGGCGCGGAGTACATGCCGACGATTTTGTTAGCAGTAGAAGTACCGTTGGTCACCATGTAGCTGCGTTCTGCGTTAAACACGCGAGCGATATACTCTTCCGCTTCTTTGTGCGGGCCGCTGTGGTCCAGCAGGGAACCCAGTTCAGAAACCGAAATGGAGATATCGGATTTCATGGTGTTGGAGCCAAAGAAATCGTAGAAGATGCTGCCTACCGGGCTTTTCTGGAACGCGGTACCGCCCATGTGGCCTGGGGTACAGAAGGTATATTTACCTTCACGGACATATTTGAACAGCGCTTTGGTCAGCGGCGGCAGAATGGTGTCGATGTATTCGTCAGTGTTCTGTTTGATTTTGTTCGCGATATCTTCCGCAGCGCCCAGCGCATATTCGAAGAAGCGAACCTGCATGCGCAGATCGTTCAGGCTAACGTCCAGAGTGGAGTAGGTGTTAGCGAACGCATACAGCGGCATGTACTCGTTCATTTTGCTGATTTCTTCGCACAGTTCGAGATTGTATTTATCCCAGTCGAAGATCACGCCGCACAGACGAGAGTTGTTTTCAATAAGTTTTAATAAGTCGTCACGGTCGTTCGGGTAGACAATACGGAAGTCCAGGCGTTCGAGAGCACGATGCAGTTCACGGATGGGTTCTTCTTTGAAGTAAACCCCCATGTGATTCATGATTGCAATAACGTTCATAGTCAAATCTCCAGATGTAGAAAGCCCCTCCCGTCGCGTGATGACAGGTGATGGAAGGAGCCTCAGGAAAACGGGTTACTGATTAGTGCGCGTTAGCGGTGGTGTTGTTATCCGATGCGTTGTTCTGGCGCTGGTGCATTTTGCGACCGTAGAACATCAGGATAATCAGGCTAACGATGAAGGTGCCGGCCAGTTCGAAGGAGCTTGCGCCCATCAGCGCGATGAAGCAGAACACGCAACCCAGTACCGAACAAATCAGGCTAACGAAGTTACGGATGTTGATGCCTTCGAAACGAATCAGGTCAACACAGGAGTAGAAGTAAGGCAGCATGGTCAGCAGTACCGCGATACCGGTCAGTTCGCCGAACAGGTCAGAGGCTTTACCACCGGCGGAGTTCATCAGGGTAATCAGCACCATCAGCGCGGTCATTTTCACTGCGGCCAGCAGCAGGCCTTTTTTCGGAATACCGTTGTTATCAACTTCGCCATACACTTTCGGGAAGTTACCGTCGTTGGCGGCACGCACACCGGCCTGGCCAACCAGCATCATCCACGAGCCCAGAGAAGTCAGGCAGGCAAAGGCGGTGAAAGCGGATACCATCGGTGCAGCCCAGCCGCCGAGGATGGTAGAGGCGCTAATTGCGAACGGCGCACCGGACGCGGCCATCTGAGAAGCAGGATACATACCGGCGATAACCTGAGTCGCGGCGATGTAGACGATACCGGCCATCGCGGTACCCAGCATGGTTGCCAGCGGCACGGTACGTTTCGGGTTTTTCACCATCCCGGTACTCACGGCGGCGGATTCTACGCCAACGAAGGCCCACAGGCAGAGCAGGATACTTTTAATAACCGCGTGGCTATCAGTGGTGCTGGAGGTATTCCAGTTCGCCTGATAGGTAGCGACATCAAACCAGTGCCAGCCGACGACCGCGGTCATGACTACCGGAATAAGCACCAGTACCAGACCAATGGTGGTCAGACGGCTGACCCAGGTCCCGCCGAGCATATTAACGAAAGTAAAGATCCACACGATGGCAATACAGGCAATACCTGCTGGCACCGGGTTATTTAAAATTGGGAAGAACGTAGAGAGATAAGAAACTGCGGTAATCCCGATGGCCAGGTTACCAATCCAGTTTGCATGATAATAAAGGACACCGGTCTGGAAACCGAACGCCGGAGATATTTCGCCAGCGTAGGCAATAGGACCGCCCTGCTGCGGGTTTTTAGTGGCCAGTCGGGCATAAACATAAGCCAGAGACATCGCACCAATAATTGAAATTACCCAGCCCCAAATGGCAATACCACCGATGCTGGCCAGGTTCGCAGGTAATAATGCAATCCCGCTCCCCATCATATTACCGGCGACGACACCGGTACAGGCAAATAGCCCGATCTTCTTGGCAGAACTCATGGTTGTTTTTCTCCTAAGTTTATTTGGGAGGTACAGATCATGATACAGAACCATTAATTGACCCGACCAACTGCCAACAAGATTACTGATTTGTACGAGATAAGTCCTAAAGATAAAGTGATATAAAAACAAACATCAGACAAATGATATTTTGACCTTTTTCGCTTAACATATAAACATGACAACAGGGTGTCAGAAAAAGATAAACATCGTTGTATTACAGCAAGTTATAAGAAGCAGAACATGTTACCTGACTGTTATTTAAAGCCTCCTGAATGCTAAATAAAAATAACAACAAGAGGCTTCATGAGAAACATAAATTTAACCTCACCATGCCCAAAACCTTGCACATGATGAGGATTTACTTATTCTGAAGAGAGAAAGTTGTCGAGATATGGAACTACTCGGTTAACCGACGTCTGGAAAACCCCATTTTCAATCCAGTACAGGGTATCTTCGCCAGGACGTAAATTAAACGCCGTGATGTAAGAATCGGCAGCCAGACGGTTCTCACCTTTCATCTCATAGACTTTCCCTAACAGCACATAATTTAGCCATGACATCTCTAAATCAATCGCACTATTAATTGCGGTATTTGCTTCGTCGACTTTGCCCTTCCCCAATGAATCCACCGCTTTTATTTGATAATAAATCGCCATGTCTTTTATACCCGGCATCGCCCCTACCCGCTCGACTTCACTGTAGAGGGCGGCCAGCTGTTTATCGTCAAGCGGCTGTTGTGAATGGCGCAATACATCCACCAGCGTTTTTTCGGCATAGGCGTAAATAAAATCCGGCGCCCGCTTAATCACATCATCCAGCAGGCTACTGGCCTTACTTAATGAATCGACATCGCCCTTCATTAACAGCTGATGCGACTGGTAGAAATAGGTTAACGCCACGCTTTGCGAGGGCTGATATTGCCTGAGCATCGCCTGCATTCGCGCCGGCCACGGCTGCGCCAGGGCATCCGACAGGCTGTTCATCAGATCGTTCTGGATGGTCAGCTGGTTATCGTTGGTCACAAAGTAGCGCTTATCCAGCATCGTCGAGCTGTCGGCGTTGTCCACCAGCTGGACCGACATAAAGCACTGCTGCGCCCGATAATGGCGCTGATTAACGAACTCAATGGTCAGCGTTTTGCCGGAACTGCTTGGTTCATTGATGTTGTAGTCCGTTTTGTCATGCACCATAAAGGTCGAGAAGGTGTTCAGCGAGGTGGTGATCAGGCTGGCCAGTCCTACGGCGTAGGAGTGCTGCGACGACCAGTTAGCGCAGGAGTTGCCATTCACCAGGTGGATATCGATATCGCGCGGATTGAGCAGCAGACGCGCCTTGTTGACCGGCGGCCGCGATTCCATGCTCGACAGCGCCACCAGCGCCACGCAGGTGCCCAGCGCCAACAGGAACAGCCCCCACACCAGGGCGGTAGTGAGGCGCTTGCGGCCTGACGGCGCGCTGGCCACGGTAGGAGCCGGTGGCGGCGCGGCGGCATCAGGGAGAGGGACAGAGACGTCGGATGGCGCACCGGCGGCCGGCGGCGCAGGAACGGCGGTCGACGGCGAAGGCGTCAGCGCCTCCATCGACGGGGCTAGCTCCTCCCCCTCTTCGGTGCACCAGATCACCGGCACCGTGAGCTTATACCCCCGTTTGGGTACCGTAGCGATGTACTCAAGGCTAACGTCGTCGCCGTCTTTGAGCGACTTGCGCAGTTCAGAAATACTCTGCGTGACGACGTGGCTGGTCACAACGTTCCGGGTCCAGACGTTTTCGATAAGCTCGTCCCGGCTAAGCACTTCCCCCGGATGGCGGGCAAAAAAGACCAGAAGATCGATTAAACGCGGTTCAAGGGTAAGCTGGCGCCCCTTCCTGCTGATTTGGTTTACAGAGGGGGTTACCAGCCATTCACCGACGCGAACAACAGGTTGTAGCATACAAGAAAGCCCCAGACAAAAAGGGAAAGGCGCGATGATAACACATTTGTCCTACCTATTTTTGCCAGGGGTCACTCCCTCAGGCATTAGGCCGGAATTGGCTCTTTATTAACAATAAAAAGCAATAATTCATTAACATCGTGATCATGAAATCTATATATAGCGATAAAAACGCATTTCCGCTGCCGCTATTGCCTAAGGCAATTCCGATAGCAGAAAAAAATAAGCCCGGAGGCTTAACGCGCTCCAGGCTCAATGCGTTGCGCGCCGATACGGCACGCTTTAAAAAAAGGTTATTTATACACTTCCGCTGTGGCTTCAAAGTTAGGGCCATGCTCACGCGCAGCGGTGATCACGTAGTACTTTCCGCCTTTCTCATCGGCCAGCTTGGAGAGCTGATCGTGCAGATCGGAAGGCGAAGAGAATTCGCCACCGGACGGCCCCACCGAGATCGGCCCGACTTTGGTCAGTTTGAAGTGTTTCACTTCTTCTTTGGTAATCAACTGCGCGGCGGAGGCGCCAAATGCAACGGCGGAAAGGGCTAACGCGACTATCACTTTTTTCATCCTGCAATCTCCTTGGAATTAGCCTTCAGTCAGGCCCTTTCAGTATAGACGGCGATTTACTAAGCGTGCTACCGATGCGCTTATTTTTTGGCCGAGGCGTTCAGTAACGCGGCGGTACTCCTTCCGGGCGGGTCTTAAAGCGCCGGTGCAGCCACATGTATTGCTCGGGCGCCATCAGGATGCACTGTTCGATAATCTGATTCATCCAGGCCGCCGTAACCTCGGCGCTCGCCAGCGGCGGCGTGCGCTCCGGCGTCAGGGAGATCAATTCATACCCCATGCCGTTGGGCTTGCGCCGCGGAACAAACGGCACAATCGTCGCCCCGGACATTTTCGCCAGCATCCAGGTACCGGTGGTGGTCGCCGCCTGTTCGACGGCAAACAGCGGGGCGAAGACGCTGCTGGCCGGACCGTAGTCATGATCCGGCGCGTACCAGAGAATTTCCCCCTCTTTTAGCGCCCTGACCATCCCTTTCAGATTTTTTCGATCCAGCATGGTCTTGTTAGAGCGCAAGCGTCCCCAGGTTTGCAGCCAGTCAATCAGCGGGTTATCGTTGGGCCGGTAGACGCCAATGCCTGGGGTAAACATGCCGTACATTCGCGCACCCATTTCGAGGGTCAGAAAATGGATACCGATCAGTAAAATGCCCTGCTTTTCTTCCAGAAGCTCCACCACCTCGTTAACGCCGCTGGTCTCGGTCCAGCGCGCTACCCGGTGCGTCGGCCAGAACCAGGCCATGCCGGTCTCCATCAGCCCCATGCCCAGCGATTCAAAGTTTTTCACCAGCAGCGCCTCGCGGTCGGCGGCGCTCATCTCGGGAAAGCAGAGTTCGAGATTACGTCTGGCAATCCGCGCGCGGCTTTTCATCACCCGCATTGCCAGCCGCCCAAGCGCCGTTCCCAGACGGTAGATCACCGGATACGGTAATTGCACCAGCAGCCACAAAAAGCCAATTCCCAGCCACAACAGCCAGTAACGCGGGTGCAACAGCGCGCGGGAAAATTTGGGTAAATTTGACATAGTAATCCTGTTAATTCACTCAATAATAGCTGAGCAAAAACCGCGAAATAAAGTAGCGGATCCTGCACGTAGTATTTTTCCAATTCGTGCGGTAATACTCAATCACAAAGCGCGTTATTATAAGCCGATTCCAGGATAAATTCAGCCCTTACGCTGGGGACTACTCTATTATTAGACGCAACGCGTAAAATTTCCTGTTTAATGCATAAATAAATAAACCTAACCTCTACGGCTCGGCCGATTGTCGATAAAATAGCCAGTACATTTGCCTCAGCCTCTCGACCAATACCTCTTTTACTCACGCTTTATTATGGCGGTAGCGAACGCAAACAGTCCGTTTCGCCCGGTTTGACACGGCCAGCATGCGGTTATTTGTGACTGGGGCAAAGGTTAAGCATCGACATTGCGGATCCTTTTCCCAGATATGCTACGTTTACAGCGCTCATTCGACGCAAGTGCCTTTGCCGACGTCGCCGCTTTCAGAAGCCATAGTGAGAAGGAACTATGACAATGAATTATCAATTAGTGAAGCAAGTCAGAGAAAATACCCCATTAAGAAAAAGCTTCATTGACCTTGCCGTTAAGACTTTTGACCTGTCTTTTGAAGAGTGGTATCAGCAAGGTTACTGGACCGACGCCTATATCCCCTATGCTTTTGTCGAACGCAATAAAGTTATCGCTAACGCTTCGGCCAACATCATCGACCTGCGCTGGCAGGGCGAGCCCCGGCGTTATATTCAGATTGGCACCGTGATGACCGAACCGGACCACCGTAATAAGGGATTAGCCGGCCAGCTTATCCATCACATCCTGCAGGACTGGCAGCAGGAGGCGGACGCCTTCTTTTTATTCGCCAATCCCACCACGGTGGATTTTTACCCCAAATTTGGCTTCACCCGCAGCGAAGAGTATCAATATATTATGCCGGTCTCCCCGCGAGCCGGTGATTTTCGTAAACTGGATATGGACAGCCCTGACGATGTCGCCCTGCTCCGCCATTACTATGAAAAATCCAACCCGTTCTCACCGCTGCGGGTGGAGCATAACTTTGGCCTGCTGATGTTTTACTGCTCAGCCTTTATGAAGCATTTTGTCTATTACTCGGCAAAAAATGAGGCGGTGGTCATCGCCATGCAAAACGGTCCGGTGCTGATCTGCTTTGATCTGTTCTGCGACGTGGGTAAGAGCCTGTCGACGCTGGTCAACGAACTGGCCGATGACCACGTTTACCAGGCCATCCTCGGTTTTACCCCCAGTGAAGACCGGCTCGGCGAGTATGAGAAGATAGAGGGAGAAGATATCCTCTTCGTCTATGACCAGAAGGAAAACCTGTTTAAAGACAGGAAGTTGATGTTTCCTTTACTGGCGCATGCCTGACGGCGCCGCGCCGCCAGGCAGATCAGTTATAAGTCACCACGAAGGTCGCGCTGGCGTTCGCTTCGCCCGCAGTCACTGCGGGCTGCGTCTGGATATAGCGGGCCTGATAGGATAAACGATAGTTCGTCTGACTGCCTTTATTCCCGGACCAGACCTGGCTCACCTGGTTTAGCGGCACCAGCGCGCCGCCGGCACTGAGGATCTGCACGCCAAGTCCGGATGCCCCTTCGGGTTGGTCATCGATTTTAATCACTTCGTTGGCGGCGACAGCGCTGTCCACCGTCGCGTTAAACTGCATAAACACGCTGCCGACATTTTCACAGTTCGTCAGGTTGATGTTAAAAGGAACCGGGGCGGTGGTGCTGTTGAGCCCGGTAAATGCGGTTTTGTTATGCCGTCCGAGGAAGACGTTAATGTTTTTACTGTCGTCAGTAATCTTGCAGGTGGGTGATTTGACCTGAATACAGAGCCCGCTGACGCTGAAGCGCATCGCCTGTACTCCGCCAAGATAAATATCGCCAAGGTAATCATTAAGGCAATATTCGCCCGGCGGCGGTAGACCGCCGTTATCGGCAATCCGCCAGAAATAGATGGTCGGTTTTTTATTTTCCGCCTGAAATGCGCGCTGGCCGGAAAATACCGGCGCGGAAGGCCAGGCCGTGAACAGGGGATCGAAATTAATTCCATCCTGTTCCCCCATCTGAAAGCTGTAGCCGATGCCCGGCAGGCGGTCGATGCTGTAGATATCCCCCGGCTTGCCGTCTCCCGCCGGGCCGACCCGGGAACCGCCAATGCTCTGAAACCCGCCGGGCTCGCTGCCGCTGCAGGCGATCTCCCAGCGTTCGTTATTAGTGATAATCATCCCTCCGTAGCTGTATAGCAGGGAGCCGATGGGGAGATCGCTGACGTCAAGGTTGATACTGGCCTGGCTGACGTTCACTGAATACTCGATAGTTTTGCCACTGACCATCTGACACGCTGCCGACAGCGAAGCGCAGTACCCGCCGGCCAGCAGAAGAGGTACCCCTGATGCGATGATTTTTTTCATATTACTTCTCCTTTATTCCCGGCCGGCAGACCTGATGCGGCGTGCCGCTGCTAACCTGCTGCACCGCGTCGTCGCGGATGGCATAGGCCAACCGGCAGCGTTGCCCGCTGCGTTCGCCCCATACTACCGAGACGCTGCCGTGGTCTTGCGGCACTCGGGCATACAGCAGCCCGCCCTGACCGACGGCGCCAACCGCCCGACCGTTGTCGTCGAACACCTCCGCGCCCAGCGGGGGCGCCGCGCCATCCGGCAGCGTGACATGGGCAAACCAGGGATAGCCGGTACGCGTGACAAATTTGACCTTCACCGCCGCGCCCGAATCGGGCACCACCGTCGTGCTGCTGGAGACAATCTCCACATGGTCGTTCAGACCCTGCGGATCGAGATCCAGCCAGTTAGCGGTAAAGGGATCGAGGTAAGGGATGATCGTAAAACCCTGGCGGTTAATCGGCTGTCCAAGGCGGTTAGCCACCCGGGCCCCCACCGCGCCGGGCGCTTCCACAATGGCGAAGGTTTCCCCCAGTTCGGGGGTGGCGGTCATGCCGCCTTGATGCGCTACCAGGGCGCCCGATGCCCCCAGCGAGTACTGCTGCTGATGGCGACCGGCGCTGGCGCTGGCGCTGGCGTTCAGGTACGCATAATCCGTCCGCAGGCTACCGTTGGCCGCAACGCTGGCTTCATTTGGGTTCTCCCGCGGCATGTCGTAGCTGGCGGTCAAACCGTAGCTGAAGGCGTTTTTCTCGCCTGCGCTGCCGGTATAGCTGGACTGCAGCTGGCTGCCGTAGTTTTTATCGTGGTTAAAGCGGGTGGTCAGGCTGCCCGCCTGCCCGAACGGCAGCGAAAAGGAGACGCCCACCACCTGATTATTGCGGTGATGGATATCCTGGCTCTGCTGGGCATACAGATAATAATTGAGCTGACCATAGCGGTTGGCATAGCCCAGCTGATATGAGCGCCAGCGGTGGTGGCGGACATCCTCACTCCAGATTCCGTTAAATGACAGACTGCCGCTGCCGGCCTGCTGAGACAACGTCGCGCTGTAGCGGGTCATCTCCCGCCAGTCGTTGGGGTGCCGGTCGTGCTCCCAGGCGGCATCGCGAATGGAGCGATAATTGCCGTCGTTGCTGTGGCTCATCGAGAGCAGCATTCGCGTATCGGATGTAAACGATTTTGATGCGGACACCCGCCAGCGGTAGCCCTCCTGCCAGCCGTGCTCCCTGCCCTTCGCCGCAGAACGGGAAAGATCGACCGCCAGCGCGCCCCAGTAGGTATTGAAGGCGCTGCCGACCAGCGTCGAGTAATAATCTGTCGTCGCGTTAGCGCCGGTATAGCCGCTGATATAGTCATTGAAGCCGTACTGCAGCGTGGCTTCGCCAAATCCCGGCCGCCCGGCGATCCCGTCCTCATCCAGATAGCCCAGCGACAGATCATAATAGACCGCGCCTGCCCGCACCAGGCCAGGCAGCGTGGCGTACGGCACGGTAAAGGTGTCCTGACTGCCATCCGCCTCGTGGATCGTCACCTGTAAATCGCCGCCGGCGTTGGTGGGATAGAGATCGTCGAAGGTGAATTTGCCCGGCGGAACCGTTGCCTCGTACAACAGAGCGCCGTTCTGGGTGACCGTTACGCGGGCGTTGGTGCGCGCCACGCCGCTGACCGACGGCGCAAAACCGCGGCGAGAGCCCGGCAGCATGCGCACATCGGTAGCCAGCCTGCCGCCGATAAAACTGACGCTGTCAAAGAAGGTTCCGTCGGTCCATCCCTGACCCAGCCGTAACGTGGACGCCCAGTTCACTACACTTCTCTCAGCCCAGGTGGCAATGCTATCCCAGTGCGTATTCCCTTCCTGCGCCTGGTAGCTGGACTGGTGATGTAACCGCCAGCCAAAGGCGCGCAGGCTGGCATCCAGCCCGAGATAATGATGGCTGCTGGTGTCCCCGTCGACGATGCTCTGATAGCTATTGGCCTGGTAGCGCAGCACCGCGGCGGGCACGCCGCTATCCACCTTTTTCAGGTTCACCGCCCCCCGATAATGGGGTTGCAGCAGCGCCTGGGGCATATTTACCCGCAGGACGTTTTCCCCGCTGTCATACTCCCAGCCGATCGCCTTATCGATCTGCGAAAAACGCAGGCAGGTGGCCGCGGTTGGCCACTGGGCATCCTTCAGCTGCAGAGCGTCGAACAGCGAGGGTGAGATGCAGGGCTCAAGCTGGCCATCGTGTTCCTGGATAACAAACGTTTCTTCCCCCAGGTCCCGGCCATTCACCGAGAGCGTGCTGCGGTACTGTCCGGCGTGTAGTGGATTACCGTATTGATATTTCTGGAGATCAACCTGCGCGGCGCCGTGCAAATGGGCGCGGTTAAAACTAAACGCCTCTGCCGCCCATGCCTCCTGCCAGGGAAGGAGCAGCATCAACCCAACCTTGATCTCCCTGAGTTTCATAATAATGTCCTTACTGAGGATAATTATGATTCACTACCGCGCCGTAATCATTGATGGTGGTGAAGCTGAATTTGGCTGGCAGCGTGCGCAGCGCGACCCCTTTAGGCGCGATCTCCAGCGAGGAAAACGGGGCGACCATGCCGGCAGCGTGTTTTTGTCCGTTAAGGGTGATGCTGTCGATGGTGATATAGCGCGCTGAGGCATTGCTCACCCGCAACCCGTTGCCCGTAGGAGCCAGCGCCCAGCTCAGGGCTTTTTCCGCGGCTATTTTTTCCGCCGCCACGCCTGCCGGACGGTAAAACAGCTTGATACGCGACCGTATCGCGAGCTGCAGGTAATTGTCAGTCTTGCCATTTTTCGGCTCAGGTGGGATATCCAGCAGATTGAACCAGAACAGCGATTCCCGATCCTGCGGCAGGCGGCTGCCGTTAAACACCAGGCGCCAGCTCTGGCCTTTTCCCGGTTCGATGCGCACAATCGGCGGCAGCACAATAAACGGCGCCGCATCCTTTTCCGGTTGATTTTGCACGCGGCCATCGTCGACCCAGACCTGCGTCAGAGAGGGGGTCTCCCCCATATTGGTGGCCCGGACGGCGATCTCTTTTTTGTCGCCGGGAAAAATAATCCGTGTGCCGTCAATAACCATGCTGGCGTCCGCCGAGGGTAAATAGCTGGACAGCAGCAGTGCCAGAACCATACGCCGCATATTCACCTCCTCCTTGTCGGGGGGATAAACGGCCCCTGAGCGGGGCCGTGGACAGGGGTTACGGATAGACCACCGTAAAGTTGACGTAGGCTGCGACTTTTCCAGCCTTGGCGGCATCAGTCGCATAGTAGCGGGCATAGAAAGGCAGCGAGGCGGAACCATCCTGCTCAGCCACCGCCACCGGGATCGCTTCCAGGCGAGCAACTTTGCCGTCTGCAGCGACCGCCGGGGTCTCCGCGAGGTTAATCGGCGTAAACCGGGTGTTCAGCAGCTCCACATCCACGTTTTCTGCTTCCGTGCCGTCAGACAGAGTGTTTTTTAGTCGACCCTCCGTGGAAACGTATTGATCTTTCTCGAAGTACACCGAGACATCAGCCCCTGGGGTGCAGCTCGTCAGATCGATGGTGAAGGGAACCACGCCCGCCGTCTCACCCGCGCTGCTGAGCGCTGAACGCTGGACCGTCGGTAGGGTTACCGTCTTGTCTTTATTCACTACCGTACAAGTATTTTCGATGACTTCACCATTAAAGGTGACTTTGCCATCAGCAGCCTGTGCCGCTACCGGAGAAAGCATCATCATCACCACGAAAGATGCCATTCCTCTGCTGTATTTTTTCATCTTCACTCCTCATCACCACGCTTATGGAGAATCGTTCAGGAAATACCCTGGCGTACTTTATACGTACAATTTATTAATGCTCAGTCCATTGGATTAACCTGTTATCTTTTAACCCCTTCCCTGCACTGACATCCTACTCACTTCATTATTTATTATTCAAATTCGCCACCAGGACCATTTCTACTTTTTATAGAAAAGTCTTAACACCACTTTGAAAAAGAAATAAAACTGACACACAATAAAAACACAACTCACTGTAAATAAAAGGTAATTTTTATTTTTTATTTTCTAAAAAACATTCGAGAAATGCGATCTAACTATCTCACCCTCATTATTAACCACCTCCTCCCACGTTCTCCCCCCTGGATTGAAAGCGCAGGGAGTATGTTATTTATGGCGGGTATTCTCTACAGTAAATTGTCGAATCAGGCAGGACAGCATGCACAGCGTATTTATGCCAGGAGGTCATTATGTTGATCTGCATTGCGGATTCAGAATATTTTAATATTGCCCTGAAAGCGTATATTAATGAACCAAACAGCAAGCCTCTGGATATTAAAGAAATACTCTGTTACCCGTTTAGTGGACAGAGTGAGATGTTCTATACTTTTTTTGCGACCGATGCCGGAGCCCGGCTAAGCACCATCCTTATTGATTACAGCAGCGTCAGCATCGAAGTACTGCAGGTCGCGCTCAGTTTAAAATCGTTTAATCCCCTGATCCGGATCTTTATTTTTGCCAAATCAGGCTACCCGTTGAGCGAGCTCGAACGCAGCCTCGCCATTGTGCTCGGCGCAGAGTTCATCACCAGTTTTGCCGGGCTCAGCGCTGCCCTTGCCCGCGGTCCGCGCTTGACATCGCCCCCCGCCGACAAGCTCTATATCGCCATACCTGACAGCTATAACCTGACCCGTAAGGAAACTTTTTTAATCAGCCTGCTGATGGGGGGAATGCCGTTGTGTCACGTGGCCAGCACCATGCAGCTCACGATCAAACGGGTCTACTACTACCGTTCACGCGTCCTTAGCAAGCTGGCGGTGAAAAATAACGTGGAACTGATGAACAAAGTTCAGGGGATGGTGTTGCGCCACTACCGACAGGAGACAGGCCATGAAATCGTATCTCTACGCTAAAAATCGCCTCATGTTGATTATCCTGAGCTGGCTAAGCGCAGACGAGGCGTTGCCATCTCGTCATGATTTCCAGCAGACTGAAACCATCCTCAGCACCCTGCATATACCGTATGTGCTGAAGCCCGACCTTGATCAACTGAGAGCTACGCTACAGCCATTACTCGCCACGCCCAGGCCGCAGGCCTGTGAGGTAGGCGCTTTTCTCAGCGCCCTGTTGGCGCTGTATACCCGGTTAACCGAATATACCGCCGTCGAGCACTATCTGCTCTCCCGGCATCTCTGAGTAGTAACCCGCCTGGGCAGGAAGACGCCGCGCGCCTCCTGCCTGTAAGGCATTACCTTAGCTCAGCAGACCGCTCGCCGCGTCGGGAGACGTAATCCCGATAGCCCTCGCCAACGTAAATCTGCCGTGGCCGGTAGATGGTCAGCGGCGCCTGGTGCATCTCGTTCCAGTGCGCCACCCACCCGACCGTCCGACCGACCGCGGTGACCACCGCAAACATCGACGAAGGCAGATTCATCGCTTTAAGGATCACCGCGGTATAGAAATCCACGCTTGGCGACAGGCCATTGTCCACAAAATAGGGGTCGGTCAGCGCCACGTCCTCAAGGGCCATCGCCACCTGCAGCAGGCGGTCAGACATGCCTACCTCCGCCAGCACCCGATGGCTGGTTTCACGCAGGATATCGGCGCGCGGGTCACGGTGACGGTAGCGCGAGTTGCCAAAACCCAGCCGGCGAAATGCCTGCGGATCGCGCTTCGCCTGGCGCAGAAACGCCGGAACCTGATCGACGCTTTCAATCTCCTCCAGCATTCGCATGCTCGATTCATTTGCTCCGCCATGCATCGGCCCCCACAGCGACGCCAGCCCGGCGGCGACGCAGGCGAATAAGTTCGCCCCGGAGGAGCCCGCCGCGCGCACCGTAGTGGTCGAGGCGCACTGCCCGTGATCGGCATGCAGCACCAGGATCTGGTTCATCGCCTGCTCGATGACCGGATTCAGAACATATTTCTCCGCCGGGATAGCAAACAGCATCTGCAGGAAATTTCCGGCATAGGAGAGATCGTTGCGCGGATACGCGGCGGGTTGTTCAATGGTGTACTTGTAGCTCATGGCGGCGATAGTGGGCATTTTCGACAGCAGCCGGGTGGCGGCCAGCGCCCGGTGCTGCGGATTTTCCACATCCAGTACATCATGATAGAACGCCGCCAGCGCCCCCACCAGGGCGCACATCAGCGCCATCGGGTGCGAATCGCGACGAAAGCCGCTGCACATGCGGGCTATCTGCTCGTGGACCAGAGTATGGCGGGTGATGGTCTCGCGAAAGGTTTGATAGCTGGCCTCATCCGGCGCGTCACCGTTCAGCATGATGTAGGCCACTTCGAGAAAATCGCACTGGCGAGCCAGCTGATCTACCGGATAGCCGCGGTGCAGCAGCACGCTGTTTTCCGTATCGATCCACGAGATCGCCGACTGGCATCCGGCGGTATTGGCGAAGCCGGGGTCATAGCTGCAGAATCCGGACTGATTTAGCCCGCGCATGTCGACTCCCACCGGCCCCCGCGTTCCCGGCACCTGCGGCAGGGCGAGGGGCGGTTGTTGTCCGGCAAAAGAAAGCGTTAACGGTGTAGTGCTCATCCTGTTATTCCCCCAGCAAGCTTATCAGCGACCCGAAGTCATTCTTCAGGCGGAAAGACCAACATAACCAATGTGATGCAGCTTATTCATTGATGTCATCACTATAACCCTGACAAAGAGGATATTTTGCTGGCCTTCACGGGGAAACAGGCCGTCTTTCCCCAGCCCACCGCCGGATAGCGGCACAAATCGCCAAGGATAAAGGCGATCATCGCTGTCAAAATTTACGTTGAGTAAAGAAAGGATGAAGAGGAGCTACCATGAATTTTGTGCTGTCGATGACCCTTATCTGCATCGCCATCGCCTGGCTGATGATGAGCCTCCTGCCGGTGTAGATGCACCGCTAACCGCCACGCCAGTGGTCTGGATAACCCCTCCTTCAATTGATTTCCGCCGTGGTCTTCGCCTCTGAGGTTTCATAAGAGCCATATAAGAAGTACTGGTTGCATATCAGGCTGTTGCGTTTTCTCGCCGAGGGGTAGGCTAAAGGCCCACTGTTAAGGAGGTGATATGTCTGGACTTATTAATCCACATGCGGCCCCGGAAGAAGCAGCCTATGCGCTGCTGATTGAGCTCGTTCGCGCCCAGCGCGTGCCGCAATATGAAGGCGAAATTTCCGGCCTGCTGGCGATGTACGACGAAGCCGTTAAACACTTTAAAGAGAAAGAGACCGAGCGTTAGGCGTGGACATCGTGGTGCGAGAAAAGCGTGACGCCTGCGGAAGTCGCGCAGGCGTTGGCTGGATAGCGGCTTGGGTCATCAACTGCCGCGGTAGGTAGAGTATCCGTACTGACTGAGCAGCAGCGGGATATGCAGTTTTTGATTTTGCTTTGTAACATTGAAAATAACCGGAATCACCGGGAAGAACGTATTCATATTTTGGCTTTTAAAATAGTCACCAGTTTTAAACGTCACTTTATACACCCCCGGCTCCATATTCTCCGCCTGCGGATAGAGCGATTTAATCCGCCCATCGGCATCCGTTTTACCGGTGGCGATATGCTGCCAGCTCTCCCCCTGCTGTTTATCCAGCTCAATCTGCACCCCCGGTGAAGGGAGCCCGGTTTGCTGATTAAGAATGTGTACGCTGAGCGTCCCCTCTGGCGCCGCCAGCGCGCTGAAGCTGAGTAGAGAAATTACGGAGGCGATAACTAATTTCATAATCGTAACCTTATTGGGCAAGTGAAAGTGCCCTAACTATAGTCAGCGCGGCGGGGAAAAAAATTAAACTTTTTGTTATCAGTTTGAGTTGATGGGTACTGTCTCCACACACAACACGCTTAACCGGTTTCCTCGTAAGAAGAGGAAGTGTCTTATGAGTAGGTAGCCCCGTGCTCTTAGTAACAGGATACGGTGACACTAAGTCTATCAGGCAGGGGAAATAGATTTGCTGGGTTCAAATATCACAAGGTAAAAAGATATACGCCGTGGCCTCTGCCGCCTCTACCAGAACAGTGCTTACTGCAAATAGGCTGCAGTATTCGAAATAATCATTTAATATTATTTAAACTACTATTCCAGTGTAAGTAATCACCTGGTTCAGATATTGATCGTTATCATTGATTCTCTTGTCGCCACGCCTTAACCATCTCCTTTGTTACCTCTTTCTTGTAGCAAATAGGTGAGTACCCACCAGCTTTGCTCCAGGCACTGCGGCCACCGCACGAGCTGCCGTTCCGGGCGGTATTGAAGGGACAGGCACAAGTACCGGGGTAGGATGCGACAGAGTCATCAATAATCCTTTGACTGACCTGATCATCGCTTAAGGAATTCGATTTGGCGATGGAAATATCTGATGCAAAGACGCACACAACAGCGAATACGGAGATGGCGACGAATTTGATGTTCATTCGGATCTTTCCAGGCAGTGGATGAACATCGAGGGTATGCTTTCAAATAGTGTTCAATATTGATCTATAACAACTGTACTTCACGCCAGCTTAAAATGCGATATTTAACCCAGTCAGACAGAACCTAAAGCTATAATGACTATTAGCCTGTTACCGGCAACATATTTTCACATTCCTGCAGAGCGCTTATTCTGCACTCAGCTATAACCAGCATTAACCATTCTGTTCGATATTACAGAGCAGTAATGCTGTACTCTGACTGGCCATCGTCCGACAGATACTACAAGACATTAGAATCATCGAAATGGTCCGTCGATATGCTCACCTGGCACCTAACCATTTAACTGAGCACGCACGTCAAATTGACTCAATTTTTGCAAATTTTTGCAGAAGATGTCCCAAATATGTCCCACAAGGAAAAATCAGCGACTGGAGGAAGTTGATAAGTGATTGATTATTAAATGGCACCCCTACAGGATTCAATATTAACACGTAAGAGACTGATTTAATTTAACTATACATGTTATAAAAATCACACATACCCCCAAATGTACCCCCATATATTTTTCTATGGCCGAACAGTGACTATTTATCGCGCAATGTTGGGTGCCAGGAGCTTTCTGCTATACCGCTAATATTCACCCGTCCAAAACCGCTTCATAATTTACACACGGAAAATTTCTCTATATACATGCAAAATGTGTTGGTTCGGTTGGTTCAGTTGCCTCAAAACGTAAAGACCATTGTTTTATTTGATTATTTTTCAAAAAATTGAACCAACGCCACCCGATTTTGAACCAACATTTAGCTGAGTGAACCAACATCAGCCGCGAAAATGACGTTGCGTACAGGCAGGTTTCGCGTTCTGGATAGAAGTAACAAGGCAGCTTTCTCCCCGTGCTATCTGAGTAGTGAGCGAAAAATTTCGCTGAGTGTATTTCACCTAATACCAACGGCGTTTTAGCATAGATATGCTTGTGCTCAATCTCGATGAGATCCATCCGGCGTATTCGATAGCCAGCAGTTCATGGGCGAACGTGCCGCCGTTCTTACCTTCCTTAGTAACTACCGAGATCTCGGTAGTTTGCCTTTCAAGCTCAGAAATCAGTTGCTTAGTTCCCTCGAGGGCCAGCCAGTAACTCGGACCTTTCTTTTTCTCTTCCCCACTCGCTTTGTGTAGCGCATTCAGGTTGAAGCGTCCGGCAGTAGCCTTTTCCCCCAATGAGGGGAAAGCATCATTGCTTACGAGCCCAGTTAAACATGACAGAAGAGACAAAGAGTTAGTGTTGAACAGTAAATGGATAATATCTGGACGATTGAATATACATCGGCACATAACCAGGAGTAATCCTCTGCATTTCTGATGCGCCACTTGCTAAAAACACCACCATTTTTAATACATATAGTTGAATTAATTAATGAAAAAAGCTTTTGGTAGGAAAGAGTTGTTGCTGGTGGTGCCGTTATCGATGAGTACTATCGACCGCCTTGAACACAAAGGTCAGTTCCCAAAACGCTTTTATATTACCGACGGACGCTGTGCCTGGGATGGAGATGAAGTCGAACAGTGGCTTGACGAAAGAAAGGCCGCAAACACCGGTAATTTTGGTGGGAAAAAGCCACCTGTTGACAAGAGAGTTTCTCGCCCGGTAAGTAAGGCAACGTGATACAGTTGGCACATTGCTTACGCAAATCCTCTGCACCGGGCGATACGTTCGCCAGGAGCTCTCGCCGGCGGATATAACGCAGAAGGTAGTAGCCAGCTTGATGCCAGCCACCCTTGAGACCATAAAGTCGGAAGAGAAGCAGACCTATCACTACCCTCTGAAGACGAACTACCGTGAGCACATCCATAGTCCTGAGGGAGTGAACGGTCCGGTTGAACACTCCATGCTGATGGATATGCTGAAAAAGATGGATGCCGACGGGCATAATGTTGCCGGCGCCGCTGCGGAGTTAACGACTATGTTCTGCTACATAGCTGGCGTCAGCAAGCGCTGCGAGAAATCGAGACGCACGCTCAGTACGTGATAGCTAAGGCCAAGGGTTACTGAGGTTGCTGGCGCAGGTATTCGCTTCTTAGTTTGGTTAGATGTTCTATGTATTCGCTTCTTTTTATATCTATTCACTTTGCTTAACTCATCAAATTTGAGTAAGCTAGCTACACGGTAAACATCTTGTTTACTCTGGAGGTTGAGTATGTATAGCGAAAGCAAAACTGCGCAAATGGCTGGCTATCTGCTGCTTAAACGTGGTGGACGCATGGCATACATCAAGCTCATGAAGTTGCTGTATCTTGCTGACAGGGAATACATGATCACTTACGGCAACTCCATGACTGGTGATCGTGCCGTATCCATGAATAATGGACCTGTTCTGTCAAGAACGTATGACCTGCTGAAATCAGGTAGCCCGGAGGAAGAATCTCCCTGGGATGACTGGATTGCCGGTGAGGCAGATTTTGAAGTGTCATTGAAGAAACGAGTTAACGGACTCGACGACGATGACGCATTCGATGAGCTCAGCAAGGCAAACAAACGCATTCTTGATAAAGTATTTGACGAATATGGTCAGTACAAACGATTTGAGCTTTGTGATCTGACACATCGAGTGTGCGCTGAATGGCAAAATCCGCATGGTTCATCAGTTCCCATCAGCCCTAAAGATATTCTTATGGCTGGGGGTAAAAGTGAATCAGAAGCTGATGAGCTAATTCGCCATATGCGTGAGAGAGATGCACTCAAACAGTTCAGCAGGCAACTTGCATGACGCAACAATATGCCCCTTACAGGAAAGGAACGGTCTTAGCGCCTGTTGGCGGCAGCGATCATTTACATATCATTTGTAATGATCCGGTTCACTACCCGATACATGGTTGCGACTGTGTTCTGGTAGTGAATATTTCTTCTGTTTATCCACCACCAGCTTACAGTGACCCTGCATGTATCCTTCATGCAGGGGAGCATCCCTTTGTCTTCCATGACAGTTTCGTTTATTACGAAGATGCTATCGTTTGGAAAGTACCGAATGTTATTTCGCGAGAGCAGAGTGGAGAACTTACTCCCCACGCGGATATGGAAGAATTCATACTTCAACGAGTATTGGATGGTTTTGAAACATCCGATTTCACTAATCCGAAGATATTAAAATTCTATAGGGCATACTGCATTTAAGGCCGCCGCAGCGGCTTTCGTGACATGTCACACTACTGAACTAGTAATCATTTTTACAAGACCAATGACATAACGGAAGTTACAGATGCGTTCGATACTATGCTGTATAGTGTTAGCTTTACCAACTTTAGTATTTGCTGGTGATGCGCGATACGAGATACCAACCGAAAGCATCATGGCAAAATCATTAACGCCATCGTTAGATGGCGTTCCTGCCAATGTGGAAAAAAGCTTAAGCATAAAAAGCATCTCCGCTACGAATGATGACATCGTTGTTTTAGTTAAGGTAGGTGCTATAGATACTACAAGACCTAAAAACGAATCTCACCTTCCAGATAGTGTTCAAAATGTTGCTACAAAAAACATGATTGTGAAAAAATATTGTTCTCCATTTGGTAATGGCGATCCGTTTTTCGATACTCTAAGTCAAAGGAATGTTACTCTGCATTATCATTTCGTCTCAGTAAATGACATAACATTCCTCTCATTCAATGTTAGTAAAGCTGATTGTGATTAGCGCATACCTGGGTCAACCTGGTTAATCAGCGGTGCAATCCAGAACAGATTATTACCCGGCAACAACGTACGCACACTGTGTAGAACACGGTCGCCGGCATCGCCATTGAGCACGCCTGCGGTTACATCGGTAACGGTATCCAGCAGGCCAAAGGTTGGCCCCAGCGCAGAACCGATAAAGCCGCGGCTGGCGTAACGGGATTGAGTACCCGTGCCGAGCAACGGCCCTAAGCCAAACATCCCGCCGGTGGCCTTCTCCGCCATGTTGTTATATTCCATCAGCGGGCCGAGGATGCCGGACCGGTCGATACCTTCCAGAGCAAGTTTCTGAGGTGACCAATCCACTTCTTTACCGTTAGCAGACTGTTTTAAAGCGTACGTGAGCGCGCCGAGTGCAATCTGAAACGCCGTGCCGTAGTAAAACTGCGCGGTACCTTCTGATAAGCCGCCGATTGTCGCCCTGTTATATGATGCCGTCGTGAATGAGCGGAACTGGAACACTGTGCGTCCGATCGGAGAGCTGGCCCACAATGGCGTATCGCCTACCCCCGGAGTGATAATGATGTTGTTGGTATCCTTCAAAACTGCCGACTGGAATACACCTGCTGCGTAATCATCATCCCATTTTTCAAAATTGCCAATATGCCAACCATCAAGCACCTCGCCATGCTTACGAAATTGTTCGCTTATGCGCGCGGCTGTAGCCGGACTGATACCCAGTTTCGCAATCCGGGAAGCCGGAGCTGCCCCGGACAGAATACTGTCAGCGGTCACCATGCCATTAATCGCTTTGTTAAAGTCGTTATACACCCCCATCAGCGTGAGCTTTCCGAACACATCAGTTACGCGATCTAGCCCAGCTTCCGCCGCGCTCGTACGCGTGGAGCTGTCAACCAGATCAGCCATCAAGCGTGACCGGGAGTCAAGAACCGCTTCAACCATAACCCCCATCTTTTTCATTTCGCTTTTGTTAGCGGCGAACGCCGGTGATCTGGATATCACGGCGCCATAGCCCTTCATGGTTTTACTGAATCCATTGACCATCACGCCACGGGCAAGATCGGGAATCGCGGATACAGTCATGCCGCCGAGTTTGGTAACGAAGTTCACGTTACGCATAGCCCGGCCAGCGCGTACAAAAAATGATGATGGGTCATCAGGCATTCCGTACGTACCGACTAAACGATCACGCATAGCAGTGATATCCCGGATATCATTCTCACGTGCTTTAGCTAATTTGGCCTGCTCCTGAGGACGCGCCCGCATCAGTTCGTCATATTCATCCTGTATGGCCTTAAGTTGGGACTCAAGGTTGCGGTTTCCAAAAACGCGGGTTAATTCGATATCCGGAGAAGCCTCCCGAATATGCCGCTGCAATACATAGTTAGCGTCACTCTCCAGATAGTCACGCATCATATTATCAGGCAGATTTAAAGTACGCTGCCGTGAGCTTCCTGGTACTTTAACGGTAAAAACGTTCGTGAAATCCTGGGGGATTTTTGCGCCAACGATTTTATTTATCGTTGCGTCTGCAGCGATCTCTGCATCTTCACGCGACATAGCCGAAGCGCCACGCGACCACCAGTTAACTAAAAGATCACGGAATTTATCGCGCTCCTCAACAATTTTCCCCACTCTATAGACTCGAGGGAAGTAACTGGTTTGGCCTAACGCTTTCAACTCAGCATCAGGTGGTAGTAAGCCAAGATCCTGCTGAGCAACTTTTACCCTATCAACTACCTGACGCAATGCACGCGCGGCATCCTGAACAGCAGCATTACCGTGAATATCACCATTTCGCATGGCATCTCCGACTTCCTCACGAAACCTGGTGTAATTGAGATCTCCGCCATCAGCTTTATATTTGGCATATGCCTGCTTATTAGTGACCACCACCGCCGCTTCCTCCCTTCGCCAGCCCCGCACACGGGTTTCAGCTGCTACGGGGGTCTCAAATCCACGCTGATTGCCACGAAGCGAAAAGTTATTTTCCGCCAACTCCAGTGCGGTGATCCGTGCGTTTCGCGATGGTGATGAGATAACGCGTGATATTGGTGTCATATACCCACCAGCTTTCAACGCGACATCAGCTGCTTTACCTCCATCAATAGTAAGATCGTCGAGTGTTGCTTGCCTTATGCGCATTGCGCCCACGCTGCCACCATCTGGCAGGCTATCCATACCACGGTTAATAGCGTTAGTTGTACCGACATTTTCAAGTGCTTCAGCCATTTCCCGTGTGGCTGCAGCCCTGACGCCGGGGGATATCAACGAGCCAGCACTCGCAAAGAGACCGCTGAACATTGCACCGGCTGTAATGTGCGCCGCACTTTCCCCCAGCGTCCTGGTGTACTGTTGGTTATTAAGTGCAACTTCACTAAGTGCGGTACCCGCAGCACCGATCGCGACCTGAGAACCGATACGCGCAGCCAAAGTACCCTGTGCGCCAGGAATGAACATTGACGCTACGGTAACCGGGTCGATAACACCTGCAGCGATGCTTGCTAACGTACCTTCCGCACCCGCCTCTGAAAGTACTCGCCGGTCCTCGTTTTCATCGTCTATCTGGTTTTTAATCCAGGCCGTTTCCTCTGGCGAGCGAGAATCAGCGAAAGCAGATCCCCACTGTTCATATCCATGAATTTCATTCTTGTCAGAATAAGGGTTATATCCTTCGGCTGGCTCAAACTGTTTTGCAGGACGGAAAATACCAGCCAGCAAATTATTCTGGCGGAAAGCCGCATTCCATACTGACGGTTGCGGTTGCTGCGGCTCCGGGTTGGTTCCAGGTGGCAGTGAAACATCGAAACCAGTTGGTTCCGGTAGTGCATTATCCATAACACTAGGTTGTATATCAGATTGCGGATAGATAGGCATTATTCAGCATCCCAAGAAAAATAGTTTTTAAAGCGGTTGACGCGATCGCTGTGGAACTTGCGATACTGCTCATCAATAGCGCGGTGCTTATCTTTGAAATTCCTAATTTCCTGGCCTCGAATAATTTTTTTCTGATCTCTTTCCTCGCTCTCTTTTTGCATATCCTGATATGGTTTCCAGTCTTCCAGAGACGGCTTCCAGCGCATAGGACGGCCAAATTTATCGTAGTGCGGCTGAATACTCTCTATACCGTCCTTATCTTTCATGCGCACCATAATGGCGTAATCACCATTATGCGCTGTTAAAACATCTGGGATTATTTCCAGATCTCCACCGATTCGTGATTCCGGCGTGTTCGAGGTGATAACAGGCGCTGAACCCGATGTGATCCCGAGATTTGTCGGGTTTGTTAATAGTTCCTCGCTGCGCTCGCCGTACATCAGGTGTTCTTTTTCTTCTTTCCACTGCGCCGCCTGCCATCCTGATGGGCCATAGTTATAAAGTGCCTCAGGTGCATACTTCATGAACTGAGCACTGCCGTTCACATCGCTAATACTCCAGGTTCGGGCTATCTGGACGTTTGTCATCTTTTTGGCGACATCAGCGTTACCACCAGAATTGCGGTAGTTGATATCGTAAAGTGACTGATAATCATTGCGAAAATTAACAGCATCCGTTGTCGTATCATCAGCCTCTGGATCAATTCTGAACCATTGAGCCATGTTGTCTCTGGCTGAATCTATGGCGTTGCTTCGTTCTTTTTTATACTCCTTGGTGTTCTGAATGGAAGAAAGTTGCGTTTTAAGGGCGTCACTCTGGTTATAGGTCACGCTCTGCGCCTGTTTCACCGCTTCATCAGAGGCCATACCAGCATCAGTTAGCTGTTTAACCGTCAGGTAAAAACTCTGCATGTCTTTCGGCATATCACCAACAGATGCAGGATCGGTGGCGTAAAGGGAATTAAACAGATTAGCTCCCTGCTTGACCACTTCAGGACTACTTGAACGAGAGATAGCATTCAACTGAGATGTAACCTGAGTAGGAATAATACCGGTCTGGTTTACCTGCTGCACAATACCGTCATAAGTGGTAGCATCGTTAATGCGGAAGTTTAACGCCGATGGCGTATTGTCCGCCGCCTTCTGCATAGATTTGTTGCTCGGGTCTAGTTTTTCACCAATTGCTAAAGCTTCGTCAAAACGATTTGAATCCTTCATGGACTGGATCGTCTCATTGGATCTGGAGACTAATGCGTTTAGCTTTCCATAAGCATCAAACTTTAATGCATAGTCAGGATCATTAACCTGAGGTTTTATTCTTTCAAGCTCTGCTTTCTGTTCATTTTGTGGTAAGTATTGAATAGCCTGAAATGTTTTAGCATTATCCATTGCAATATCAAGCTGAGTAACCATTTTTTTACCCCGCTCACCAAATCCAAACATTATCGATGGTATCGACGGGATAGAATCAGGAACCTCGCCATTATTAAGTTGTGCCATAGTGTTATTATAAGCGGGTTCTAATTCTTTAAGAACAAGCGTTCGTTGCTTCTCAATTTGAGAATTTGCAAGGTTATCTATTTGATAAACCGATAATGGGTCCATCCCTGTTTTATTTTTACGATATCTTGATAGCCATCCCTGAGTTTCAGATGGCAGTTGTTTAACGAAATTTTCAAAAGTTACTTCCCCTTTCCTTGGATCTCCTGCTTTTGAAATTAGCTTATCAACATTACCCATCCCCCAATTGTATGCTGCTCCCGCCAGAATCTCAGACTGATACTTTTTGCTTAGCTGCCCGGCGTAGTCTTTTGCTAACTGCGCATGCTGTTCAGGATCATCAGGGTTATATTCCTGTCCTCTTTTAGCCGCAAGTTCTTTGCCTGTTTCAGGCATTAACTGAAATTCTCCCTGGGCACCTTTTGGAGATGTAACCAGACTACCGTCAGCATTGCGGTGCTTTCCACCGCTTTCAACAATACCTACAGCCCGCAGATCCAGCACCCCACTATCATCCGCTGAGAAATCACCGCTAAGCCATCCCATTGGATTGGCTACAGCATAATTTTTAGCTCTTAGCTCAGTTGCTTCCTGGTTATCCTTTTCTATTTCTGCAAGCATTTGCTCTCTTGACCACCCTCTTGCAGCCCCATAGCTCGAAGTTGCAATTATTCTCTGCTGTCTAGCAAAAGCTGCTGCCTGCTGATCATTCCATGATTCTGATTCTCTTTGTATCCATAATTTTCTGGTTGCATCCTGCATACCAGACTCATATTGTTGGTGCTGATCTACTTCATATCTTACGGCCTGATTTTTTAATGACAGGATTTGCATTTGTGCCTGACGCATAAAGTTGTCGCGCACATCACCATCTGGCAGAGTGGCAGCTATATCCTCAGCATGTTTAGTAGCCTTTGAAACAATCAGATCTGATTGTCCAAGCGCGGCTTTTCCTTGTTTGGTTATTAATCCATTTTGTTGGTTGTTCATTTGATCATCGCCAAATGCGGCGACTTTCAATAGTCCATCCTGAATATTTGCTACATCAGCTTTACGTTTGGCCTGAACCATCATATTAATCGATGTATCCGCGGCCTGCTGGATACCCTGAACAAGTGGATTCTCCGGCACGCGTAAATTAGTGGTCATTACCGGCGCGGCTTGAATCTGGCTCTGGCGTTGATACTGTGGAACGGTTGGCATGCTTTTCTCCCGAGAATGTTATGCGAGTGGTCTTCAGGAATTAGTGGTATTTATCCCCATTGGGCGCTAGTGCTGATTTCTCATCGGCTTTATCTTGGGCGTTACAATGCAGATCAGACGATTGAGGAGAGGAAAGAAAGGTGGCTGGTTTTATTGCGGCCGAGAGAAAGTCTAAAACCCCTAATGGAAAACCAGGTAATGCGTACCTGGCCACAGATACAGCCAACTCATAACGTTGCAGCAATTCGGTTAACGCGATCTGTTCTGTTAACGATGCTTTTTCGATGATTCTCTGGATTTCCTGAAGCAACTCTTCGTCAGTGTTATTCGTTTTCATAATTACCTTTTTTTACCTCAAAATGCTTAATATATGCATGAAAAAAAAGCAGATAGTTGATTTACCCTTGCATTGGAAGTGTTTGGACTTTTACCCCAGATGCTGCAGCGCTTTATCCACCAGCCCACGAGCAATTTCATGGATCGTAGGCGCAACGCCGATACCTGATTGCTGGCGCTGCTTTTCCTGAATTTTTCTGATTGCCTGAATCTGTGCTTCGCTTAGCAAGACAGGTTTGACGGACTGTTTTGACATGGACACCTCCTGATATTTATACAGCCATTATAATTTCACATAATGAAATGATCATTGATTACATTGCAATTAATGAAAGAATAATTTCGATCGTTACCAGAAGGAGAATTGATTGTTTTATAGACTATCGATGAGTGTTTGCGAAGATTGCGTAATGACTTGCTGCTGCTGAGACTCAACCTAGAGCTTATCTCAATATGACTTTATTCCAGACGGTTTCAGTACCCGACGAAAGCGATTCATCCAGCTATGAGTCCTATCGACGATCTAACGATAGGCTTTGAAACTATTGTGTCCCTCATTACGGGACTGGATATGCGGCTCGACGCGGCGACTCAGCCGGCCTGCTTCGTAATCTTTTTCCAGGCAGAGTCTGAGTTTTTGTCCCGTATGACCCGTCTGGAGGGTTTTGAATGTATCCGCAACCAGTTTGATGTCATGCGTGTTCGCTGCGGCGACGACCAGCGACAGAGGAAGCCCGTTGGCATCTGTCATCAAACTGCGCTTTAGTTACCCTTATACATAAGTAACTATTTATGAAAAAGTTACTAATGAAGGGATAGGGCGCGCAGTGGACTCATTAGTATTTTTTTGGAAAAAGTTACTAATGATGCGTTAGTCCCATTAGTAACTTTTCTTAGAGAAGTTACTAATGGGACAAAATGCCTATCCCAACAAGATTGTATTCCAGACAATAATCGCTGGAGAAAAAGTTTGATGCCAATCCGTCCGACCTCATCTACTGGCCTAATGAATGGTTCCAGCATGAAGACATGACTCATGTCGATTTCACGCCTAAGGAATCGCAGAATACCTCATGGCAAAATCTGGCCGGCTTCTAAGCGATGCGCCCGAAACCGACCTGATATACCCGCTACCTTCCGGCGCAGTTAGTTAACGCTAATAGATATCAACCCTGATGTGCCTATACATAGGCAGAACACGTCACTTCTGCCTATAAATAAGATATGGGCATTTTCATGGGGCGGTATGATTCTACGTGAAACGCTCACACTGCCATACAGCAACAGCCACCAGCATGAACGGAATGATAGGGAAAAGACCCGGCCCCCTGCACTTCGCATTGAGAGACACTCCTGCAGAGAGACCAATCAGGGTCAGCGTGACTGGCCAGATAGCAATTGTCGTCAGGTAGAACACGATAAGGTAGTCTTTTATCATGACCCGTCCCTTAGCTCGCACTCAGGTTGCCAAAAAGCCACTCCACTGACCCATTATCCGCCTTTCCATCCATTTATCGCTGGATTTTTCATATCTAATGCTGGGGCATGAAAACCGCTAGATAAAGCGGGCCAGCATATCATTGATATGAACGCGCGCCTGAACCCTTCAATAAGACGTTGAGCTTTTGCAGCCAGGATGTTAGAAAGAAGATAAGAAACACAATCAAACTATAAAAATTAATGAGGTTAAAAATGCTATGTTCAGAATGTTTTAAAGATGAAGGGTTAAGATTATTAGCGGATAAAATAGGTTTTTTATGCAACGATAAGTGTGAGAACTGTCATTCTCATTCAGGACATAAATTAGATAAAGAAAGATTAATATATTTAGCAGACCGTTTTTATCGAGCAGGCACTTTACAGCGATTTGATTACGGAGCTGCTCCTGCGATTACATTCAATGAGATGCAAAAAACCTCGGTAAATTTTGATGAAATCCTTAATGAAGATACTAAACTACTTTCATTACATACAGGAATGGGTTTTTTTCATTACGGCCCACGGTATTGGATGTTTGGCGAAGTTGAACCTTTAAAAGCATTACAAAATGAAACCACTATAGAAACCATGCTTTCTACAATTATTGATGCCTATTCAGAAACCAAATATGATAAAAATACAAAGTTTTATAGACTTAGAAAAAACCCTGAGAATCCTGAAATTGAAAGCCAGTACGATACTCCCCCTAAAGCATTCGGAGAGGGACGCTTAGATTCTGTCGATATGCCTGTTATGTACGCCTCATTTGATTTGGAAGTCTGTATACATGAATGCAGGGTGACGGCAGATGATGAATTGTATTTGGCAACCTTGAGACCAAAAAAACAACTAAGACTGATAGACTTCTCTCAGATTTTAGAAGAAGAAAATGTCACTGAGTTCGAGAGCATCGATATGGCAGTGTTCATGCTTTTCATGGCTCGAGATAATTCTTACCCAATATTGAGAAGGTTAAGTCAAAAGGTATATGAAAGAGGATATGATGGTTTAATTTATCCATCTTACTTTAGCATGCTGCATTCTGGCTCTGAGCCATTTGAAACAACATTTGGTTTATCTCATAGGAGGATCGCGTGGTATAAGGAGCATGAAGAACATAAAGTCCACAAGAACCTGGCTATATTTGGAAGACCAATAAGTGATGAAAAAGTGGTAATAGAAAGAATAAACAAGCTATTTATAAGGCAGGTAAAATATGAAGTGGAATTTGGACCAGTGACTTATAATTAATGTTGCATTGTCTACCTTAAAGACAGTAATTTTCTCTATTCAACCAAAGTATTTTTAGAAAATTTTATAATGTTCTCTCCTAGCCAGTCGTTAAGCACCCACAGACGTTTCTGTAGCGGTATCCGTTCATTGTGGACAAATATGCGACTGGCCTTTTCAACATCACTACAGCCGCCTGTATTGTTGGGAATGATACCTATCATCTGCGGAGGGATGCGGGGCGCCGCCATCATGTCATCGCGGCTCACATTCTTGATGTTCGAAAAATGATGCTTTGCCGCAACCTCCGACAATGGGATGTTCTGAATGCCGTCTTTTTGCCGTTGGACGAGTACAAAAAAAAGTTGCGAAAGTCAGGGAGCACTCAAGTACCTAGCATTCAGCTTACTATTTAAAAATCATAGTCATACGGAGGAGTCTGGTCTAATCCTTCATACCTAGTAGTGGGCGGTTGCTGCTCATGAGCCCGGCGTAGGGCATCAGTAGCCTGTCCTTGTTGACCTACTTTACCGCCTGGGCGTACCGTTCTGGCACTGAGTACACTGTCCGCAATAACCTGATAGCCTTGCTGTGTACCGCCATCCTGACCAGTCCACTGATTAAGCTGCATATTGCCCGCTACGCTGACAAGGTCGCCTTTACGGTGTTTGGCCAACGCATCGGCCTGTTTACCAAAAGCAATCACGCCCAACCAGAAAGTTGCCTCTCCGTTATCTGCCGCATTACAGGGCAGAGTTACCGCCAAGCGGCACATAGCCATGTTTGTACCTTTTCCCGTTGTTCTGGTCTGCGGGTCGGCCACCAGCCGGCCATACGCTGAAATTTGAGCTGTCATCGCTGTGCTCCTCTCTTCTGATGCCCTGTACCTGATTCAGTGTTGGTTCAAAATGGTAGTTTGTTGCCTCATTGTTGGTTCATTTTTCAAACATGAAACCTTATTAAACATATACATATAACTACTGAGGCAACTGAACCAACTGAACCAACACCTAAACTACACACATGAAAGAATGCTTTTACTCTGGTTGGTCATCGTCCGGCAGATACTGCAGGACATAAACCCGAATTTGTCGCCCATCAATGCGTGGAGACTTTCTCTGGAAACCGCGGCCAGACGTCGGCGGCGTTAGCATGCCAGCTTTCTTCAGTACTTCTGCAAACTGACGCGAGTTAAAGCCGCGGGCGATCTCCCCTTCGAAGGCTGCCGGGAAGGTGTAGAACACCATCGGGTCAGTCTCATGACCGCCCTTCTGCCGGTATCCCGCCATGTTGGAGATGGGAAGGCTGGTCGGGTCATACGGGAACGGTGCAAAGCGGCTCATACCGTAGGCGTTCAGGAATGCCTCGGTCTGCTCGATAATCTGCTGGTGCTCTTTGTTTCCGGTGCCGAACTCTCTCAGCCAGGCGTTATAGCTGTACTGGATGGCATCTCTACACGTCTGCTCATCCCATCCGGTGATCACCCTACCCAACAGTAGTGCAGCTTCCAGAATGGCGAACCGGGCACCGACGCGGTGGACCTGCTCTCCGTAATTAGACGGGATCAGGCTACGCCAGCGCTCTTCCGCTGCCCTGACGGAGCTTACCGCCTCGTGCTGGTGGTCCGCCAGCCACTTCACCCACTCACGCCCGGCCACTCCGTGGTGATGCTGGTATGCATCCTTCAGAGCATCGGCATGGTGTTTACCATTGGCATGCTCATGAAAACGCACTGCCCGGCGCATTGGAATGTTAAGCAGGCGAACCAGTTGGCCCGCTTTAGCTTTACGGCCGGCACTGGCGATGAATGTTTCCAGATCCATCTCACCGGTACTGATTGCAACAGTACGCCAGCGCTTAAGATCACGGTTCCCCCCCTCCTTCGCGCCCTGCAGCTTGCCCGTACCATTAAATAGCGCGTAGGCAGATTTGTAGACTTCCACCGGATCAGCACCCTGGCCGATTTCGTCTAGCGGCATCAGCGCGTCGTTGTGTGCGGCAGCTTCATTCGCCAGCCCCAGCGCAGTACCGTACCAGGTGAGACGCAGCACGTCAGGGTTACCGTAAAGACTGGAGGCCACATTAGCAGTGGTAGTCTTACCCGCGCTCGACTGTTCGTAGAGGTGGATGCCGAATCCATCCGCACCAGCAAGGCCAATCAGCGGGGCGGCCAAAGCTGCGGCCACACCAGTCATCATCGAGTAGTTGCCAAAGACCAGACGTCCAACGCACTCTCGCCAGCTCTCAACAGTACCGCTGGTGGTATAACCGGATGCGGCAGAACTTCGTCCGTTAAACAGCACCGGTTGATCTGGAGTACCAATGATCTCGCCATCAGGCATGATGTAGGCGCCACACTGCCAGCCCGTAGCATGCGCAATGCGCCATACCTCACCATTGGCACAGCTCTGCAGCCAGTCGGCCAACGTTGCACGTAAACCACTTTTGGTTGTGACGTTCACCCCACCAGCCTTGAGCGTTCGCCAGCCTTCGCGTTCACCGATATCAGCAAATGGTATTGCCTGGACAGTATCCCCCTTCGAACCGAATGGGCGCCAGCGCAGGATCAGATACCGGGTTTTACTGTCATCTATGCCAGTACCTATGACCTCCAGAGCAGAACACAGCCAGCTTTCACGGGTAGTTATTTCCCCGGTATCTTTGTCTGATTTTGGCTCAACCCAAAAAATACCGTCAGCACGGCTTTCGACATGAGGTCGCAGAGATTCAGGTTTTGATGCGCCTTTCTTCCCTCCGTTGATCACTTGCAGTCTCGCGGACACTTCAGGCTCCTGCGGTTGATACATCGAATTCTTAAACGCCGTTGTAGCGGCTTCCAGACCATGCTGCTGGTGGTAGTCGTTCCAGTCGGCCTTTTTCACCGTTGGTGGTAAAGCCACCCAGCCAGAGACAGCCTTTGCAGCTTTCTCCGCAGCGTCTTTGCCTATATTTGGCTCTCCGGGCTTAATATCGTTGTCGGCAGCAATGATGATCTGCGCATTCGGGTAACGCTGATGCATGACCTGGGCGACGGGCTGCAGGTTGCCAGCATCTATGGCACATACCGTCAGTGCTTCCTGGCGTATCAGATGGACAGATAATGCTGTTGCCAGCCCTTCAGCAATTAAAACACTCTGCGGTGCGTCTGCTGCGTTTACAGCATGGTATGCACCTCGCTTCGCCGAGCCGGCCAGAAGACGTTTTTCACCCTGCGGTGTAATGGTCTGCGCAGCTGTTACTGCGCCAGATTCATTAACCAGCCCTAACAAAAGCGAACCATCCGGCAGAACAGGGAAGTTAAACCCAACCAAACCCTTGTTCATGAGGTATTCGCTTTCACCCTCGAAAGCTGTTTCTGCAAGCCCCTGCCAGTGGCTCACAAATAAACCGCGGCGCTGTTCTATTTCAGCCAACTTGCGCCGTTGGCGTTCCTGCTCGCGCTGCTGGCTTTCGGCTTTCATTTGTTCCCGCTTCTGGCTAGCTGTCGCTTCGCCCTGTTTCACCGTCCGGTAATCAATACCCAGCACATCAGCGGCAAGCTGCGCCGCCTCCGTGGTGTCACAGTTGTTAACCCGCTTGATTAAGTCCAGCCCGTCACCAGCGCCGCACTGGTTGCAGATAAAGCTACCGCGGCCGCCATCATCGAAACGGAAGCGATCCGAGCCTCCGCAGGCCGGGCACGGTGCGTGCCGGCGCGGTGAATCCGGCACATCGATATGCAGCCCAGCCAGCACTGTGGGCCAGCGATCAGCTGCAGCTTGGATAACTTCACGGATGAGGTCGATATTTTTCATTCGCAATCACCATCTTCCAGACGTGCGTTGTGCTCTAGCTTTTTCAACAACTGAGTACCAATAAGTTCGGCGGAGTCTACGAGGTGGCTTTTGGTGTGTGGATCGCTGACATCATTAATTGTTCTTAGGATTGCCAACACACATTCTGTTTCGTAGGTGAGTTCATCGAGCAGATAAGGCTTCTCGGCGATCGCTCTAGGGAGGCAGTTATTACGCATGATCCACCTCCGTCAGACGGATGCGGCCAGCGAAAAAGCAAACGTGATCACGCACTAAAGTGCGCCGGGCTTCGCGTTCAGATACTGCAGTGACGTGGAAGATTTTTACAGTGGCGGATTGCCTATCGCGGCGCATAGCAGCGATGATCCAAATAAAAGATGGATTGGGAGTAAGGGTAGTAGCCATAGTGGCAGCCTCTATACAGTGAATCGTAAATTCACCACCAAGAGACGCCAATCTCAGACTGGTGGTGAGCTGAACAAGGTTGGCGTAACCGGCCTGTATAGACACCGGCCTTCCTTTCGGAAGCCCCATCCAGCCCACCATAATTTGGATGTGCAGGGATTTTGCCGATAAAAAAACACGCTTAGTGCGTGTCGGCACTATACAGGTTATCAGGACGCCAATCCTGACACCAGATTTTGCTGGTGTTCTATAAACATAGACGAGGTAAGGGACAAACGGCAAGCCATTTTTCGGAATAGGGTGCAGAATGTGATTTATGGCATTTTTACGCATGACCTACCCCCAGAATGGCGTTGCCGCTCATAAGACTGGCGAATGCCTCCATGCGCTTAGCTACCTCCCTCACCGCATCTGTCGGTGTCATGCCGCTATTAATCGCTTCCTGAAATGCGGCCTGCTCAATTTTCTGCATAACGATCAGTACACCTAGCTGCTGCGCATCAGCGGAGCCGCGTTTACCATCTGACAGGCCAGCAACGCGGTTTTCAGCACGTGCCAGATTGATGTAGTGGTGTCGCTGCGCCCCCAGTGCTTTTAAGCCATTACGGCTTTCATGATAACCGGGCAGATATTCCCGGCGTACAGGCTGGGTGGCGCGACGACCGGTGAATGCCTTAGTGACATCCAGCTTGAGCTGGTTAACACGCTCAGGATCACGCCCACGAATGATTCGCAGCAAATAGTCGAGTTGGGGCTCATTCAGCAGATAGCTGATCTCGGGACGCCCACGTTTGCGACCGGCTTTTCCCGATTTCAAATCGGGTAATTCCTTGAGAGACTGACGGGGCAGCGCTCCCAACTCACGGAATTTGTCATGGTGCGATTTAATCGTCGCGCCTAGGCTTTGATGCTGTATTCCGGCCCGCTCCGAAATGACTCGAGAATCAATGCGCGGCTCGGATTTATAATTTATTAGAATGTCATTCTGGCTGGCTTCAGGTTGATCGAGGCCCTGACCGGATGAGGTCACCTTATTCAGTTTCATTTTCAGGCTCCGTTATTCGGCAGTATTACGGTGCTTTTTTAGGATGATATGTACGCTAACTGGCCGATACTATAATAGGCAGAGAAATTCATCTGCACAAAATCCTGACTCAATGCGTCATGGCGCTTGGTCGCATGGAGATTTTTCATTTCCATTACCCCACCTCACCACGCGATTCAGCTATGCGCTGATTAATCCATTCATCAATTTCACTCTCAATGAATGCGATAGAACGGGAGCCGATTTTCACGGAGGATGGAAACTTTTTTTGACTCATAAGACGGTAAAGCCAGGCCTTGCTATAGCCTGTGCGACGTTGCACTTCGGAAAGACGGATAAACTTTAAAGACATATGCACCTCAATATACGAATATGGACAGAGGTATAATGAGGTATATATGTTTTTTTGAAATACCAAAAAACATGCTAAAAAAGCTTAGTTTGACATGACAAGCAAGAGGATTTTTTTGGCAATTATGCCATGTCAAAGATCAACGTTTGAGATGGAACTTTGTCTCAAAACCAATCTACCTCTTGGCTTCTTGAACATATGCAGATCTTGCAGAATCTCTTGCTTCCACCGCTTTGCATAAGGATTCCCAGCATCGCTGGATAGTTTTCCTTTCAATGTCGTTTTCTATGAATGCTGAACGAGTAAATCGATAAACAGCCGATACGCAATTTCCTTCGCCATACTCCATAAAAACTTTAAGGAGTTCAGTAACAAGAGCGCGTTCAGATAGTGTTTCATCATTTCTGTTTGTCACTATAAATTCAGACACATTATCAGCAATAATTAAATCCCACTCCAGATCGGTGATTAGTTTTCTACTCCCATCAAATACATACTTAAAAACAAACTCACTCTCTATTTCAGCCAACTGCTTCAACAATATTTTATATTTACTAATGGAATCAGCACCATTGGCATATGCAATACGAAGCTCTCCAGAAATGTAGCCATACATGATTGCAATTAACCGTTCATGAAAACGAAGGTAAGCATGATTAAAACTATCAATTTCATCTTTACTAAAGTCATAGAGTTCTTTCCAGTAATCATACATCCGATTATTCTCTGAGCTTTTAAGACGCCCAGCTAAAATTCTATACTTGACGTATCTGACTGGTTCAATTGCGATTTCAAATGGAATATTAGATTTAGTTAAAGATTGTTTAATATATTTATCTGCGCGAATAGCATTCCATACATCATTACAGGAAACTAAACTTTCTTTGGGTAGGTATTCAGTAATACCTTGATCAATGACAGACAAATACTCATGAAAATCATCATGGGTTTTAATCAGGCCATGTACTGCCTCAGGGGGTATAGGCGTTCTACCATCATAAAAGCTTAATTGGGTACATAAATTTCTTTTTGGCACCCATAATAATTCCTTTCGACATATAGTCGATATAACCTTATGGCAATTTTTTAACGAACCTGTATTCAACATCAACGCCACCTCGCGCCCTCTAATTTAGCGGCTATGCCAGCCCGCAGAGGTGTACGGGTTTTTGGGGATCAGCCTAGACATAGCCTATTCTTTGTTCGTCTACCTAAGTCTACTATCGTCTGCATATACTGTCTATGCATCCAGTCAAGCACGTTTTTCGAACGAGCCATGGACCACATTTTCACCATTCTCCAGCGCCTGCATATAGTCGGCATACCACTGGAGCATTTCCCGCCGGCCGTCCAGATACTGAGCGTGGTTGTATGTCCCGCGGATTGAATTCTTATCGACGTGGGCCAACTGCGTTTCAATCCAGGCGGTGTTAAAGTCCTGTTCGTGGAGTATGGTACTCATGGTGTGCCTGAAGCCGTGCCCGGTCGCTTTACCATCATAGCCAATACGCTTAATCACCTGATTAATGCTGGCCTCGCTCATTGACTTACCAGCATCATTCCTTCCAGGGAAAACATACTTCCCTCGCCCGGTAAGCTGGTGGATCTCTTTCAGGAACTCGCGAACCTGGCTCGAGAGAGGAACGAGATGTGGGCGCCGCATCTTCATTCGCTCTGCGGGGATATTCCAAACGCCTTTGTCAAAGTCGATATCAGCCCATTCAGAAGCACGGAGCTCAATTGTCCTGAGCCCAGTAAGCATAAGCAGGCGGGTAGCATTTCGAGTCACCACGCTGCCGCTATAGTCGTTCAGAGCTCGCAGAAAGTCAGGTATTTGTTCAACCGATAAATGAGGGAAGTGTTTTTGCTTCGGTGCTTTTAGAGTACTGGCGAGATCGACCACGGGATTATGTTCTGCTCTGCCGGTGATGACAGCATAGGTGAAGATCTGCCGGCAGGCTTGACGTGTCTTTTTGAGCTTATCAAGTACTCCACGTTGTTCCATCTTGCGAAGAACAGCCAACATATCAACGGGCTTAATATCAGTGATCGACCGGGAGCCAATATAAGGAAAAATATCTTTTCTCAGATACTCCAGGATGTCGCTGGCATAGCCTGCTGACCAGTTCATCGATTTATGTTCATGCCATTCCAGCGCCAGTCTCTCAAAGCTGTTTGATACGGCCATCGCCCTAGCATGTTTTTTTTCCTGCTTTTCCTGCCCCGGGTCACCACCAGCAGCCAGTACTTTTTTAGCCTCTGCTCGTTTTTGACGTGCATCGGCCAGCGAGACGTCAGGGTATACACCTAAAGCCAACGATTTTTCTTTACCGGCGACCCGGTACTTCAGCCGCCAGTATCGAGCGCCGTTGGGGTTCACCAAGAGGTAAAGACCACCGCCATCAGACAGTTTATAGGGTTTGTCCTTCGCTTTAGATGTATCGACCTGGCGGGCTGTGAGCTTCACTTGGGGGTATCTCATTTCATTGAACAGGAATCTACCCCCAAATGTACCCCCACATGAATGTGGATTTCAACAGACCATAGTAGACGTTGAGATAATGAAGTATTGGAGAATGCCGCGTATATACTGGGTTGAGTAGACTTCAGAGGACGCTAAGAGAAGTGAGTATGGCACGCCCTACAGGATTCGAACCTGTGACCTACGGCTTAGAAGGCCGTTGCTCTATCCAGCTGAGCTAAGGGCGCCCTGAGAAGCGAGTGCTTCGCGGAGTGAAACGCGTGGAATTATACGGTCCACGTCGGTTGAGTCAATCCATTTTGCCAGGAAACTGCGGGGCTTATACGACGCTGGCGAAATATCCTCCACCAACTGTACAAGAAGCATACCGCCGGGCCTAATGCGCGCGTAAATCGACTCAGTGGCCAGGCGCAACGCACCTATAACCATGTAATAATTATGGTCATAACAGGCTAAATTAGCCTCAGACAGGATAAAACAGCAAACGAGGACTGACAGCGAGGCCCGCTTCTGACAAAATATCCTCATCCCCCTTTCGTAAAGATACAGATGGAATCCTCTCTCTGATGGCAGCAAAAATTATTGACGGTAAAACGATTGCGCAGCAGGTACGCTCTGAGGTTGCGGAAAAAGTGAAGGCTCGCGTTGCGGCCGGAAAACGCGCCCCTGGGCTGGCCGTCGTGCTGGTCGGCAGCAACCCGGCCTCGCAGATTTATGTCGGCAGCAAGCGCAAAGCATGTGAAGAAGTGGGCTTCGTCTCCCGCTCTTACGATCTCCCGGAAACCACCAGCGAAGCCGAGCTGCTGGAGCTTATCGACACTCTGAATGCCGATAAGACCATCGACGGTATTCTGGTTCAGCTGCCCCTGCCGGCAGGGATCGATAACGTCAAAGTTCTCGAGCGCATCGCGCCGGATAAAGACGTCGACGGCTTCCATCCTTACAACGTTGGCCGCCTGTGCCAGCGCGCGCCGCGCCTGCGTCCGTGCACTCCGCGCGGTATCGTGACCTTGCTGGAACGCTACAATATCGACACCTACGGCCTCAATGCGGTGGTCATTGGCGCCTCCAATATCGTCGGTCGCCCGATGAGTATGGAGCTGCTGCTGGCCGGCTGCACCACCACCGTCACCCACCGCTTTACCAAAAACCTGCGCCATCATGTCGAAAACGCCGACCTGCTGATCGTCGCGGTGGGCAAACCGGGCTTTATTCCTGGCGAGTGGATTAAAGAAGGGGCGATTGTGGTCGATGTCGGCATCAACCGTCTGGAAAGCGGCAAAGTGGTCGGCGACGTGGTGTATGAAGATGCCGCCGAACGCGCGTCCTACATCACCCCGGTTCCCGGCGGCGTTGGCCCGATGACCGTCGCTACCCTGATTCAGAACACGCTGCAGGCGTGCGAAGAGTATCACGACGTTGAGGAGGCCTGAGATGGCGACATTTTCCTTAGGTAAACACCCGCACGTTGAGCTGTGCGATCTGCTGAAGCTGGAAGGCTGGAGCGAAAGCGGCGCCCAGGCGAAGATCGCCATCGCCGACGGGCTGGTAAAAGTCGACGGCGCGGTGGAAACCCGCAAACGCTGCAAAATCGTCGCTGGTCAGACGGTGAGCTTTGAAGGCCAGAGCGTGACCGTCACGGCCTGACAACGAAAATAAAAACGCCCGCTTTTGCGGGCGTTTTTTTATGGCTTACTTCCGGCGCCAGGTGGTGCCCTGCGGGCCATCTTCCAGCACAATGCCCATCTCGTTGAGACGGTCGCGCGCCGCATCCGCCGCCGCCCAGTCTTTCGCTTTGCGTGCGTCCAGACGCTGCTGGATGAGCGATTCGATCTCCGCCACTTCCGCGTCGTCAACCTGCGCGCCGCTCTGCAGGAACGCCTCCGGCTCCTGCTCCAGCAGACCCAGCACCGCAGCAAGCTTACGCAGGTGGGCCGCCATGGCGTTCGCCGCGGCCGCGTCCTCGGTTTTCAGGCGGTTTACTTCACGCGCCATATCGAACAGCACCGAATAGGCTTCCGGGGTGTTGAAGTCGTCGTCCATCGCCTCGATAAAGCGTGCTTCGAAGGCTTCGCCCCCCGCCGCGTCGACGGATTTGTCCGTCCCGCGCAGCGCGGTGTACAGACGCTCCAGCGCCGAACGCGCCTGCTTGAGGTTCTCTTCGCTGTAGTTCAGCTGGCTGCGATAGTGGCCGGACATCAGGAAGTAGCGAATCGTCTCCGCATCGTAATACTTCAGCACGTCGCGGACGGTAAAGAAATTACCCAGCGATTTCGACATCTTCTCGCGGTCAACCATCACCATGCCGGAGTGCATCCAGTAGTTGACGTATTCGCCGTCGTGGGCGCAGCTGGACTGGGCGATTTCGTTTTCATGGTGAGGGAACATCAGATCCGAACCGCCGCCGTGAATATCGAAGTGGTTGCCAAGCTGCTTGCAGTTCATCGCCGAGCACTCGATATGCCAGCCCGGACGGCCCGCGCCCCACGGCGACGGCCAGCTCGGCTCGCCCTCTTTCGACATTTTCCACAGGACGAAGTCCATCGGGTTACGCTTGACGTCAACCACGTCGACGCGCGCCCCCGCCTGCAGTTGATCGAGATCCTGACGTGACAGCAAACCGTAGTTCGGGTCCGTCGGCACGTCGAACATCACGTCGCCGTTATCTGCCACGTAAGCATGGCCTTTGGCGATCAGCTGCTCGGTGATCTCAATGATCTCCGCAATATGGTGCGTTGCGCGCGGCTCGCTGTCGGGACGCAGAATATTCAGCGCGTCAAAATCTTTGTGCATTTCGGCAATCATGCGATCGACCAGCGCGACAAAGCTTTCGCCGTTTTCATTAGCGCGCTTAATGATTTTGTCGTCGATATCGGTGATATTGCGCACGTACTTCAGCTTATAGCCAAGAAAACGCAGATAGCGCGCCACGACGTCAAAGGAGACGAAGGTACGTCCATGGCCGATATGACAGAGATCGTAAACGGTAATACCACACACGTACATGCCGACTTCCCCGGCATGGATAGGTTTAAATTCCTCTTTCTGGCGCGTCAGTGTATTAAAAATTTTTAACATCGAAGATTCCGTGTAGACGTGTGTGGGTAATGAAGTCTCTATAATACCCATAATTCAGACCGGACGCAGCACACATTGCAAGGTGCATCGACCCCCGCGGTTATGCTATAACACCCCCCTATATCTCACCCGACACCGGGTGCTGGCACCACACTCATCGGAACAGGATGCAAAAATGGTTACTTTCCACACCAATCATGGCGATATCGTAATCAAAACGTTTGACGACAAAGCGCCGGAAACAGTTAAAAACTTCCTGGACTACTGCCGCGAAGGTTTCTACGACAACACCATTTTCCACCGTGTTATCAACGGCTTCATGATTCAGGGCGGCGGTTTTGAACCTGGCATGAAACAAAAAGCGACCAAATCTCCGATTCAGAACGAAGCGAACAACGGTCTGAAAAACACCCGCGGCACGCTGGCGATGGCCCGTACTCAGGCGCCGCACTCTGCCACCGCGCAGTTCTTCATCAACGTGGTTGACAACGACTTCCTGAACTTCTCCGGCGAAAGCCTGCAGGGTTGGGGCTACTGCGTCTTCGCGGAAGTGGTTGAAGGCATGGACGTGGTTGACAAAATCAAAGCGGTTGCCACCGGCCGCAGCGGCATGCACCAGGATGTGCCGAAAGATGATGTGATCATCAAAAGCGTCACCGTCAGCGAGTAATTCGTGGCGACACTTTTCATTGCAGATTTGCACCTGCAAACAGAAGAACCGGC
>ENA-UAGO01000110-UAGO01000110.1-human-gut-metagenome-genome-assembly--contig:-NODE-110-length-25568-cov-6.557833_pt1 | contig 25568 bp, 20 predicted proteins | sample MGYA00243408_ERZ654338 | MGnify/ENA primary metagenome ERZ654338 (study PRJEB26926, sample SAMN06165053) | human gut metagenome | biome: ENVO:00009003; feature: ENVO:2100002; material: ENVO:00002003...
GAGAGAGCTCTATGAATCCTGAGCGTTCTGAACGCATTGAAATCCCCGTATTGCCGCTGCGCGATGTGGTGGTTTATCCGCACATGGTCATCCCCTTATTTGTCGGGCGGGAAAAATCTATCCGTTGTCTGGAAGCGGCGATGGACCATGATAAAAAAATTATGCTGGTCGCGCAGAAAGAAGCTTCAACGGATGAGCCGGGTGTAAACGATCTTTTCACCGTCGGGACCGTGGCCTCTATATTGCAGATGCTGAAGCTGCCTGACGGCACCGTCAAAGTGCTGGTCGAGGGGTTACAGCGCGCGCGTATTTCTGCGCTCTCTGACAATGGCGAACACTTTTCTGCGAAGGCGGAGTATCTGGAGTCGCCGACCATTGATGAGCGAGAACAGGAAGTGCTGGTGCGTACTGCAATCAGCCAGTTCGAAGGCTACATCAAGCTGAACAAAAAAATCCCACCAGAAGTGCTGACGTCGTTGAATAGCATCGACGATCCGGCGCGTCTGGCGGATACCATTGCTGCACATATGCCGCTGAAACTGGCTGACAAACAGTCCGTTCTGGAGATGTCCGACGTTAACGAACGTCTGGAATATCTGATGGCAATGATGGAATCGGAAATCGATCTGCTGCAGGTTGAGAAACGCATTCGCAACCGCGTTAAAAAGCAGATGGAGAAATCCCAGCGTGAGTACTATCTGAACGAGCAAATGAAAGCTATTCAGAAAGAACTCGGTGAAATGGACGACGCGCCGGACGAAAACGAAGCCCTGAAGCGCAAAATCGACGCGGCGAAGATGCCGAAAGAAGCAAAAGAGAAAGCGGAAGCAGAGTTGCAGAAGCTGAAAATGATGTCTCCGATGTCGGCAGAAGCGACCGTAGTGCGTGGTTATATCGACTGGATGGTACAGGTACCGTGGAATGCGCGCAGCAAGGTCAAAAAAGACCTGCGTCAGGCGCAGGAAATCCTTGATACCGACCATTATGGTCTGGAGCGCGTGAAAGATCGCATCCTTGAGTACCTTGCGGTTCAAAGCCGTGTCAACAAAATCAAGGGACCGATCCTCTGCCTGGTAGGGCCGCCGGGGGTAGGTAAAACCTCTCTTGGTCAGTCCATCGCCAAAGCCACCGGGCGTAAATATGTCCGTATGGCGCTGGGCGGCGTGCGTGATGAAGCGGAAATCCGTGGTCACCGCCGTACTTACATCGGTTCTATGCCGGGTAAACTGATCCAGAAAATGGCGAAAGTGGGCGTGAAAAACCCGCTGTTCCTGCTCGATGAGATCGACAAAATGTCTTCTGACATGCGAGGCGATCCGGCCTCTGCACTGCTTGAAGTGCTGGATCCAGAGCAGAACGTAGCGTTCAGCGACCACTACCTGGAAGTGGATTACGATCTCAGCGACGTGATGTTTGTCGCGACGTCGAACTCCATGAACATTCCGGCACCGCTGCTGGATCGTATGGAAGTGATTCGCCTCTCCGGTTATACCGAAGATGAAAAACTGAACATCGCCAAACGTCACCTGCTGCCGAAGCAGATTGAACGTAATGCACTGAAAAAAGGTGAGCTGACCGTCGACGATAGCGCCATTATCGGCATTATTCGTTACTACACCCGTGAGGCGGGCGTGCGTGGTCTGGAGCGTGAAATCTCCAAACTGTGCCGCAAAGCGGTTAAGCAGTTACTGCTCGATAAGTCATTAAAACATATCGAAATTAACGGCGATAACCTGCATGACTACCTCGGTGTTCAGCGTTTCGACTATGGTCGCGCTGATAACGAAAACCGTGTCGGTCAGGTAACCGGTCTGGCGTGGACGGAAGTGGGCGGTGACTTGCTGACCATTGAAACCGCATGTGTTCCGGGTAAAGGCAAACTGACCTATACCGGTTCGCTCGGCGAAGTGATGCAGGAGTCTATTCAGGCGGCGTTAACGGTGGTTCGTGCGCGTGCGGAAAAACTGGGGATCAACCCTGATTTTTACGAAAAACGTGACATCCACGTCCACGTACCGGAAGGTGCGACGCCGAAAGATGGTCCGAGTGCCGGTATTGCTATGTGCACCGCGCTGGTTTCTTGCCTGACCGGTAACCCGGTTCGTGCCGATGTGGCAATGACCGGTGAGATCACTCTGCGTGGTCAGGTACTGCCGATCGGTGGTTTGAAAGAAAAACTCCTGGCAGCGCATCGCGGCGGGATTAAAACAGTGCTAATTCCGTTCGAAAATAAACGCGATCTGGAAGAGATTCCTGACAACGTAATTGCCGATCTGGACATTCATCCTGTGAAGCGCATTGAGGAAGTTCTGACTCTGGCGCTGCAAAATGAACCGTCTGGCATGCAGGTTGTGACTGCAAAATAGTGACCTCGCGCAAAATGCACTAATAAAAACAGGGCTGGCAGGCTAATTCGGGCTTGCCAGCCTTTTTTTGTCTCGCTAAGTTAGATGGCGGATCGGGCTTGCCCTTATTAAGGGGTGTTGTAAGGGGATGGCTGGCCTGATATAACTGCTGCGCGTTCGTACCTTGAAGGATTCAAGTGCGATATAAATTATAAAGAGGAAGAGAAGAGTGAATAAATCTCAATTGATCGACAAGATTGCTGCAGGGGCTGATATCTCTAAAGCTGCGGCTGGCCGTGCGTTAGATGCTATTATTGCTTCCGTAACTGAATCTCTGAAAGAAGGGGATGATGTAGCACTGGTAGGTTTTGGTACTTTTGCCGTTAAAGAGCGTGCTGCCCGTACTGGCCGCAACCCGCAGACCGGTAAAGAGATCACCATCGCTGCCGCTAAAGTACCGAGCTTCCGTGCAGGTAAAGCACTGAAAGACGCGGTAAACTAAGCGTTGTCCCCAGTGGGGATGTGACGAAGTTCAAGGGCGCATCTACTGATGTGCCTTTTTTATTTGTATTCGGTGACTTTCTGTGTCTTGTGGGCTGACAATTGCCCCCGTTTCTTGTCACAATAGGCCTTTGCGCGCATCGATACGTTGCGTGAGGTACACAGTCATCTACAGCGGAGTGTTGTTACACCATGATGGACAGCTTACGCACGGCTGCAAACAGTCTCGTGCTCAAGATTATTTTCGGTATCATTATCGTGTCGTTCATATTGACCGGCGTGAGTGGTTACCTGATTGGCGGAGGCAATAACTACGCCGCAAAAGTGAATGACCAGGAAATCAGCCGTGGGCAGTTCGAGAACGCCTTTAACAGCGAGCGTAATCGCATGCAGCAACAGCTGGGCGATCAATACTCCGAGCTGGCAGCGAACGAAGGCTATATGAAAACCCTGCGTCAACAGGTGCTGAATCGTCTGATCGACGAGGCGCTGTTGGATCAGTACGCTCGTGAGCTGAAACTGGGTATCAGTGATGAGCAGGTTAAACAGGCGATTTTCGCGACCCCAGCCTTCCAGGTTGACGGCAAATTTGATAACAGCCGCTATAACGGTATCCTCAACCAGATGGGGATGACCGCCGATCAGTACGCCCAGGCGCTGCGTAACCAGCTCACTACTCAACAGCTGATTAACGGCGTTGCCGGTACCGATTTTATGCTGAAAGGTGAAACCGACGAGCTGGCGGCACTGGTAGCTCAGCAACGCGTGGTGCGTGAAGCGACTATCGATGTTAACGCGCTGGCGGCGAAGCAGCCTGTGACCGAACAGGAAATTGCCAGCTACTACGAACAAAACAAAAACAATTTCATGACGCCGGAACAATTCCGCGTGAGTTACATCAAGCTGGATGCCGCAACGATGCAGCAACCGGTTAGCGATGCGGATATCCAGAGCTACTACGATCAGCATCAGGATCAATTCACCCAGCCGCAGCGTACCCGCTACAGCATCATCCAGACCAAAACTGAAGATGAAGCGAAAGCGGTACTTGATGAGCTGAATAAAGGCGGTGATTTTGCTGCGTTAGCCAAAGAAAAATCTGCCGATATTATCTCTGCTCGTAACGGCGGCGATATGGGTTGGTTAGAAGATGCCACTATCCCGGACGAACTGAAAAATGCTGGTCTGAAAGAGAAAGGCCAACTGTCTGGTGTCATCAAATCTTCGGTCGGTTTCCTGATTGTACGTCTGGACGACATTCAGCCAGCGAAAGTGAAATCGTTAGACGAAGTACGTGACGACATTGCGGCGAAAGTGAAACACGAAAAAGCCCTCGATGCGTACTACGCGCTGCAGCAGAAAGTGAGCGATGCGGCAAGCAACGACACCGAGTCTCTGGCCGGTGCAGAGCAAGCTGCCGGCGTTAAAGCCACTCAGACGGGTTGGTTCAGCAAAGATAACCTGCCGGAAGAGTTGAACTTCAAGCCGGTTGCCGACGCTATCTTTAACGGCGGTCTGGTAGGTGAAAACGGCGCGCCGGGCATCAACTCTGACATCATCACCGTAGACGGCGACCGCGCATTCGTGCTGCGCATCAGCGAGCACAAACCGGAAGCGGTGAAACCGTTGGCAGATGTTCAGGAACAAGTTAAGGCACTGGTTCAGCACAACAAAGCTGAACAACAGGCGAAAGTGGATGCTGAGAAACTGCTGGTTGATTTGAAAGCCGGCAAAGGTGCGGAAGCTATGCAGGCTGCCGGTCTGAAATTTGGCGAGCCGAAAACCTTAAGCCGTTCCGGTCGTGACCCGATTAGCCAGGCGGCGTTTGCACTGCCACTGCCAGCGAAAGACAAACCGAGCTACGGTATGGCGACCGATATGCAAGGTAATGTGGTTCTGCTGGCGCTGGACGAAGTGAAACAAGGTTCAATGCCGGAAGATCAGAAAAAAGCGATGGTGCAGGGTATCACCCAGAACAACGCACAAATCGTCTTTGAAGCTCTGATGAGTAACCTGCGTAAAGAGGCGAAAATCAAAATTGGCGATGCGCTGGAACAGCAATAATCCTGAAGCCGCCTCGCAAAAAAATGCGTTGCAGCTGTAACAAGAAAAGGTCGCTTTCGCGGCCTTTTCCATTTCTGAACATTGCCATTTGTTTACTGTTTTCACTGCCGTTAAGGTGATTCCACTGTTAACAAACAAGGAGAAAACAGTATGAAACACGGAATTAAAGCACTGCTCATTACCCTGTCCCTGGCCTGTGCCGGAATGTCTCATAGCGCGCTGGCGGCAGCTCCTGCGGCGAAACCGACAACGGTAGAAACCAAAGCGGAAGCTCCTGCAGCACAAAGTAAAGCAGCAGTATCGGCGAAAGCCAGTGACGAAGAAGGCACCCGGGTCAGCATTAATAATGCCAGCGCGGAAGAGCTAGCCCGCGCGATGAATGGCGTTGGCCTGAAGAAAGCGCAGGCGATTGTCAGTTATCGCGAAGAGTACGGTCCGTTTAAAACGGTGGAGGATCTAAAGCAGGTGCCGGGGATGGGCAATTCGCTGGTGGAGCGTAATCTGGCGGTATTAACTCTGTAATTAATTTGCATAGTGGCAATTTTTTGCCAGACTGAAGAGGTCATACCAGTTATGACCTCTGTACTTATAACAGTTTTTATAAAAACAACGTAAGGTTATTGCGCTATGCAAACACAAATCAAAGTTCGTGGATATCATCTCGACGTTTACCAGCACGTAAACAACGCCCGCTACCTTGAATTCCTCGAAGAAGCCCGCTGGGATGGGTTGGAAAATAGCGAGAGTTTTCAGTGGATGACGGCCCATAACATCGCCTTCGTCGTGGTGAATATCAATATTAACTATCGTCGCCCAGCGGTATTAAGCGACCTGTTAACCATTAACAGTCAGTTGCAGCAATTAAACGGTAAAAGCGGCATCTTAAGCCAGGTCATTACACTGGAGCCGGAAGGGCAGGTGGTAGCGGATGCGCTTATTACGTTTGTTTGTATTGATCTTAAAACGCAGAAAGCATTAGCTCTGGAAGGGGAATTGCGCGAAAAGCTGGAGCAGATGGTTAAGTAAACGTTTTGTGGTGCCGGATGCTCAAGCCGCATCCGGCGACACCCGGAATAATTACTTCAACCCGGTTTTCTGCTTCATCGCTGCCATCACCGTCGGTTTATCGGCCAGATAATGATTCAAACCGTTGGCACGTAAATTACACGCCGCACAATGACCGCAACCGTCGCCTTTAATGCCGTTATAGCAGGTCAACGTTTCGTTACGGACTAAATCCAGTTTGCCGTAATAATCTGCCAGCGCCCAGGTTTCCGCTTTATCAATCCACATCAGCGGCGTTTCAAAACGAATATCTTTCGCCATGCCCAAACTGACGGCATGGTTTAGTGCTTTCACAAACTCATCGCGGCAATCCGGGTAGCCGGAGAAATCCGTTTCGCAGACGCCAGTAATTACGGCTTCTGCTTTTACCTGATACGCATATATTGCCGCCAGCGTCAGGAACAAAATATTACGCCCTGGGACAAACGTATTCGGGATGCCATCGGCTTCAGGTTCATAATCAGGCACCGGAATGCTGTCACGCGTCAGGCTGCTGACCGCCAGCTCGTTGAGCAGCGTTACATCAAGAACCTTATGCGCGCGTGCTCCCAGTTTCAGCGCCAGTTCGCGTGCCACGTCGATTTCTGCGCGATGTCGCTGACCGTAATCGAACGTCACGCAATGGACTTCATCATATTGTTGTAATGCCTGCACCAGACAGGTGGTGGAATCCTGGCCTCCACTGAACACAACGACAGCACGTTTCATAGATAATCCTGCTTGAACAATAAAAGCGTTATGGTAACGCCTGCGATTAACCCGGACCAGCTATTCATTGCGACGGCGCGGGAAGCCAGGCTTCGGTAAATTCAAACCAGCCGCGCGGTGTCAGTCGCACACCGTTCACGCCGGGAGGGGCACTAATGCGATAGTGATAGTTGAACAGCGGCGTCAGCGTCGCGTCTGCCATTAACTGGCTAAAAACCGCTTTCAGGGCATTAAATCGGTTTTCCTCATCAGGCATTACTTGCACCGCGTCCAGCGTCGATTGCAGATGTGCATATGCTGGAGCATCGAAAACATGTGGCCACAGTGGATCGCAACGTAGCCATTGCTCCAGAGTATATTCCGGTGCTTCGCCAATTAATCTGTCGCCCATCATGAGGTCTGCGTGTGCCAGTAGGGTCGTGTCGTCCCAGTTTTTTGCGTTATGAAAAATAATTGTGAGTTCACAGCCTTCCGCTGACAGTGTCGCCTGTAGGCGTTCTGCCATGGTATGAAGTTCTATCGGTAGGTGATAAACCAGCGTCAAGGTTTTCGGTAGTTTGACTTCATCCGGTACTTGCCAGTGCGGAATAGTCCAGCCTGGCAGTAATGCATGACTGGCGGTGATCAGGTTTTCTCCGACTTCTAACGTTTGTAATAAACCGGATTGATGAATAATGGAGATCACTTTTCGCGCCTGCCAGAGGGAGAGTCGGGGACTTTTGCGCAACGTTAAATAGCAAAAACCTAAACTGATGCCACTACTGACCTGGCTGACCCGTTGCAGCTCCTCCGGTTTGCCGATGGTGATTTGCACGGGATGCCGACAACTGGTTCCCAAATCTTTTTCGAAAAGCGGCGGAGTTATCCAGTACTCAACCGCTTTAAGCAGCGGATGACGCAAATGGTAATAATCATGGCTCTCCAGGCGCACCAGCTCCGCTGTGAATTGTGTTAAGCGAAAAGGACCAGTGCCGATCAGTGGGAATTGCGGATGCGCCAGATGGCTGCAATAGCTCGCCAGCCGGTGCGCAAGCCAGTAATCGGGGCGATGTAAAAAGAAGGTCAGACACTGCGGATGGGTGACTTCAATACGCTTCACGCTAATAAATAATTGATCCAGTGCTGGCAGTTGTAACAGCATCAATAATCGCTGGTGTAAGTGTGAGGCTTTTACTGCATCGCCGTTATGCCAGTGTAGGGTTGAACGAAGATAAAAGTCCCAGCGTAACCCGTCAGTAGAGGTTTCCCAGTGATGCGCTAAATCGCCAATCGGGCGCTGAGTATTATTATCGAAGCGGGTCAGGCCGGAAAATATCTGCCCGGCGAGATGCTGCTCGGCACGGCCGGGCAAAAAGCCTGGTTGTAGCGGTTCGAGCGGGCGATAGTAGGGAATACGCAACGTGGGTGTATCGTTTTGCCATTGTCCGCCCATAAACGGCTGTAACAGAGTGCGCAGCTCACCTGGGGCCAGTTGCGCCAGCTCCAGCACATCTTGCTGCTTTCCGGTTTCCAGTGCCTGTTCCATCATCGCATTGCGTAGCGATTCCGGCGTGACCAGAAAGCGTAATTGTCCGCGCTTTCCGCGTCCTGACTGCGCCTGCCACTCCAGCCATCCCGCCTCCTGTGCCTGACGCAACAGCGTACGAACATGGCGTTCGCTGCAAAAACAGCGTTCGGCCAGTTCGCTGATGGTGACGGTTTGCGGCTTTCCGGCGGAAGGTTGCCACAGACGTTGATACTGGTTAAGACGGTTGAGCAATCGCATATAAACCCGGAACAATATTATTTAACTATTCACTATTACTTCCGTATATATCAGGTGATACTCAATCACCATTAACCGTGTCACAGAGTGGAGAAAGAAATGGCTCGTCTGGCAGCATTTGATATGGATGGCACTTTATTGATGCCTGACCATCATTTAGGTGAGAAAACCCTCTCTACTTTGGCGCGACTGCGTGAACGCGACATTACCCTCACTTTTGCCACGGGGCGTCATGCGCTGGAGATGCAGCATATTCTCGGGGCGCTATCGCTGGATGCATATTTGATTACCGGCAACGGAACGCGCGTGCATTCTCTGGAAGGTGAACTTTTACATCGTGATGATTTACCTGCGGATGTCGCGGAGCTGGTGCTATATCAGCAATGGGATACCCGAGCCAGCATGCATATCTTCAATGACGACGGTTGGTTTACCGGGAAAGAGATCCCTGCGTTGTTGCAGGCATTTGTCTATAGCGGTTTTCGTTATCAGATAATCGATGTCAAAAAAATGCCACTCGGCAGCGTCACCAAGATCTGCTTCTGTGGCGATCACGACGATCTTACACGCTTGCAGATCCAGCTATACGAAGCATTAGGCGAGCGTGCACATTTGTGTTTTTCCGCCACGGATTGCCTCGAAGTGCTGCCGGTGGGCTGCAATAAAGGCGCTGCATTGACGGTGCTGACCCAACATTTAGGTTTATCGTTGCGCGATTGCATGGCCTTTGGTGATGCGATGAACGATCGCGAAATGTTAGGCAGCGTCGGTAGCGGGTTTATTATGGGCAATGCGATGCCGCAACTGCGCGCGGAGCTCCCGCATTTACCGGTGATTGGACATTGCCGAAATCAGGCTGTCTCTCACTATTTGACGCACTGGCTGGACTATCCACATCTACCTTATTCCCCCGAATAATGAGATCCCTTCCAGCACCGGGCAATTGCCCGGTTTTTTTTGCGTTGAATTTGTCATTTTGTGCCGTGGTGTTTAAACCGCACAGAATAAATTGTCGTGATTTCACCTTTAAAATAGAATTAAAAGAGAAAAAAATTCTCTGTGGAAGGGCTATGTTAGATAAAATTGACCGTAAGCTGCTGGCCTTACTGCAGCAGGATTGCACCCTCTCTTTGCAGGCACTGGCTGAAGCCGTTAATCTGACAACCACCCCTTGCTGGAAGCGCCTGAAACGGCTGGAGGACGACGGTATCCTTATCGGCAAAGTCGCCCTGCTGGATCCGGAAAAAATAGGCCTCGGCCTGACCGCTTTTGTGCTGATAAAAACGCAACATCACAGCAGCGAATGGTATTGCCGCTTTGTCACGGTGGTTACCGAAATGCCAGAAGTGCTGGGGTTCTGGCGCATGGCCGGTGAATACGATTATCTGATGCGCGTCCAGGTTGCCGACATGAAACGCTACGACGAGTTTTATAAGCGTCTGGTAAACAGCGTGCCGGGGCTGTCGGACGTCACTTCCAGCTTCGCGATGGAACAGATTAAATACACCACTTCTTTACCCATCGAATAAATATCCAGAATCAGGTCAGGACACAACGCGTGCGATTATTTGCTCAATTAAGCTGGTATTTCCGTCGGGAATGGCGTCGCTATCTCGGGGCTGTCGCCTTGCTTGTCATTATCGCGATGCTGCAACTGGTTCCACCAAAAGTGGTTGGTATTGTTGTCGATGGCGTGACAGAACAACACTTTACTACCGGGCAGATCCTGATGTGGATCGCCACCATGGTGCTGATTGCCGTTGTGGTTTATCTCCTGCGTTACGTCTGGCGCGTATTGCTGTTTGGTGCGTCTTATCAACTGGCTGTTGAACTGCGTGAAGATTATTACCGTCAGCTAAGCCGGCAGCATCCTGAGTTTTACCTGCGTCATCGCACGGGTGACCTCATGGCTCGTGCGACTAATGACGTCGATCGCGTCGTGTTTGCCGCCGGAGAAGGGGTGCTGACGCTGGTGGATTCACTGGTAATGGGCTGCGCTGTGTTGATTATGATGTCTACGCAAATTAGCTGGCAGTTGACCTTATTTGCCCTGTTACCGATGCCAGTGATGGCGATCATGATTAAGCGCAACGGCGATGCTTTGCATGAACGCTTTAAGCTGGCACAGGCGGCGTTTTCCAGTCTTAATGACCGCACCCAGGAAAGCCTCACCAGTATCCGCATGATCAAAGCCTTTGGTCTGGAAGATCGCCAGTCGGCGTTATTTGCCGCGGATGCCGAAGATACCGGCAAAAAAAACATGCGGGTGGCGCGTATTGATGCTCGTTTCGACCCGACCATCTATATCGCGATTGGTATGGCGAACTTGCTGGCGATTGGCGGCGGTAGTTGGATGGTGGTGCAGGGCAGTTTAACGCTGGGCCAGCTCACCAGTTTTATGATGTATTTAGGTCTGATGATTTGGCCAATGCTGGCGCTGGCATGGATGTTTAACATTGTGGAACGTGGTAGTGCTGCGTACAGCCGTATTCGCGCGATGCTGGCGGAAGCGCCGGTGGTGAACGATGGTAGCGAACCCGTGCCGGAAGGGCGTGGCGAACTGGATGTAAATATTCACCAGTTCACGTATCCGCAGACTGACCATCCTGCGCTGGAAAACGTTAATTTCGCCCTGAAACCCGGTCAGATGCTGGGTATCTGCGGGCCGACTGGTTCCGGCAAAAGTACCCTGTTGTCGCTCATTCAGCGTCATTTCGACGTCAGCGAGGGGGATATTCGCTTTCATGATATTCCTCTGACGAAGTTACAACTCGATAGCTGGCGTAGCCGCCTGGCGGTAGTTAGCCAGACGCCATTCCTTTTTTCTGACACTGTGGCGAATAACATCGCGCTGGGTTGCCCGAATGCCACCCAGCAAGAGATTGAGCATGTCGCGCGGTTAGCCAGCGTACATGACGATATTTTGCGTCTACCGCAAGGTTACGATACAGAGGTGGGCGAGCGCGGTGTGATGCTTTCCGGCGGGCAAAAACAGCGTATCTCCATTGCTCGTGCGTTATTAGTCAACGCGGAAATCCTCATCCTTGATGATGCGCTTTCGGCGGTGGACGGACGCACTGAGCACCAGATCCTGCATAACCTGCGTCAGTGGGGGCAGGGAAGAACGGTAATCATCAGTGCCCATCGCCTTTCTGCACTGACGGAAGCCAGTGAAATTATTGTGATGCAGCACGGACATATCGCCCAGCGTGGCAATCATGATGTGCTGGCACAACAAAGCGGCTGGTATCGCGATATGTATCGCTATCAACAACTGGAGGCGGCGCTCGACGACGCTCCGGAAAATCGCGAGGAGGCCGTCGATGCGTAGTTTTAGCCAACTGTGGCCGACTCTCAAGCGCCTGTTAGCGTACGGTTCACCGTGGCGTAAACCGCTGGGGATTGCGGTCCTGATGATGTGGGTTGCGGCGGCGGCAGAAGTCAGTGGGCCGCTGCTTATCAGCTATTTTATCGACAATATGGTAGCGAAAAATAACCTGCCGTTGAAAGTGGTTGCAGGGCTGGCTGCGGCGTATGTTGGGCTGCAACTGTTTGCCGCCGGGCTACATTACGCGCAGTCGCTGCTGTTTAATCGGGCGGCAGTAGGCGTAGTGCAACAGTTGCGTACCGACGTGATGGATGCTGCGTTACGCCAGCCATTAAGCGAGTTTGATACCCAACCCGTCGGGCAGGTGATTTCCCGCGTCACTAATGACACTGAAGTGATCCGCGATCTCTACGTTACCGTAGTGGCAACTGTCCTGCGCAGTGCCGCGCTGGTGGGCGCGATGCTGGTGGCGATGTTCAGCCTCGACTGGCGAATGGCACTGGTGGCGATAATGATTTTCCCGGTGGTGCTGGTGGTAATGGTGATATACCAGCGTTACAGCACGCCGATTGTCCGTCGTGTGCGCGCCTATCTGGCGGATATCAACGACGGCTTTAACGAAATCATCAATGGCATGAGCGTTATCCAGCAGTTTCGTCAGCAGGCGCGATTTGGCGAACGTATGGGGGAGGCCAGTCGTTCACACTATATGGCGAGGATGCAAACCCTGCGCCTCGACGGTTTTCTGCTGCGTCCGCTGCTGAGTCTGTTTTCATCGCTCATTCTTTGTGGCTTGTTGATGCTGTTTGGCTTCTCCGCCAGCGGCACCATTGAAGTGGGCGTGTTGTATGCGTTTATCAGCTATCTTGGGCGACTTAACGAACCCTTAATCGAACTGACCACGCAGCAGGCGATGCTGCAACAGGCTGTTGTTGCTGGTGAGCGCGTGTTTGAGCTGATGGACGGACCGCGCCAGCAATATGGCAATGATGATCGCCCGTTACAGAGCGGCACCATCGAAGTCGATAACGTGTCATTTGCTTATCGCGATAACAATCTGGTGCTAAAGAACATTAATCTCTCTGTGCCTTCGCGCAATTTTGTGGCGCTGGTCGGGCATACCGGCAGTGGCAAAAGCACCCTCGCCAGTTTATTGATGGGCTATTACCCGCTAACGGAAGGTGAGATTCGCCTTGATGGTCGTCCATTAAGTTCGCTAAGTCACAGCGCGCTGCGCCAGGGCGTGGCAATGGTGCAGCAAGATCCGGTGGTGCTGGCGGATACCTTCCTCGCCAACGTGACGCTGGGGCGGGATATCTCCGAAGAACGCGTCTGGCAGGCGCTGGAAACCGTGCAACTGGCGGAGCTGGCGCGTAGCATGAGCGACGGTATTTACACGCCGCTGGGCGAGCAGGGGAATAATCTCTCAGTTGGGCAAAAGCAACTGCTGGCACTGGCGCGCGTGCTGGTCGAGACGCCGCAAATCCTGATCCTTGATGAGGCAACCGCCAGCATTGACTCCGGTACTGAACAGGCGATTCAACATGCTCTGGCGGCGGTGCGTGAACATACCACGCTGGTAGTGATTGCTCACCGCTTATCGACCATTGTTGATGCCGACACCATTCTGGTGCTTCATCGTGGGCAAGCCGTGGAGCAGGGCACTCACCAGCAACTGCTGGCGGCCCAGGGACGCTACTGGCAGATGTATCAACTGCAACTTGCGGGCGAAGAGCTGGCAGCCAGCGTGCGTGAAGAGGAATCATTGAGCGCCTGAATAGCGCAATATTTCATCGTTGGTGCAAAAATGTAACGCACTGTGCACTGTCATAGTGCGTTTTCATTTTCAAACTTCTTAACTTCCTGCTCTCTTTCTCGTTTTTCATTTCTGGCACACCGCTTGCAATACCTTCTTCGTGTAGCAGAACCATTACCGAATTCTGACCGGAGGGGATCTATGAAGCTGGTGACCGTGATAATCAAACCATTCAAGCTGGAAGACGTTCGTGAAGCGTTATCTTCCATTGGTATTCAGGGCCTGACCGTCACCGAAGTGAAAGGTTTCGGGCGTCAGAAAGGGCATGCCGAGCTGTACCGGGGGGCGGAATACAGCGTCAATTTCCTGCCAAAAGTAAAAATTGATGTGGCGATTGCTGATGACCAACTCGATGAAGTGATCGATATCGTCAGTAAGGCGGCTTACACCGGAAAAATTGGCGACGGCAAAATCTTCGTCGCTGAATTGCAACGCGTCATTCGTATTCGTACCGGCGAAGCCGACGAAGCGGCGCTGTAATCTCTGGCACACAGCAACAGGAACGAAAAATGAAGATAGCGACGATAAAAACTGGGCTTGCTTCACTGGCGATGCTTCCGGGACTGGTAATGGCTGCACCTGCGGTGGCCGATAAAGCCGACAATGCGTTTATGATGATTTGTACTGCGCTGGTGCTGTTTATGACTATTCCGGGGATTGCCCTGTTTTACGGTGGGTTGATTCGCGGCAAAAACGTGCTGTCGATGCTGACGCAGGTGACGGTGACGTTTGCACTGGTCTGTATTCTCTGGGTGGTTTACGGTTACTCGCTGGCGTTTGGTGAGGGCAACAACTTCTTCGGCAACATTAACTGGTTGATGCTAAAAAACATCGAACTGACGGCGGTGATGGGCAGCATTTATCAGTATATCCACGTGGCGTTTCAGGGCTCGTTTGCCTGCATTACCGTCGGCTTGATCGTTGGGGCGCTGGCAGAACGAATCCGCTTCTCAGCTGTGTTGATTTTCGTGGTGGTATGGCTGACGCTCTCTTACATTCCGATTGCGCATATGGTGTGGGGCGGTGGTTTGCTGGCTTCTCACGGTGCGCTGGATTTCGCGGGTGGCACGGTGGTGCATATTAACGCCGCAATCGCCGGTCTGGTGGGCGCGTATCTGATAGGCAAACGCGTGGGCTTCGGCAAAGAGGCGTTTAAACCGCACAACCTGCCAATGGTCTTCACCGGTACTGCCATTCTCTATATTGGTTGGTTTGGCTTTAACGCCGGGTCAGCGGGCACGGCGAATGAAATCGCGGCACTGGCATTTGTGAATACTGTGGTCGCAACGGCGGCGGCAATTCTTGGCTGGATCTTCGGTGAATGGGCGCTGCGTGGTAAGCCTTCTCTGCTGGGAGCGTGTTCTGGCGCGATTGCCGGTCTGGTCGGCGTGACGCCAGCGTGCGGCTACATTGGGGTTGGCGGCGCGTTGATTGTCGGCGTGGTAGCTGGTCTGGCGGGTTTGTGGGGCGTTACCATGCTCAAACGCTTGCTGCGGGTGGATGATCCCTGCGATGTCTTCGGTGTGCACGGCGTTTGTGGCATTGTCGGCTGTATCATGACCGGGATTTTTGCCGCCAGTTCTCTGGGCGGCGTGGGCTTCGCTGAAGGTGTGACGATGGGCCATCAGTTGCTGGTACAGCTGGAAAGCATCGCCATTACGATCGTCTGGTCCGGTGTGGTGGCATTTATTGGCTACAAACTGGCGGATCTGACGGTTGGCCTACGTGTGCCGGAAGAACAAGAGCGAGAAGGGCTGGACGTCAACAGCCACGGCGAGAATGCCTATAACGCGTAACAAGCACTGCAAAAAATAGCCGGACGGTTTTCACCTCCGGCTATTTTTTTAATTGTGATTACGCATTACCCCTTCCTGAACGGTCGAGGCAACCAGCACGCCGTCCTGGGTATAAAACTCACCGCGCACAAAGCCGCGTGCGCTGGACGCCGAGGTGCTCTCCACGCTATACAGCAGCCATTCATTCAAATTAAACGGGCGATGGAACCACATGGAATGGTCAATGGTGGCAATCTGAATCCCTGGTTCGAGAAAACCGATGCCGTGCGGCTGTAGAGCTACCGGCAGGAAGTTAAGATCAGAAGCGTAACCGAGCAGATACTGATGAACGCGCAGGTCATCCGGCACGCTACCATTTGCGCGGATCCACACCTGACGGTGTGGTTCTGCGACGTGACCTTTCAGTGGGTTATGAAACTCCACCGGACGGACTTCCAGCGGACGATCGCAGATGAATTTATCTTTAAGCACTGGCGGCAGCAGGTGCGCCAGCGATTGGGCGATTTGCGTTTCCGAAGGCAGGCCATCAGGCGCTGGCGCGGACGGCATTGTTTTTTGATGTTCGAAACCCGCTTCTGGTGCCTGGAAAGAGGCCGTCATATAAAAAATCGGTTTGCCGTTTTGAATAGCAGCAACCCGGCGGGCGCTGAAGCTGTTACCGTCACGCAGCGTTTCGACATCATAAATAATCGGTTTCTTACTATCGCCTGGGCGAAGAAAGTAGCTGTGAAACGAATGTACCAGCCGCTCTTCCGGGACGGTCTCTTTTGCAGCATACAAGGCCTGACCCACGACCTGGCCGCCAAACACCTGGCGTAAACCTAAATCTTCACTCTGGCCGCGAAAGAGTCCTTCCTCAATTTTTTCCAGATTTAACAATGTCAGTAAATTTTTTAGCGCCTGACTCATATAACTCTCCAGTAACAAAGCTGCCGCAGCAAGCCAAAGTGAGTTGAGTATAACGCAAATTTGCTACTGGTCCGATGGGTGCAATGGTCTGAATTACGGGCTAATTACAGGCAGAAATGCGTGATGTGTGCCACACTTGTTGACGTTACTATTTTGTTAACCACTCTTCCGGCGAGGAAAGTTAGCCCGCTGGTGCATTGATAATAAGGAGAAATGAATGAAACTCGTGCACATGGCCAGTGGTTTAGCGGTTGCGATTGCGTTGGCGGCTTGCGCAGATAAAAGCGCGGATATTCAGACGCCAGCACCGGCTGCAAATACGTCTATTTCAGCAACACAACAACCAGCTATCCAGCAACCGAATGTCTCCGGTACCGTCTGGATCCGTCAGAAAGTCGCACTGCCGCCTGATGCTGTGCTGACCGTGACACTTTCTGACGCGTCGTTAGCCGATGCACCGTCAAAAGTGCTGGCGCAGAAAGCGGTGCGTACTGAAGGTAAACAGTCACCATTCAGCTTTGTTCTGCCATTTAACCCGGCAGATGTTCAGCCGAACGCGCGTATTCTGTTGAGTGCGGCGATTACCGTGAATGACAAACTGGTATTTATCACCGATACCGTTCAGCCGGTGATCAACCAGGGCGGAACTAAAGCCGACCTGACATTGGTGCCGGTACAGCAAACCGCCGTGCCGGTTCAGGCCAGCGGTGGCGCAACGACTACCGTACCTTCGACTTCACCAACTCAGGTGAATCCGTCTTCGGCAGTTCCAGCTCCTACGCAATATTAAGCGACGTTAACCCTCTCCGCCCGGAGAGGGTTAGTAGTTCCAGCGATAACGCTGCAAGTCGATTTGTCCGCTTCCCGATACCATCACACCTTCTGCCAGTAATGCCTGTCGCTGACGCTGTAAATCCGGTCCGGTTAGCGAAATTGTGCCGTGGCGATTAACCACCCGGTGCCAGGGTAAGGTGCTGCCTTCAGAGAGACGCTTTAACACACCGCCCACCTGGCGCGCGGCGCGGGGCGATCCCGCCAGTTTCGCCACATCACCGTAAGTGGTGACATAGCCTTCGGGAATAGCGGCGACGATTTGCCAGACGCGTTGGGGAAATGAATCTTCTTTTTCCATCTTTTCTTCCTGAGGTAATTTTTCAGCATAATCTGGAAAAACGCCCGAGTGAAGTCGCATTGCGCAAGAAACCAGCATCTGGCACGCGATGGGTTGCAATTAGCCGGGGCAGCAGTGATAATGCGCCTGCGCGTTGGTTCTCAACGCTCTCAATGGGGGCTCTGTTGGTTCTCCCGCAACGCTACTCTGTTTACCAGGTCAGGTCCGGAAGGAAGCAGCCAGAGCAGACGACGTGTGTGCCGGGATGTAGCTGGCAGGGCCCCCACCCATTTCTGCCTCCCACCGTTTCGTCAAAAAATCCCAACATGGCTAAACTTTAACCACAACTGACGTCGCAAGAATTGTCTGGCTGCGCAGTACGCTTCGGAGGTATGTCTGATGAAGTATGTTGATGGTTTTGTGGTTGCCGTTCCTGCCGATAAAAAGGATGCCTATCGGGAAATAGCCGCTAAGGCTGCGCCATTGTTTAAAGAGTTTGGCGCGCTTCGTATTGTCGAATGCTGGGCCAGCGATGTACCGGATGGCAAAGTGACCGATTTTCGTATGGCGGTGAAAGCGGAAGAGAATGAAGAGGTTGTCTTTAGCTGGATTGAATACCCTTCAAAAGAGGTCCGCGACGCTGCTAATCAAAAGATGATGTCGGACCCACGGATGAAAGAGTTCGGCGAGTCCATGCCGTTTGACGGCAAGCGAATGATCTATGGCGGATTCGAGTCAATCATCGACGAATAGGTAGCGTGACGGGCTGTGCGGCGTGCCGTCAGCCCAAAAATTCACAAATGTTGCTCGGCCCAGCGTAAGAAATCTTCTTTCGGTAATGCCTTGCTGTAGAGCCAGCCCTGACCGTAGTGCACGCCATGCTGGCGTAACCACTCTTCTTGTTTACTGGTTTCGATTCCCTCCGCTACCATTTTCAGTTTCAGTGTTTTTGCCATTTCGATGATATGCGGCGTGACATTTTTATATTCCAGCGCATCAACGAAAGATTTATCGATCTTCAGAATGTCGACATCCAGATCCTGTAAATAACTTAAACTTGAATACCCCGTACCAAAATCATCAAGATAAATTTCATGGCCCGCCTCCCGGTAGCGAGAAATTATCGGGGCGCTGGTTTTCGGAACGGCAAACTCGCGTTCAGTGAGTTCAAGCGCGATCTGTCTGGGATTAACCTGATAGTGATTGATCATGTCACGCAGCAATTGCGGGATTTTTTCCGAGGTGAGCACGGTGGATTCAAGATTGATCGAAATATGCTGCTGTGGATGCTGACGCAGCCAGTCGCCCATATCTTCAAAGACGCTTCTTATAATCAGTAGCGTCAATGGCTCAGAAAGGCCCGTTTGCTGTGCCAGCGGAATAAAACTATCTGGTGACAACCAACTACCGTCTGTCTGCGGCCAGCGCGCCAGTGCCTCAGCACCGACAATTTTGCCATTGGCTAAGGAGACAATCGGCTGATAGTGCACGCAAATATCACGATTTTCGATAGCATCCTGCAGCCGATGATGCGGTGACTGAATACGGCGCAAAATACGCAGCACAAACATCGCTGCCAGCAGGCCAATCACCAACCCGAGCGGTAACCAAATAAAGACTTGCCGATGCCAGCCTTTCTGCAACATTTTCGTTGAAGCCCATGTGATGATCGAAATATTCATCTCCGGTAAGGGCAGGATATCGTAAATGATTCCATTATTTTCGATATGCTCACCGGGTGTTTTTTGTAGCCTGGTAATAATTCCCTGAGCAATTTCATCGCTGCTGGTTATGACAACGTTATGGGCATTGCCAATAATGGCGGCATCAATTTGCCATGAGCTATAGGGAATGACATCAATAAAGGAAGCGGGGTCGATCATGACGACATAATGTGCCGTTCCCATGGCGACCATGTAACGGATAATGCCTAAATCGTTATGCGATGTTAACCAGACACGATAACCATCTTTCGAAATTTTACCTGGCTCGGGGAAGGTATCGGGCGGACTTTCATGCTCCAGAGACGAACACTGGGGAACGTTGTTATCGATATAAGCCACTTCCTGAATATAGCGATAACTGTAAGATACCCGACGCATTTCCATGAGATGGGCTTCGCTACAGGCAGCGCCTTGCCATCTTTCCAGCTCCTGCAGCGCATCTTTCCCTTGTGTCGCCACCTTATTGGCTCGAATAGCGACGCGGGAGGAATAGGTATCCAGCTCTTCAATAAACGATGTTTCTACCTGCTGATGGGCCAGCCAGATGCTTAAGCCGACAGGCAGCAATACTGAAAGAATCAGTACTCCCGAAATAAGGCCGACCAGATGTCGTGTTCTCACCAGCATATCCTTATTAACACAGTGTAGGGAAAGTATATCTGATTGTGGAAAAAGGCTGGCTGGAGATAAGGAGGTAGAGCTGGTATTTCATGAAGTGATGGGTGGAAACGATCATTGTCATTTGACCAGGCGCAGAGCTTTACGCCTGGTATGTAACCCTAACTTAAGATGTTGATTCGGCGCGAGCGAGGGTAAAAATATCGTAAAAAGACAGTTCACCTTTACGGACGATCATTTTTTGCAGTTGTTCCTTATGAACATCCGCGACACGCGGAGAGTTCAAGATGGCTTCAACCAGCGCGGCAGGTACAAAGCGCGTGTTGTACCATTCGCCGTTATAGCAAACGCGGAAATCCAGCACGTCGATATCTTCATAGCGGTAGCGTGGGTAGACATCGAAAAAGAAGAAACCATTAAGCAGGATAAATAATACAACCAGTAGCCAGACAGAGCCTGACAGCGTTTCGGACTGCAACATCACCGCCAGGGTGGCAAAAAAAGCAACGTACATACCGATAAACAGCCCCGGATGTTTACGGATAAAACTGATACTAAAGCGGGGTTTGTTGTCGCGTTTTTCGCGGGTATTCAGAGACTCAATCGTTTCGGTCAGCAGGCGTTGTATTTCGGTCATCGTTTGCCTTCGTGGTATCTGCAACTTTCCAGGGAACACCCTATTTTAACGTGGGAATAGTAGAGGGGAAGTAACAGATCTACCACAATTTTGCATAACAGTTGCGAAAAACCGATTACAATTTTTTAATTATTCTGGCTGGATTACCGCCCACGACAACGTTGTCCGGGACATCTTTTGTGACAACTGCACCTGAGGCTACCACGACGTTATCACCAATGGTCACACCAGGGTTAATGACCGCGCGTCCGCCAATCCAGACGTTATTACCGATGGTGACGGGTTTCCCCAGTTCAGCACCGCTATTACGTGCTACAGGGTCGATGGGATGTGTTGCCGTGTAGATATGAACGCCTGGTGCCAACATACAGTTATCACCGATGCGAATAGGGCAGACATCAAGCATCACGCAATCGAAGTTGGCGAAAAAATTATTACCGAGAAAAATGTTATAGCCATAGTCACAGCGAAACGTTGGCTCAATATAAGCCTCTGTCACCTGACCGAATAGATCAGCGAGAATTTGCTGGCGTAATGTGTGCTCTTCCGCCAGGGAATGATTGTATCGGTGAATAAGCTGACGAGCGCGCAGGCGATCGCGAGATAACGTCTCATCTGCCGAGCGATACAACTCACCAGCAATCATCTTTTCTTTTTCTGTGCTCATTACTGACCTCCGGTTGCTGAAAATGCGGCAACACAGTAAGACGAAAAGTCAGTGAAGAGAACGTTCCCATTACATCTGTGTGATAAAGATCACATAGGGTATGTCTTCATGGCGAAAAAGTATAAAATTCTTAATAAACAGCCGGTTATAGCTCCGAAAGCGAATTATTTATTAGCGAATAAATTTCCAAACTGAGGAAGGGATCTTGTCGTACAGTTTATTCATGGTCAATTCGGCGAGGCGGTGATCTGCGGCTGAGTAAAATACCGCCAGTTCATTATCTGATAATTCGTATTTATTTTTCTCGATAACACGCTCCAGCGTGTCAATTGTCTGGCAACGACGTAAACGCATTAAATAATCGGTTTTCGTTAAAGGTTTTTCGGACATACTTCTACCCATGGTTGTAATAATTCTAACAAGATAAACTCGCAGGATTCTCTTTCGTCGCATTGACAAAACAACGGAATAGTCGATTACCTGACTTCCGCCATTTCTGAAGATCCTGCATATTAATACCATAACTACTGAACAACATAAAGGTGTCATCCAGATATTCGTCGATCTGCTCAATGAGCTTATTGTCTTCATTATACTTAATTTTGTAATTAAGTGCGAAGGTCGCAATATGCTCAATCAGTTCATTCAACTGGAGGTTGATCGCCGAGGTTGGGTCGTTAACCCAGCCATGATTGCTTTCTTCAAGGTTTGCAAGGCAGTCATGATACAGGGTTTCACAGAGAAACTTAAGCTGTGCGATATCATGTCTTTTGGGTGAGTATTCATCCATAACGCGTCCCCTTCTTAGCGGTTGAACTAACGGACACCTTTCGGGATGGAAAAAACTTACTGACCTGGACTTGCCCTCTCGTTTGTTAGCTTAACTATAAGCCACTCTTTGCAGGTTTTCATCGCATTATTACGAAAAATTACAATTAGGAAGGAAGCGGGACAGGACTCACTTTTTCATACTAGCACCAACCCGCAGTAGGTAAAAGCAGTTTGCTCGAACAGTTTATAACATTTCAGGATTATCGCCAGATGACATTGGTGACACTAATACCAGGATTGCTCTGAATATGACGTAATAACCGAGGAATGAATAAAGAATTACCGCAAATAATTAAGAATAGCCTCTAAATGATTATGGATTATTAAATCTATTAGCGCTACTTAATATAAATTAACTAACAATCAGTATTTTTTATGAATTTTATCCGTGGTTAATACTGGTTTTCGTATGAGATCCTGAGTTGGTGGTTCAATTACTCCTTAATGTTCGTAGGTTATGCATAAAAAAGGCCGCTTGCGCGGCCTTAGTGATTACACGTTGTATCAATGATGATCGACAGTATGGCTGTGCTCGATATCTTCATTCTTGCGGCTAAAGCGGCGGCGAACCACCACAAAGAATACCGGAACGAAGAAGATTGCCAGTACCGTTGCGGTCACCATCCCGCCCATTACACCGGTACCTACTGCGTTCTGCGCGCCGGAACCAGCACCAGTACTGATAACCAGCGGCATAACGCCGAGGATAAACGCCAGCGAGGTCATCAGGATCGGACGTAAACGCATCCGCACCGCATCAAGCGTCGCTTCAATCAGACCTTTACCTTCTTTATCCATCAAGTCTTTGGCGAATTCGACGATAAGTATCGCGTTCTTCGCTGACAACCCAATGGTTGTGAGCAGGCCTACCTGGAAGTAAACGTCATTGGTCAGGCCACGGAAGGTGGCAGCCAGCAACGCACCGATAACCCCCAGCGGAACGACCAGCATAACGGAGAACGGAATCGACCAGCTCTCGTACAGCGCCGCCAGACACAGGAACACGACAATCAACGAAATCGCGTACAGTGAAGGTGCCTGGTTGCCGGAGAGACGTTCCTGATAGGACATCCCCGTCCAGTCATAGCCAACACCGGTAGGCAGTTTGCTCGCCAGTTGTTCCATCAGCTCCATTGCTTCACCGGTACTTTTACCCGGTGCCGCCTGGCCTAAGATTTCCATGGATGGCAGGCCGTTGTAACGTTCCAGACGCGGCGAACCGTACTCCCAACGAGAAGAGGAGAACGCCGAGAATGGCACCATCTGACCATCAGCAGCACGAACATACCAGTCGCCGATATCATCCGGCAGCATACGGTATTTCGCTTCTGACATGACGTAAACTTTCTTCACACGACCGCGGTCGATAAAGTCGTTCACATAGCTGCCGCCCCATGCAGCGCCCAGAGTGGTGTTAATGTCGTTGATAGAAACACCCAGCGCCTGCGCTTTTTCCTGGTCGATATCAATCTTAAACTGCGGGGTATCTTCCAGACCGTTTGGACGTACGCTGGTCAACATATCAGGGTGCTTCGCTGCTTCTGCAAGCAGCTGGTTACGCGCCTGAGTCAGTTTTTCGTGACCAAGGCCAGCCTGGTCAATCAGCTCAAAGTCAAAGCCGGTTGCGGTACCCAGTTCCACGATTGCGGGCAGGTTAAAGGCGAAAACCATCGCATCTTTGATTTGCGAGAAAGCGCGTGTTGCACGCATGGTAATCGCTTCAACTTTGTTTTCTTCGCCCGGACGATCGGCCCAGTCCTTCAAGGAAACGAACGCAATACCGGTATTCTGACCACGTCCCGCAAAGCCGAAGCCGTTAACGGCGAACACCGACTCAACGTTGTTCTTTTCTTTGGTCAGATAGTAATGCGTTACCTCATTGAGCACTTTCTGTGTACGTTCCTGCGTTGCACCTGCTGGCAGCTGAACCATGGTCATAAATACGCCCTGGTCCTCATCTGGCAAGAAGGAGCTTGGCAGACGCACAAACAGATAGGCCATGCCGACCACGATGATCAGATACAGCACCAGGTAACGCCCTGTACTGCGCAGAATACCGCCTACGCTGTCGGTGTAGTGGTGCGTGCTCTTCTCGAACATGCGGTTAAACCAGCCGAAGAAGCCTTTTTTACCTTCCCCGTGATCGCCTTTGGCAATCGGTTTCAGCATGGTGGCACAAAGAGCCGGAGTCAGGATCAACGCTACCAGTACCGACAGCGCCATTGCTGAAACAATGGTAATAGAGAACTGACGATAGATAGCACCAGTAGAACCGCCAAAGAAGGCCATCGGTACGAATACCGCCGACAGTACCATCGCGATACCGACCAGAGCGCCCTGAATCTGCCCCATCGACTTACGGGTAGCTTCTTTTGGCGGCAAACCTTCTTCCGCCATAACACGCTCAACGTTTTCTACCACAACGATAGCGTCATCCACCAACAAGCCGATGGCGAGCACCATCCCGAACATTGTTAGCGTGTTTATCGAGAAGCCAAAGGCGGCAAGGACGGCAAAGGTCCCGAGCAATACCACCGGTACGGCAATGGTCGGAATCAACGTCGCGCGGAAGTTCTGCAGGAACAGATACATAACCAGGAACACGAGGATGATCGCTTCGACCAGCGTTTTAACCACTTCGTGAATAGAGATTTTCACGAACGGCGTGGTGTCGTACGGGTAAACAATTTTCAGACCTGACGGGAAGAACGGTTCCATCTTCGCCAGTTCAGCACGGATTGCCGCAGCGGTATCCAGCGCGTTTGCACCGGTCGCCAGCTTGATCCCCAGACCGGAAGCCGGTTGGCCGTTAAACTCTGCGATGATGTCGTAGTTCTCACCACCCAGCTCAATCTTCGCGACGTCACGCAGCAGCACGCGGGAACCATCCTGATTCACTTTCAGCAGGATTTTGCCGAACTCTTCAGTAGAGGTCAGACGCGTCTGAGCAATAATAGAGGCGTTAAGCTGTTGGCCTTTCACCGGCGGCGTACCACCGAGCTGACCCGCCGCAACCTGGGCGTTCTGCGCTTTGATGGCGGTAATGACATCAACCGGCGTTAGCTGGAATTTGTTCAGCTCATTCGGGTTCATCCAGATACGCATCGCGTACTGTGAACCGAACAACTGAACATCACCCACGCCCGACGTACGGCTGATGGCATCTTTCATATTCGCCGCCACGTAGTCGGAGATATCCTCCTGCGTCATGGTGCCATCGGTGTTGATAACGCCGACAACCATCAGGAAGCTGCTGGATGATTTCTCAACGCTCACCCCTTGCTGCTGAACTTCTTGCGGCAGCAACGGCATCGCCAGCTGCAGTTTGTTCTGCACCTGAACCTGCGCGATATCCGCATCAGTACCAGACTCAAAGGTCAGGGTGATCTGCACGGTACCCGTGGAGTCACTGTTAGAGGACATGTACATCAGGTTATCGATACCGTTCATATTCTGTTCGATAACCTGTGTCACCGTGTCCTGCACTGTTTTCGCATCAGCGCCGGGGTAGGAGGCGGAGATCGTTACTGCCGGCGGTGCAATCGTAGGATATTGCGCCACCGGCAGTTTGAGGATCGCCAGCCCCCCTGCCAACATGATGATAATGGCGATCACCCACGCAAAAATCGGGCGATCGATAAAGAAATTAGGCATGTCTTAACGGCTCCTGTTTAAGTTAAGAC
>ENA-UAGO01000130-UAGO01000130.1-human-gut-metagenome-genome-assembly--contig:-NODE-130-length-23925-cov-9.066904_pt1 | contig 23925 bp, 30 predicted proteins | sample MGYA00243408_ERZ654338 | MGnify/ENA primary metagenome ERZ654338 (study PRJEB26926, sample SAMN06165053) | human gut metagenome | biome: ENVO:00009003; feature: ENVO:2100002; material: ENVO:00002003...
ACTGGCGCAATATAATTTGTGGCTGGATTATCTGGACGCACTGGAACTGGTTGATTCCTCCAGTGCGCCAGATATTGAATGGCCTACGCCTCCGGCTGTTCAGGCCAGATGATATCCGGCGCGGTGCTGGTATCTGTTGCCGTCACCGCGTCAATGTAATCCAGCACGGCGTTAAGTCGGGTTGTTTCTGCCTGCGTCAGCTTCCGCCCGGCCTGCAATTTCAGTTGAATCAGACTGATGGAAGCCATTGCAGCATCAATCAGCGACTGGCGCTGTGCTTCTGCCGCGTCTACTGCGGCACCGTGTTGTGCCTCAGAATCTGTCACCCATTTCTCACCATCCCATTTATCGTATGGCGTTAACGGTGAAAGCGTGACATAACCGTCTTTGATGGCTCCGATATAATCCACTGTAACAGCTGCGCCATTTTCGATTGAGTAAGCAGTCTCATTGCGGTGGTCTTCTTCATGTCTCCACCCCTTACCCGTAAATACTGCCACTTTCCCCGGAATGTATTCGCCAGGGTCAATACCAGTGGAACAGGCGGGCATACTTACACCAGTATTAATATATTCATCAGACCAGCCAGTATATTCAGACGTTACTGCATCATAATAAAAACAACGCATATCACCCGGAACTGTAGCCAGCCCATTTTTATCAAAAACAGGTTTCATTATTTAGCCCTTACTAAAAAGTTGAATGCAATGTTACGTGGGCGTGTTTCGGTGCCGCCTGGTACATTAAAAGCCGCAGCGGTGCCACTACCATCATCCTGACTAATACCACTCGTATATATGCCGTTCGCATTACTCTGGAGGGCGAAAACCGTTCTTGTTCCAGTACCAGCAGAAGGACCGTAGTATTGCAAAGTAAATTGTTTCATCAGGTCAGACTGCGTACTAAGTAATCCACGTCCACTATCTACACCACGACCATCATCCCAGATACGAATGAAATCACCGCGGGCTTCAGGTAATACCAGCGAAGGAAACACTTTCGCCAGTTTCGGGTAAGTTGTCGCTGAGAATGTCGCCCCGTTGAACTTCAGAAACACCATATCAGCCCATTCAGTCATTACCGTATTGGGCATCGCCGAGGACGGCCAGAAGAACGGAATACCGATAGCTGGCGCGCCTGCTCCCAAACGAAGGTTTGCGATAAGCGCATTCGTGAATTTTGTCACCAGACCGTTAACGTCAGCATTGTCCAGAGCATCCGCGCCAGAGTTCGCAATAAACTGGCCCACCAGCGCAGCGATTGTTGTCGCCTGCCGAATTGCTTTGTTGACCTGTGCGCTGGATGCTTTGCCTGCCGTAAAACCAGAAAGCAGAGCCGGAAGTGCTTCCCAGTCAGCTTGTGAAGTGACATTAGCGTTCGGATCAAGCGCGAACGCTTTAAAGTTATTTATTGCCATTAGAGTAAAGTCCCCCATGCTCCAACATCAAAACCACTGATGAATTCGTTATCCATATCAAAACCAAAAAATTTAGAACCCTCGGAAGGTGTTTCTACCGAAGGCGTTTCAATGCCACCCGCCCAAACCCCGGCGGCTTTTACTGTGAGATATCCCTGTTTAATTGCAGCAATTAACTCACGCGATACATCTGAAATATCAGTATCAGGAAAGAGCCAGACCGATATCGTCATGTCCTGGTTATCGACTATCTGCATTCGCAGTCCGGATCCTGCTGTCGCCGCGTCAAGAATTGCTGGAAGCGAATCATTCCGTCCGTCCCAGTTATTAATCGCAATCTTCGCTTTAAGGATGACACGATAAGTTTCATCGCTGAGGTACATGTATCCGGAATCAGGATCGTATGGCCCCTGCCATACACCCTGATCATATCCAAGCCCGTCGGTATCCCAGCTGAAATAGACACCTGAGATAGGCTGGCTGACAACACGGCTACGTCCGATCCACAATCCAAGAATGTCAAGTTGCACACCAACCGCAGAGTCAATATCAAATGCAGTAATCAGCCCTCTGGTGGCAGCCGCAACATCAATAAGCGGCCGGGTCATCAGATCAACATGTGCAAGAAATTTAGGTTTGGTGGCGTGGTAGTTCGTGATCAGTTCGGTGTATTTGCTCATGAGGTCACCGTGATACTGATATTCGCGGTGCTACAGGACGCCGAAGCATCATAGGCAATATCAATGTTTGATGCCGATACGCTGCCTGATGACTTACCGATCAGCAGGTCGGTAATATCGTAATAGCGGGCATTTCCGCCGCTCACCACGCCAAGGTTTGCCGGGGAATAAATACGGCTCAGCAGCACGTCGTCGCCAATTGTCAGGCCATTAATATAATCGGCAACAGCCTGTTTGATCTGCTCGCCGATTTGAGATGTATACCCGGTGAAAACTTTCAGGGTAATGGCTACGAAAATTGGCACATCGGTAGAGCGTGAAAAACTGATGACGTGAGGATTACCGTAAGTATCCGGCACTGTGACAGAAGTTGTCCCGTAGGTTGCCGTTCCCTGCCCTTTATTCCCCCTGATGGTCTGGGCTATCTCGGTAACATCCCCTCCATCGACGATGGCGGAAATAGAGTGTGGCGGCAGCCCGTTGCTGTCGGTTGCCCCAGTGTCGTTCTCATATAGTTTGTGACGTGTCACGCCATTAACATTAGCAATAGCACCGTCGACACCTTCAAACGGGGTGATTGACGGTAGCGCGACGCTCTGGCCCTGCCGGATGCGAAGCTCCGCGTCTGTCTCGGCCGGAGAACCAACCGTAGCCGCTGCTGGGTTGGTGACTGATACCCATCCGCGAGTCGGTGTGTTAATGGTGGTGATAGTCCCGGCCAGCGCTGCAACCGCTCCGCTGTTTGAACAGGTTGCAGTTACCGTCACGGTTCCGCCAACACCGATTGTCACCGAGGCAGGAAGCCGCCAGATCACGTTATTCGTGTCTTTCACGGTCCCGTTTGTGATGGATGTCCCGGCGGTACCGGTCAGAAGCAGATCCACGGTAGAGTTCGTCGCTCCCCGCCGCGCGATACCGTTAATTTTTACGTTACTGGTCAGCGCGGCGCCGTAACCTGTAGCAGGTGAGAAGCAGTTGTAAACGGAGATGGCCGTGTTGTTGGCATCGTGAACAGCCAGCGCCACCAGCGCTACCATCTGGCCGTCTTTGCTGTCTGGCTCCAGATAAGCGTCACTGCCATAAATCTGCTGAAAATAGCTCGTCAGGGTATCGAGTATCGTCTGGTAATCAGGCGCACTGATCCCCTCAGCGGTTACCGTTGCCGATAAGCCGAGTGTGTCCAAATTGAGGGCCATTTATGCCTCGCTGGTTACTGTCGTTGTTCCGTAGATAGTGTCGATTTCAGCGAAGAACTGGACGCGGCGCGTCGTCGTGTTCACTGTCGTATTGAAAGAGAGGATGGATTTAACGCCCCGCGTTTCGAGGATGCGCTTACGGATCGCCAGGTTGTAGGTTTCCGGCTTCTGCTTACCGAGTACGGACTGAATCCACGGTGTCCCCTCTGTGGTGTCGAGAAACCACTGCCCATACCACAATTCGAATCGCGTTTTCACAGCCTGCGCGACGGCCTCCGGTGAGTTAATCAACCAGGTATCATCGCCGCTGCCAAAAGTGTAATCGCCGTCGTTGTCCTCACGTCTGTATCGCATCAGTTAGGCGCTCCTGTGTTACCGCCGCCGGTCTGTACTCCGCCGTGCGTGTGCGTCATCAGGCTCTTACCACCAGCTTTTACATCGTTAGTCACCGTGACAGGGCCAAGCATCGTCGCGGTGCCGCCGCTTTCGCCCATCCCCTGAGAGAGATTTCCGTTTATTGTCACGTTGCCGTTTAGCGTGATGGTGGGTGATGTAATCGTGGTTCCTCCTTCTGCTGTCGCCGTCAGCGCGCCGGGGGTTTTAACCGTGATGTTATGGCCTGCGGCCACTTCCACAAACGCAGCGCCATCATCAGTACGCAGTTGCGCGGCGCTGGTGCTGATTCCGCTGATTTTCTGCGCCTGTGACTGCGGCCCGACGATACAGAACGCATCCGATAAGTCATGCACCCGGTCGTCGACAGGCTCCTGCACCCCGCCGTTCTGCCACCAGAAATCGATGCAGCGATCGGCGAAAATCACCAGGCATTCATCGCCGGCTTTCACCGGGAACGTTAGCGTGCAACCGCCGCCGCGCGGAAACACCACCGGCACATCCACCAGCAGCGGTAATGTCGTCGACTGGTTGACGCCGTTTGAATCAGGCTCGTAGCCTTTAATAGCGGGTTGGACAACTGCCGTTACAGTGTCTGGATCAAATGACTGAACAATTCCAGGCATCGAAACGCGCAACGCTGACATGATAGACCCAGCAAGCCTTACATCGGCCTGTTCTTTACTACCAAGTTGAGCACTTAAAGAAACGGGCATTTAATTGTCTCCAGAAAGCAAAAAACCCGCCGATTGGCGGGTTACTGATCAAATATCAGGGTTTGAAAGACTCGTTTAGAGTGTTACTGATCTTCTTTGCAGTTTTTGATATAGACCTTGCTCAAAACGACCGTGACATCGTGATTAGTAGCAAGCAGGATACTGCTAAGGAAAAGCCGATAGGCTACTTTAAGTTTCTCAAAATAAGGGCCGGAAACCTTAATGCCAAAATCTGAAACTTCCATAAAACTACCTCCATCAATCGGTAAAGCAGTGCTGCCGATTATCAGGGTAAACATACCTAAGGATGATTACGAAGTCCGCAACAGAATACGCACGGCTGACTCGCTTAGCTCTGGTGTTGGTGGAGCGCTGATTGATATTACAATCATCGTTGACACCTCCTCACCCGCGTGTCTTGCTATTGCTTCGATAATCAGAAAATGGATTCAAACTCGCTCGTCAAAAAAAGTAACCATGACAACTGAAAGAGGAAAAATTGAGGTCGAAAATCTGACATCAAAAGAGTTAACAGAAATAATGGAGCAGTGCAAAACAATCAGTTTCAAAGAAGAATAATTCAGTGCCGGTTTATCCGGCACGCTGAGGACTCCCGGCTCATTTCACCTTCCGGCAGTCATAAGTCCAGAACTCTCGCGGCTCGTCCAGGTTCTTACGCACAACTTCGACGTTCAGGATCGGCTTGCCATTTCTACGAATGTAATCCATACCAAGCCATCGGCCAGATTCCGGTGACGGTATCATCCATTGAATCATCACATTGTCATAATCATCTTGTTTCTTTAAGAAGGTAATTTTTTGCGTCTCAGGCTTGCGTCCATTTATCAAAGTTAGGCCTTCATTGTTTGTCTTAAGGTAAAAATCACCACACTGTAAGGCACCAAAGGACGCGCTGGGAATTGCAGCCCCCAGAGCAAACAGTAAACAAACCGACCTTCCTATTTTCATCCAAGATCTACCTTTCCAACTGTTGATTGACTCATTAGCTCTTTGCCACCTTTAGCCAGGCAAAGCAGGTCCATATACCACGCCTTCCCGCGAGTATCGCCAGTATAGTCGATGCTGCCCACAATGTAATCACCATCAGTATTAACGCTGGCAGGCTGCGACATACCAGGAAGACCATTAACGTAGAGATTGCCGTCGCTTTCCGACTCTCCCAATGGTGCAGGGGACTGGGCTATCTGGTCATTGCTCAGGGATGCGCGGTAAACAGATGCCTGATCCAGGCGGATAAGACTACCCATTTTTATATTCGGGTTAATCAGGCATCGAACGTTTACGCCAGCCCCCATTGTTTGTTGTGGCATGCCGATTAACCCCGTATTGGCATTCAGTACCGTCGCGACGCCAATGTAGTTATTCTCAGGCACAATGTTGACCTGATTGTTCTCATACCACCAGTTGGCCTTACACTGGCCGGCAATGTGATTCATCAGCCTTGCTGTGTTCTGGTACACAACTCGCCCTCGAGGGAAAACTGTCTCGGGCATATCCGGAACTGCGCCGGATTCAATGCCATAAGGACCGAAAGATTTCATGCCCAGACTGAACAGGTCTCTGTACTTCCACCCTGCCGCCACCGTGGTTTTCACACTGGCGTTCAGATGACCTTCCCAGCTGTCGATACACTGCAGCATGATCCAGCTGTCAGTAGCATTGTCTTTTCCCGTGATAGTGAATCGAATATCACCGTTAAATATCATGCCAATATTTTCGTCCGGATAATTACCCGTTGCATCAGGCAGCCCCTTATAACCGGCAACAACCTGTATGCGAGAGAATTCCTTCTGCATAATCCGGTTCTGAGTTGTAGGGGACAGATTATAAACTTTAAAATTACCAACAAACCCATTAAATATGGTCGCTGGCATTTTCTGAATATTGAAAGTAACTTTAAGCTCGGAAATTTTTATTCCATCACCCTTATCGTCAACAAGCAATAATTCAAAGTGACGCATCCAGTTTTTTGACATTGCTACTCCGTAAAGACGTAAAGATGTGAGAACGTCCCGAGATCAAATTGCGTTGGGTTTTCCTGTCCCGCTACGTCGCAGAGCACCACCAGCGAGAACCCAAGATTCATATACCGATACTGCGCTAGCAGGTCAGCCCCCGTAATCATCGGCATACCGGAGATGATGGTAGCCCCGTTACCATCGGCAAGATCCAGAACCCAGTACACGTCGCGCCAGGTGATAGACAGATGGTAAAGTGCACCATTAATGGTAGTGGCAAACGTCTGATTGTCGGCCACCAGCGGGATTTCTACAGCATTCATTAATCACCCTCCAAGAAATAAATCACTCAGATATCCATCCACGCTGGTAATACCTTTTTGCGCCATCTGTGGCAGTGATTTTAGAATGGAATTATTCGGTGGAACCGTTGTTTTGGTTCCCGTATTCTGCACAGCAGACGTACCTACCCCCTCGGCCATATTGTTTTTCGAGGCCACATTAACCGTCTGCGTAGAGGTAATGATCACTTCCCGCAGAGTGAGGGTCGCCAAAAGGACATTCTCGCTGTTCTTATCAGTCGTAACCTCCAGCGTCTTTATCAACATGTTGTTGTAAATACGCTTGCCGGTTGTCACGTCGAAAGGAATTCGATCTCGCTGCAGATTAAGCAGCTCCTGATACACCTCTTTCGGGCTCAGACCAAGCGAAAGACCAATCGCTGAGGTATCGGCGAAATCAAGCAACGAACCGCCGCCGGAAAAGCCGGTTTCCATGACAACTTCAGATGGTCGTCTGAAAGCGTGCTCTGATATATAGCCTGCCCCCTCACCACTGGCTCCAGCATTGGTAGGCTGCTCGACAGGATGCTCCGTGATCTCCAGAGCATCGCTATGTTTTTCAGTGATAACCACATCAGGGATGATAATCCCTATCGAGCGGGTTCGCTGTTGCAGCAAAACAGATAAAAAGTCCATTATGCAGGTCCTTTCAATTGCTGTACCGCCCTGGCGTTAACGGCTCCTTGCTTGTCGGCAACCAGATTGGCTGCTTCCTGAGGGCTGTTTACGCCGTGGACGTTTATTACTGTCTGCTGGTTGAGGCTTGCCTTCCCGGGCATGTTGCTCATTACTTTGGGGATATAGTTACGCGTTTCCTGAGGCATAAGGGCCATCCCGTGCTTCTGCACGTTCCCGATCCCCCAGTTGTATGAGGCCAGCGCCTTGCTCAGGTCACCGCCGTTCGCCTGCAGCAGTTGTGAAAGATACTTGGCGGCTGCCTTCGCGGCCTTCTCCGGGTCGAAAACATCATTCCCGCGCAGCCCCAAATCGCGCGCCGTGCCGTCCATGAACTGAAACAGACCTTTAGCGCCAGCGCCAGAAACGGCGAACTGATTACCGCCCGATTCCGTGATGGCCACACTGCGCAGCAAACCTTCCGGAAGCCGGTAGAGCTGTTCCAGGCTGGAAAGCATCGGCTGCATCCAGCCCAGTAACTGAGATCCCGCCTTTGTTGGCTGCGGCCGTTTAACTGACTGCCCGTACTGTTCTGGCTCTGAGCCAGGGATATCAGGCTGAATGTTTGCCCCATGCACAGAATTAGGGTTTCGACCGAAATCGGTATCAATCCCGATACCGCGCATACCATCACCGATCATGCCTTTTGCGTAATCCCACGATGATTTAGCGCTAGCCGCGATGTTATCCTTATCAGAAACAAGATAACCGGCGTAAAGGGCCCACAATTTAAGCCAGGGTGGGATCGGCAGGCCTGATATTTTTCCGAAAGCACCCAGAACTTTGGATACCCAGACACCAGCGATGAATGTACCGAGGATTTCGAATGATTTTTGCCATCCCCCCACGCTGTCTTTCAGCTCGAGTAATTTGTCGCGGAACCAAGTGATCGCATTCTTCGCTTTGTCTATCGCTGGCTGCCATTTTTCCCAGTCGATAAGACTGTTACCGCCTTCTTTCCATGTTTTATAGTCTTCCCACAAAAGACCGAGCGCCAAGATCAGGCCAGTAATCAGCCCTATAGGTGACATCCAGAAAGTAGAGTTAAGTATCCGCATGGCGACAACCAGACCACCGATAACCTCTATCAGGGTTTTCGTTTCTTTATCCAGTTTTCCCCACCAGTCGATAATATCCCCTACACCTTCAACAATTCGAAACGCCACGCGCCCGACGATATCCCCCAGCCAGAGAATCCCCTTCACAATCTTTGTGATAGTCGTTTCAATTTTGGGGAAATTTTCGAGTATACGTTTGCGAAGATTATCAATCGAACCAGCCATTCCTTCAGCAAGGTTGGAACCGATTTTGTCTCGGGCCATTCCGGCCATTTCGCCGAATGCTTTTAGTGAAGTCATAAACCGATTTGACGACACAGCAGCCTGATCCGCATTGAAGCCAATCGCCTTTGTCATTTCAGAATACTGAGCGCTGAACTGACCGATCCCGCGCCGTATTGCCATCAGCGTATTTTCATCGATACCGAGCATTTGGGCATACTGATTCGCCCGGTAGTACGGCATGTTGCTGAGCTTCTGGCCGACGCCCGTGAAAATGGCGGCCATGTCGCGCATGTTACCGCTGGCATCACGGGTCTGTACGCCCAGGCGGTTCAGGAATCCTTCTGCACCGGGGTTGGTTCGCACAAATCGGGCCAGGCTTTCCAGTGAGCCTTTTGCCGCCTCAGCATTTCCGCCGACCTGCGAAATTGCATAGCTGATAGATTTTATACCCTGAGCCGTTGCACCAGTACGTTGAGATGCCCAGTAAAGGTTATCGAGGCCGGAAGCAATTTTTGCAGTAAAGGCAACGACAGAAAGAGCGGCAGCCTCAACCGCCGCTCCCATTTTCAGCACCTGGAATGTTGCGCCGGTTACTGTTGCTTCGAACTTTTTAGCACCGGATTCATCTACTTCAAATCCCAGTGAGATAAGGAAATCTTTAATAGTCTCAGCGTTCATTATCCTCTCTCCATTTCTCAATACGCCGCTGGTTGTCAGCCTTAACGGCCAGGTGGTCATTCATCAGCGCGATATCGCACAGATCGACTGATCCATCCTTCAGCGCGTAATAAGGGATTAACCCGGCATCAACCGGGTCAAGGAGATAAGACAGCCCGTCAGGCAGGCTGTTGAGGGTTAACCCTGAGGCTGGCCCGGCGTCGCGCTGGTAGGGCTCACGGGCAAAAAATTTCCCAGTGAATCGGCGACCACCCGCGCCACCAGCTGCAGCATGGTCAGCAGGTCGATATCATCGAACATCAGCTGACCGCTGTTAAATACCGGCGTCCATCCGTCCATGTGCTTGCGTGATACCACGGCCAGGCACGGATGAATAATCGCGTTGGTGTCTTCTTCGGTCAGGGAGGAGAGTTTTTCAGCGATACACGGCAGCAGGGTTTCAAACACCGGTTGTAGTTTATCGAATTTCACGTTGTCGATTTTGCCATCAGCAGGCAGAAGGGAGCGAATGCTCCCGAAATCTGACATCATGCCCGCCAGCACCGGCAGCAGTTTGCGGGTCACTTTCAGCTGGTCAAAAACGCTGAGTTTTGCCACGCGGTAATCGTGGCCTTTGATTGAGCATTCCATCTGTTAAAACTCTCCGAGAACCTGGTCGATTTTGCCGCAGTCAAACACCCAGGGCATCGTATTACCGGCTTTAGCGTTGGCGTTATCCGGCTGTTTCTGGAAAGCCACGCTGCGCGCCGTGATGATGTCGCCGCTGACCTTGTTTCGGATCACAATAACGTTATTCCCCCATGTGGCAGAAGACTGGCTCTGTGCGTTATACGCCAGCGACAATTTTTTATTTGTCGGTGATGTCTTCAGAAGGTTAACGGTAATCGTCCCGCTTTTATCTGCATGGAGACTGTGCATCACTTCGCCATCAGAACCGATGGTCATGGTGTTTTTAGGACCGCCCATCGCAACCACAATCCCCTCTTCAGAACTTGCAGAACCGTACCCGAGGTCAATCGAACCGGTCGGCCCGGTCAGCGTCGCAGTGACATCCATAAAAGAATAGGTAGACATTCACTTCCCCTTAGCGAACAACGTTAATCTGCACATCAGCGAAATGAACCGCACCAGCCAGCTTACAGGCCACCTGAATAACCGGTGCCTTACGTGCTTCACGGTCTGCCTGCGCCTGCTCGGAAATCGGCTGCGCGTAGACGTAATAGCCTTTTGTCAGCGTGTCGCCGGAATCCAGCTGCCCAATCGGGCCACCGTTCCATACGCCAGCAGCCACCAGCCCGTTCGTGACTGACTGATCCATCGACTGCTCAACATTGGAAAGCAGACGCGTAACGCCAGCATCGGTCTGCGGGACTTTGGTTGTGCTGGTGTAGAGCAGGTTGTACAGGTTGGTCTGAACGTAGTTCTGCAGCCAGTCGAGCCCGTGGCGTTCGTCGAAGAAATCACCGCTGGACATGACGCCCTGCTGTAGAATGGCCGTATCGTTCTGGTAGTACACAAATACGTTGCAGTTTTTGGCATCCAGCGCCGCCGCCTGATTGGTGGTCAGGGTTTCATAGGTGATCCCCGGCTCCTGCTTGAATTTCAGAGTAATGGTGGTGTTGCTGCCGTTGAAATTCACTGTGAACGCGCGACCAAATGCAGACAGTGCGGCGTACTTGCTGCTGGTGGAATACTGCACAAACGTGCGAGCGTATTTTGCCGCCTTCAGCTTATAAGCCAGGTCGGTAGTGGAGGTCGCGTTTACCGTCTCAGGCTCTGCAGTGGTAATCGCCAGAATTCGGCTGAGACTGGAGGCCTCGATCGCAGCGGCCACGCTCAGCCAGTCGGCATCGTCGATATCTTCATCGTCAGCCACGGCCAGACCGTACCAGTTCGTGTAATTCAGAACGGCGTTCACCGCCTGCAGTAACGTTTCCGTCGAACCGCTTTCAGCCGATACCAGCGTTTTAGCCCAGCGACCGACATACACCTGCTGCGGTTTCGGTGATTGCGAGAAATACACCGTAGCGGCTTCATATTCCGGGCTATCCACGCCGAAATCTGTGCCGATATCTTCCGGGGATGAGTAGAGGCGAATGCGCTCAGAAACCGGGATAACCGTTGAGCTCCCGAGAATGAGCAGCGAACCAAAGTTTCGACCAGTAGCCGCACGCGGCCCAATGATCACGTCGACATTCACGACGTTTGAGACAGGTAATCCCTGCGGCATAATTTAGTCTCCGAAAAATGAGACGGGCGCATCTTGCAGCGTCCGGACGTTGTAGGTACGAATGTTTTTGCGGGACAGCGTGATGGTGAGGTCGTAGCGCCTCACCCACTGGTTATTAATGAGCTCTGGCAGGTTGTAGATAGTCCCGGCCTCCACCAGCGAAAGCCCCGAGCGATTCAGCTCAGCGTTGTTTTGCTCGACGAATATTCCCGCGCGGAAAGTTGATGCAGTGTTGGCCCCCAGAGGGCCATAGAAGCAGCAAATCACCGTTACCTGTTCCCATGTCCATTGCTCGGACTGTTCTTCCGAAACCTGAACATCGGACTGGCTTAACGGCTGAGGAACGGTAGTGATACCGAAGGCGCACCACGTTACCCCGTTGTTGGGGATCTGCGGCTGCGGGTCAGTCCATCGGGGGAAAACAAGAGCGGCCGGCAAGCCAGAAACACCACGAATCCACCGGCTGATTTCACGCTCCAGCGCCTCGTCATACTGGGGTCTATCCCCGACAGGCGTCAGATAACCGCGCGCGGTGCTGTCGTTACTCAACTGGCGTCCCTCCGTTAAAATCCACCAGCTCACAATGTGCCTGGACGAATCCGGCGCCGTAACTGGTGTACGGATCGACGAACGTCACGCGATAGTCGCGTCCGTTATAGGTCACAATATCGGCATCAAGTCGCGGGGCGCTGTCTGTACCGGGCTGGCCCTGGGTTAACCTGAACTGCGTCACGATGAGGATCGCCCCGCTGATGTTCTGGCCAGCTTCCATTCGCCTGGCTTCCAGAGAACGGTCAACCGTCACCACGCCAGAGAATGGGATATCCTGAGCTGTGTTTTTCGTGAAATTGTCCTCATCTACCGTCTGAACCTGCCGGTGACAAACCAGACTGGTGTCCATGAAGTCGGGATCAAGAAGAACATCGCTCACATCGAGAAGAGGCATTATTTTTTCCTCACGACGTAGTTAATTGAGCGCAGCAGGTAACCGTGGGCATACAGCGGCTTTTCGCCGGGAATGCCCTCGGCCCTTCTGCGTTCGAGGGTTTTCTCAGAAAGCGGGTGCAACCGGTCACCAGCACCGATAACGGCTTTTGCAGCGTCACGGGCAATCTGTCCGGCGCTCTCCAGCTCACGCACAGCTGCTTCAGTCTGCCCCTCCAGCGCGGCGGTTGCCGCTGCCTTGAGGTGTGCAGTGGTTCGGGGTTTTGAATCCTCGATCCCCATATCCAGAAAAGGACGCGGGGGAAGCGTAACTGTCGCACCGTCGATTTCCACCGTTGCGCCCGTCGAATGGAGGTAGCCCAGTTCCGCGTTATTAATCGGAGAGCCATCCTCACGCCCTGCCTTGTCCTCAGGTATTCCCACCAGCACATCCATTCCGGACAGCTGCCGGAGGGATTCCAGAACAGCCACGGCGTTATCAGCACGAACCGTTAACCCGCTTTTCATAGCAGCTGCCTGCCACCAGCACCGAACATCGACCACCACCAGTAGAACTCGCGACCGTAGGCGGTGCTGTTCCAGAAACCGGCATCCGGATTGATTACCCCGGACACGTCATAGCTCACTGAAACCTTATCTACGGACTTAGAGGACACGACACCTGCAGCGCCGTTGCTGTTCACACCGCCAGCGGCAGCGGCGGCCAGCGTGCGGCCGCGCAGCTCCGTATAGTGAGCCGTGAATAGTTCAGCAAGGTAGACGAACTGATCGCCCTGTACGTCCTGATTCAGGAGTGAATCGGCCTGCCCCAGATAGAAATTCACTGAGGGGTCAGGGTAGCGGATTTTATCGGCGAACTCGGGAAAGTCGGTGCGGAACTGCTCGTTAGTCGGAAGCCTGCTGTTTTTTGGCATTTTTCGCGTCCCCGCCGGTGTTATCGGTTTTGTCCGTGCTGTCGGCAGGTTTACCGCCTGCTGGTGCCTGAGCAGCTGCCAGCTGCGCTTTCAGGTCTGTGTTTTCATTCCCCAGCGAGGTGATGGTTTTTTCATGCTCAGCCAGCTGCGCTTTCAGGGTGTTATTTTCTTCTGCCAGGAGAACAAGGCTCGCGGAAAGGTCTTCATTGCTCTGCTCGTTCGCCAGGTCGGCTTCGTCAATCGGGCGCGCATAGGCTTTAAAGGCCCAGTGGTCCTTAACTTCTTTCGGGAAAGAGGAACTGTCGTGGATGCCCGGAGACAGCTCAAATTTAGAACCGTCGGAAAAGCTGAGAGTCGCGCCACCGGAAACAACGTATTTCATGTTTTTGCTCCATAAAAAAAGGCGGGTTTCCCCGCCTGTTTCAGGTTAAGACGCCGGAACGTCCAGGTAAGAGATCGTATTGGAATGCGGGGTTTCCACCTGGCCCAGCTTGCCGTAGTAAGTGGTCAACTGCTGCAGGCCGCGATATTCCAGCGGAGTGTTCAGCAGAGGAACCATCGGGAAGCGAACATATTTTTCGTCCTGGGTGTAAGCAACGATACGATGCGCGCCACCAGCGCCACGCTTGGAGGCCCACTTCATGGAGACGATCTCCAGTGGTGTGCCATTTTCCTGGAACGCGATGGTGTTAATCTTCACGTATTCCAGCACAGAGATATTCCCTGCAGAGGAAACCTTTTTGCTCGCCAGCAGGCCGAACAACTCCGGCGCCAGACCGATTTTCGCCGGGCAGACCGCATAACCAGAACGAACCCAGCCATCAGACAGTACCAGGTTGATATCCTGAACAATCACATCCGGATCGGTGGTTGCGGTCCACGCTGCGGCGGCAGCAACAGGAGTAACATCCGGCAGGTTCAGTAGGCCAGCAACGCCGAGCTCGTTATCACCGATATAAACCTGTTCGTCGGTGTCCATGTTCCACTTCAGCTTCATGCCTTCGTATTTCTGGACATCAACAGGACGGCCCAGTTTCTGGGCAGAAGCCAGTTCCGGCACCGTCCAGCTGATTTCCTGCCCCCACAAGGTGAGGTTGTTACGGGTAGGCTGAATATCGAGCTCGATACCAGGAATGGCAGTGGCTTTTTTACCGATCCAGTTTTTACCGTTAGGGTTTGGACCACCAACGCCGACGAAATCGGTATTAGTGAAGGATGACACTTCATCAGCGATAGAAATGTCACTGCGCAGCGGCATGTCACGTGACCATTTGTAGGACACTAAAGGCATGTTCAGCGTCTGATCCATGCGCTCCAGTTCGCCGACGAGAAACGCGCCGGTGGAGTCGATGGTCGCTCTGTCAATTGTAAACATTAATTATTCCCTCAGATGTTATAAGCGATTTCAATACGGCCGTCGGCTTCACCCGGCCCCATGACCTCTGCATTTGGCAGCTGAGGTGTATTTGATGCGGTAGAGTCCGGAGACAGCACAAAGGAGCCAACCGGGCTTTGAGTGGTGCCACCAGCCACGCGAACGTAAACCGGATCGCCTTTTTTCGCGGTCGCCGCGTTGCCTGCTGTAGCAGTTACGCAGATGTAACCGCGTTTAAGGTTGTCACCAACCTGATTAGCCGTCACACCGATGTAAGCAAGGTCCAGAGCAGAGGTGATCGGGAACGGACGAACCAGAATCCCTTTCACTTTGCTGATGGTGTCGCCAGATTCCAGCGGAACGAATTTATCGTTCACGTATTTACCTACCAGCCCGTAGGACGCGAACTGCTTCGTGTGGTCCAGGCTAACCGGCTCGATGGTGAGATCACGAGGACGGGTAACGCCCCCGGCAATGCCCAGGGGCATGCGCGTTAAATATGCAGTACCTGCCATGATGATTTACCTTATTTGTTTTTTGCCCAGAATTCGGCGTTGACCTTGTTCAGTTCTGCCGGGGAAAGGTGTTTAGTGCTGATTCCGCTGTCCGTAGTGCGGGTAATGTTATTCAGCGGGGTCAGCTGATTTTTCGCCTTATGCAGCGCCACAGCGGCAGTAAACACCGCGTCGACCGTAGCCTTAGGCGCTTTGTAGAAATCATCCACCCCGAATGATTTCAGGCTGTCACCGGTGCGCATTGCATGATTCAGAACCTGACGCTTAAGGCTCTTATCGCCAGCAGGCTGGAAGCCAGGGCAGATAATTTCCGCATCGGCGATCAGGTTGCGCTTAAAGGCTGCGTCACCCGTCACTTTGCGGTTTTCTTCTTCGTCTTCGTCGGTGGTCATGTTGCCAGGGTCAGGATCGCCGTCGGTGGTTTTACCCTCCAGCTTTTCCAGGCGAACCAGCAGCGCTTTCGCCCAGGCCGGGATTTCTTCATCGCCGGTGCCGGTTTTGTCTTTGTTCGGATCGCCTTCGTCCGTAGTGGTGCGATTGCCTTCAGGTAAGGCTGTGGCCTGTGAAGGAATGTTGATGGTGATAGAGGATCCGGGGATTGAAGGCATGCCATCAGACGGCATATCCGGCGCTTCGTCGATGAGTTTTGCCAGTGCATCCTCATCTTTCGTCTTAATGGCCTGAGCCAGTTTTTTAAGCCATGACATTACAGGCTTCTCCTTTGTTGTTGATGGGATGGAATCCCCGATTGCACAGCGGCCACCAGCACGCCCCCGGTCGATTCCGACAGCGAGGTGGTTACCTGTGATTTGGTATTGCTTGCCCTTACCGGGTGCCAGCTGCTTGTACTGCGCGTCATAGCCACAGCTGACATCGGTCAGGCCAGAATTCACCGCGTCGATTGCTTCCTGCCGTTTAATCAGCACGTCAGCAATGAGCAGATCCGATTTATCGCCGGTGCCGCGCCGGACGTTCTGAATGTGTCCGTGTGCCAGCTCTGCGAAGTTAGAAGGGTTCACGAAAACGATGTTGCCCAGACTGTCCTCTGGATGCCCCAGCGTGACGGCTACGCCCTCAAAGCTCGCCATCGTCTCCGGGGAAAACACCTCGTCTTCTGTTCGCCAGACTGTCACCGTGCCGGTGCCGTCCGGTTCAAGGTCGATTTCCTCAGGTAAATAGACCTGCGTCCCTGTGCGTGCGATCGGCACGTCTTTACAAAGCAGAGAGCCGTCCGCCTGCAGATAGCGCGTTTCGCCCAGGCGTGTAGTGAAGAAATATTTCATGGGTTACCTGCTCGATTACGGGCAACAAAAAGGCCGCCCGGAGGCGACCTTGTGAGATGGGAAAAATGTTCGAAATAACGGGCTATTTAACATAAGGGTTCTTACCCGCACCGACGAAAATGGACTCGATTAAAATGTCCCCTTAAAGCCGTAAAAGTAGCGATTAACTGGGCTGAAAATCGGTCTTTTCGAATACAACATTTTCATAACATTTCGCGGGTATTGCAGTTCGCATGAAATGAATGCTCAAAGCCGTATTTTTCATTTTCTCGGTGCAGGAATCTGTACTTCAGGCCAGCATTTGCAGTTCGGCAAACATCCGGCGTGTCCGGTCATACCGTCCAGCGTCGGCGGGTTATCCCAGCGCACAAATTTATCTTTCATCTTGCGGTGAGAATCGCGCGTTCCGGCCCCCTCGATACGCCACCAGTAGCCCTCTGAGCCAACCGAAAGGGCTCTGGCCTGCGTCAGCGCGCCGGTAGCTCGTCCAATCTCTGTGCGGGCAATCAGTTGCGCCCTGCTGGCGGTCACGTCACCGGAGGCCATGATCATCTCGTAGAGTTCGTCCGGACGTTCACCAGTGATAACCGCCTGCATTGCGCGCTTTTGTATGTCCATCACGCGATCGGCTGCTTCCAGCGGCAGGGACTTCATCAGCTGAATCTGGCGGTACACGATATCCTGCGCCACCTGCCCGACGGGGGTATTACCCACCACATCGCGCAGGCCAGCGCCGATTTCCTCTGATACCGATTTCCACTGATTCCATTCCTCCTGCTCGACCTGGGCAAACATCCTTCGCCCGACCTGCTCTGCCCAGTCGCTGATTACCTCGGAATAGTCCACCAGCGTTTTCGAAATGCTGTCAGCGCTGGCCTGTGAACCATCGTAGGTACCATCGACGATCTGCCCTATCTGGTTTGCTATCGCCAACAGGCTTTTTCGATACTGGATCTCCGAACGACGGCGGAGGGATGGTTTCAGGTTCATCCTCCTGCCACTGGGCCTTCGCATCTTCTATGTCCTCATCAGTGATAGAACCACCGATCCCAATCACATCAGAAATGTTCCTGAGGTCGTTAAGCGCTGCTGCAGGCGTCATTCCGAGCTCACGAACGGCGGTACCGAGTGCGGTAACCACATTGTTCGCCATCGCTGCACGGTCCACGTCTGACATCTCCCAGAGCTTGTTAAACTCGAATGTAAAATCGTCAGGCAGTGGTTCACCGAACAGAGAGCGCCAGGAGATATCGAGCAGCCAGCGGATATGTCGGCGTAAGCGTCTCTCCTGCAGCGAGTTAACCCGGCTGTAGTAGTTTTCCAGATCGCCGTCGCCGGTGTTGAAACCTGCAGGGGACTGCCCGAACAGACGGACGAGAGGAATTCCCGTCGCGCCGGAAACCTGCTCAGCAAAGCGCAGAAGGACATCAGCGATACCCGCAAACGTATAGCTGTGGGTTTCGAACTTATCCTTACCATCCATGATGGTCATGCCTTCGATGGTCTGGAACTGACGTATCATGTCCAGGTGCTTCATCAGCGCCTTTTCAAGGTCGCCTCCGGTAGCAAGAATCTTGCGCAGGTCTTCAATGCTGTAGGTCCGCAGATGCGCTTTGTGGATCAGCTGTGTGGTGCCGACGGTCGCAGTATCAAACGCCTCGATACGCTCGAAAATACGCTCCACGACAGACATCCCCCAGCCGTTTTCCGTCTGAGCCTGCTGGAAAGGAAGCGTATCGCCCTCCATGCGGATAACGCGGCTATGGTGGATCTTCCAGGGGGGAATCCCCTGCTGGTTCGTGATTACCTTGTAATATTTCGGTTTCCCAAAATCGGGACCGTAATCGGTAACGAGATCGTAATAACTCGGGTTAACCATCCAGCGGTCAAGGCTCATCACGCCCTTAAATTGCCCCTCTTTGATGCGATCCAGTTTAAGCGGGGAGGACATATCCTGCCCTTCAAGCAGGACCACCAGCACCGCGCCACCGTACAATCGTGACCATTTGAGGTTATCGTTAAGCCCATCCCATATAGCGAGCTCATCCCAGAAGGTTTCGAGCTTGCCCTTTTGTCCGGGCTTCAGCTTTGAGCTGATGTTAATCCCCTTGCGGGTCATATCATCGGCCATCGCATCCACACCGACACCAACGAGGAACGATGAACGATACGCAAACTCCAGCATCACCCTGTTACGGCTGATGTACCCGGGCATGTACATTCCGCCCGTCTGTATGTTTCTGGTGTCGCTGCCAAGTTTGGCCGTGAAATTGTTGTACCCGTCAGCTGTCGCAACGGGCTTTTGTGCGCCGTTCTGGCGTTTCTTACGGGACATGTCACGCTCCGGCCAGTTTGGCCCAATTATCAAGAGAGGAATCCATCGGCGCGTAGTTAATCATCACGGCGTCAGCGAGGTTCGGCGACTTGGTGCCGTCAGGCTGTTTATCAACAACGATTTTCCCCACACCGTTAATGGAATAGGTCGGTTGCGACAGCTCGATGATGAGTTTGTCTTTGCTCGCCATGGCGCTGCTGATTGAGATAATTTCGTCCGGGTTGTAGGCCATTCCCTCAACCACGGCGCGATAGGTGTTCTGGAAAAGCTTGCGTAATTGCCACCAGCTCTGGGCCTTGGCGTTAGCAAAGAAGTCCTTGTTCAGGCGGGCGGCCTGTCCGTTGTCGCCGCGCACCGCTTCATCGTCCGGATCAAATACCGCGCCGCTACCACGAAACGGTGTGGCGAGTATTGACGGTCGGCGCGCTGCGTTACGCAGTTCGTTGATGGCGCGCGCATCGCCGCGAACGCCAGCACCCAGGCCGTCCTCGTCGAAGCGAAACTCTTCGAGGTTGTCCTGTTCGCAAAAGCCGAAGACCTTCTCAACAGACTGGTAAATGTCGCTGCCAACGCCGGACCATTCACGCACGTTCTCCAGAAGGAAGCCGTGACGGGTCGAAAAGGCGTTTTTGTCCCGGCCTTCGTCGGCGACGTCCATCGCGCCCAGTCGCTTGCCCGTTGGCTGAATACCAAGTTTGATATGCGCGTCGACGGCAGCCTGTACCCAATCGGACGGGATCAGGACGCCTTCCGCAGATGCGCTGTAGTTCAGGTCAAGTTCCTGCGCCACCACCACCGGATTGTCGATTTTCTCGCACTCCCTGCGATACCACTCTTCATCCTTGCGCGGGTCATCTCGCCAGTGGAACGTGAATACTGGTATTTTTCCGCCGTGGCGCTTCTGCGCGAACGGGTTCGCCATGCCATTAACCGAGCTCAGGTCAATACGGCAACGGGTGGTTTGCGACAGCGCCGCATCAATCAACAGAGGACGCTGGAGGAATGCAGCTTCATCCACCAGGTAGAGCGTGGTACGGTCACCACGTCCGATATTGTCGCCAGCCTCGCCTTTGATAACCGCGCCAGTATCTGGAAACTCAACGCGCATATAAGGCGCATGCTTCTTCTCGTCCCACGAGCCACGAAACTCGATGGGCAGTGTTTCCACGAACTTTCGCGCCTTCCAGAACAGCGCCTTCGGGTCACCGGTGCTGTCGACGTATTCCTCTTTACGGGAGCCGAAACCGATAACCATTTCTTTGTTGAAGAGGCAGAGCGAACAGGCCAGCCCGATCGCCGTCCAGCTGAGCCCCATTTCGCGGCTCTTTTCGGTGATGCCGTTCTCCAGTCGTTCGCGCCGCTCCATGATCCAGTGAATCCACTCTTCCTGTTTCGGGAACAGCAGAAAAGGGATGGTGACCGGCAGGCCATAATCGATGTTACGCGGGTCAGTAGTCATACCCCAGTCGATGATGAACTGTGCCGGGTTGGTGCGGTAAAACTGCTTTAGCGCTGGCAGCATTTCAGGGTTCTGGCGAATGCGCTGTAAGCGCTCCATCCGCCATTCAAAAACCATCTGGTAATCAGGGTTTCTGAAATCGAATTCAAACGGGAGAGGCATGATCACCCCATCATCTTGCGGTAAATCTCTGCGGCCTGATCTGCGGTGAGGTTGGTCGTCTCGGTCTTGATCGGGCCGCCATCCGCACCAGTCAGTTCGGTTTTCTTAGGTGCTTCCCACCCCTGCAACTCAGCCAACTGCTTTATTGCTGCCTTCGGGTCGTGCATCTTCAGTTTGATACCATCTTTCCCTGAGATCAGCTCTGATACTGCGCTCATCGCGTCAGGGTCCTGAAGGGAAGAATCCTTGAAGCTCCAGACGGCTTGATAGACAGGATTTCCTTCTTCATCCTCCCCCACGATGCTGTTACTAAACTCGGCGATATCGGCGATAGAAGCACGGCCCATTTTAGACAAACGCTTAAGAGCTTCATCGCGGGTCATAATGGCCTCGTCGATGATTTCACCTTGAACAGACTTAATGAACGCCTGAACGTCGCAATTTGTCGCAATTACGTGCGCAGCTTTGCGGAGGTTGTCCCCCTTCGCTTTCCCTCCTGCTTTGCGGTAAGCCTCGGTCTGATTCTTGCCCTTGATAATGGCTAAGCTGAATCTTTTCTGGAGCGGAGTCAGCACATCGAAAAGGCGCTGCTGTTCCGCCGTTAGCTTTTTCGATGCCATGATGGTTTCCATAAGTTGTTAACATTATCGAAGCCCCTCATAGAGAAGGGCTCCTGTAATGCCCGGTCAGTCCTTAATGAACTCTTCCGTGTGAATGCCGATTTCACCAGTAAGCAGCTGAGCACTGGTTGCGTCGATGCTCACTGATGTATGAGGGTTGGCGTTTTCGTTAAGCCATTTGATTACCGGATTCACTACGTCTTCGAAGGAGGAGCTGCGAGCCTTATTAACGTCGGAAACGTGGCAGTCACCAAGGCATGGGCCTTTATCGGAAAAACAGTTAACGCAGGAATGATCGTGGATTTTCTCAGGGACGCTAAAAGTCTCATGAAAACCATGGCCTTCTTGGTACCAGCGCCAACAAGCGCGATATTCATAATCGACTGCCTCGTCATGCAACTGCCAAAGCAGATCAGGATTGCTAATGAGCTCATGGCAGATTTTAGGCTGATAGCCTTCCCCAATGGCCTGCTTGATATATTCAATCATGGCCTCGCGTGAGGGTGGCTTAGTCTGCTCTTCCTGAGTCCCGTCAGTTTCATCATCATATTCAAACACCGGGAAGCAACGCACACTGTCAACGAGGTGGTCACGAAAGATACGGGTTTCCAGCGAATCGGGCGCTGTAAACAACTCAATATTTACTCCGGAACCGAGGTTAATTTTCGGTTTATCTTTCGAGTACCCCTCAAACAACAGGCTTTCGACCAGATTGTGGGCGTTGATAATGCCGGGAAGCTTGCCGGAAGGCTGAGAAAGCTGCAGAAGCTGAACTTTCCAATACTTGATAACTTTCATGCTGTTTTCCTTTAGATGTGAGCCTGTCGTACAGGAACGCCGCCCGAGAGAGGTCGCCACCTTTAACGGCGTTCCTCAGGCTCACGACTGAAAGACTCTCGATGGTTTGCGTGTACGATACGCATAAAAAAGCCCCGCATCGCGAGGCTCATTAAATGGACTTTGTGATTTGCAAAAAAATTATTTCAGGCACTGAGTCCTGATGTACTCCTGCAGGTAGTTAACCTGCGCGGTTATCTTGTCGATTCCACTTCGGAGACGGTAATAATTGAGTTCAGCATCTGCTGTAAGTCCTGGGCTTTCTCCATCGCCCATGCCGCCGGCTCCGGTCGTTGACTTTGCACAGGTGGCGGCGACTTGCAGGCGCTTACGACCAGCAATGACATCGCTATGCAGACGCTCAATGGTTTCTTTCGCATCAGCCAGTTCTCCGGTGTATTTGGCATCCATTGCAGCGACATCACGCTGGCGGGTCTGCATGTCTTTAATGGTGGCGGTCGCCAGGAGGAGTTTCTCAGTGGCCTTATCGCGCTGGTCTCTGTAAGTGATGGCGTTGTCGCGGTAGTGGTTCACGAAGAAAGCCAGTGCGCCGATTAACGCCAGCACCAGCAACTGCAGCCAGTAACGCTTAACCAGTGCGCTAATCATGACAGGAACAGAGCTCGCTCTGCCTTGCGGCGATTCGTGAGCCCCGGCATCACCTTTCCGCCTGATTTATTCCAGCGCAGAAATTCATCTGCCGCGCCTTTTATATCGCCAGCATTCAGCTTTTTCAGCAGTGTAGATGTGGAAAGAGCACGCGACCCAACGTTGTAAGCGAACGACACCAGTGCGTCGAACTGGCCTTGTGTCAGCTTCACCCTGACAACTTTCAGCACGTCATTCTCATAACCAACAAGCCCTGTTTTCAGAAGCCTGTCAGCGGTTTGCTGGTCGATAGTCATACCGCGCTTTACTGGCTTTCCGTCAACCGGATGGGTCCAGCCATAGCCGATGGTCCACGGCGCATCTCCCGTTCCGGGGTCGGGGTAAGCAGTCAGCCGACAACCTTCAAATTTTTTTATCAGAGCAATTCCGTCAGGACTGGTTTGCATCGTCAACTCCCGCCTTTTTTGCTGCAAGTTTTTTAATAAGATTGCCGATCGAATCGGTGCCGATGTATCCAATAAAGACGCTGGCTATGTAGGCGAGGTTGCTGCTCAGGCCGATAAAGTCCAGAAGGTCACGAACGAACCAGGCAATCATCGCGCACATCAGCGCATCAATTAGCGTTTTTGTTACCGCGCCGCCGTTATAGCGACCACGCAGATACGCCATGATAAAAGCCAGCATTGCACCAATACCCTGCTCCTTGGCGGCAAGTAGCGCAGCGATGAAATCTTGTTTGTATGGCATTTTCATAGGCCTCACCTCCGATTTTCCGGATGGTGCTGTGTGTGTTTGTAGGGGAAAGGCCGTCAGACTCTGATTGCTACATGGCATCTGAAAATGATATCTGCGGCCTGCAATAAAAAAGACCACGGCGCGGTGGGCAATAGAGGGTAGTGCGTTGAGCTTTTGCTCTTATGGTCCTGGTAGGTATTTGGTGTGTGGTGACCGGTGCTGTGTTTTCCGGCATGTAAATGAACTACCCGTCGTCGCCATGGTGAGCCTTTACCTCACCATCTAGCTGATAAGTTAGCGCATCAGCCTGCGCATTCACCACAACGATAATTGCACTGCGCCTGTTTCGGTTAGCGTAACGGGATTAACCGGTCACCCCAATGCAATTATCTGTTGTGCAGATACAAAAAAAGCCCCGAGCTATTAACTCAGGGCTTTATTTAACGAGTGCATTTATCCATCGTTGAGTCAAATTTACCCAACTTTATTCAAAAAGTCAATATCATGCCGTTAATATGTTGCCATCCGTGGCAATCATGCTGCTAACG
>ENA-UAGO01000226-UAGO01000226.1-human-gut-metagenome-genome-assembly--contig:-NODE-226-length-18768-cov-5.174478_pt1 | contig 18768 bp, 10 predicted proteins | sample MGYA00243408_ERZ654338 | MGnify/ENA primary metagenome ERZ654338 (study PRJEB26926, sample SAMN06165053) | human gut metagenome | biome: ENVO:00009003; feature: ENVO:2100002; material: ENVO:00002003...
GGCGTTAAACATCGCCTTCCTGCCGTTCCTGTTCGTCTTTTTCGCATCTGAGTTTTTCTCCACCATGGGGACAACGCTGGCGGTGGGCGGCGAGGCGGGTCTGCTGGATGAAGAAGGCAACATGCCGCAGATTAATCGCCCGTTCATGGTCGATTCGATTGCCGCCGCGCTCGGCCCGTGGGTGGGCATTCCGGCGGCTACGGCGCTGATTGAGTCTTCGGCGGCAGCGGAAGCGGGCGGCAAAACCGGCCTCACCGCCCTGTCGGCGGCGGTAATGTTCCTGCTGATGCTGCTGTTCACGCCGGTGGCGTTGATGATCCCGAAAGAAGCCACCGCCCCGGCGCTGATCCTGATTGGCCTCAACATGTTCAGCGGCCTGCGCAAAGTGGATCTTGGCAACTTCACCGACGGGCTGCCGGTGCTGATGATGGTGATGATCACCCTTATCGCCAACAGTTTTGGCACCGGGATTGCCGGCGGGCTGCTGTTTTACATTGTGATCAAGGCTATCGCCGGTAAGTGGCGGGAGATCCCGATTGGCCTGTGGGTATTGGCCGTCCCGCTGGTATATTACTTCGCGACCTTAGTCAGGCATTAAGCCCTTCACAATGTGATTTCACCTCTTCATATAACAAACGCACCGCGGCAGAGAGCTGTTTGCGGTGCGGACAAATCAGATTCAACGGCACTACATCCCCCTGATAACGCGGCAGCAGGCGCCGCAGGCGCCCCGCCCGCAGATCGTCGCTGACGTCGAGCATCGATTTATAGGCAATGCCCTCCCCGGCGATCGCCAGCCGACGGATCACCTCGGCGTCGTCGCTCATCACCGTGCCGGAGACCTTCTGCTGCTGAACCACGCCGTCGAGGCTCAGCGACCAGCGGTCGAACGGACGGCCGCGCAAAATGTAGATCAACGCATTATGCTGGCTGAGTTCCTCGAGGGTCTGCGGTTCGCCATGGCGAGCGATCCACTCAGGCGAGGCCACCAGCACCCGACGATTTTCCGGCGCCACCGGCAGCGAGATAAACGAAGCATCGTCGTTATTGCCATAGCGAAACGCAACGTCCACCGGATCTTTAAACACGTCGGTCAGCTGATCGGAAAAGAGCAGCCGCAGGCGCAGCGCCGGGTGGCGTTGGCGGAAATCGCGGAACAGGGTCAGGAGCAGGTTACGCCCGAGGTCCGACGGCACGGCAATCTGCAACATGCCGCGAACTTCATCATCCGGGGTCTGGATCTTCTGCAGACCGGCCTCGAGGGTATCGAGCATCTGGGTGGCGTAGGGCAGCCAGGTCTCCCCCTCCGGCGTCAGGCGCAGGCTGCGGGTCGAACGGGCAAACAGGCGAATATTGAGGATCGTCTCCAGACGCTTAATTGCCGCGCTGACCTGCGCCGGCTGCTGCCCGGCCTCGCGCGCCGCGTCGCTAAAACTGCCCAGCGCCGCGGCGCGGACAAATAAGGTCAGATCTTCCAGCCTGAACATGCCGATTCTCCCCTGCTTCAGATTGCACCCAAAATACGCATCACCGTCGCTGCAACGCAAGCGGCACAAGACTTGCGCCGCGTTTTGCTTACACTTTTTAAAAATCCAGTGCTTGCCATTTCAGCAACGCATCAGGAATGATACGAGGCTGCTATTTTGAGTCTAGGTAATATTGAGGAAACTATGCGTAAAACAAAAATGATGCTTCTGGGCGTACTTCTTGCCACCGCTGGCGCCAGCTGGACGGCTACTGCCGCGGGGATCGATCAGTATGCGCTGAAAGAGTTCACCGCCGATTTCACCCAGTTTCACATCGGCGACACCGTTCCGGCGATGTACCTCACCCCGGAATACAACATTAAACAGTGGCAGCAGCGTAACCTGCCTGCGCCGGACGCCGGCAGCCACTGGACCTATATGGGCGGTAACTACGTGCTGATCACCGATACCGAAGGCAAAATCCTCAAAGTGTATGATGGCGAGATCTTCTATCATCGTTGATCCGCGCAATCTCCACGTCCGCCCCGGCGAGCCAGCGGACTCTCCGGCGCTGCGCCAGATCTTCCTGCGGGCGCGCAGTTTATCGTGGACCTGGCTTCCCGCCGCGGCGTGGCGGCTGGAGGATTTCGATGCCGCCACCGCGGATGAACAGCTGTGGGTCGCGGAATGCGACGGCCAGCCGGTGGGCTTTGCCGCCGTATGGACCGCCGATAATTTCCTTCACCATCTGTTTGTCGACCCCGACTGGCAAGGCAAACATATCGGCAGCGCGCTGCTGGCGCAGGTCGAACGGACCTTTACCGCTAGCGGAACGCTGAAGTGCCTGATGGAAAATAAAAACGCCCTGCGCTTCTACCAGCGTCATGGCTGGACCATCGAAGCACAGGGCGCGTCGCCCGAGGGCAGATACTGGCTAATGCGCTCGCCGCGGCCTTAAACGGCGCGGAAGGCAATCTCACCCGGGATCACTTCTCCCTGCCAGTACATCTGGGCCGCCACCCGGCCCGCCAGCTGGCGGTAGATGTCGGTAAATTCGCTGTCCGGACGCGCCACCACCGTCGGCGTGCCGTTATCCAGATCTTCCCGCAGCGTAATATGCAGTGGCAGCTGGCCCAGCAGCTGGGTGTGGTATTTCTCGGCCAGTTTTTGCGCGCCGCCGGTGCCGAAGATAGGCTCGTGGTGCCCGCAGTTGCTGCAGATATGCATGCTCATGTTTTCCACGATCCCCAGCACCGGCACTTCCACTTTCTCGAACATCACGATGCCTTTTTTGGCGTCGATCAGCGCGATGTCCTGCGGCGTAGTGACCACCACCGCGCCGGTCACCGGGATGTTCTGCGCCAGGGTCAGCTGGATGTCGCCGGTGCCCGGCGGCATATCCAGCACCAGGTAATCAAGATCCGGCCACAGGGTCTCCTGCAGCATCTGCATCAGCGCCTTGCTGGCCATCGGCCCACGCCAGACCATGGCGTTGTCGTCGGTCACCAGGTAGCCGATGGAGTTGGTTGCCAGACCATATTTCATGATCGGCGCCATATGGGTGCCGTCCGGCGAGGTCGGGCGGCTGTCTTCCGCACCCAGCATGGTCGGAATCGACGGACCATAGATATCGGCATCCAGAATGCCCACCTTCGCCCCTTCCGCCGCCAGGGCCAGCGCCAGGTTTACGGCAGTAGAAGATTTACCGACGCCGCCTTTGCCGGAGCTGATGGCGATAATGTTTTTCACGCCGTTGACCCCGGGCTGGTTTTTCACCCGCTTGAGGGTTGCGATGCTGTGGGTCAGCTTCCAGTCGATAGCCTTCGCGCCGGTGATGCGCAGCAGTTCGGCGCTGCACTGCTCTTTCAGCGCTTCGAAAGCGCTGCTCCAGACGAACGGCATTTGCAGTTCAATATGGACGGTATCGTCCAGCCAGGCGACATGGTGCAGCGCCTTAAGGGCGGTGAGATTATGCTTCAGGGTTGGGTGCTGGAAATTGGCCAGCGTCCCGGCGACCATCGCACGTAGGCGCTCAGGGGATTTGGCCTGGGATTGCGAATTCATCCCGACTCCTTTGTTGTTTTGAGATGCTTTCAGTAATCACAGAGTTTATCACAGGTAACGATTATCCATATATGGGCAGCCATTTATGGCGCACCCACAGCCCTTTTGGTAATATCGGAAGCCCTTTTTACAACAGAAGATGTAATGCTCACTATGACTCAAGTCGCGAAGAAAATTCTGGTAACGTGCGCCCTGCCGTACGCCAACGGCTCCATCCACCTCGGCCACATGCTGGAGCACATCCAGGCTGATGTCTGGGTCCGTTACCAGCGAATGCGCGGCCACGAGGTCAACTTCATCTGCGCCGACGATGCCCACGGTACACCGATCATGCTGAAAGCTCAGCAGCTTGGTATCACACCGGAGCAGATGATTGGCGAAATGAGTCAGGAGCATCAGACCGATTTCGCCGGCTTCGACATCAGCTATGATAACTATCACTCGACGCACAGCGACGAGAACCGCGAGCTGTCGGAGCTTATCTACACCCGCCTGAAAGAGAACGGTTTTATTAAAAACCGCACCATCTCTCAGCTGTACGATCCGGAAAAAGGCATGTTCCTGCCGGACCGTTTTGTGAAAGGCACCTGCCCGAAATGTAAATCCCCGGATCAATACGGCGATAACTGCGAAGTCTGCGGCGCAACCTACAGCCCGACTGAACTGATCGAGCCGAAATCGGTGGTTTCTGGCGCTACCCCGGTAATGCGTGATTCTGAACACTTCTTCTTTGATCTGCCCTCTTTCAGCGAAATGTTGCAGGCATGGACCCGCAGCGGTGCGTTGCAGGAGCAGGTGGCAAACAAAATGCAGGAGTGGTTTGAATCTGGCCTGCAACAGTGGGATATCTCCCGCGACGCACCTTACTTCGGTTTTGAAATTCCGAACGCGCCGGGCAAATATTTCTACGTCTGGCTGGACGCACCGATTGGCTACATGGGTTCTTTCAAGAATCTGTGCGACAAGCGCGGCGACAGCGTAAGCTTCGATGAATACTGGAAGAAAGACTCCACCGCCGAGCTGTACCACTTCATCGGTAAAGATATCGTTTACTTCCACAGCCTGTTCTGGCCTGCCATGCTGGAAGGCAGCAACTTCCGCAAGCCGACCAACCTGTTTGTTCATGGCTATGTGACGGTGAACGGCGCGAAGATGTCCAAGTCTCGCGGCACCTTTATTAAAGCCAGCACCTGGCTGAATCATTTTGACGCAGACAGCCTGCGTTACTACTACACTGCGAAACTCTCTTCGCGCATTGATGATATCGATCTCAACCTGGAAGATTTCGTTCAGCGTGTGAATGCCGATATCGTTAACAAAGTGGTTAACCTGGCCTCCCGTAATGCGGGCTTTATCAACAAGCGTTTTGACGGCGTGCTGGCAAGCGAACTGGCTGACCCGCAGTTGTACAAAACCTTCACTGATGCCGCTGAAGTGATTGGTGAAGCGTGGGAAAGCCGTGAATTTGGTAAAGCCGTGCGCGAAATCATGGCGCTGGCTGATCTGGCTAACCGCTATGTCGATGAACAGGCTCCGTGGGTGGTGGCGAAACAGGAAGGCCGCGATGCCGACCTGCAGGCAATTTGCTCAATGGGCATCAACCTGTTCCGCGTGCTGATGACTTACCTGAAGCCGGTACTGCCGAAACTGACCGAGCGTGCAGAAGCATTCCTCAATACGGAACTGACCTGGGATGGTATCCAGCAACCGCTGCTGGGCCACAAAGTGAATCCGTTCAAGGCGCTGTATAACCGCATCGATATGAGGCAGGTTGAAGCACTGGTGGAAGCCTCTAAAGAAGAAGTAAAAGCCGCTGCCGCGCCGGTAACTGGCCCGCTGGCAGATGATCCGATTCAGGAAACCATCACCTTTGACGACTTCGCTAAAGTTGACCTGCGCGTGGCGCTGATTGAAAACGCAGAGTTTGTTGAAGGTTCTGACAAACTGCTGCGCCTGACGCTGGATCTCGGCGGTGAAAAACGCAATGTCTTCTCCGGTATTCGTTCTGCTTACCCGGATCCGCAGGCACTGATTGGTCGTCACACCATTATGGTGGCTAACCTGGCACCACGTAAAATGCGCTTCGGTATCTCTGAAGGCATGGTGATGGCTGCCGGTCCTGGCGGGAAAGATATTTTCCTGCTAAGCCCGGATGCCGGTGCTAAACCGGGTCATCAGGTGAAATAATCCCCCTTCAAGGCGCTGCATCGACAGCGCCTTTTCTTTATAAATTCCTAAAGTTGTTTTCTTGCGATTTTGTCTCTCTCTAACCCGCATAAATACTGGTAGCATCTGCATTCAACTGGATAAAATTACAGGGATGCAGAATGAGACACTTTATCTATCAGGACGAAAAATCACATAAATTCAGGGCAGTTGAGCAACAGGGAAACGAGTTGCATATCAGTTGGGGAAAAGTTGGCACCAAAGGGCAAAGCCAGATAAAAAGTTTTTCAGATGCTGCGGCAGCGGCAAAAGCGGAGCTTAAGCTGATTGCGGAGAAGGTGAAGAAGGGGTATGTGGAGCAAGCGAAGGATAATTCTTTGCAACCTTCCCAAACGGTAACGGGCTCTCTCAAGGTAGCGGACTTATCCACCATTATTCAGGAACAACCCTCTTTCGTAGCAGAAACCCGTGCGCCTGACAAAAATACAGATGCTGTTTTACCGTGGCTGGCGAAAGATATTGCTGTCGTTTTTCCGCCCGAAGTTGTACACACCACGTTAAGTCATCGCCGCTTTCCCGGAGTTCCTGTTCAGCAAGCAGACAAATTGACCCAATTACGTCGCTTAGCCTGTAGTGTGTCGCAACGGGATAATAAAACAGCCACATTTGACTTCAGCGCCTGTTCTTTAGAATGGCAAAACACCGTCGCCCAGGCGATCAGTCAGATCGACGGCCTGAAAACAACACAGTTACCATCACCAGTAATGGCTGTACTCACGGCACTTGAAATGAAATGCACAAGATATAAAGTGCGTGAGGATGTTATGGATCAGATCGTCCAGGAAGGCGGTCTGGAATATGCTACTGATGTAATAATACACCTTCAACAGATTGATATTGAATGGGATTATGCGAATAATGTCATTATTATTCTGCCGTCTGGCATTGCACCTAGCTACTTGGAGCAATATTCCAGATTTGAATTACACCTACGTAAACATTTATCACTGACGGAAGAGTCTCTCTGGCAAAAATGTGCACAAAAACTTATTGCCGCAATTCCACATATTCCAGAATGGCGGCAACCATTAATTGCTTTGTTATTACCCGAAAAACCAGAAATTGCACATGAAATTGCCCAGCGTCTACTGGGGCAAAAAAAATTACCCTCGCTTGAGTGGTTAAAAATAGTGGCGACTGATGAGCACATTCTTGCCTCATTAGAAAAATATCACGAACCATATGCCATTTTTGATGATTACTATTGTGGTGCGATATGGTCAGCCACCGTATTACAGGAGCAAGGTGTTGCAGCCCTGCCCCGATTTGCTCCCTATGCCGCAAGTGACTACTGCGCCGATGTGTTGCGTCATATCAATCATCCGTTCGCATTGACACTGCTTATACGTGTAGCCGGGCAAACTAAACGCTGTCACGATCGGATGACGAAAGCCATTGCTGCGTTCCCACATGCAGCAATGGCGGCACTGACGGAACTTCTTGGGCAAAAAGAAGAGAACAGTTGGCGCATTATGCTAATGACAATGCTTATCTCACAACCAGCACTGGCAGAACAGGTCATTCCCTGGCTCTCGACACCCGCAGTTGCCGTACTGAAATCATGCCAGCAACAACTGACACAGCCCTCAAACCATGCCAGCGCCGATCTACTGCCAGCCGTAGTAGTCTCCCCTCCCTGGCTTTCGAAAAAGAAAAAATCGCCGATTCCGGTGCTGGATTTAGCGCCATTAGGCATTGAGCCAATCTGTTATCTGACAGAAGAAATCAGTAATCAACTTTTGGCGAAATATATCTGGTATTCAAAACACATCACGGTTAGCCATGAAGAAAGTACTACCAACCTGTTGGCAAGGATGGGTTTTCAACGACGGATCGCTGGTACATATATTAAAGCTCCCGAAGCGGTAGTTGAGGCATGGCTAAATGAAGATTATTCAACCTTACTAAGTGAATTTAAGGTGTTTCATTCACCTACCGGGCATTATTGGCAGTTGGGGATTTTGACAACATTGCCGCTGGAGAAAGCAGTAAAAGCATGGAATGCCCTTACCCTATCTCCACATACCGATACCGAATACTCCATGTTACATTTTGGACTCAAAGGGTTACCTGGGTTAGTAAACTCACTTGCACGCTATCCACAAGAAGCCTTGCCCATCACGAATTACTTCGCAGCGAGTGAGCTGGCACCTGCCGTCGCCCGTGCCTTCAACAAACTCAAAACCCTACGACAAGACGCCCGTAGCTGGCTGCTAAAATACCCGGAACATGCCATAACCGGCCTGCTACCTGCGGCGCTCGGCAAAGCCGGTGAAGCCCAGGATAACGCCCGCGCTGCCTTGCGTATGCTTACCGAAAACGGTCATCAGCCATTACTGCAAGAAATCGCCCGGCGTTATAACCAGCCGGAAGTAACAGACGCGGTGAACGCTCTGCTTGCGCTCGATCCCTTAGATAATCACCCGACAAAAATCCCCACTCTTCCGGCCTTTTATCAGCCATCGCTCTGGACGCGCCCGGTATTAAAAGCAAACGCCCAATCACTGCCAGATAACGCCCTCCTCCACCTCGGTGAAATGCTCCGCTTCCCTCAGGAAGAGGCTCTGTATGCGGGATTATTGCAGGTGAAAGATGCCTGTACCGCCGACTCACTGGCTGAATTTGCCTGGGATCTGTTTACCGCCTGGCGGACCGCTGGCGCACCGTCGAAAGAAAGCTGGGCGTTCACTGCGTTAGGTGTTCTCGGCAACGATGACACCGCCCGCAAACTGACGCCATTAATCCGCGCCTGGCCTGGCGAATCCCAGCATAAACGCGCCACCGTTGGGTTGGATATTCTCGCTGCTATCGGTAGTGATATCGCCCTGATGCAGCTTAACGGCATTGCCCAGAAACTGAAATTCAAAGCATTACAGGAGCGGGCGAAAGAAAAAATTGCCGACATTGCCGAAAGTCGCGAACTGACAGTGGCGGAGCTTGAAGATCGGTTAGCACCGGATCTCAGTCTGGATGATAACGGTTCGTTGCTGCTGGATTTTGGCCCACGGCAGTTCACCGTCAGCTTTGATGAAACCTTAAAACCGTTTGTGCGTGATGTTTCCGGCAGCCGCCTGAAAGACTTACCTAAACCCAATAAAAGCGATGATGAATCGCGGGCTGATGAGGCGGTAAACCGCTACAAATTGCTGAAAAAAGATGCGCGTACCGTCGCCGCCCAGCAGGTAGCAAGGCTGGAATCCGCCATGTGCCTGCGCCGCCGCTGGTCACCGGAAAACTTTCAGCTGTTCCTGGTTGAGCATCCGTTGGTTCGCCACTTAACCCGCCGTCTGATTTGGGGTGTTTATAGCGCCGAAAACCAGCTGCTGGCGTGCTTTCGCGTGGCGGAAGATAACAGTTACAGCACCGCTGACGATGATCTTTTCACCATGCCGGAAGGCGATATCTCTATTGGTATTCCTCACGTTCTGGAAATATCACCGACGGATGCTGCCGCCTTTGGTCAGCTTTTTGCCGACTACGAACTGTTACCGCCGTTCCGTCAGCTTGACCGTAACAGTTACGCCCTGACAGAAGCCGAGCGCAACGCCAGCGAACTGACCCGCTGGGCAGGCAGAAAATGCCCGAGCGGTCGGGTAATGGGGCTGGCGAATAAAGGCTGGATAAAGGGCACCCCGCAGGATGGAGGCTGGATCGGCTGGATGATCAAACCTCTCGGTCGCTGGTCGTTAATCATGGAAATCGATGAAGGCTTTGCTGTAGGTATGTCGCCAGCCGAACTCAGCGCTGAGCAGCTCTTAAGCAAGCTGTGGCTATGGGAAGGCAAAGCAGAAAGCTATGGCTGGGGGAGTAATTCAACACAGGAAGCGCAGTTCTCCGTACTCGATGCCATCACCGCCAGCGAGCTAATTAACGATATTGAAGCCCTGTTTGAATAAGGAAAGAGCATGGACAAGGAATTACCGTGGCTGGCGGATAACGCCCAACTGGAACTGAAATATAAAAAAGGCAAAACGCCACTCAGCCATCGCAATTGGCCGGGCGAACCGGTGTCTGTTATCACTGAAAGCATCATTCAGACACTGGGTGATGAATTGCTACAAAAAGCTGAGAAGAAAAAAAACATTGTCTGGCGTTATGAAAATTTTTCACTGGAGTGGCAGTCCGCCATCACGCAGGCCATCAACTTGATCGGCGAACACAAACCCTCAGTCCCGGCCCGGACAATGGCGGCGCTAGCCTGTATCGCGCAAAATGACAGCCAACAGTTGCTCGACGAAATCGTCCAACAAGAGGGGCTGGAATATGCGACTGAGGTGGTGATTGCACGCCAGTTTATTGCGCGGTGTTATGAGAGTGATCCTCTGGTAGTGACATTGCAGTATCAGGACGAGGATTATGGCTATGGTTATCGCTCAGAAACCTATAACGAATTCGATCTCCGACTGCGTAAGCATCTCTCTCTGGCAGAGGAAAGCTGCTGGCAGCGTTGCGCCGACAAACTCATTGCCGCACTACCAGGAATAACCAAAGTTCGCCGCCCTTTTATTGCGCTGATCCTCCCGGAAAAACCAGAAATAGCCAATGAGTTGGTAGGCCTTGAATGCCCGCGAACTCATTTTCATTCTAAGGAGTGGTTAAAAGTTGTTGCTAATGACCCCACAGCGGTGAGAAAACTCGAACACTACTGGAGCCAGGATATATTTAGCGATCGAGAAGCCAGCTACATGTCGCATGAAAACCACTTCGGCTACGCGGCCTGCGCCGCCCTTTTGCGCGAACAAGGACTGGCAGCCATTCCGCGCCTCGCGATGTATGCCCATAAAGAAGATTGCGGCAGTCTGCTGGTACAAATTAACCATCCGCAAGTCATCCGCACCTTGCTACTGGTGGCTGATAAAAACAAACCCAGCCTGCAACGTGTAGCTAAATACCATAAAAACTTCCCCCATGCGACGCTCGCCGCACTGGCAGAACTGCTGGCGTTAACAGAACCACCAGCCCGCCCTGGTTATCCAATCATCGAAGACAAAAAGCTGCCTGCACAGCAAAAAGCACGCGATGAATACTGGCGTACGCTGTTACAGACGCTGATGGCATCGCAGCCACAACTGGCAGAAGAGGTGATGCAGTGGTTAAGTACTCAAGCCAGGGCAGTGCTGAATAGTTATTTATCGGCACCGCCCAAACCGGTTATTGATAGTACCGATAACAGCAATCTGCCTGAAATCCTCGTTTCGCCACCGTGGCGTAGTAAGAAAAAAATGACAGCTCCACGTCTTGATTTGGCACCGCTCGAATTAACTCCGCAAGTTTACTGGCAACCAGGCGAACAAGAGAGGCTTGCCGCCACTGAGTCTGCCCGTTATTTCAGCACGGAATCTCTTGCGCAACGCATGGAACAAAAAAGTGGACGAGTTGTATTACAGGAACTGGGTTTTGGGGATGATGTATGGCTGTTTCTGAATTATATACTCCCCGGAAAACTGGATGCTGCACGCAATTCACTCATTGTTCAGTGGCATTACTACCAGGGGCGGGTTGAAGAGATCCTGAATGGCTGGAACTCCCCGGAAGCACAATTAGCAGAACAGGCGCTCCGCAGCGGTCACATAGAAGCGTTAATTAACATATGGGAAAATGACAACTACTCACGTTATCGTCCGGAAAAGAGTGTCTGGAACCTGTATTTATTGGCACAGTTGCCGCGTGAGATGGCTTTGACCTTCTGGCTGCGTATCAATGAGAAAAAGCATCTGTTCGCGGGTGAGGACTATTTTCTCAGTATCCTCGGATTGGATGCGCTACCAGGTCTGCTGTTGGCTTTTTCACATCGTCCAAAAGAAACATTTCCGTTAATTTTAAATTTCGGCGCAACAGAACTGGCCCTGCCCGTTGCCCGCGTCTGGCACCGTTTTGCGGGCCAGCGTAATCTGGCTCGCCAGTGGATTTTACAATGGCCGGAACATACGGCTACTGCACTTATTCCACTCGTCTTTGTTAAACCCTGCGACAACAGCGAAGCGGCATTATTTGCCCTGCGTTTACTGTATGAACAAGGACATAGTGAATTACTGCAAACGGTTGCAAACCGCTGGGATCGCGCTGATATGTGGCCAGCCCTGGAAAAAATACTTACCCAGAACCCGATGGAAATTTACCCGGCACGCATTCCAAAAGCCCCTGATTTCTGGCATCCGCAAATGTGGTCCAGGCCGCGCCTTATCACTAATAATCAAACTGTTACCAATGACGCTCTGGAAATTATCGGCGAAATGCTGCGCTTTACCCAGGGGGGAAGTTTTTATAGCGGGCTGGAACAACTGAAAACGTTCTGCCAGCCACAAACGCTGGCAGCTTTTGCTTGGGATCTCTTCACTGCGTGGCAACAAGCTGGTGCCCCCGCAAAAGACAACTGGGCATTTCTGGCGTTAAGTCTCTTTGGTGACGAAAGCACGGCACGGGATCTGACGACACAGATCCTCGCCTGGCCACAAGAAGGCAAATCTGCCCGTGCTGTCAGCGGCCTGAACATCCTTACCCTGATGAATAATGATATGGCGCTGATACAGCTGCATCATATATCGCAACGGGCTAAATCCCGCCCCTTACGTGATAACGCGGCGGGATTTCTTCAGGTGGTCGCAGAAAATCGCGGGCTAAGCCAGGAAGAGCTAGCGGACAGATTAGTCCCAACCCTGGGCCTTGATGATCCGCAGGCGTTGAGTTTTGATTTTGGTCCCCGGCAGTTTACCGTTCGCTTCGATGAAAATCTCAACCCGGTTATCTTTGATCAGCAAAACGTTCGCCAGAAAAGCGTTCCCCGTTTGCGCGCCGATGACGATCAACTGAAAGCGCCCGAGGCACTGGCCCGACTAAAAGGGCTAAAAAAAGATGCTACTCAGGTGAGCAAAAACCTGCTCCCGCGTCTTGAAACGGCCCTACGTACCACCCGACGCTGGTCGCTGGCAGATTTTCATTCTCTGTTTGTTAATCATCCCTTTACCCGTCTGGTTACCCAGCGATTAATATGGGGGGTTTATCCGGCAAATGAACCGCGTTGTTTACTCAAAGCCTTTCGTGTGGCCGCAGAGGGGGAGTTCTGCAATGCGCAAGATGAGCCAATTGACCTGCCTGCGGACGCTCTGATTGGCATTGCCCACCCGTTAGAAATGACAGCAGAAATGCGCAGTGAATTTGCACAGCTTTTTGCCGATTACGAAATTATGCCGCCTTTTCGCCAGTTGTCGCGCCGCACGGTGCTGCTCACACCTGACGAGTCAACCAGTAACAGCCTGACTCGCTGGGAAGGTAAATCCACTACCGTTGGGCAACTTATGGGAATGCGATACAAAGGCTGGGAGTCAGGCTATGAGGACGCATTTGTCTATAACCTGGGTGAGTACCGGCTGGTCCTTAAGTTTTCACCCGGTTTTAACCACTACAATGTTGATAGCAAAGCGCTAATGAGCTTCCGTTCTCTTCGAGTGTACCGTGACAATAAATCCGTCACTTTTGCCGAACTTGATGTGTTTGATTTGAGTGAGGCGTTAAGCGCACCTGACGTCATTTTCCATTAAAACACAGCGGGCAGTGATGCAACTGCCCGTTATCAACACGACTTACCAGCAGGGAAAGCGATGATCGTGCAAAAAGAGCTGGTTGCTATTTACGATTATGAGGTCCCTGTACCTGAAGATCCGTTTTCCTTCAGACTTGAGATCCATAAATGCTCTGAATTATTTACAGGTTCCGTCTATCGACTGGAGCGATTCCGGCTACGTCCAACATTTCATCAACGTGATCGAGAAGATGCTGACCCGCTAATAAATGATGCGTTGATTTATATAAGAGATGAGTGTATTGATGAGCGGAAATTACGAGGTGAATCACCTGAAACTGTAATAGCAATTTTTAATCGTAAACTACAGAATATATTCAACCAACTAATAGAATATTACTTTATTAAAGGGGGAAGCGGTTTTCCCCCTTAGTTGCGTTTCAATTTGCCCATTACTTCAACAAATCAATCAACCGTAACAGAGCCACTAATAGCTCCAGTACAGCAATGAGCACGGTTAACTTTTGTGTCAGCGTGTCCATCCGCTCTCCTTATTAAGGAGCGCAACACCAGCACCTTACCCTTACACTGCCTGTCGATACTGGTTTACGTATGTTGGTACGAAACGTTGCTCTCCGGATCAGGGCACCGCCTGCGGCACCACCCGTCCAGCAGCCAGGACTTAAAATTGGTCCGATCCGGCACAACCTCCCAACGGGCAGGATTATAAATCTCATTCACTGAATTGCAATGGAGTGTGGATATGGTTATAATTTATTCGTTGGTACGAAATGTTGCACAATCAGCAAGTTAGCGTCACTGTAGTAAATAAAAGAACCTGCCTCACCAGCAGGTTTTTTTATTTACTGTGATCTGCTTTCCAGATATTTTCCGCTCAAACAACTAATGCGCCAAACATTTATTGCGCGTAAAATATCGTTTATTTCATTAATACATTTCAGGGATGAATATATGTCACCGCAGAATAATCATCTGCAGCGTCCGCCTGCTGCTGTGTTATACGCCGATGAACTGGCAAAATTAAAACAAAATGATAACGCACCTTGCCCGCCCGGTTGGCAGTTAAGTTTGCCTGCGGCCCGTGCTTTTATCCTTGGCGATAGCGCGCAAAATATTAGCCGTAAAGTGGTGATTAGTCCCTCCGCTGTCGAACGTATGTTAGTCACTCTTGCCACCGGACGCGGTTTGATGTTGGTGGGGGAACCTGGCACCGCAAAATCTCTCCTGTCTGAATTACTGGCAACCGCTATTAGCGGCGATGCCGGGTTAACCATCCAGGGCGGCGCATCTACCACTGAAGATCAAATCAAGTACGGCTGGAACTACGCTCTGCTTATCAATCATGGCCCATCAACGGAAGCGCTGGTCCCTGCCCCGCTTTACCAGGGAATGCGCGACGGCAAAATCGTCCGTTTTGAAGAGATAACGCGTACACCGCTGGAAGTGCAAGACTGTCTGTTAGGTATGCTTTCTGACAGGGTTATGACGGTGCCGGAACTCACTGGTGAAGCCAGTCAACTCTATGCGCGGGAAGGCTTTAATATTATTGCCACTGCCAATACCCGCGATCGCGGCGTCAATGAAATGAGTGCTGCGCTAAAGCGTCGCTTCGATTTTGAAACTGTCTTTCCGATTATGGATTTCGCCCAGGAGCTGGAGCTTGTCGCCAGTGCTTCGGCGCGTTTGCTGGCCCATAGCGGTATTCCGCATAAAGTGCCTGACGCGGTACTGGAGTTACTGGTCCGCACCTTCCGCGATCTGCGTGCCAACGGCGAAAAGAAAACGTCAATGGATACACTAACAGCGATTATGTCCACCGCTGAAGCCGTGAACGTGGCCCACGCCGTAGGCGTCCGCGCCTGGTTTTTAGCGAATCGCGCAGGTGAGCCAGCCGACCTGGTGGACTGCATTGCCGGAACCATCGTCAAAGATAACGAAGAAGATCGCGCTCGTCTGCGCCGTTACTTCGAACAACGAGTCGCCACACATAAAGAAGCTCACTGGCAGGCTTATTATCAAGCCCGCCACCGCCTGCCGTGAGGAAAGATGCATGAGCGAGCCGTTAATTGTCGGCATCCGGCATCAAAGTCCGGCCTGCGCCCGGCTGGTGAAATCGTTAATCGAAAGCCAGCGGCCACGATACGTATTGATTGAAGGCCCGGCTGATTTTAATGACCGGGTAGACGAACTGTTTTTAGCCCACCAGCTTCCGGTAGCTATTTACAGTTATTGCCAGTATCAGGACGGTGCAGCCCCCGGGCGTGGTGCCTGGACGCCATTTGCTGAATTTTCGCCGGAGTGGCAGGCGCTACAAGCCGCACGTCGTATTCAGGCACAAACTTACTTCATCGATTTGCCTTGCTGGGCGCAGAGTGAAGAAGTGGACGATTCGCCTGATACGCAAGAGGAAAGCCAGGCCTTGCTGCTGCGTGCCACCCGCATGGATAACAGCGACACCCTGTGGGATCACTTGTTCGAAGATGAAAGCCAGCAAACTGCATTACCCTCTGCACTGGCGCACTATTTTGCCCAACTGCGGGGCGACTCCCCCGGAGATGCTCTCAATCGTCTGCGCGAAGCCTTTATGGCCCGCTGGATTGGATGGGCGATGCAGCAAAATAATGGCGACGTGTTAGTTGTCTGCGGTGGCTGGCACGCTCCGGTACTGGCAAAAATGTGGCGCGAATGCCCGCAGGAAATTAACACGCCAGAATTGCCGTCGCTGGCAGATGCCGTTACAGGTTGTTATCTCACCCCCTACAGTGAAAAGCGCCTTGATGTGCTGGCAGGATACCTTTCCGGAATGCCTGCCCCGGTCTGGCAAAACTGGTGCTGGCAGTGGGGCTTACAGCAGGCGGGAGAACAACTGCTAAAAACGGTTCTCACCCGTTTGCGCCAGCACAAGTTGCCTGCTTCGACCGCGGATATGGCTGCCGCACATCTGCATGCAATGGCACTGGCACAGTTGCGCGGTCATACACTACCGTTACGCACTGACTGGCTGGATGCCATAGCAGGATCGCTGATTAAAGAAGCCCTGAATGCGCCGTTGCCGTGGAGCTATCGCGGCGTTATTCATCCCGACACCGATCCGATTCTGCTAACGTTGATAGACACATTAGCGGGTGACGGATTCGGTAAACTTGCCCCTTCTACGCCACAACCTCCTCTGCCAAAAGATGTCACCTGCGAACTGGAACGTACCGCAATCTCCCTTCCGGCGGAGCTTACCTTAAATCGCTTTAACCCCAATGGACTAGCGCAAAGTCAGGTGTTACATCGGCTGGCAATACTGGAGATCCCAGGGATTGTGCGCCAGCAGGGAAGCACACTGACACTTGCAGGCAACGGTGAAGAACACTGGAAATTAACCCGCCCGCTTAGCCAGCATGCGGCATTGATTGAGGCCGCCTGCTTTGGTGCCACACTCCAGGAAGCCGCACGCCATAAATTAGAAGCCGATATGCTGGACGCGGGTGGAATCGGCAGTATCACCACATGTCTTAGCCAGGCGGCGTTAGCGGGTCTGGCGTCCTTCAGTCAACAATTACTGGAGCAACTCACATTATTAATCGCCCAGGAAAATCAATTTGCCGAAATGGGCCTGGCGCTGGAAGTGCTTTACGCCTTATGGCGGCTGGATGAAATTAGCGGTATGCAAGGCGCGCAGATATTACAAACGACGTTATGCGCGGCTATCGATCGCACGCTGTGGCTGTGTGAATCTAACGGCAGACCGGATGAAAAGGAGTTTCACGCTCACCTGCATAGCTGGCAGGCGCTTTGCCATATCCTGCGCGATCTACATAACGGCGTTAATTTACCCGGCGTTTCTCTTTCTGCGACGGTAGCCTTACTGGAGCGACGCAGTCAGGCGATTCATGCCCCGGCGCTGGATCGCGGCGCGGCTCTTGGCGCACTAATGCGTCTGGAACATCCCAACGCCAGTGCCGAAGCGGCGCTGATGATGCTGGCGCAGTTATCCCCGGCACAATCCGGCGAGGCGCTGCACGGTTTGCTGGCATTAGCCCGTCATCAACTGGCCTGTCAGCCGGCATTTATCGCCGGTTTCAGCAGTCATTTAAATCAACTGAGTGACGACGATTTTATTAACGCCCTGCCCGATTTGCGCGCGGCGATGGCCTGGCTACCGCCACGAGAACGCGGGACACTGGCGCATCAGGTGCTTGAACATTATCAACTGGCGCAACTTCCCGTTTCGGCACTGCAAATGCCGTTGCATTGTCCACCACAAGCCATTGCATATCATCAACAACTCGAACAGCAGGCACTGGCATCGCTGCAACACTGGGGAGTTTTCCATGTCTGAACTGAACGATCTTCTGACCACCCGTGAGCTACAACGCTGGCGATTAATTCTTGGCGAAGCGGCAGAAACGACACTTTGTGGGCTGGATGGCAATGCCCGGCAGATAGATCACGCGTTGGAGTGGCTGTATGGGCGCGATCCTGAACGGCTCCAGCGTGGTGAACGCTCCGGTGGATTAGGTGGCTCAAATCTCACCACCCCTGAGTGGATCAACAGTATTCACACGCTGTTTCCGCAACAGGTGATTGAGCGGCTGGAAAGCGATGCCGTACTGCGCTACGGCATTGAAGATGTGGTGACGAATCTCGACGTGCTGGAACGTATGCAGCCTTCTGAAAGCCTGCTACGCGCCGTTTTGCACACCAAACATCTGATGAATCCCGAAGTACTGGCTGCCGCCCGCCGGATAGTGCGCCAGGTTGTTGAAGAAATTATGGCTCGACTGGCAAAGGAAGTTCGTCAGGCTTTTTCTGGTGTCCGCGATCGCCGTCGCCGCTCATTTATTCCACTGGCGCGAAACTTTGATTTCAAAAGTACTCTGCGCGCCAACCTGCAACACTGGCACCCGCAACACGGCAAGTTGTATATCGAATCCCCCCGATTTAACAGCCGCATTAAACGCCAAAGCGAACAATGGCAACTGGTCTTACTGGTTGATCAAAGCGGCTCGATGGTCGATTCGGTGATCCACTCTGCGGTGATGGCGGCCTGTTTGTGGCAGTTACCCGGCATTCGTACCCATCTGGTGGCGTTTGACACAAGCGTCGTTGATCTCACGGCAGACGTTGCCGATCCGGTAGAACTATTAATGAAAGTACAACTGGGCGGCGGAACCAATATCGCCAGTGCCGTGGAGTATGGTCGGCAACTTATTGAACAACCAGCAAAAAGCGTCATTATCCTCGTGAGCGATTTTTATGAAGGGGGTTCATCATCATTGCTGACGCATCAGGTGAAAAAGTGTGTCCAGAGCGACATCAAAGTGCTGGGACTGGCAGCGCTCGATAGCACAGCAACGCCTTGCTATGACCGCGATACGGCCCAGGCGCTGGTTAATGTCGGCGCACAAATAGCCGCCATGACGCCGGGCGAGCTGGCATCATGGCTTGCAGAGAACCTTCAGTCATGAATTCACTACGTCC
>ENA-UAGO01000300-UAGO01000300.1-human-gut-metagenome-genome-assembly--contig:-NODE-300-length-15899-cov-6.426849_pt1 | contig 15899 bp, 10 predicted proteins | sample MGYA00243408_ERZ654338 | MGnify/ENA primary metagenome ERZ654338 (study PRJEB26926, sample SAMN06165053) | human gut metagenome | biome: ENVO:00009003; feature: ENVO:2100002; material: ENVO:00002003...
GTCATCGGGCATTATCTGAACATAAAACACTATCAATAAGTTGGAGTCATTACCGGCAAAATGAATATTATCAGTTCTGCTCGCAAACGAATTCCCGTACACTGAACTCTCTGGCTCACTGAGGGCACCATCATGGCACTCCCCCGTATTACCCAAAAAGAGATGACTGAACGCGAGCAGCGTGAACTTAAAACACTGCTGGATCGGGCGCGGATTGCGCATGGTCGCGTATTGACCAACTCCGAAACCAACAGCATTAAGAAAGATTACATCGATAAATTAATGGTTGAGCGTGAGGCTGAAGCGAAAAAAGCCCGCCAGTTGAAGAAAAAGCAGGCTTATAAACCGGATCCTGAAGCGTCATTTAGCTGGTCAGCAAATACGTCGACGCGCGGCAGGCGCTAATCCACAATCAACGCCTGAGATTTTCACTCGTCAGTGTGAACACAATTTTCCCCTCACCCTAACCCTTTTCCCGAAGGGGCGAGGGGACTGTCCGGGCACTTTTGGGCCGTTTTCATCAGTCTGAGGCGTTAATCAGCGCCCCTTCTTTTTACGCCCCGGCGAGGTAAAACGCTTACCGTTGGACGCCGGGCGACCGCCTTTTTCCGCCGTTTTTTCCATCTTAACGACTGGACGTTTGATGCCCGCTGTTTTCGGTTTGGCCTTCACTTTAGGTTTTGCCTCGGAAGAGGAATTTTCGATGAGCTTAAAGAGGTCGATTAACTCATCATCAGTTAAATCGCGCCACTCACCCAGCGGAATGCCGCTTAAACTGACGTTCATAATGCGCGTACGTTCCAGCTTTTTCACTTCGTAACCAAAGTGCTCGCACATGCGACGGATCTGACGGTTCAGCCCCTGCACCAGGGTAATGCGGAAGACAAACGGCGCTTCTTTTTTGACTTTACACTTTTTAGTCACTGTCCCGAGGATTGGCACCCCCGCCCCCATACCACGAATAAATTCATCGGTAATCGGTTTATCGACCGTAACCAGATACTCTTTCTCATGATCGTTACCCGCACGGAGGATCTTATTCACCAGATCGCCGTGATTGGTGAGGAAAATCAGCCCCTGGGAGTCTTTATCCAGGCGGCCAATCGGGAACACGCGTTTGCTGTGGTTAACGAAATCGACAATGTTATCGCGCTCGCCATCTTCGGTGGTGCTGACAATACCGACGGGCTTGTTCAGGGCGATAAGTACCAAATCTTCGGCTTCCCGAGGCTCAATCAACTGACCGTTTACTTTCACAACGTCGCCGGGTTTCACCTGATCGCCAATGGTGGCTCGCTTGCCATTAAGGAACACATTGCCTTGCTCGATATAGCGATCCGCTTCGCGGCGTGAGCAAATTCCGCTTTCGCTGATGTATTTATTTAAACGGACTGATGAGTCGGGCAGCATAAATTCTCCTGTAAAAAACGGAATATACCGTACCTTTGGGTTGATAAAAAATAGTCATGAGCGAACTATTTGTTATTTCCATTGGCTTGAATTCGTTACCTGCTCAAATCACTTTCCAGAAGCAATGTGCGACATCGTGAGCCATGTCAGTAAGTGGTTAAATTCGCAGTGGTAGCATTCCTTCCGTGATTTCTTACTAACCGGAGAAGTAATGGAACTGCTTTTATTGAGTAACTCGACGCTGCCGGGTAAAGCCTGGCTGGAACATGCACTGCCGCTAATTGCTGAACAGTTGCAGGGTCGCCGCTCAGCGGTGTTTATCCCTTTCGCTGGCGTAACGCAGACCTGGGATGATTACACAGAGAAAACGGCTGCGGTTCTCGCTCCGCTGGGTGTTTCTGTCACCGGTATTCATAGCGTTGTCGATCCCGTTGCCGCGATTGAAAATGCTGAGATCGTGATTGTCGGCGGCGGTAATACTTTCCAGTTGCTGAAACAGTGCCGCGAGCGCGGGCTGCTGGCACCAATTACTGACGTGGTTAAACGTGGCGCACTGTATATTGGCTGGAGCGCAGGCGCTAACCTTGCTTGCCCAACCATTCGTACCACCAACGATATGCCGATTGTCGATCCGCAAGGTTTCGATGCGCTGAATCTGTTCCCGTTGCAAATCAACCCGCACTTCACCAACGCGCTGCCGGAAGGCCATAAAGGTGAAACCCGTGAACAGCGTATTCGCGAACTGCTGGTCGTCGCGCCAGAACTGACGATTATTGGTCTACCGGAAGGTAACTGGATCACAGTGAGTAAAGGTCACGCAACGCTGGGTGGCCCGAACACCACCTATGTGTTTAAGGCCGGTGAAGAAGCGGTTCCGCTGGAAGCGGGTCACCGTTTTTAAGTGAATTGCCGGATGCATGATCCGGCATCTTGTTCATAGTGCCTGATGCGACGCTTTACGCGTCTTATCAGGCCTACAGGGTCACGGTATTAATACTCGTCCCGTCCTTCATCTTCATCCGGCTGTTCCAGCACACTGTAAGCCACCGAACAAAACAGCGAGTTCAGACGCTGCATATCTCCCAGTAAGCCTAAATGTAGCGAACTGGTTTCAATGCTCTGCACGTTTTGCTGATGCAGGCGATCGACGTGGGCGTGGGAATAGCGGCGATTAAGAATGCGAAAGCGATGCTTGCTGCGGCGCAAACGACGGGCGCTGGTAACATCACCAGAGAAGAAAACCGACATTGCCAGCTTTAAATTACTGAGCAATTGCTCATAGAGCGCATCCAGTTCCTTCAACCCATCAAGCGAAAATGCCCGCCGTGCTGCCAGTGATTTGTCAGCAATTTCGCTGCCCATGCGCTCGACGATATCGGAGGCCTGTTCAAGGTTGAGCGACATTTCGATGATCTCTGCCCAGCGGCGCGACTCTTCCTCCGCCAGCTCTTCTTTTGGCATCCGCGCCAGATACAGCTTAATGGCGGTGTAGAGAACGTTGATATCATCTGCCAGCTTACGCAGCTCTTTCTCCTGCCGTGGCTCACCGTGCATCACTTTATTCAACCCTTCCATCATCTGTTCCATGGCGTCGCCAATGCGCAGGGTTTCGCGCGCGGCGTTCGCCAGAGCAAGCGTGGGCGTATCCAGCGCGCTGACATCCAGATGTTTAGGCCGTAGCTGGGTATCCAGTTCTGGTTCATCGCGAATAATCGTTTTGCAAAACCGTGCCATCGGGTCAACAAATGGCAGCATGACCAGGCAACGTACAAGGTTGTAGAAGACGTGGAAATAGATCACCAGTTCCGCTTTTGGCAATGACAACTTCCCCATTGTCTCTGCCAGCAAATGGACAAACGGCAGGATAATCAGGCTACCCACCAGCTTAAACAGCAGACTACCCAGCGCGACACGGCGGGCTGCGGCATTGGCGGCACTGTTGTTGAGCATTGCCAGCAGACCGGAACCGAGGTTAGCACCAATCACCAGACAGAGCGCCACGGGGAAGGAGATAATGCCTGCGGCGGTCAGAGTCGCGGTCAGCAGTACAGCAGCAAGGCTGGAGTAGCTGATAATGGCGAACATCGCGCCAATCAGCGCATCCAGCAGAATATCGCCGGTCAGCGAGGCAAAGATCACCTGAACGCCGTTTGCCTGGGTGATCGGCGTTACGGCCTGCACAATCAACTCCAGCGCTAGCAAAATCAGCCCAAGACCAATACCGACGCGGCCCAGTTGCCCGGCGCGTGACTGTTTGCGTCCGAGGAAAAAAATCACGCCGATAAAAATAAGTAACGGTGACAGCCAGGATAAGTCGAAGGTGAGAATACGCGCCATTAGCGCCGTCCCGACATCTGCACCCAGCACAATGACCAGAGCCGGTGCGAGGGCTACCAGATCCTGAGCGACAAACGAGGTCACCAGCATGGTGGTGGCATTACTGCTCTGTACCAGTGCGGTAACGCCGATCCCCGCGCAAAAGGCGAGCGGCTTTTTTTCGACGCTCCGGCTAAGGACAGTACGCAAACGCGCGCCGAAGACGCGCATTACGCCGGTTCGAACAATATGAGTCCCCCAGACCAGCAGGGCGACGGCAGAAAGCAGGTGAAGCAGCGTTAACACGAGTTCAGGTTCTCCTTATCGTTATATGTTCCTGAAGCAATTGAATGACCAAAGGACCGGAAACACGCTGACTGGCATCTTTACTGTGCCTTTTGACATTCGTTTTTCCGGCTAAGATTATTCCAGCCTGTTTCCAGTATAAGTGTTTCATATTAATAAAGAGACAGGGCACTCATTGAGCGCCCTGTTTGTTGTAAGGAAAAGTGACAGATTTGTGAATCAGTCCGCGTCATACCCCAGATTCGGTGCCAGCCAGCGCTCAACTTCGGTAACGCTCATACCTTTACGGCGGGCATAATCTTCAACCTGATCGCGCTGAATTTGTGCTACAGCGTAGTACTTGCTGTCCGGGTGGCTGAAGTACCAACCCGAAACCGATGCACCGGGCCACATGGCGAAAGATTCTGTGAGTTTCATGCCAGTGTGTTTTTCCACTTCCAGCAGCTCCCAGATGGTGGCTTTTTCCGTATGTTCCGGGCAGGCCGGATAGCCCGGTGCCGGACGGATGCCCTGGTAGTTTTCGCGGATCAGCTCTTCGTTGCTGAGGTTCTCGTTCGGCGCATAGCCCCAGTAGACTTTACGCACACGCTCATGGAGATACTCCGCAAAGGCTTCGGCTAAACGGTCGGCAAGCGCTTTCACCATGATTTTGTTGTAATCATCGTGCTGCGCTTCAAAGGCATCAGCCAGTGCGTCCTCTTCCAGCCCGCCAGTCACGGCAAATGCGCCGATGTAATCTGCTTTACCAGAAAGCTTCGGCGCAACGAAGTCAGCGAGACAGTAGTTAGCGAAGCCTGTTTTTTCGGTCTGTTGACGCAGATGGTGGCTGACGTTGATCACATGGGTACGCGTTTCGTCACGGTAGATTTCAATGTCATCGCCCACACGGTTTGCCGGGAACAGGCCCACCACGCCACGCGGATTCAGCGTTTTCTCGGCGCTTAATTTATCCAGCATGTCGTTGGCGTCTTTAAACAGCCGCTGCGCCTCAACGCCCACCACTTCATCTTCCAGAATGCGCGGATACTTCCCGGCCAGCGACCAGGTCATAAAGAACGGTGTCCAGTCGATGTAATTACGCAGCGTTTCGATGCTGGCTTCGACTTCCTGCACGCCGAGACGGTGCGCCACCGGCGGCGTGTAAGCCTGCCAGTCAAAAGCGAAATCGTTATCGCGCGCCGCTTCCAGCGTGACCGGTGGTGTGCGCGGTTTCTTGCGCCCGTGCTGAATACGTACGGTTTCGTACTCCTTGCGGGTACGAGCGACAAAATCATCACGCTGGGTATCGGAAAGCAGCGCCGCCACCACACCAACGGTACGCGAGGCATTCTGCACATACACCGTCGGGCCGCTGTAGTTCTGCTCGATTTTCACCGCCGTGTGCGCTTTTGAGGTCGTCGCGCCGCCAATCAATAGCGGAATAGTGAAGCCCTGACGCTCCATCTCTTTCGCCACGTTAACCATCTCGTCCAGCGACGGCGTGATAAGCCCCGAAAGGCCAATCAGATCAGCATTCACTTCTTTAGCGGTACGGAGAATTTTTTCCGCAGGCACCATAACGCCGAGATCGACAATTTCGTAGTTGTTACATTGCAGCACCACACCAACGATATTTTTACCGATGTCGTGGACGTCGCCCTTCACGGTGGCGATCACCATCTTGCCGTTGGTTTTGCCCTGCTCTTTGCTGGCTTCAATAAACGGTTCGAGGTAGGCCACCGCCTGTTTCATGACGCGCGCCGATTTGACCACCTGTGGCAGGAACATTTTGCCTTCGCCAAACAGATCGCCGACCACGTTCATGCCGTCCATCAACGGGCCTTCAATCACTTCAATCGGGCGCGTAGCCTGCTGGCGGGCTTCTTCGGTATCCTGCTCGATAAACTCAGTAATGCCTTTGACCAGCGAGTATTTCAGACGTTTATTCACTTCCCACGAGCGCCACTCCGCCTGCTGGGCGTTAGCGGTGTCGTCGGTTTTGCTGCCGCGATATTTCTCGGCAAGCTCCAGTAAACGCTCAGTGCCATCATCGCGACGATTAAGAATCACATCTTCCACCGCGTCGCGCAGTTCAGCGGGCAGGTCGTCGTAAATCGCCAGCTGCCCGGCATTGACGATCCCCATATCCATGCCATTGCGAATAGCGTAGTAGAGGAACACTGCGTGAATGGCTTCGCGCACCGGATCGTTGCCACGGAATGAGAAAGAAACGTTAGATACGCCGCCGGAAATCAGCGCGTGCGGCAGTTCGCGTTTGATGTCTTCGCAGGCGCCGATAAAGTCCTGCGCATAGTTGTTGTGCTCTTCAATGCCGGTTGCGACCGCGAAGATGTTCGGGTCGAAGATGATATCTTCTGGCGGGAAGCCAACCTCTTCGGTGAGGATTTTGTACGCCCGACGGCAAATCTCGATTTTCCGTGCGCGGGTATCGGCCTGTCCCTGTTCGTCAAAGGCCATTACCACCACTGCCGCACCGTAACGACGCAAGAGCTTCGCGTGATGGATAAAGGCGTCGACGCCCTCTTTCATCGAGATAGAGTTAACAATGCCTTTGCCCTGGATACACTTCAGACCTTTTTCAATGACATCCCATTTTGAGGAGTCGATCATAATCGGCACGCGAGCGATATCCGGTTCACCGGCAATCAGATTGAGAAAACGCACCATCGCCGCTTCGGCGTCGAGCATCCCTTCATCCATGTTGATATCGATAATCTGCGCACCGTTTTCCACCTGCTGGCGGGCCACATCCAGTGCCTCGCTGTATTTCTCTTCTTTGATCAGGCGCTTGAACTTAGCGGAACCGGTGACGTTGGTGCGTTCACCCACGTTCACAAACAGGCTATCTTCGCCAATGTTCAGCGGCTCCAGGCCGGACAAACGGCAGGCTACGGGGATTTCCGGCAGTTTGCGCGGCGCTAATCCTTCTACTGCACGACTCATCGCTGCAATATGTTGTGGCGTGGTGCCACAGCAGCCGCCGACGATATTGAGAAAACCCGCTTGCGCCCATTCACGTATCTGTTTTGCCATCGTGTCGGCGTCGAGATCGTACTCACCAAAGGCGTTGGGTAGCCCGGCGTTCGGGTGCGCGGTGACGTAGCATTCCGCAATCCGTGACAGCTCCTGCACGTACTGGCGCAGTTCATCGGGCCCCAGCGCACAGTTCAGGCCAAAGGTCAGAGCTTCGGCGTGGCGCAATGAGTTGTAAAATGCTTCGGTGGTCTGCCCGGAGAGCGTGCGCCCGGAGGCGTCGGTGATGGTGCCGGAGATCATAATCGGCAGCTCAACGCCCAGCGCTTCAAACTCCGTTTTCACCGCAAAAACCGCCGCTTTGGCGTTAAGGGTGTCGAAAACGGTTTCAATCAGGATCAGATCCGCGCCACCTTCCACCAGCGCTTTGGTGGACTCTCGATAAGCCGCCACCAGCCCGTCAAAAGTGATATTACGAAATGCCGGATCATTTACGTCCGGAGAAATAGACGCCGTGCGGTTGGTCGGGCCGAGAACACCGGCAACGTAGCGCGGTTTCTCCGGCGTGCGCGCGGTCCACTCATCAGCACAAGCTCGCGCCAGTTTCGCCGCCGCAAAGTTGATTTCCGCCGACAGGGATTCCATCTGGTAATCCGCCATCGCAATGGTCGTGGAGTTGAAGGTGTTGGTTTCGATGATATCCGCGCCCGCTTCAAAGTAGGCGTTGTGGATAGCGGCGATCACTTCCGGTTTGCTGAGCACCAGCAGGTCGTTGTTGCCTTTGAGATCGCATGGCCAGTCGGCAAAGCGTTCACCACGAAAATCGGCTTCGTTCAGTCGATAGCTCTGGATCATGGTGCCCATACCGCCGTCCAGCACCAGAATACGTTCATTTAACTGCGCACGCAGTTGTTCCACTTTGCTGCTCACACTTGCTCCCGACACGCTCAACCCAGATTTAATAAAAATTCAACAAACCATACTGGCATAAACGCATCTGTGGTAAAAGCGACCACCACGCAACATGAGATTTGTTCAACATTAACTCATCGGATCAGTTCAGCAACTATTGCATTAGCTAACAATAAAAATGAAAATGATTTCCACGATACAGAAAAAGGAGGCTGTCATGGTCGCACCCATTCCCGCGAAACGCGGCAGAAAACCCGCCGTTGCCACCGCACCAGCGACTGGACAGGTTCAGTCTTTAACGCGTGGCCTGAAATTACTGGAGTGGATTGCCGAATCCAATGGCAGTGTGGCACTCACAGAGCTGGCGCAACAAGCCGGGTTACCCAATTCCACGACCCACCGCCTGCTAACCACGATGCAACAGCAGGGTTTCGTGCGTCAGGTCGGCGAACTGGGACATTGGGCAATCGGCGCACATGCCTTTATGGTCGGCAGCAGCTTTCTCCAGAGCCGTAATTTGTTAGCGATTGTTCACCCTATCCTGCGCAATTTAATGGAAGAGTCTGGCGAAACGGTCAATATGGCGGTGCTTGATCAAAGCGATCACGAAGCGATTATTATCGACCAGGTACAGTGTACGCATCTGATGCGAATGTCCGCGCCTATCGGCGGTAAATTGCCGATGCACGCTTCCGGTGCGGGTAAAGCCTTTTTAGCCCAACTGAGCGAAGAACAGGTGACGAAGCTGCTGCACCGCAAAGGGTTACATGCCTATACCCACGCAACGCTGGTGTCTCCTGTGCATTTAAAAGAAGATCTCGCCCAAACGCGCAAACGGGGTTATTCATTTGACGATGAGGAACATGCACTGGGGCTACGTTGCCTTGCAGCGTGTATTTTCGATGAGCACCGCGAACCGTTTGCCGCAATTTCAATTTCCGGACCGATTTCACGTATTACCGATGACCGCGTGACCGAGTTTGGCGCGATGGTGATTAAAGCGGCGAAGGAAGTGACGCTGGCGTACGGTGGAATGCGCTGACTTTTTCTGGCGGGCAGAGGCAATATTCTGCCCATCATACCTGAGTGGCAATAGAATAAGGGTGTCTGTTAATCGCATTGACGCCAAAATAACTTAATGTCATACACTTCACACACTTTTATTAACTCAGCATTATTTTTAAACATCAAACCACTTAATCATTAACAAAATCGCAAGATCTCATTCCACCGAAACTTTTACGGCTGCATTATGAGATTGAGCGATTTATGATATTTCTTTAGTTGTAATCATATTAAATTTTTTCACTGTTCTGATAGTTAAAATTCAAGACATCAATAAACAATGAGATATTTAAATGATTACTCGTATTCCTCGTAGTTCTTTCTCTGCAAATATTAATAATACAGCCCAGACAAATGAACACCAAACCCTGAGTGAATTGTTTTATAAAGAACTCGAGGATAAATTTTCTGGCAAGGAGCTGGCGACGCCTCTATTAAAAAGCTTCTCAGAGAACTGTAGACAAAATGGTCGTCATATCTTTAGCAACAAGGATTTTGTCATTAAATTTTCCACGTCCGTCTTACAAGCTGATAAGAAAGAAATTACGATAATTAATAAAAACGAAAACACGACACTTACTCAAACCATTGCCACAATATTTGAAGAATACCTAATGGAAATTTTACCTCAACGCTCAGACACTCTTGATAAACAAGAATTAAACCTAAAATCAGATAGAAAAGAAAAAGAATTCCCAAGAATTAAACTTAATGGTCAATGTTATTTTCCGGGGCGACCCCAAAACCGTATAGTATGCCGACACATTGCTGCACAATATATTAATGATATTTATCAGAATGTTGATTACAAACCCCATCAAGATGATTACTCTTCAGCTGAAAAATTTCTCACGCACTTCAACAAAAAATGCAAAAACCAGACTTTGACGTTGGTTTCCAGCCGTCCTGAGGGGCGTTGCGTTGCTGCCTGCGGTGATTTCGGGCTAGTTATGAAAGCATATTTTGACAAGATGGAATCAAATGGCATCAGTGTTATGGCAGCCATATTACTGGTGGATAACCATGCTTTGACGGTCCGGCTAAGAATAAAGAACACAACTGAAGGATGTACCCATTACGTGGTTTCGGTTTATGATCCTAATGTAACTAACGATAAAATAAGAATTATGAGCGAAAGCAAAGAGGATATTAAACACTATTCTCTGATGGATTTTATGAATGTAGATTATAGCCTCCTGAAATGGTCAAATGATCATGTTATTAACCAATCTGTTGCAATAATTCCAGCACTTCCGAAAGAACAGCTATTGATGTTAAAAGGATCTGTGGATGAAATAACCCCTCCATTATCACCAGCAACGATGAATTTGCTAATGGCAATTGGTCAGAATCACCAACTTACGCAACTGATGATTCAGCTCCAGAAAATGCCAGAACTACATAGAACAGAAATGTTGACTGCCTATAATAGTGGACATATGAACGTTATTAATACTATTTTTAACGCATTACCCACTCTGTTTAATACGTTTAAATTCGATAAAAAAAATATGAAACCCCTCCTCCTGGCAAATAATTCTAATGAATATCCCGGTTTGTTTTCAGCGATACAGCATAAACAACAAAATGTTGTAGAGACGGTTTATCTTGCTTTATCTAACCATGCACGCCTGTTTGGATTTACCGCTGAAGATATTATGGATTTTTGGCAACACAAAGCCCCACAAAAATACTCTGCCTTTGAGTTGGCTTTTGAATTGGGTCACCGGGTTATTGCTGAATTAATCCTTAATACATTAAATAAGATGGCTGAAAGCTTTGGCTTTACGGATAACCCTCGATACATTGCGGAGAAAAATTATATGGAAGCTTTACTCAAAAAAGCATCTCCCCATACCGTACGCTAAATCTTTGCCTGCGCCGATACGCATAAACATCTTCCACATGCCCTTCACGTATGCGGTTTTGTAGTGCGCGCCAGTAATCAGCGCGGAACAGGTCGGCGTGCATCTCTTCAAACAGCGGACCAATACGCGGGTCGGCGCATAGCCAGTGGCGAAACTCTTCCGGGAAAACATCGCCCGGCGAGACGCTGTACCACGGTTCGCTGGCAAGTTCGTCTTCCGGATAGCGCGGCGGCGGGATGTCGCGGAAATTCACTTCCGTCATGTAGCAAATTTCATCGTAATCATAAAAAACCACACGCCCGTGACGGGTGACACCGAAGTTTTTAAACAGCATGTCGCCAGGAAAAATGTTAGCAGCGGCAAGCTGGCGAATAGCGTTACCGTATTCTTCAATGGCGTCGCGCAACTGCTGACCTTCCACTTGTTCCAGCCAGATATTGAGCGGCACCATCCGCCGCTCGATATAGAGATGGCGAATTACAATCTGCTCACCAAGATCGGTGATTTTTTCCGCTGCTTCCTGGAGCAGTAATTCCATTAATGCCGGGGAAATATGCCGCTTCTCCAGCACAAAGTTTTCAAACTCCTGGGTGTCCGCCATTCGGCCCACACGGTCGTGCTCTTTCACCAGTTGATAGCAGGCACGAACGTGAGCGGCAGACATCTCTTTCTGCGGCGCGAACTTGTCTTTGATGACTTTGAATACCCGATCAAAGCCCGGCAGCGTAAATACCAACATCACCATTCCACGAATACCCGGCGCTTCAATGAACTGCTCATTACAGCCCTGTAGATAAACGAGATATTCGCGGTAGCTTTCGGTTTTGGCGTGCTTCTGGCAGCCGATAGCCATATACAATTCAGCAGTGGTTTTACCTGGCAGAATTTCCCGTAGCCACTCGACCAGCGCTGCGGGCAGCGGTGCATAAACCATAAAATAAGAACGCGCAAAGCCAAAAACAATGCTCGCTTCGGCGGTCGTCGTCAGGCAGGTATCAATAAATAACTCGCCGTCGTCCGTCTGGTGGATCGGCAGCAAAAATGGCAATGTGCCGGAAGGCGTGATCAGTTTGCCTACCAGCCAGGCGGCTTTATTGCGGTAAAACAGTTCGTTCGCCACCTGTAAATGACTTTCCGCGAGGTTGTCTGTCCCCAGCGTTTCCGTCAGATGGCGAATGATGTAATGAATGTCACGGCTTTTATTCTGCCAGCGCAGGCGCAGCGGCAGGTCGCTGATAACGCGCATCAGCAGAGATTCCCAGCCGTGATCGGGGTGAAAGTCTTTCGCCAGCGGGCGCGGAATAGTACGAAAACGGCGCTCTGGCTGGGAGCTAAAGATAAAAAGCCGCTCGGGAGTAAGCGAGCGGTGGTCAAATAACCGACAGTACACGGAGTTAAAAAAGCTCTCCGCAATCTCGAAGCGCGGGTAATCCGGCAACAGCCGCGTGTAATGCTCTTTAACGCGCAGTAAAAATGCCGCGTCCGTACTTTGGCCGTTAGTAATGCAGCGCAGTTGCTCCACGACCAGACCAACGTGATGATCGTAAAGATGGATACGGTTTTTCATCGCCTGCTGGACAGCATGCCAGTCGGCCTGTTCGAAACGCTGCTGCGCCCCGGAAGTCACTTCGAGGAATCGACCATACTGAGCGTCGAAGCCTTGCAAAATGGTTTGAGCAATCAGTAATTCCAGGCCACGCGGCATTTAGCGCCCTCATCAGGAGCAGAGAATTGCCGGATGCGGCGTAAATGCCTTATCCGGCCTACGTTCGGTAACGGTTGTAGGCATGATAAGACGCGCAAGCGTCGCATCAGGCATCGTGCACCGATTGCCGGATGCGGCGTGAACGCCTTATCCGGCCTACGTTCGGCAACGGCTGTAGGCATGATAAGACGCGCAAGCGTCGCATCAGGCATCGTGCACCGATTGCCGGATGCGGCGTGAACGCCTTATCCGGCCTACAGTCAGCAACGGTTGTTGTTGCTTAGAACTGCGATTCTTCGGTGGAGCCGGTCAGCGCTGTAACCGACGACGTGCCGCCCTGAATAATAGTCGTCACTTTATCGAAGTAACCTGTACCCACTTCCTGCTGGTGAGATACGAAGGTATAGCCATCTTTCGCGGCGGCAAATTCCGGCTGCTGCACTTTCTCAACGTAGTGCTTCATACCCTCGCCCTGGGCATAGGCGTTTGCCAGGTCAAACATGTTGAACCACATGCTGTGGATACCTGCCAGGGTGATGAACTGGAACTTGTAGCCCATATCCGACAGCTGCTGCTGGAAGCTGGCAATAGTTTTGTCGTCGAGGTTTTTCTGCCAGTTGAACGACGGCGAGCAGTTATAAGCCAGCAGTTTGCCCGGATATTTCGCGTGGATAGCTTGTGCAAAGCGACGCGCCAGTTCCAGATCCGGCGTGGAGGTTTCACACCAGACCAGGTCAGCATATGGCGCATACGCCAGGCCACGGCTGATCGCTTGCTCAATGCCCGCATGAGTACGGAAGAAGCCTTCACTGGTACGCTCGCCGGTAATAAATTCGCTGTCATACGGGTCGCAATCGGAGGTGATCAGATCCGCCGCATCAGCATCGGTACGGGCAACCAGCAGGGTTGGAACGCCCGTCACGTCAGCTGCCAGACGCGCCGCGACCAGTTTCTGAATAGCTTCCTGAGTTGGCACTAAAACTTTGCCGCCCATGTGACCGCATTTCTTCACTGACGCCAGCTGATCTTCGAAGTGAACTGCCGCTGCACCGGCTTCAATCATCGCTTTCATCAGTTCAAAGGCATTCAGGACACCGCCAAAACCGGCTTCCGCATCGGCAACGATCGGCAGGAAGTAATCGACATAGCGCGGATCGCCCGGCTCAATGCCCGCGGACCATTGGATCTGATCGGCACGACGGAAGGTGTTGTTGATCCGCTCCACCACAGCTGGCACCGAGTTTGCCGGATAGAGCGACTGATCCGGATACATGCTGGCCGCCAGGTTAGCGTCCGCCGCTACCTGCCATCCCGACAGATAGACTGCTTCAATACCCGCTTTCGCCTGTTGCAGCGCCTGACCGCCAGTCAGTGCGCCGAGGCTGTTGATGTAGCCTTTTTTCGACTCACCGTGCAGCAGACGCCACATTTTCGCTGCGCCCAGTTGCGCCAGCGTGCATTCAGGATTGACTGAACCGCGTAATTTCACCACATCTTCCGCACTGTATGGGCGAGTAATGCCTTCCCAACGCGGTTGAGTCCACTCTTTCTGTAATTCTTCAATTTGTTGTGTACGGGTTTTCATGTGCAGATGCTCCATAGTTATGTGGTGGTTTACGCTAACAGGCGGTAGCCTGGCAGGGTCAGGAAATCAATTAACTCATCGGAAGTGGTGATCTGTTCCATCAAGCGTGCGGCATCGTCAAAACGCCCCTGGGAGAAACGTTCTTCGCCCAGTTCGCTGGCAATGACTTTCATCTCTTCGCCCAGCATCTGGCGGAACAAGGCTTTGGTCACCGGTTTGCCATTGCTCAACGTTTTTTGATGATGGATCCACTGCCAGATCGAGGTACGGGAAATTTCAGCCGTCGCCGCATCTTCCATCAGGCCATAAATCGGCACACAGCCGTTGCCAGAGATCCACGCTTCGATGTACTGCACAGCCACGCGAATGTTGGCGCGCATACCTTCTTCGGTGCGTTCACCATCACAAGGTGCCAGCAGCTGATCGGCAGTAATCGGCGAGTCTTGTTCGCGCATCACTTCAAGCTGATTTTTACGGGAGCCGAGAATGTCGTTGAATACCGCCATTGCCGTGTCCGCAAGGCCTGGGTGAGCGATCCATGTGCCATCGTGACCGTTATTGGCTTCCAGCGATTTATCCGCTTTTACTTTGTTGAGCACCTGGTTATTGCGCTCTTCATCTTTGCTCGGAATAAACGCCGCCATGCCGCCCATCGCAAAAGCACCGCGTTTATGGCAGGTTTTAATCAACAGGCGTGAGTAAGCATTCAGGAAGGGTTTATCCATCGTTACTGCCTGTCTGTCTGGCAGGACGCGATCGGGATAGTTTTTCAACGTTTTGATATAGCTGAAGATGTAATCCCAACGACCGCAGTTCAGACCAACAATATGGTCACGCAGCGCGTGAAGGATTTCATCCATCTGGAACACGGCGGGCAGCGTTTCAATCAGCAACGTCGCCTTGATGGTGCCGCGCGGCAGATTAAAGCGATCTTCTGCATAGCTGAAGACTTCGCTCCACCAGGCCGCTTCCTGCCAGGACTGGGTTTTCGGCAGATAGAAATAGGGACCACTGCCCTTTGCCAACAGTGCCTGATAGTTGTGGAAGAAATAGAGCGCAAAATCAAACAGGCTGCCGGGGATTGCCTCACCACGCCAGGTGACATGTTTTTCCGGCAAGTGCAGACCGCGTACCCGACAAATCAAAACCGCTGGATTGGGCTTGAGCTGGTAAATTTTGCCTGCTTCATTGGTGTAACTGATGGTGCCGTTAACCGCATCACGCAGGTTAATTTGCCCGTCGATCACTTTGTTCCAGTCCGGGGCCAGTGAATCTTCGAAATCGGCCATAAAGACTTTCACATTGGCGTTGAGCGCGTTGATCACCATCTTGCGCTCTACGGGTCCGGTAATCTCTACGCGACGATCTTCTAAGTCCGCAGGAATCCCACGAATTTTCCAGTCAGCATCACGAATGGAATCTGTTTCCGAAATAAAATCAGGCAACGTTCCGTTATCAATATCTTGCTGCTGCTGAATGCGCGCTGCCAGAAGTTTATTGCGTTGTGGCGTAAAATGCGTCACCAGCTCAGTCAGAAATTCTACCGCTTCGGCAGTAAGAATTTGCTTCTCCTGCTCGCCATACGGCCTTGTGAAAGCCAGTTCATCGGTTGTTGTTGCCTGTTCAGTCATCGTGCAGCTCCTCGTCATGGATCCGAAAACTTCCCCACTGTGAACGAAGGATCGTTGTGCGCTTTTCGTTCAGCACAACTAAGACTACTCATTTAAAAATCAAAATCAAAAACAATTTCCATTTTAAT
>ENA-UAGO01000310-UAGO01000310.1-human-gut-metagenome-genome-assembly--contig:-NODE-310-length-15452-cov-4.542833_pt1 | contig 15452 bp, 21 predicted proteins | sample MGYA00243408_ERZ654338 | MGnify/ENA primary metagenome ERZ654338 (study PRJEB26926, sample SAMN06165053) | human gut metagenome | biome: ENVO:00009003; feature: ENVO:2100002; material: ENVO:00002003...
GAGCGGATGTGGGTCGTCGGCAAAAACGAGTTTTACCACAAAGAAACAGGGCGCCGTCACTTTGCAGAAAATACGCGCCGCCGGCTGCTGCTCGACACCATCAAGCCCATCGAGGTGAAGCATGTTTAAACAGAACGAAAAGGCTATTTCACAGATTGCGGAATATATCCCGCGTGCTTGCCGGGGTATGCAGCTGCAGGAAGCCAAAGCGCGCCTTGAGAAAAAAATCGCGCTCTATACCGATGACGGCTGTGATGTTGCCGTTCTTAACGCGGCGTTTGCACCAGCTCTTAACAGTCATACGCGGGAGTCTTTTTTTTCGTGCATCGCAGAGCAGCTGCATGAGGGGGACAAATGATCCCCGACATTAGTTCGTTAATCACTGCTGGCGCGCTGTTTGTCTCCAACCATTCTGGCGGCAAAGACAGCCAGGCGATGCTCATCAATCTACTTGAGGTCATCCCGCCGAAGCAGCTCGTTGTCGTGCATGCGTCCCTTGGCGCGATGGAATGGCCAGGAGCGCTGGAGCTGGCCCAGAAGCAGGCAGAGGCCGCAGGCATACCGTTCATCGTCGCCCGTGCACACAAGACCCTGCTGGAGATGGTAGAGCGTCGATTCGTGAACCGCCCAGAGGTTCCGAGCTGGCCTTCTGCCAGTACCAGGCAGTGCACCAGTGACCTGAAGCGCGGACCTATCCAACGCGAGGTTAGAGCCTATGCGAAGGCCAACGGGTTCAAGGTCATCGTTAACTGCCTGGGTCTGCGGGCTCAGGAGTCGCCTGGTCGCGCAAAGCGGCAGGCGTTCCGGAAGAACGAGACAGACTCCAATTCAGTTCTGACCTGGTATGAGTGGCTGCCGGTTCATGAGATGAAGGCCGACGAAGTGTTCGCCACCATCCGCGAGACTGGTCAGGAACCGCATTACGCTTACGCGCTGGGCAATGATCGTCTGAGCTGCGTGTTCTGCATCATGGCAAGCCGCAACGATCTGAAGAACGGCGCAACGCATCACCCTGACTTGCTGGAGCAGTATGCGGCACTGGAGGCCCGTACTGGCTACACCATGCACATGAATCGGATCCCGATTAAGGAGCTTGCAGCATGACCAACATCACCGAACTGGCGCAGCGTATGAAGGCTGCAGCAGAGAAAGCGACTCCGGGTCCGTGGTATGTACATGACAAGCCGTGTGAAGACGGCAACTACGGCATTGATACCAGCGATAAAGAATTTCTAGCTGAGGCTGTAGTTTGGTGGGGGTTTGCCCGCCAGAGCATTTGGCGTGAGGAAGACGCAAAATACATCGCCCTGGCTAACCCTGCCAACATCCTCGCTCTGGTAGAGGCGCTGGCATCAGAGAAAAGGATTTGCGCAACGTGGAGAAAAACAGCTGAGGCTAACAGCGAAAAGCTGGAGAAGGCGCAGCAGCTGATTGATGAACTGGAGAACGATGAAGTTCGTCAACGGCTGGCTAACGCAGAGCACCAACTCAACATGGCTGAACTGGCTAAAAATAATCTGAGAGCCAGTCGTAAGGCCCAGTTCCGCAAGCGTAGAGCGGCCGAGAAGCGCATCGCCGAGCTTGAAGCGCAAAACGAATATATCCGTAAGCGCTATCAGCAACTGGATCTGCTGATCGGGAAAAATATCCTGGTTATGCAAGCCGCAATCATCGAATGGCAGGCCACTGGCGATGCTAAAAACGGGCTGGCGTGGATTTATAACACGCTCTTCGGCCCTGGCGAATTGCCTGATGAGGCAGAGAAAGACGCACAGGCATATTTCGACCGCAAATATGCTCCGCTCGATGAAGAGCTTATGGCGCTTCACAAGTGGTTTTGGGAACAAAGCGAGGCTGAACGTGCCGCCGCTGGCATCAAGGTGGAGGTGAAATAGTGGACTCTTCCCTGGAATACGCCTGCAAACGCCTGCAGGAACTGGAAAGCCTACTGCTGGTGGATGTGCCTGAAACAGTATGGCCAGCGGAAGTAAGCATGGTCTTCGCTCAGATTGAAAAAGCCGGGACACTCCCGGCGCACCACCAGCGCCGACTGCAGCACCATATCAACCGTATGTGGCTGGAAAAAATGCCGGTACCGTCAATTATCGCCGCGGCTGGTTCGCTGGCATGTGCCATGGAGAAATATGCGTGAAAGATAGCGAAATCATCGTTGATAACTTTGCTGGCGGTGGCGGCGCCTCGACGGGCATCGAGCTGGCGATTGGGCGTAGCGTGGACATCGCGATAAACCACGACCCAAACGCTGTAGCTATGCATACCACCAATCACCCGGGAACTCTGCACTATTGCGAGTCTGTTTATTCAGTGCGTCCAAAAGTAGCGACTGCCGGCCGCAGTGTTGGTTTGGCCTGGTTCTCGCCGGACTGCCGCCACTTTTCCAAAGCGAAAGGGGCTAAACCAGTTGAAAAAGCGATTCGTGGGCTGGCGTGGATCGTTATCCGCTGGGCGCTGGATGTTGGTCCGCGTGTAATGATGCTGGAGAACGTCGAAGAGTTTAAAACGTGGGGTCCACTGCTGGCGGCGGAAATGCGTCCGGATCCAGAGCGCGTCGGCGAAACATTCCGGGCATTTGTTGGCATGCTGACAACGGGTATTCCGGTGAACCATCCGGCGCTGGCAGAATGCTGCGAGTTTCTGGAGTTATCGCCGGATAGCGACCAGGCAAAGCGTTTGATTGTCGGGTTGGGCTATGACGTCGATTATCGCGAACTGCGCGCCTGCGACTACGGCGCGCCAACTATCCGAAAACGTTTCTTCATGGTTATGCGCCGGGACGGGCAGCCGATAGTCTGGCCGGCAGCTACTCACGGGGATCCTAAATCGCCGGCGGTGATTTCTGGCAAACTGGCACCATGGCGCACAGCTGCAGAATGCATTGATTGGTCAATCCCAGCTCCGTCGATTTTTGGCCGCAAAAAGCCGCTGGCGGAAAACACGCTCCGTCGCATTGCCCGGGGAATCCAGCGCTTTGTTATCGAAAGTGCTTCGCCGTTCATAGTGAAGTGCAATCACACAACGACACGCGGGAAATATGACTGTTTCCGGGGGCAGGCACTGGACGATCCGCTGCAGACGATTACGAAAACCCACGGCTACGCAATCGCGGTACCTCATTTGACAAAATTCCGCACCGGCGCCACCGGGCAGCCAGTTACCGATCCGGTACCGACAGTGACCGCCGGCACGTCCAGGCGCCCGGGCGGGAATGGTCATGCGCTGGGGATTGTTGAGGCGGGCCTTGTCCCGTTCCTCGCTGGCAACGGTGGCAGCGAATACCAGGCAAAACCGCGCCCGCTTGATAAACCTGCTCACACCATCCTGAAAGAGTCACGAGCCTGCGTCGTCACTCCAGTTATCGCCCGGCAATTCGGTGCCAGCGTCGGCCACCGCGCAGACGAGCCAAGCGCTACGATTACCGCTGGAGGGGGAGGTAAATCTCAGTTGGTGTCAGCATTTCTGGCGAAACACTACGGCGGGAACTACCAGGGCGCCGGTATTGACCTGGGCGAACCCGCTCATTCAGTTACCACGGTCGATCATCACGCGCTGGTTACTGCTCAGATTGTTGGTGTTGGCGGTCGTGCCGGGCAGAGCAGGCCGCGAGACGTTAGCGAGCCACTGCAGACCATGACGACAAAAGCTGATGCTGCGATGGTCACGTCCCACCTGATAAAACTCCGCGGTACCTGCCGTGATGGCCAGGCAACTGATGAGCCGATGCCGACTATTACTGCCGGCGGGCAGCACGTAGGGGAGGTTAAAACGACTCTGGCGGTCGAGGACTATGACGAAGAGCGTGCGCAGCAGGTGCTGGCCTTCCTGCAGCAATACTGCGGGGAAGATAGCACCGGGCTGGTGGATATTGACGGTACCAGATACCGCGTCGTTGATATCGGGATGCGCATGCTACAGCCGCATGAGCTGTACGCGGCTCAAGGTTTTCCGTCCTGGTACATCATCGACCAGGATTACCGCGGTGTGAAGTATGCGAAGGATAAGCAGGTTGCGCGTTGTGGTAATGCGGTTCCTCCGCCTTTTGCTGAGGCGCTGGTGAGGGCTAATTTACCGGAGATGTGCCTGAAAAAAGACATTGCAGCATGATAAAACCCGCTTCGGCGGGTTTTTTAATATGGAAAAACATCAATCTAAACATAAGCATGGTGTTAGCAAAAAGTGCTGCAGAGGGGTTGAACATTTCATGCAACCGGTATACTGTTTATTTATACAGTATCCATGTGAGGTGCTAACCATGAAAGTTGAAGTCACAATTGATAAACATAAAAAACTCCCTGATGGCGCCATACCTGCGCTTGAGCAAGAATTGCTGCGCCGCTTGTCCCAGTCTTATGATGACTGCAAATTAACCATTCGACGCACAAGCAACGATGGCCTTAGCGTTTTGGGCGGCGCTGATGGCGATAAGAAACGCGTAGAGCAAATCCTGCAAGAGACGTGGGAAAGCGCGGACGACTGGTTTTACTGATTCACCTTTTGGTGGCTGGCATTTCCCAAAGCATCGCAATAAGCGTGTCCCTTTGATGCTGTCGCCGGACTATATTTTTTGCGTCTGTATGTCGCTCAGGGGGATGAAGTGGAGCTCGATATCGCCGAAGTGGTGGACATTATCAGGCAGGGCGGGAAGTTTTTAATTTCGAGTGATGGAGGGAAAATAACCGGACTCGAAAAGGTAAGAAAAAGTCAGTTTTTGCTAACGATTGAAGAGTTTAAAGAGCTAGCTAAAGAAGCTGGCTGCATTGACGAAACAGAGAGTAAGCTGCAATAATTTACCTGCCGCCTGAACAACGGCAACGGAGCATCTCAGCGCCACGGAGTGAAACCCATGGCGCAACAATTACACCTGATAAAACAGACCCAAGGAATACTGATCCCTGCCACGCAGGAGACCAGTGATTTCTTGCAATCAAAATGCAAGCTCGGCGCCGTTCTGGAGGCCGATTTTAAGCTTGTCCGCAATCCGGCGTTTCACCGCCGTTACTTTGCTTTACTCAATCTCGGCTTTGAATATTGGGAACCTACCGGCGGGGCGATTTCGTCTAACGAGCGCAGGCTTATCACAGGTTACGCCAAATACCTTGCTGCATATGGCGGGAGTGAATCGGCGTTGCTTGATGCCGCCGGGCAATATCTCGACCGGATAGCTGAGAAGCGATCCGGCTATATCAGTATTTGCAAATCCTTCGATGCTTACCGGGCGTGGGTCATCGTTGAAGCCGGCCACTATGACGCCATACAGCTGCCGGACGGCACGCTGAAAAAACACCCTCGCAGCATTTCTTTCGCAAGCATGGACGAATGCGAGTTCCAGGAACTGTACAAAGCATCGCTGGATGTTCTCTGGCGGTGGATCCTCTCTCGTTCATTCAACAGCCTGCAGGAAGCTGAGAACGCCGCCAACCAGCTTTTAAGCTTCGCGGGGTGATGCCGATGAAACACTCATGGTTTCACCATCTCGAATGCACAACGCAGCAGGCCGACGAATTGGTAGCGAGATATCGTCAGCGGGGCGTAAAGGTCGAACGAAGCTTAAACCCTGACTTTATGACATGGACCGTCAGCGCGCAGCTGGTGGAGGACAAAAATCCGCCTCGGCCAGACTCTCGCTGGCGCAACAGGATGTGGGGGTGAGTATGGCGAACCTTCGCAAAGCGGCCCGAGGTCGCGAATGTACAGTGCGGATCCCTGGTTACTGCAACGGCAACCCGGAAACCAGCGTGTTGGCGCATTACCGCCTGGCGGGTACGTGCGGCACAGGATGCAAGCCTGACGATACACAGGCGGCGATCGCCTGCAACGGGTGCCATGACGTAATTGACGGCAGAACCAAAACCACCGATTTCACCTACGACGAATTGCGCCTGATGCACGCAGAGGGGGTGATGCGCATCCTGGAAATCTGGCGGAAAGAGGGACTCATCAAATCATGAAAATCTACGATATCACGCCCATCGGCAAACCCAGGATGACCAGAGCTGATAAATGGAAGCAGCGTCCGGAAGTAATACGTTACCGGGCGTTCTGTGATGAAGCTCGTCTGCGCAAAATTCACCTGCCAGATTCCGGCGCTCACGTCACGTTCGTCATGCCTATGCCGCAAAGCTGGAGTCAGAAAAAGAGAGCGCAATACGCAGGACGTCCACATCAGTCAAAGCCCGACTGCGACAATATGCTGAAAGCCCTAATGGACGCCCTCTATGAGGATGATTCACACGTCTGGGATTGCCGCATCACCAAAATATGGGGCGAGAAAGGGCAGATCATCATTGGGGAATCTCTATGACCCTCGATCACTTCATGCAGTACCAAACTGAGAGCGTTAAGCGCGCCAGTATGCAGCCAGTAGCAAAGCACAACCTGAACCAGACCAAAACCAAACAGCCAAAGAGGGCCGCAGCGTGAATCTTGAAAACACAGTGAAATACCACTTCGCAAAATCCACGCTGATTAGCGATTCTCCGCGTGCTACCGCCTCTGATTCACTGACCGGCACCGACATCATGGCAGCAATGGGCATGACCCAGGAACGTGCCGCGATGGGGTATAGCGCTTTCCTGGGCAAGATGGGCATAAGCAACAATGACCGGGATCGGGCTATCGGACTATTGGCTGAGTACGCGCTGACAAAATGCGATAAGGTTGCTGCGTTGCGAAAGCTCTCGCCAACCGTAAAACCAAAGGTTATCCGGATCCTCGCAGAGTACGCCTTTGAGGATTACTCCCGCAGTGCTTCCAGTAAAAAAACATGCGACTGCTGCAATGGGTCTGGATTCATCGACGCAGTGGCGTTCACCAACAAAGTAACGTATCCGGACGGCAAACCGCCGAAGTGGGTCAAAGTTACAAAGGGGGTCTATCCATCATACTGGGAGGAGGTGAAATCGGTCCGGGAGCAGGTCCGGGTGCTTTGCCAAAAGTGCAAGGGAAAAGGGACTGTTAGCGCCGCCTGTAACGACTGCCACGGTCGTGGGAAGGTAGTGAACCAGGATGAGACGGAGAAGCAGGGAGTGCCTGTGATGGGTAACTGTAAACGCTGTGGTGGTCGCGGGTATGAGCGAATCCTCTCCACTGCTGTGCATAGGGCCATTTGCCAGATAACGGACGCCATCACTCTGGATACCTGGAAGAAATCGGTTAAACCGTTCTTCGACGTATTGATCACTAAATTCGATATAGAGGAGGCGTGGGCAGAGGCGCAACTCAAACAAATAACGCGGTGAGATATTTACTTTTCCCGAATTCGTGTTAATTTGTTCTAACGATGGGCATTGTGTGTTCACCGTTGAAGAAAAAATTTAAAGCCTCGGCAAATGCCGGGGCTTTCTGCGTTTTGGGCTCGCTTCGGCGGGCCTTTTTCATTTCAGACCCAGGATAAAATTGCAGATTAACCGTGAAATGCATGAGCCTGCGGCCTGAATTCTTTCCCCTCGTTCTGAGAGGATTCACAGCAATTGAGGGGGACCGATGTCCGAACCAATAACCGGCACAGGCTTAGCTGGTGGCGCTTTAACTGGGGCGAGTGTTTACGGGCTATTAACCGGTACAGACTACGGTGTTGTGTTCGGGGCATTTGCTGGTTCCGTCTTTTATATAGCGACAGCGGCCGATTTGAGCGCCCCACGACGGATGGCATATTTCGTTGTGTCCTATATCGCTGGAGTGCTGTGCTCCGGGCTGGTCGGTTCTAAGTTATCCGACCTGACCGGGTATAACGATAAGCCTCTGGATGCAATTGGTGCCGTAATCATTTCGGCATTGGCCGTAAAAATACTCACCTTCCTGAACAATCAGGATATTGGCTCGCTGGTGGCGCTAATAACGCGCCGGGGAGGTTCCGGTGGTACTAAATGATCCAACTGCAACCATCAATGCGCTGTTATGTGCTGGTGTCGTTGTTACGTTGATGTTCTATCGCCGCAGAGACTCACGACATCGTAAGTGGGTGTCGCGGCTGGCATGGCTGATAACAGTGATATACAGCTCTGTGCCGCTGGCGTATCTGTGCGGCATCTATCCCTATTCATCGTGGCCCACCATCGCGGCCAATATCATGATCCTTGTTGTGCTTCTGAGCGTAAGAGGCAATGTAGCGCGACTGGTTGATGTACTGAGGCACTAATGAATCAAACACAATTACAGAAGGCGGCTGGTATCAGCGCCGGGTTAGCTGCGCGCTGGTATCCGCATATTACAGCTGCGATGAAAGAGTTCGGCATCACTGCTCCACTCGATCAGGCAATGTTCATTGCCCAGATGGGACATGAGTCCGGAGGCTTTACCCGGCTGGTAGAAAATCTGAACTATGCAGCAGATAGCCTTGTGCCTACGTTCGGTAAACATCGTATCACCGCCCAGCAGGCCGCCGCACTCGGCAGAACGGCAACGCAGCCAGCTAATCAGCGAGCAATCGCGAATCTGGTGTATGGGGGCGAGTGGGGAAAAAAGAATCTCGGTAATCAGGTTGCCGGTGATGGCTGGAAATATCGCGGTCGCGGTCTGAAACAAGTCACGGGCCTGAGCAACTATCGCAGCTGCGGAATGGCGCTGAAGCTTGAACTTGTCACCCAGCCTGAGCTGCTGGAGCGAGATGATTACGCAGCGCGTTCAGCCGCATGGTTTTATGTTTCCCACGGTTGCCTGCTTCATTCCGGCGACGTGGAGCGTGTAACGCTGCTTATTAATGGTGGTCGAAACGGTCTGGATAAACGCCGAGCGCTGTTTAACCTGGCTAAATCTGTACTGGTATGAGGTCACTATGGGCATTGAAATGATTATTGGTCTGGCAACTGCTTTGCTGGCGGTTATCGCTGGCGCGTTCGGCATTGGTCATGCTCGCGGGACCAGTAAGGCGGAAGCCAAAGCCGATCAGCAGCGTATCGAAGAGAATGCCGCCGCCACCGTCGCCGCGGCAGAACGTAAGGCGGATGTCATGAAAGAGGCCAGCGATGCACAAACAACTGTCAGCCATATGCCTGATGATAATGTTGATCGGGAGCTGCGCGAAAACTTTACCCGCAAAACCTGAAGTGATCGATACCGCCTGCAACTGGGTGCGGATCATCTACCTGACTGACCACGATATCGATGTGTTGGATAAGCAGACCAAGCGTGACATCCTGGCGCACAACAAAGCAGTGCAGGCCAATTGCTCGCAGCTCACAGAGAAGGGTTCCAGGTAATTCAGCTACAAACGCAGAACACTTTAGGTACTGAAATTTACATGGCCACATGAACAAAAAATCAGAATACGAGACAACAGAGCGCTGAAAAATGAAAAGTTGGTATCTAAGTCAGGTGCATTAAGGCACTATGGATTTTCAATTCCTTCTATCTAAGAAGCTGCCCATGACAAGAAATTCACTCCCTCAACTTCCGCATGGTTATCGATACGGTGACGAGCACTCTATTCACCCTCATTGTGATGGGGATTATTTAGCTCCGCAGGGATGTGTTATTAAGTCCGTTAACCTTGTAGATGGGGTGGTTATTTATGTGCCCATCCAACGCTATATCAAGCATCTAGATCTTTGGGTTAATGCCGAAGGAACTGTCGAATAAATTGTTAGTTACCGGCCTCGTTCGGGAGAGCTGAGAATTGCCATCAAAAGACCAGCAGAGATGCCTGGTGCTCTGGTTGAATGTTCCGGCAAGTTGAAAATGATTGGTTCAATGATCTCTTTCGATATTTAAATGCTATCGATAACTTAAATGAAGCTATCATCACGTTATCACTGCCAGCCAACACCAAAACGGCAGTGGTCAGTTAAAAAGCAGAAAAGCCTCTCCCGGGTGGCTCCTGAGAGATTTTAGTTTTCTAACTGGTACCAACCAAAGGTCGCATTTTTATGCGGCCTTTTTTATTGCGCGTAACAAACATCCATAAGGCAACCGTTCTGCTTGTTCACTCGGCAAGAATTAATGCGAATGCATCACAGAGGCCATTTACTGAGTGGCTTCGATAATGCTCCCCACATCGCACAGAGGTAACACATGGCAGAGATCACACCTGCAGAACAGATTCGACTGAATCTGCTTTCTACCCTGAACTACGACACAGCAGCAGCAAAAGAGGCTATTGCGTTCGTCCAGGATAGCCAGCTCAAATATCAGCTCTTCATCCAGCAGTACAGCCGCGTGACAACTGAATCGGAAGTGGTTGCAAGAACCATCAAAGCGGTTCAGGAGGCGACCGAAGCTCTGGCGCTTTTTGATACCGCCGCTGAGTAATCATCACAAATGCCACCTGCGGGTGGCTTTTTTGATGGTTATCGAATAGGGGGAGCCTATGCCGGTATGCACGATTTCAATAGAAGTAAAAAGCCGCTGGTGGCTACCGTTCTACGTCAAGACACTGACTTTATTCTGTCTGATGTTCCAGCGCGAGCCTGATTACGAAAAGATTTCCGCATTCATCGCGAAGTATGGCATCGGCCAGAAAGTGAAGGCGGGACCAGTGCTAAAGAATACGGAGTAATCCATGGCAAAACCGGACTGGGGCGAGCTTCAGCAACGGTTCCTGTCCGATCATGCCGCAACCGGCGTATCACCGAAGGATTGGTGTGAAGCGCAGGGACTGAATTACGCTACTGCCCGCCGATACATCAAGAAACCCACTGCGCAAACTGCGCAAAAACCTGCGCAGAAGAAATTGCGCACTGCGCAAAAGGAAAAGTGCGCAGAAGAGCTGGTGGAAGATGATCGACTCACCGATCAACAGCGTTTATTTGTCGCGGAATACCTGAAGGACAACAACGCCACGCAGGCCGCTATCCGTGCCGGGTACAGCAAGAAGACAGCGAATGAGCAGGGAGCAAGGCTGTTAGCAAAAGTTAGTATTGCGCAGGCCATTGCGCAGCAGCAGAAAGCATCCATTGTGCGCACGCTTGGAAGTGCTGATGAAGTGCTTGAGCAGATGTGGCGCCTGGCAACCTTCGATGCCAATCAGCTTTCTCAGTATCGCCGCGGGAGCTGCCGCTACTGCTGGGGCTTCGGTCATCAGTATCAATGGCGCGATGCTGTTGAGTACGAAGAGAAGCTGGCTGAGGCTTTAGCGAAGAAAGGGAAAGAGCCAAACGACAGAGGCGGCTACGGTTATGACCATACCAGCTCGCCTAACCCGAAATGTCCTCGCTGTAATGGTGATGGCATCGGCCAGCCTTTCTTCGCCGATACGCGCAAGCTGGCGCCGGATGCTGCGCTTGCCTATTCCGGTGTGAAGCTTGGTAAGAATGGCGTTGAGATAACCGCCATCAGCCGTGAGCGCATGTACGAGGCGGTGATGAAACGTCTCGGCCTGGCTGACAGTGAGTTCGCCCAGCGTCTACAGCAGATTGAAATCGAGCGCCGGCAGCTGGAGATCGACAAGCTCCGTAAAGAGCTGGCCGCTGACCCGGAAGATGACGAACCAACGCCAGTTGCAATAAATATCAACGTAGTCGATGCACGAGTGAGGGAAGAGGATGGCGATAGCACCGACGCTTAACATCCCTCAGGCCAAATTCCTTGCGATGCAGTACAAATTTAAGGCCTATGTCGCCGGCTTCGGTTCCGGTAAGACGTGGGTCGGCTGCGGCGGTATCTGCAAAGGGATGTGGGAACACCCCAAAATCAACCAGGGTTACTTTGCGCCAACGTATCCGCAGATCCGTGACATCTTTTATCCCACTGTTGAGGAAGTGGCCCACGACTGGGGGCTGAATGTCAAAATCAATGAGGGAAACAAAGAGGTTCACTTCTACGCCGGTCGCCAGTACCGAGGAACGACGATTTGCCGCTCGATGGAGAAACCGCAAACCATCGTTGGTTTTAAAATCGGTAATGCCCTGATTGATGAGCTGGATGTAATGCCCGCCAAAAAGGCGCAGTTAGCCTGGCGAAAAATTATTGCCCGTATGCGTTACAACGTGGACGGTCTTCGTAACGGGATCGACGTCACCACGACACCGGAAGGCTTTAAATTCGTTTATCAGCAGTTCGCAAAGGCTGTACGCGATAAGCCTTCGCTCTCAACGCTCTACGGCCTGGTGCAGGCCTCGACGTTCGACAACGAAAAGAATCTGCCGCCGGACTATATCCCGTCGCTGATGGAGTCATACCCGCCGGAGCTGATCAAGGCTTATCTCCGTGGCCAGTTCACCAACCTGACCAGCGGGACGATTTACCATCAGTTTGACCGTAAGCTGAATAACTGCAGGGAGGAAGAGCAACCCGGTGAGCCCCTGTATATCGGTATGGATTTCAACGTCGGGAAGATGGCCGGGATTGTTCATGTATTACGTCTGGGGCTTCCATTTGCGGTTAATGAAATCGTGAAGGCTTACGACACCCCTGACATGATCCGCATCATCAAAGAGCGGTTCTGGCTCTACGACGGCAACGATTATCGCAAAGTTCGGGAAATTTATATTTACCCGGACGCTTCCGGCGATTCCCGCAAATCCAGCAATGCCAGCGCCACGGATATCGCTCAGCTTAAGCAGGCCGGCTTTAATGTGGTTGTTAATGCATCAAACCCGCCAGTGAAAGACCGCATCAACGCGATGAACGCCATGTTCTGCAATGGTAACGGTGAACGTCGCTACAAAGTGAATGTAAAGCGATGTCCGGTCTACACGGAATCACTTGAACAGCAGGTATGGGGTGACAACGGTGAGCCGGATAAAACGGCGGATAACGATCACCCCAACGATGCCGGCGGGTATTTCATTGTGAAGCAATTCCCGATCATCAAACCGACTGGAAAAGTCACCCAACTGCGGATGTAAAACCATGCCTGATATTTCAACGCCCAACCTCGACTATAACGACATGGTTGAGGCATGGGATATTAATGATGCGCTGATGGGCGGCACGCTGGAAATGCGCCGGCAGGGGAAGTTGTATCTTCCGAAATGGCCCAATGAAGACCCTGAAAGCTACAAAGAACGATTAGCGGTTGCAACTCTGCTCCCTGCCTATGAAGAAGCGATCAAACAAAACATAGGGCGCGTATTTGCTGAACCTACGGTATTGAGCGAAAGCGCGCCCGAAAGCATCAGAAAGCTATCTACTGATATCGACATGGAAGGCAATCGCCTTGATGTGTGGGCGCAGCAATTCTTTAGCATCGGATTTCAGTATGGTCTGGTTCATGCGCTGGTGGACTATCCACGAGTGGATACTCAGTCCGTAAGAACAAAAGCTGATGAAATAGCAGCCGGGAGCAGGCCATACGTTACGATGCTGAACCCTCGACAGGTTATAGGCTGGAAGTCGAAAGTTGAAGGGGGAAAGGTCATCCTCACAGATTTGCGTATTCGTGAATCAATCATTGTTGATGGAGATGACTACGGGCAGACGAAGGTTGAACAAATTCGGCATATCATGCCCGGCAAGGTTGAAATATACCGCCGCAAAGCAGGCGATAATGGAGTAGCGCAATGGACGCTTCACGAAGAATGGACAACCAGCCGCAACGATATAACGCTGGTAACGCTCTACACGAAACGCACTGGTTTCATGCGTGGATCACCGCCACTTCTTAATCTCGCCTTACTGAATATCAAGCACTGGCAGAGTCAGAGTGAACAGGACAACATACTTCATGTCGCTCGCGTGCCGTTGCTGGTGGCTTACGGTCTGGCTGATGGCGAAACGTTGACGATAGGTGCTTCCTCTGCGACTCGTTTCGATGATCGTCAGCGCCAGGGACTGGAATATGTCGAGCATACCGGGGCTGCGATTGAAGCTGGTGAAACATCATTGGAAAAACTGGAAGATCAGATGCGGCAGGCCGGGGCAAAACTCTTACGTGCCGAGAATACCTCTACCAAATCCGTTGATCAGACCAATGAAGAGCGCATGCAGGAAAACTCCCCTCTGTATACGATGGCGAGCTCTCTTGAGGACGCCCTCGATAACATTCTGCAGATCATGGCGGAATGGCTGGGTGAGAAAGAAGGCGGCAATGTCGACGTACGCACCGAGCTGGATGTTTCAGCCCAGACGTTTGATTCCGCAGCTGCAACAGCTGTGCAGGCGCTCCGCCAGGGTGGTGATATACGTCAGGTCGATGCTGTTCGCGTGTTGCAGGCCCTCAAATTTATTGATCCGGATGCGAAGCCCGAAGAGGTAATCGACGAGTTGCGGAATCAGCAGGTCACGCTGGCCGGCGGACTGAGTAACCCGGGTGGTGCAAATGGCAACGGCGAATGACAAGCTTCAGGATGAATCGATAGCGCATGCGATATGGATTGCGCGGTACAGCACCAGCGTTGCAAACAGGATGATAAAAATCCTGAATGACAGCGATGCGGAGCTGACGGCCAGATTGCTGGTGGCGATGGATAGTCTGGATGCTGACAGCTTTACCGTCTCGCGACTGGAAGCTCTGCTCAGTAGTGTCAGGGCTCTCAATCGCGAGGCTGTGCAGTCAATGTACGCCGGACTATCTGATGAACTGCAGCAACTCGCTCAGCACGAAGCAGGCTTTCAGCTGAGCCTGTTCCAGTTTGCGATCCCCGATGATGTGTTATCGCTTCACCCGCTGGTGGGTATTTCACCGGATGCAGTGTATGCCGCGGCGATGGCACAGCCATTTCAGGGGCGCCTGCTCAGTGAGTGGGCTGATAACCTTGAAGCCGATCGCATGGCGCGTATCAGCAATACGGTGCGGCAGGGATTTCTGCTGGGTGATACGCATGAGCAGATAGCCCGCAAGGTACGCGGACACGCTAACCGTGGTTATCAGGATGGCGCGTTGCAGATGAGCAGGGCCAACGCCGGCAGCATTGCCAAAACAGCTGTAGGGCATCTTGCGGCAACGGCGCGAAAGAGCTTTGCGGATGCTAACGACGACATCCTGAAGGGGAAACAGTGGTTATCCACTTTGGATAACCGTACATCAAAAGACTGTCGGATTCGCGATCGTCTCAAGTATACCCTGGATAACAAGCCTGTCGGCTATAAGGTGCCGTATCTGCAGGGCCCCGGGAAAATCCACTTTTGCTGTCGGAGCACTGAAACTTACATCCTGAAATCGTCCGAGGAGTTGGGTATCAAAGTCGGCGAAATCAAGAATAGCTCGCGCGCCAGCATGGATGGACAGGTTCCGGCTGACACGAATTACCAGGACTGGTTCTCCCGGCAGTCATTCACGCGACAAGCTGAGATTGTCGGAGAAACGCGCGCCAGGCTGATTCGTGATGGCGGCATGTCTCCCGATGAGTTCTACAACGACAGGGGCGAGTGGCTGACGCTTGACCAATTGCGCAACCGTGACGCGCAGGCGTTTAAGGACGCCAGAGTGTGATAGAGTAAATTCGTGGTGAATGCAGGATGCTGACCTGCGCGCCAAAGCGTCCCGTGAGAAACGGGCAAGCCGGAAACCAGACTCACCTCGGTGAGTCCCCGCCGTTCTGAAGAATCAGAATGCCGTG
>ENA-UAGO01000346-UAGO01000346.1-human-gut-metagenome-genome-assembly--contig:-NODE-346-length-14800-cov-4.199525_pt1 | contig 14800 bp, 19 predicted proteins | sample MGYA00243408_ERZ654338 | MGnify/ENA primary metagenome ERZ654338 (study PRJEB26926, sample SAMN06165053) | human gut metagenome | biome: ENVO:00009003; feature: ENVO:2100002; material: ENVO:00002003...
ATACGAGATGCAGCGTAGTCTCGTGGGCTCGGAGATGTGTATAAGAGACAGCGAGTAGATCGAAAGCTTCATTCGGACCTCGGCCCGGTTTGCTCCATTTTCCATCGGGTGACCGTTCCTCATAGGTCAGCTCATCGTAAAACCAGCTGCCGAGCCATTTAGGGAAATGCACATAGTTCGGGCCGGGTGATTCTCGCCACAGGGCGTTATTCACCTGATCTTTGAGCGCATCAGTCTGAAGAAGGTAAAGCGGCACATCGCCAGCGGCTTTTGCCCGGCGAGTTGATCTGTCAGTGTTATCAGGAAATGTTCGGGTAATTAGTTTTGAGCGTCGGACACTGTCGCCCTTGAAGAGGAAAATCTTTTTACCAAGCCCATCCCGGCGGCACTTACGCCAGAACTTGTAGGCGTTATCGGTGACACCATCCTCACCGCCGGAATCGACAGCCATCGCCATGATCCGCATGCGTTTTGAAGGGTTACTCGCTAAGGGCCATGACTTTTCGAACACGTCAGACAAAAGTAAATCCCAGTCTTCCGGGTAACTTGCCGGATCGATGGAGTAGCATTCACCGTGCTCGTTTGCCCGCAGAGACTGGCGGATGTTGTAGCGATCGACCAGCCATCTCTCACCCTGCTCACCGTAGCCAGTCACCTGAACCACGAAACGACGGGATTTACCGCCCTGCACATCAACGGTTGCAGTCATAAAGAGCACACCATCTGGTACAGATCGCTTCGGCACGTCTTCAGCGCGTCGTTCGAGCAGCTCACTCTTACGTTGTTCGAGACTGGCTCGGGGTAGATAAGGCCGACCAAAGTCGGTATTAACTACCGTTTTCAGCGTCTCTTCACTCTGGGTGGACTCATATTCCTGCTCAGCAGTCAGGAATTTGTATATCATCTGCGACCATGTCTGATATGCAGCCGCAGGCCCCTCCATCCAGAATGAAGCGATGCGTGATCGCCGCGGCTCCCCAAATCTGTTGCCATCACGGTCTATTTTTTCTCCATCGCGTAACCAGACATGGCGGATATTCAGTTCACGTTTCATATCTGCGGTGATCCTGCCTTTGCAGGCCGGGCACTGGAGATATGCAGACTCACTTGCCACAACGGGATCAAGGGAATCCCGGTAGCCCGTCATATTTGCAACCTCCGGCTGAAAATATTCTCCGCAATGCGGGCAAGGCCAGTAAAGGCGGCGGCGGTCACCACGATTAAACAACGATAATATGCCGGTAGTCGGCGGCGCCTCATGTGCAGTGTTTGGTCGCCATTTCGTGTCACGAATATCTCGGCCAGGTGAACTCTCAACCAGAGTCATCCCGCTGGACATAAACGTAGTGGTACGTTTCGAACCAAGGGAAAATGCATCACCTTCCCCGTCGATATCTTCAGGAAAGCGGTCATAGTCAGTTAACGCCACGCTTTTATAGTCTGACGACGACATAATGTTGACTGACGGCCAGCCCAGTTTGAGATAGTTACCGGCCCGGAAGGTGCGGTCGTGAACGTTATTGTCGTTGCGACGCGGACTGAGTCGCGATTTTACTTCCGGACTACACCGGAATGTGCGATCGAGGCGTTTCTTGGAATGTTCACGCGCTTTCTCTTCGGAGACCTGAATAACCAGCATGTCAGCGGGATCACAAACGATGTTGTAGACAATCCAGCCATCAATCAGGCCAATCGTTTTCCCGGTTCGGGCCGGTCCGACAAACACCACCGCATCATATTCACGGGATGCCAGACAATTCATCGGCTCAATAATATAAGGGGCCAGATTGGGGTCCCATGGTACGGAGTTACCCGCCCCCATCGGCACACGCATATATGAGCTGACCGCATCGGCCACCTGCATACGACGTGGGGCACGAAGAATACCGGAGACATCGCGGCGTATCCCCCTGGCAGATGCCCGTTTTGTCATCAGTCCTCCTCTGGCTCATCCTCCTCTGGTTCAGCGTCCATTACTTTTTGGGCAACCTGATCGCGCAGGTCATCAATCACGCTTTGCACGCGTGATACCGCAACCGGCGTAAGTGCACAGTCGCGCTCAAGAATGTCCGGAAGTGTTTCAAGTACCATGACGACGGCTTTCGCCATCATTGAAAATTCACGTGCGACGTCTTCGGCGGGGATAAGTTGCTTGGTATCTACTTCAAATTTCAACCGCTCGTTTTCTGCTTTCCAGTGAGCGAGGCGATCAGGGGGTGTCATCTCTTCAAGATTCGATGAGGAAACAGTCGGGATCATTAATTCTGTCAGAATATCGGTGACAAGATACAACTTAAGTTTGCTGTTACTTCCCTGGGCGGGACTGACATTTTTTAGCCTGGTAGCGACGGTCTGGCGGTGTACGCCAGTAATCCCGGCAAGCTGGTTGATATTGAGTTTTAAAGTAGCGATTTCCTGGTCCATGATGGTGAACACTTTTTATACGATTCGACATCATTGAAAATCCGACATCTGGAAAATCAATAACCTGTGCACATGATGATGATGACTATGAAAAATGAAAACTAGCCGTTTTCCGCGAGTCCGCCGCCCCGTGGTAGCCTCCCCCTCTGGGAGGACCCTTAAATGATAATGACTTTCATTTGCATGTTGCCAGAAGGAATTGGCCATATAGACACTTAGACGTCTAAACGTCCAAATATCCCCTTCCAAACATCGATAATGACATTCATTCGCATTATCAAAGCCCCTCGCGATGTGAAGGGCTTCTGTAATGCGTGCGTTTACAGTGCAGATGGAGACAGCTCCCCTTCTTCAAACCATGCGTCTACAGCTCGCCCGTCTGCTGCGCGATAATGAATAAGGTACTGATTGGGGCTATGCGTATATTCAGCGCGAGCTTTGATATGCCCTTCTTCTTCACTGATAGTAACGGTTACCACCTGCCCAAGTTCATGTTTAAAGCTCATCGGTTATTACCTCTTTTAGATATAAAAAAACCCCGCCGAAGCGAGGTTATCATTTGACTGAAATGTCTATTTCTTGAATGCCTCAGCATAAGCCTGTGCACTCTTTTGTGATGACTCCATTATGTCATCAGTCAGCGTTTGCTGGCCCCACTTGGTGACTTTACCATTAACGAACGTTATAACCAGTCGATCGTTAGCCAATTGTTCGTTATCAATTATTGTGTAACCATAGAGAGCCTTATTCCAGTATATCCAGCGTTCGCGTTCCTGGTTCACATCAGTCCTGCGTGGCGACCCCATGATCTGCATGACGTCGTTTTTATTCATTCCAAGAGATAAAAGCATTGATCTCTGGTTGTAATCTACTTTCTGGACTGTTGGCGCACATGCTGTAATTGTTAAAGCTGAAACACCAATTAATGCTGCAAAAAGTAACTTTTTCACGTCCCTATCCCCATCGGTTTGTTTGGGACAGATTAACAGGGTAAACAACAGTACCGCAATTGAGCACGGCATTATCATAGGCACTTAGTGAATGCCTGCTGTAATGCCTTAGCTGGACTACTCAGCCACGGTATCAAACAACGCCAGCGCCTCAGTCGCTTCCTGGATGGCCTTGCGGGTCTTCGAGACAATCTCACTTTCAGTGAAGACACGATCAAAAGAGTCAGCGAATAGCTCAGCTTTCAGATTGCTATCACCAACCCAGTCAATGGCCAGCTTGGCCGCTGCGGTGTCGTAGTTAACTTTCTTGATGATATCCAGGCGGATTTGCTCGGATGCGGTGATCTCTGACATGTCTTACCTCTGTGCGATGTGGGGAGCATTATCGAAGCCGCACGGTAGCGGCACTGATCGAATATCAGGATGTTACAAAAAGTTACGCTCGCTTATCTTTGAGTTTCCACACAGCAAAATAAGGAGCTTTTATGTCTGTTGATAATCAGAAACTTTTCCAGAAAATCGTCGAGGAGCTGGAATCACTCAAAGGTGAGACCGAGGTACTATCTATCGCTATATCTTGCCTCTTCAGCGAGATGCCATCAGATAGCGTCAGTAAAGTGAGGGTTAAATTCACAAAGGCCGTGAATGAACTAAACACCCTTAAACCAGCAGCAGCTCCTAGTCGAAGAAGGTCGCGTCAAGACGTGTATTCAAAAGCGCTATCAATGATGACCAAGCCTGAATAATTTCGGCATCAAGGTTGCTAAGGAATACGCTTCGGGCATCCTGCGTGTTCCTTTCCTCTTCTGGCTTTAATGCTGCCGGCACTGCGTCAGAGATGTTGATCGGCAGGCTGAGGCTTCTCAGTTCTTCTTTGAGCAGGCGAACCTTTTCGATTACTGAATCAATGGCGTTGTCATCAATTTCAATTACGAGTTTTCGTTCTTTCATAGATACTCCGTTCCGGGCATAAAAAGTCCCGCTATTGCCAGTCATCACGATTGAAAGTTGCCACAGAGTAGCGGGCAACATTTCTCCGCTATACTGTTAAATCGCCGAGTTCAACAGAACAGGAATGAAAATATGATCGATCATTACTATGTAACTCATGCTCAACTCCTGGCGCTGAGAAACGTTGTTGCTTTTATTGTGCAAACGATGCCTGAAGAACAAAAAGAGAGTGTCCTTCAGGTTTTGAAAAAATTTGCTGAAATAGAATTAATAGATGGTATCGACGCGCCGCCTACGAGTGATATCACCCCGAAAACAGTTGAGAAGTTAAATAAAGCCTACAAGGCAATCTTCAATGACATTATCGATCTTTCAACGCCTGGCAGGAAATCTGCTTCAGCAAGCTACCTGCAATAGCTCTCGACCTTATCTCCATGATGGCCAGAACCTTCTTGTCTGGCCCTTTCTCAAGTTTGCTCAGCCGAAATTCAATATTCTTTGTCTTGGTCATCGTGTAACCCTGTCTGTTGATTGCGGGCAGTTGGCCTGCACGGATTTGTTGTGCGCCAGAATGTCGCGCTTCGTCTGTTTATCCATCACGTCTATATCGTGGTCAGTCAGGTAGATGATCCGCACCCAGCTGCAGGCCGTGTCAACGACTACCGGGGCGGGTAAACTTTTCGCGCAGCTCGCGATCAACATCGTCATCAGGCATATGGCTAACAGTCTGCTGTACATCACTGGCCCCTTTCACAACTTCCGCCTTACGTTCTGCCGCGGCGACGATGGCGGCGGCGTTATCTTCGCTGCGCTGCTGCTCGGCCTTTGATTTAGCTTTACTGGTCCCGTGAGCGTGGCCAATACCGAACGCGGCAGCGATAGCGCCCAGGATGACGACCACCAGCCCTGCAATAATTTCAAAGCTCATTGCTGCGGCTCCTTCAGTTCGTCGGCCTTTTCTTTCAATGCTGGCTGGCGTACGTATTGCGATAGCACGGCCAGCACCACCAGCGCAGGGCTAATCAACGCAACGATGTTTGGCGGGAGGAGATTTTTGATATCCGGCGGCAGTACCGCCCAGGCGTGCAGCGCAGCATCCGGGAACGACTGCGCCCACATGCCAACCAGCGCGCCGATAGCTCCCAGCTTTACAGACCACGTTTTCAGCAGCAGGCTGGCATGCCCTACGAACTCCAGCCGGGTATATTTGCGCAGAAGTAACAGAACGAGCACAGCCACCAGCACGAGCAAAGCGAAAATGATCATCTTCATAGGACACGCTCCTTAACCCAGCCGTAGAGAAAATCCTCGTTGGCTTCGCGGCCCTCCGCCAGTTCGAGGTATCTAGCGCCCTGGCTGCAGTTCAGTGCTCTCAGCAGCACCTGCTCGCCTTCTTTCCCGCGGGCTGAAAGATACCCCTTCAGAGCGGTGATAGTTCGGGGTCCAATCACGCCATCCGGGATAAGGTCGGGATAAAGCTTCCCACGCATATTCATTGCCGTCAGCCAGCGCTGAAAGAACTTACTGGCGACGCTGGGCCCCATGTTCACTCCAGTGTCGCAAAGCTCATCTGCCAGTAACGTAGACAAACTCGCCACCTGGTCGAACCGGGGGCCGGTCCAGTAATCGCTCAGCAGGATTTGCTTTGCTGTTTCCCTGGGCAGCTCTCGCATATCTCCGGTGTAGCCATGTGCGCGAGCTATAGTCTGCGTGATGCCCCAGCGGGTTGGCCCGCCTTTATCAGAGGGGTGATCGACATAACCACCCTCTTTTCCGAGGATACCCTCGATAATCTGATCTGCTGTCATTGTGCTTTCACTCCGGTGATTCGTTCCCAGAAATACGTGAGCGCTACGGAACCCATAGCACCACTGATACCGGCAGTGGCCAGTATCATGTAAATACTCAGGCCACCTTCAATGCTGATGAGCCCACCAATGACCCCGGTAAAAGCCGAAACCACAATCTGCGCAAAAGCATTTATCCAGCTCCATTTCGCTTTGCCCTGCTTCACATCCATCAGGAATCGGACAAGGCCGCCCCAGCCAGCAATGATGAGCAGAGCCAGCCAGGTGATTCCGGCCATGCTTTCTTTGTCTTGCATATGCTTTGCCATAGATTCACCTCCGGGTTAACGGGGTGCTGTGTGTTTGAAAAGGATCAGGCCCATCGGGCTGATTTAACAACGAGCCGTTTCGAAGATAGTTCCCGTGAGCCTGAAATGAAAAAGGCCACGCAATAGCGCAGCCCTTAAATGTTTTTGGTTAGTTGAAGTGCCTTAATCAGACGAAAAAAAGCCCGCTCAGAGGAACGGGCAGAAATGTAGGCAATACTGATTCTGTACCGGATCGAGACGCACCTAATAGTCCGAGCTACCGATTTACCAGGAGAGCGCTCATTTTTCCGTTACTACCTTTTAAACATAGCTGGAGAAGCCGAAACGACAACCCCACTACCAAATAGCTTAGTGGCATTGCGTGGTGCCGGGTGCCTCCCGGTGAGCATGCCCCAGTCGGCATGGCCCGCGCTGCATTTACAGGTTCTGTAACTGACTGGTCGCCCCTCCGCATAGGGGGATTCACCACCTCAATAATTTATGATGCAAACATTCAAAGTGTCAATATCTGACCATACCGCCAGCGCCTCTGCCATAATATAAGCCAACAACGCCCACTTAAATTGTATGCATTCTAATGCTTAAAGCTATTGCGAAGCCCTGACTCAATGTAGCACTCACTGATATCAGGTAAATACGAGGTAAGTAAAATGCTATCTACTGATAACCAAAGAATTTCAGAGATTTTTGAACGTTTGGCAGAAATAGCAGCTAAAACTGCTGAATTAACAAGCAACCCTAATCTATCCCCTGCTCAAAAGCAGGCAGCATGTGACAGTTACTTTAGCGAACATGATCAGTTAACAACCGAAGCCCTAGAGATCTTCAAAAAAATCACTAAAAATCCTCAGTGAATGCTGAAGCATGTGAGATTGCGTATGCAATACGACGATATGACAGGGGTATTGATGCAGCGCATCTCGCGAATACCCCTGTCATATCGCCGGAAAGCAAAAACCCCGCACGGGCGGGGTTTTCGTTATATTCAGATTGTCGCTTTTTGTCGCTGCCGAGTGGCGCAGCTCTGCCAAGCATGAAGGAATTATCTAACTTTCTGGCCCATTTTCAATACCAAAAAGGCAACATAGCACTTTTTGCTAATCCGCATGAATCGCCTTATGAACAGAAAGGAAAGCTTTTGCTCTGAATATTTCAAGACACCAGCGCACTCTTTTCCGGGCCTCGCTGTCTGTTAACCATGGCGCCACCAGCTGTATTTCCCGTGTTATGTCTGAGATTTTTTTGCGGGTGGTGTAATAGTTAACGCCAACGAGATAAACAGGATCACCCGTTTCAAATATCGCCAGTACACATCGTTCAACAAATTCAACATCATCCTCAGTGATCGCAGCGTCAATGGCGACAGTTGCAGGTTTTGGCCACAAAATGGCATGCGCCCTGCTTAGTGCCTGCCGCCCGCGATAGCCTTCACTCCTTGCCTGCTCGATTGCTGCCGTAAAGCGCTCTAGTGCTCTATCTGACCAGTGATCACCCTTCATACCTCGCCAGCATGAATGTCCTGATGGTTTGCGCGGGGCCGCACCTCCTCTCATACCTTCTCCCCATACAGTAAGCAGAGATTTTATCCAGGCGGACTGAATGCCATTAAGGGGAGTGAATCGGCCCAGCCAGCTTTTGCGCGGGGCGGCAGCCACTGTTTCTAATCCTGCACGGTGTAGACGGCGTTGACGTGGTGTCATTCTGTTCTTCTCCTTACTACGCCAGAACGCCGAGCGCGTATGCCCGGTCCAGCAATTTAATAATCAATACCGGCTGGGTGCCGTATTCACGCTCAAAAGCGGCAGGGTCATGGTGCAAAGCACGGTGGTGCTTGCGGCATAATGGGATCGTAAAAATATCGTGGGCCTTGGTGCCTACGCCGCCCTGCCCCCAGCCAATAAGATGATGGGCATCATCTGCAGGCTGCCCACAGCACATACACGGCTGTTTTTTAACCCATGAGATAAAGTCAGCTGATAACCATCGGCTCCGCTTAGGTCTCGCGAATAGTGTCGCCGGTGCAACAGGATCGACGTTCACAGGAACCAGAGGTTTGCCCGGCGTTGTTTTTGCCGTTGGCCTGATTGCTTTTTCGATACGGGGAGAAAGAATGCTGGTGGCCGGTACCGACGGAACGATCTCACTCTCCCTGTAAACAGATTTAATGCCATCGTCTTTAATACGCAGGGATCGGCGCGCCATTTCTTCTGTAATTTCATCGCCAATCCCGGCGCCTACCGCCCACCAGCATAGCTCCGCCAGTGACAATGATCGCTGAGCGTCCAGCCCAAGCGCGATGCGGGCAGTGTCGATTATCCAGTCAGCGTTATTAACACCTGCCAGTTGATCGAGGGTTTGTTCTGTTTGGTTTTTCAGCTCATTATCACAGTGCCAGCATGCGATTATTACCCCCGTCGAATGGCGAAACGGGACGAGCTCATGGTGATGGTAATCGGAATGTGTCCACTGACAGTTTTTAACCTGCCGGCGCAACCATGACTCTAAAGCACTAACACCACCAGCCGCAGTGATAACTGCCTTCTTCATGAAAAATGGTCTGAGCCCCATATCATCCCGCAACGGCTGCTGGGCATCAGGAAGACGCCCACTGGGTATCTTTTTCATGCTTGCCGGCGGTATTTCCACAAGAACTCGGCCGGCACCGAATAACGGCATTAATTCACTACCCGGCTTAAGCAGCACAATTCCAAGATGGCGTGCAATATCCACGTTAAGCAAAGCTCGCATCAGTCCCTCCACATCTTCTGTATGTAGGTCCTGTCAATCCGTGGCGGCTTCTTCGATTCCGGCAACAGCACGCGGATCTCCCACGATGCAAAGTCTCTGGACAAGCTTTTCTCAACCACACAATTATTTTTACGGTATCGCTCCACCAGCTCTGTAGCTTCAGCCTCTGAAAGTTGCTCGTGTAAAAACCAACTTTTCTTCATGGCTGATCACCGAACAGTCGTAAAAACTCAATCGCTCTTTCACGCGCGCCGGGTTCTTCAGCGATCATTTCCTGCAGCAGCTGCACGGCGAGCATAGGCTCCTTTCGCCCGACGATGGAAATTCCTCTGGAGACACGGCGAGAGAGTTTTATAAAATTTTTTCTCTCCAAAGCACGCAGATGCAACAAGACAGCATTAGACGAGCTAACGCCGAGCATATCGGCCAGCTCAGATAGCGTAGGTGGGTAGCCATGCTGATTGATGTAAGCCACCAGCAGATCGAACACTTCCTGCTGTCGAAAAGTTAGTTTCGAAGACGAGAGTAAACCGGCACTCGTTGAACGAGCACCAGTCGGATGGGATTTTGATACTTTGATTGTTTGCGTCATGGCTTATCTCCGTGACGCAGCAGGTATAGGTTGTTCAGGCCTATGAGGGTATTGTAACAGAATCAGGAGGATTCAGGTTAACTCCTTCATTTCTCGCCTTCTCAATCATTTGCGCAAATAACGAAGGTGTACCCACAATGTCATCCGGCTTGAGGGGCATAAAAGAAACAAGATCACCACGGCGATACATCAAAGCGCGTTCGCATACAGGAAATGAAGACAGGCGAGCTACAATCCGCCGATCATCACATCTTATTACCACAAAGCCGGTACTTGGCATTTTTTGTTTTTCCTTCACAACCCCCCCTCACCACCAAGTTTCTAATGGCAATAAAACATTTAAAAACAATAACCTACTTAACAGAAGCGGTCCCGTAAGTTATGTCGCCTCCATGCCATCAACTTGGTCGAACCTATCAATTTCACGAAGATTACAGAATGCACAAATCTGAATTTACCACTGTAACTGGCCATCTTCATAGCTATACTCAAACCAATACTGTATATGCATACAGTACTAATGTTAAAGCACTTTGACAAGCCTTCATCGATAACTTTTTGCCTTACATAAGAACGTGTTGCTTGGATTTTGTGAGCTTCTCTTGCAACTGGTTAAAATCCATATTGACCATTGTCATCATCAATCACTGCGTTAAAAACAACAGCATTTATTAGCAAGAGCATTTATGTTCTGACCTAAAGGTTGTAAACTATTGAAAGGTGATTCACAAACCGGTTCCTTTGCTTTTTTATAAGAAAATCAAGCATTTGAAATCATTCCAGAACTAGGGTTCATAGGTTTTACAAAGGGTTAACTTGTGCAATTATTAAGCTTGTTTTGCGGGGCCGGCGGCCTTGATTTGGGATTTAAGCAATCAGGATATGATCTTAAACTGGCCATAGACTGGTCTGAGGCTGCTATTAAAACTCACAAGCATAATTTCCCCGAATCTACTGCGTTAAGACGAGACCTACTCGAACTTGGCGTAGCAGGGTTGTTACAGCTTTGTAATGAATACATTTCGAAAGAAGAATGCCTTGGTATAATCGGTGGACCACCTTGCCAAGGTTTTTCCAGAGGGAATCGTAATTCTTTAGCATCTGACCCAAGAAATAAATTGGCTATTTTGTATGTCGATTTTATTGCTGAAGTAAAAAAACACTTCGATGTTAAATTCGTAGTGTTTGAAAATGTTTTAGGCATAAAAGACAAAAAACACTTACAAACATATAAAAAAATAACATCACAATTAGAAACCATTGGTTACAACGTTTACGAAAACGAATTAAACGCTGTGAATTTTGGTGTTGCGCAAGAAAGAAAAAGAGTAATTATAATTGCCATAAATAAAAATTCAAAACATGAAGCAAAATTCGTGAGCGCTATACAAACTTCAGCGAATAGAAAAACGGTTAGAGATGTAATTTCCGACCTGCCAGAACCTACGTTTTTCCAAAGGAATTTAGTTACCTCCGATATTAAATACCATCCAAACCATTGGACTATGTTTCCTAAATCTATGAGATTTAAAAACCCTGAATTATTAGACAATAAAACAAGAAGTTTTAGGACGATCAGTTGGGATAAACCAAGCCCAACAATTGCTTATGGCAACCGGGAAATATATGTTCATCCAGAAAAGAAACGTAGATTGTCTATTTTTGAATCGATGTTATTACAAGGTTTCCCAAAGGAATTTGTGCTCAAAGGGACTCTCTCTCAACAAGTAACACAAATCTCAAATGCCGTGCCTCCCCCAATGGCTAAGCAAATCGCGGCATCAATAAAAAATTCCATTAGAGGATGATATGGAAATGCATAAAAATGAACAACAAATAGCCGAAAGTATTCGTAATAATAGGGAAGTGGTCGAGACAGCCTTTCTTACCACTGACCAAAAGGTAATCGCTAGAGTTACTGATGGCATTTATAGACAACCGGGATCTGCTTTGAGAGAGTTGATATCAAACGCGTACGATGCCGATGCAACAGAAGTTCGAATCAGAACTGATGAACCGCGCTTTAACTCCATGACGATCGAAGATAATGGTAATGGTATGAGTCCTGAAACTCTGACTCGCGTTATGAACCATATTGGAGGAAGCTCAAAAAGAAATAATATTGGAGCAGAATACGGTATCACTGACGCAGAGAATTTCGACCTCAGTCCTGGCGGACGTCATCTCATTGGAAAAATTGGGATTGGTTTGTTTTCAGTATCTCAACTAACACAATCATTCCAAATTATAACAAAACGTAAAGGCGATGCCTTTCGTAGCATTGCAAATGTTACACTTAAACAATTTTCTGATCAAATTTTAAAAGATCAAGGTGACAGTAGTGAATATGAATCCGGAACATATAAAATATGGACGGAGAATGCAACTGACTTAGAATCACACGGCACCACAATTATATTGCATAAAATTAGAACTCAAACCAAAGAAACTCTATCAAGTTCTAATATTTGGGCTGGTGTTGCTGCAAGTAAAGAATCATCTGATAATGATGACAATGAAATAATAACTCCCCCTAAATATCATATCGGTTCTATAAAAGATGAAGAGTATTTAAAGCTTCTAGATGATGATGAAAAAGTACGTTCTGTGCCTTGGGATATTAATGATGCACCCGATGTGGCTTTTAAAAAATTAGTAAAATGTGTTTGGGATGAATCTAAACCTAGCAATCCTACCCCCAAGCTTTCATTACTCTTTGATTTTTATTTGAAAATGGTATGGGATTTAGCATTAAGCATACCAACAAGTTATGTTGAAAATGATATTTTCGAGATACCGTATAATAATCAGTTTTATGCTTATAAAATATCTAATTTATTAAAAGGTGGTCAAGCAACACCACTGAATATCCATCAGGGAGAAAAACTAAATGATTATCTAACATTTACACATGAAAAAAATACAACAGATTTTAATGTGTTCATTGATAATCTTAAGTTATCCAGACCAATAACTTTTGAAAATCTACCATCTACTTCCCATGCGATCTCAAAGCCAATGATTTTTATTGGGGAATATTGGGAGGAATTTAAAAACCTCCCTCAAACGATGACAGGTGGTCCCTTAAAGTTTAAAGCATACCTTCTCTGGAATTCAAAAATATGTCCAACAGAGCATTTAGGTGTATGCATACGTGTACATGATGCCAGCGGGACGCTTTTTGACGATACTTTTATGAAATACCAAGTTCAAGAAAATACTCGTAAACGCCAAGTCACGATTGAAATTTTTGTTGAACAAGGATTAGATAGTGCATTAAACATAGACAGAGAGTCTTATAATTATTCTCACCCTCATGTTGTTATATTAACAAGATGGGTCCATAGTGCTTTTAGACAGTTATCTAATGCTAATAAACAACTTGCAAAAAAATTAAGAGATAACAACCGTGGTTTAAAACAAGATAAACTTCTTTCAAAGATAGATAGTATCGTCGAAAAGGCATGGAATAATGCGGGTAACGATCTATATCAAACACCTCCTAAAGTAGCGATTATAGCTTCCAGAAAGCAAGATCCAACATCAACCAATGAAATTGATTATGTTGTTGATTTTAATAATATAACTGATTCGTCTTCAGAAAAAGAAATAGAAAAAATACAACACTTATCTCCACTTAGTGAAGAAAAAATAAAGGCTATTACTGCGATACTTGCGAGTTATGGACTATTAGAAAGTTTATCTTTTTCACAGCGCAATTCCATGATAAAGGCGATTTATGAAGTCATTATTGCAGAAGGAGAGGCATAATGAGTGATCAAGAATTCTTCAATGATCTTTTCGAAGATATGCAAGAAACTCCTGCAGGTCGTCTTGTTAAAAATAATTTTCTGCCTTGGCATCATCCACGTAAACATTTAGTAAGATTGGACCAATGGGTTTATTATATAAATATGCTCCTTGATAAACCATTTCATGGCAAGGATACAATAAAATACTTTAGTTTACCAGGCGATGATCTTCTCGACATTAGAACTATCCATGAGGAAATATGTCTTAGAAGAAATATTAAACTTCACTTCCTCGGGTTTAACGATCATGAAAGTGAGCAATTACGAGAGCAAAACGCTAATATATCCTTAAATGAGGTAAGGGCTTTACCTTTTATAGACCGCAACTCCGAGTATCATAACAATGATATTTTAAAGATTGTGTCGAAGGATTCTCTAGCCTATCAAAGATTTAAAAGTTTCGGTGACTTTGATGTAATAAATTTAGATTTTTGTGGAAGTGTCACTATTCAAAGACCAGCAAATAGAAGCCCTAATCATTACAATTTACTCACGAAAATAATCCAGTTACAAAATAATAGAGATAAACCATGGTTGCTATATTTAACCACGCGCATAGGCTCTGACCATATTCACCACGAAGTTCTCAATCAATTTAAAGAACACTATTCGTCTAACTTAAACGACGAAAACTTTAGAGTTAAATCACATGAAATCTTCAATGTGTTTGATCGAGATTCTCTTACTCAGTCTCTGGGGAACTGTGAGAACTTCAGAAAAATCGTTTCAACTTCTCTTTGCAAATGGTTATTATCTTTCTCTCTTAGTCTTACACCTAAAACAACTGTTAAGATACTTGATGCAATGGAGTATAAAGTATTACCAGAGTCTGAATACCCTGACATGCTTTCTTTAGCTCTTCTATTTACACCTCACCCTGATCAAGTCCAAGATCCATTAGGTTTAGCAATACCTAATGCAAGGGTGGAGAGATTTCAAGAGCCAACCATTGCGTCGTATTATATTGACCGGGTTAATAAATGCACTGATTGCGATAGTTACTTGCTCACTAGCCCTAACGTTAAACAAGCTATGGTTGAGAAAAGCGCAAATCTGCTGAAATCAGCCCGATTTGATACTCAAGAATACTTAAGGATATATGGTTAGCCATTATTTGGCCCAGTAAGTGACACTGGGCCAAATAATTATCAAACTGTCTCTTATACACATCTGACGCTGCCGACGAACTCTAGGGTGTAGATCTCGG
>ENA-UAGO01000359-UAGO01000359.1-human-gut-metagenome-genome-assembly--contig:-NODE-359-length-14600-cov-7.437332_pt1 | contig 14600 bp, 10 predicted proteins | sample MGYA00243408_ERZ654338 | MGnify/ENA primary metagenome ERZ654338 (study PRJEB26926, sample SAMN06165053) | human gut metagenome | biome: ENVO:00009003; feature: ENVO:2100002; material: ENVO:00002003...
AAAGAGTTCTGCTGTCTGATACAAGAGGATAAATTGAATTGATAGAACTCACCTACAGCGTTTGTATAATTTCCCGTCTGGTGTCATGGCTACAGACTACGAGCCTGAGGACTGGGCAGGACTGGAGCGTTATTTGAAAACTTGTACACTTCCGGATCGTTATGGCATTTTGGAGTTGGTGCACAGCGGTGGTGATCCGGATGCACGTGAACAGAAAATCAAGGCGCGTTATCCCCGGGACTATCAGTTTCTGCTTCGTGAGGTCTATCCCGGTCTTCGTCACTCGGACTATACGGTGGAATATGTAGTCCGTGCTTATACTGATATAGAAGAGGCGCGTCGCATTTGGCGTACTGCCCCGGGTAAGTTGAGTTTGAATGAATTTTATCGTGTGGCGGAGAGCTATCCGGCAGGCAGTGACGAGTATAATGAGGTGTTCGAAACCATGGTTCGTCTCTATCCTGATGATGCTACGGCAAATCTGAACGCTTCCAATGTGGCGATGTCTCGCGGTGATCTTGTTTCGGCGCGTAAGTATGTGGCAAAGGCAGGCGGCACGCCTGAGGCGGTATATGCGCGCGGTGTACTTGCCGGACTGGACAAAGACTATGTACAGGCACGCCGCTTGTTGTCGCAGGCACAAAGCATGGGTGTGAAAGAGGCTGCCGATGCACTGGAACAGATTAACAAAATTGATAAGAAGTAATAATAAGAAAATAAGGAATCAATATGAAAAAGTTTAGTAAGATTTTGATGTCCGGGCTTGCAGCATTGTGTTTGTGGGCATGCTCAGATGAGGCAAATGTGTCTCAGCCGGCCAATGCTGAGAATGATGTATATGTGGAATTCGGGGTGCAACTGATGCAGGGAAGCAGTTCAAGGAGCACGACAACAGATGGTGAGGATGGAAACGGAAGCAATTCTACTGGCGGTGCTGAAGTGGGCAAGAATTATGAGAATAGTGTCAAGGAGATATTGTTGGTGCTGACAAAGGCTGACGGATCTCTCATTGTCAGTCAACGTCTGGATGTGGAACCTAAAGAGGATGGAAAATACCCCAGACTTGTGACAACTTTGGACAGAAGTGCATTGGAGACATACAAAACAGGAGAGATTTACGCTTATGCTTTCTGTAATCCCATTTCTTCTATCAATATCAATGATCTGACCCATAGTATTCATACGCTGTCGGATGAACCTGAATTATTAACAGACAACGATGAAATCTGGAAAAAAGACGCTTTCCTGATGTCTAACCACAATTTGGTGAAAGTGGCAAATTCTACCCCGAATACGATTTGGAACTGGGAACAATATACTGAGTCCAATCGTCTTTCTCTGGGTACCATCTCGGTGGAACGTGCTTGCGCACGTTTTGATTTCAAAGCGAGCAGCTATCCCACTACAGAGGCTACTAACACTTATGTGCTGGAGAGCACCAATGGCGTCAAAGTCCTGCTGACTGATATGGTAATGGTCAATATCAGCAAGAGTTTCTATCATCTGCGCCGGGTGTCTGCTAACGGACTTGCGGATGATATAGACTTGTGTGGACAGGAAACTTCAAACAACTATGTGGTGGACACGGATGCAAGGGAAAAGAACGGTAATGTCGGAGAAACTTATAAAGGTAACTATTTTTATAATAACTTTTTTGCTAGATCGGCAGCTGAATGGGAAAATAAATTCACAAAGATATCTTCTTTGACCGAAGAAGACAATGACGAATCTTGGAACACAGGCAATCGCAACGGATACAAAATTTGGCGTTATGCAACCGAGAATACCATCCCTGCTCCTAACAGTAATCAGAAAAACGGTATCTCTACCGGTGTGATTTTCAAGGGAAAACTACAATTTAACAAGTCAACTTATGGCGTAACCGGTGATCAGCCCATTTTTGTATATAACAATGTGTTGTATGGTACTTGGGAGAAAGTGAAAGATGTGGCTAATGCTGCCAACGCAGATGAGAGCCTGAGAGCCGCTTATGCCCAAATAGGGGAAACACCCGCTGCCGATGCTGAATTTGGCAAAGCAGGATTCACTGTTTTACGCCCGAACGGAAGCGGTGACTATGAAATGTATTATTGCTATTGGAACCGTCATAATGACAATAATGATCCTAACCTGATGGGACCGATGGAGTTCGCTGTGGTGCGCAACAATGTGTACAAACTGATGGTGAACAAAATTAACGGCTATGGCCATCCTACCTCGCCGGGTCCTAAAGATGATCCCGATCCGTTCGATCCGAACAATCCGGATGAACGAAATGACCTCTACATCGAAGTAACCGTAGAAGTGCGTCCTTGGGTGGTCCGCATAAATGACATAGAGTTCTAAATAAGTACTTATTATACCCTATTAAACAATGAATAAGACAACAAGATTCATACATACATTAAGATTGCCGGGCATGGTGCTTTGCACCGTGCTGGCGGTAGCTGCATTGTTGTCCTCCTGCCATGGCATATACAATGATCTGGAACCCTGCTCGCAAGGTGTCCGTTTGCGTTTTGTCTATGACTATAATATGGAGTATGCCAATGCATTCCATTCGCAGGTGGACTGTCTGGCTCTGTTGGTCTATGACGAACAGGGCAACTACCTGGTTACTTATATCGGTACAGGTGACGAACTGAAAGATGAGAATTACCGCATGACCCTCGATTTGGAGAAAGGTAGTTATCATTTCATTGCATACGGCGGGCTGACTTGTCCGAAAACCTCTTTTTCGTTCAAGGCGGTTCCCGGCATCGGTTCAATCATGCAGGATTTGCGTGTAGAGATGCATAATGCCGGACGTGTTTCGGAAACCGATCTGCATCCCTTGTTCCACGGCTCGCTGGACATGAGTGTGGACAATGGCGCTTACGAGGAAGCGACTGTGTACCTGATGAAGAACACCAACAACATCCGTGTGGTGCTTCAGCAGATGAACGGCGGCGAGGTGGACGACAAGAACTTTACTTTCCGTATTACGGATGACAACACCTTGTTTGCTCCCGATAACAGTCTGATAAGCAATGGCGGACAAGTCTATGCTCCATGGACACAAGGGCAACGTACAGTGGGAGTGACAGAAGAAGGTGATGAAACAGTGACAGTGGCATACGCCGAGTTTTCTACCTCGCGACTGGTTGCCGGCAATCATACGCGCCTGACCATCACCCGTAATAGTGACAATGCGCAGGTACTGAACATTCCGCTGAACGAGTATCTGCTGCTACTGAAGAGTGATCACTTCGACAAAATGGGTGATCAGGAATTCCTGGACCGTGAAAATAACTGGTCATTGATATTTTTCTTGGATAATAATCACAATTGGATACGTACCCATATTGTTGTCAATGACTGGATAGTAAGAATTAATGATGCAGAATTATGAGAATAAAGGATTGGGGATATACCGTGGTCGTGCTGGGCGTCTGCTTCCTCCTGATGTGCGGATGTGACAGCAGAAGTGATGAGGGGCTTTCGTTATCTAACGGGCCTGATGCGGTCTATCTGGATATCAATGTCGCCCTGAGAGATGCTTCCGCATCCGGACGTTCTGTTTCCGGACGTGCGGAGGAAGAAATGTATGGTGAGGTGACGGAAGCCGAGAAGATGCATACGCTGCGTGTCATTCTGGTTCGTCCGGATGGCAGGGTGGAACATAATGTCTATCTTGATTTGAAGAATGCTTCTGTGAGCGACCGGTATGGAAAAATCCGCCTGAAGGTGCAGGGCAATGAGGAAAAGACTATTTACCTGCTGGGTAACGAGGGGAGTGCTTCGGTGGAACTTCCCGCTGTGGAGGGTGAGGTGTCTCGGGTATCCAAAGCTTGGGGCGACTTTAAACCCGGAGACAAATTTCTTGCCAAGGAGCAGATGGCAGGGCTTGTGTTGTCGTTTGACAATGTGGGGGCTTTCGATAAAACTCACCCGCTACCTATGAGCGAATGTCATACGGTGATGCTGGATGACGAAGGTCTGGAACCTGACAATGGGGAGCAGGGACAGACCGGTGAAGAGGGTGAGAAAGTGGTACTGAAAAAGAAGGAGATCACATTGAAACTTACCCGTGCTGCCGTAAAATTCACGTATGAGATAACGAACAAGAGTAGCCGGGATTACTGGTTGAGTGTAATCAGAATAGATAAGTCGGCTTCTCATGAATATCTTCTGCCTAATGGTATGACGTACGATGATGCGGAAAATGTGACTGATTTCCAAGTACCGGCAGCTAAATATACACCGTTTAATCAGCTATACAAGGAGAATAAGAAATTGACAGCAAAATCAACGGAGCCGGTCAAACTACCTTCATTCTACCTGTCGGAAGGAAAGTATGAGAATGCCAATGACACATATTCAGATAATACGAATGGCAATAATTATAAGACTTCCTACAAGACCGCTATTACGCTGGATACAAAGGATAATAGTGGTGAGGTGTTAGGCGACAGGGCCGGAAACACTTCCTTCGGGGAGTTCACCTTGGAAAGTTTCTTTCCGAATCTTTCTGCTTTGCCTCGCAATACCCATGTGGTGGTGCGCATCACCATCAATGATGCGAATGACATATCATGGCAGGTGGATTTGCGTCCATACGGCGAAGTGGTACTTGAACCTGAATTTGGAATATAATGAAAATAAGGAGAAGAGAATGATGAAAAATAAAGCGATGCGTTGTGTTTGGTTGGTATGCGGTCTGTTGATGCTTGCCGTTACCTCGTGCAAGGACGATCTGCTGTACACGGACGGGGAACCTATTCCCGAAGGAGAAACCACAATAATAGCACAGGTGGACTTCCGGCCACTGGTGGAGGGGCTTGCGGGCAAATCGCGTACGGCGGGTGATGCTATCAAGTCCATTCAGGATTTGTGTGTGTTGTTGTATGACACGGAAGGAAATTTTGTAGAGGGACATTCGTTGGAATCGATAAGCAATGCAAACCCGACTGATGGACAGTTTTATGTGAATGAGGTAACACGCAAGGATGGGGATGCACCTGATGGTGGCACTATAGCCGAAACGAAAACCCCACAAGCGAATCTCAAATTGACCATTCCTTACGGACGTTATTACATCTATGCGGTAGCCAATATGGGAGAGGACTTTAAGAAGGCGGTTCAGGCGCATGGGAAGGAAAATGGTGCTGCAGAGGAGGTTGCAAAGTATAAGACAGCTATTGCAACGAAAGAAGGATTAAAAAGCATTTCTCTTACTTGGGATGTTGCTGATGTGGCTAAGAACAGTCAGATGTTCGGTCATTTCACCATAGTGGGGCAAGAGAATAACAGTGAATTGATCACTATCAATAAAAAGGGCATGAAGTTGCATTCCTGGATACGCCGTGCAGCTTCCAAGGTAACGATTGCATACGATGGCAGTAAACTGGAAGAGGGTGTTTTCATTTATTTGAAATCGGTGACCATAAAGGACATCCCGCAGAATTGTTGTCTGGGACAGGATAATCCTGCAGTTCCGGAAAACTATCAACCGAAGGATAGGGACGAAGGAGTAAAGCTTGATTTGATAAAAAATGGTGAAACCATAAAATATTATGAAGGTGACACCGAGCCGACTATAAGTGATTTTAAGGAAACATACGAAGCCCGTATTACGAAGGGGAAACCTCTATTCGGCAGTAAAGAACAGGGTGAAAACGCATATCATCCCAAAAAGTTGGCGGATGTGCATACCGAAATTACCAACGCTCTTTATTTTTATGAGAATATGCAGGGTAAGGGTAAAGAAGGTACTCCTAGTGATAAACGTCAGGTGGTTGCAAATACCCTTAATAAGACCGAACCGACCTATCCTAACGGAGGTCAAGAGAACAATGAAGCATGGAAAGATGCCAAGCCATACGGAACCTATATAGAAGTGGATGCTTTTTATGTTTCTATCAATGATAAGAAAGTGGGTAGAGGTCCTATCAAGTACCGCTTTATGTTAGGAAAAGATGTGATAACCGATTATAATGCGGAGCGTAACCATCACTACAAACTGACTTTGAAGTTCAAGGGATATGCCAATGATGCAGACTGGCATATAGAGTATGAAGAACCGGAGCCGGGTATCGAGGTTCCGAATCCTTATTATATCTCTTATCTTTATAACCGTACGATGAATCTTCCGGTAAAGATTAATACGGGAGGAGGTACACTTACGTCTTTAAAAGCTGAGATTCTCACGAATAATTGGGCACCGTATGGAACACTTCCTTTGGCGAAAGGTGGGTTGGATTATGCCAGACAATATGATTATGCTGAAAATCCAAGTAACTCATCGCTAAATCAACCATGGAATGGATTTCTTTCACTTCGTAAAACTGCTGCCAGAGTTCTAGCTTGTAATCAAGAAGGGAATGCTAAGGATCAGGTACCCTCCGGTCTACCAGAAGGAGCAATGGTAAATATCAGTAGCAATAAGGACTATTATGAGACAACAAATAAAGGAGTTCGTAAATATGTAGTGGGAAATGGAACACATGAGGAAGCAGACGGTAATTACAGTATAACTGAAAATGACGATCATTTACTTGCTTCTATTCCTTTATATACTCGCGCCAAACAGATGCATATTAAAACGGGTTATACAGGAAATAATCCGTATGTGGCTTATCAGCGGCATGCAAAAGTTAAAATTACCGCTATGGTAAAAGTGTCAGACATAGAACATACACTTGAAGAAACTGTCGATATATATCAAGTACGAAGACTTGTGAATCCCAAAGGCATTTATAGAAGCAATAACAAAAATGAGCCTTTTCATGTAACTTTATTGCGATTGCCAAGGGAAAATGCAACAGAGTTTATTCCTTTTTCATCCGAAGGACCTTGGAAAGCGTATGTTGTAAATGCACAAACAGAGGCTGATAGAGGAGATCCCCCTTATACAGATCCTAATCGTGGATTTATCAGTCTTTCTGTTTCAGATACAGAAAATACAAGTCAGGATGAAAAGGGGGTTATACATGGTGTTACTGGTTCGGATATTAAATTTGATATTAATTTTAATGGAACAATAGCAGCGGATGCCCCCAATAGGAATGCGATAGTGCGTGTGGAATATCATAATTATACCTGCGAACATCTTATTTTCGTGCACCAAGGAAACCGGCCGCAGAAGTTGTTATCCGACAAGCCGGCATGGCATGTGTCGAATCTGGTCAGCAAGAATAGGGAAGCTTCTAATCCGTTGGATGAAGGCTCTTTGTTTAAATATAAAAATCTTGATCAGCCTATTGCTGCAAAGAATCAGTATTCCAGTAAGATTCCAATGATAGATGTAACCTCCAAGGATTTCCCTGATCCTGTATCAAATCAGAATAGGTATGAATTGGTAGGTGGTGAAATCAAGAAGTGGATGGAGATAACAAATCAGCCTGCAAATAATAAAGAGGCTTCTTGGGGGCTTGACTTGACGAGTACTCGTATTGCTCAAATAGAGGATTATGAGGCATTGTTTGAAAACGAAATGATTGCGCAAGGTTATGGTGTGCTTTATGGGGATGAATCTACGGAACCCAAAACAAACATTGTGGATGCATACGGATATCAAGAAGATCAAGCATATTACTTCGGTGGAAGTGCTATAAAAGACCGTGGAATACGTGGATGCTTTGTTTATAATAGAAATACGGGTAATCATATCTTTCTTCCGGTGGGGGCTTCCGGATATGGTCATAGAAAAGCTAAAGAAGGAAATGGAGTTCTGCGTTATTCTTGCGGGCAAACTCAGATATTCCCAACGAATCCTAATGGATTCTATACTGATGCATCTACCGCTCCGTTATTTTATGACCTCTATATGCGGCCCGGTGCTATTTATTGGACAGAGGATGTTACTGGAACAGGAACATGGGGAACGACTGTAGGTTGGGATATTAATTATTTTACATTTGACTTTAACAGAATATATGAGGCTAATGTGTTTAATGGAAATAACAGTGACGCCTGCTTCATCCGTTGCGTAGAAGATCCAAATTAGTTTCTTTTTAGGCAAATATAAACAGGACAATCGCATCCAAAGTTGCTGGAACTTGGATTCGATTGTCCTGTATGTTGTTCATGTACGTGCGTGAATGTTTGCAAATATTTCTGGTGACGCTCTTCTCTTAAAGTTTCATTTTCTGCTGCCACTGCTACCACCCTATGTGTAGGGTGTTCTTGAAAACTACCGGGATTAACGATGCAGCACATTTACAATTTCCACCACATACATCTTGTGAAAACCACCGTGCGATTCCCCGTACCATCGGTCTGTAATGCTCTTGTCGATAAAGTTTCTGGGCTTGATCAGGTCGGCATACAATTTCTTGCATTCAAAAGTCAGCCGCGCCTGCTCAAAAATAATGCTCCCGTTCTCGGTGAACAAGGGAGATAGTCCTGTCGCTTTTACTTTATCCATGTCACGTCCCGATTTGGAACCGCATATTTTATGCACTTCTTTATGCTCTTCACCTAGAAAAGAGAGAGTGAGATAGTCATTCTGCTCTATAAAGTCGAATGTATAACGCTCGGGGCGGATAAAGATAAAGGCTACCGGACGGTTCCATAGAAATCCTGTACCTCCCCAGTTTGCCGTCATAGTGTTGAATTTGTCTTTGGTACCGGCAGTTACCAACATCCATTCCTTGCTGATTGTTTCGAACAGATTGTCAGTCAGTTCGTTTACTTTTATTTCTTTCATTGTTTCCGTATTTTTAGCTAGTACAAAGATATAATTTTTTCTTTTACTGTTTCAGATTAAATTTGCTAATTATTATCTTTGCGAGAAATATTAATTTAAAAAAAGAAAGGACGATACAGTGGTAAATGATGTAGTTTTAACCCCGATGATGAAGCAGTTTTTTGAGTTGAAGGCAAAGCATCCCGATGCGATTATGCTATTCAGGTGCGGGGATTTTTATGAAACTTATTCAGAAGACGCTATTGTTGCCTCAGAGATTTTGGGTATTACGCTGACTAAGCGGGCCAATGGACAGGCAAAGAGCGTAGAAATGGCCGGCTTTCCTTTCCATGCATTGGACACGTATTTGCCCAAGCTGGTACGTGCCGGCAAGCGGGTGGCTATTTGTGACCAATTGGAAGATCCCAAGATGACTAAGAAACTGGTGAAGCGCGGTATCACCGAATTGGTGACCCCGGGTGTAGCCATCAATGACAATGTTCTTTCTTACAAAGAAAATAATTTTCTGGCTGCCGTTCATTTTGGGAAAGCTAGTTGTGGTGTGGCCTTCCTTGATATCTCTACCGGTGAATTCCTTACCGCAGAGGGGCCTTTTGACTATATAGACAAGTTATTAAATAATTTCGCCCCCAAAGAGGTGCTTTTCGAACGTGGTAAACGGGGGATGTTTGAAGGAAATTTCGGAAGCAAGTTTTTTACTTTTGAGTTGGATGACTGGGTGTTTAATGAAAGTTCCTCGCGCGAGAAGCTGTTGAAGCACTTTGAGACCAAGAACTTAAAAGGTTTCGGGGTGGAGCATCTTAAGAATGGTATTGTAGCTTCGGGCGCTATTTTGCAATACCTCAATATGACGCAGCATTATCAGATCGGTCATATTACTTCTCTTTCCCGTATAGAGGAAGACCGTTATGTGCGTCTGGATAAGTTCACGGTACGGAGCTTGGAACTCATAGGTAGCATGAATGAGGGCGGAACCAGTCTGCTGGATGTGATCGACCGCACTATCAGTCCTATGGGAGCCCGTCTGCTAAAACGCTGGGTAGTCTTTCCGTTGAAAGATGAGAAGCCTGTCAATGAACGTCTGGATGTAGTGGAATACTTCTTCCGCGAGCCGGATTTCAAAGAGTTCATAGAAGAGAAACTACATCTGATAGGAGATTTGGAACGTATTGTTTCGAAAGCTGCCGTAGGACGAATCTCTCCACGCGAGGTGGTGCAACTTAAAGTAGCTTTGCAAGCCATCGAGCCGATTAAGAATGCCTGTTTGAATGCGGATAACGGGAGTCTCCGCCGTATTGGGGAACAACTGAATTTATGTCTGTCTATCCGTGAAAAGATAGCGAAAGAGGTTAAGAATGATCCTCCTTTGCTGGTGAATAAAGGTGGTGTGATAGCAGACGGGGTGAATGCAGAACTGGATGAACTACGGCAGATAGCTTTTTCCGGCAAGGATTATCTGCTTAAAGTACAGCAACGTGAAAGTGAGCTGACCGGCATTCCCAGCTTGAAAATTGCTTATAACAATGTGTTTGGTTACTATATTGAGGTGCGTAACACGCATAAGGATAAGGTACCTGCCGACTGGATCCGTAAACAGACACTGGTGAATGCGGAACGCTATATTACTCAGGAACTGAAAGAATACGAAGAAAAGATCTTGGGTGCCGAAGATAAGATTTTAGTACTTGAAACAAAGCTCTATAACGAATTGGTGATCGCTTTGGCAGAGTTTATTCCCGCCATTCAGATTAATGCCAATCAGATTGCCCGTTTGGACTGCCTGCTGGCTTTTGCGAATGTGGCGAGAGAGAACAATTATATCCGTCCTGTTGTGGAGGACAGTGAGGTGATTGACATCAGGCAAGGCCGTCATCCTGTCATCGAGAAGCAGCTTCCGGTAGGGGAGAAGTATATTGCCAATGATGTCTTTCTGGACTCGGAAACCCAGCAAATCATTATCATTACCGGTCCCAATATGGCGGGTAAGTCGGCTTTGCTACGCCAGACTGCGCTGATTACCTTGTTGGCGCAGATGGGTAGTTTTGTTCCTGCCGAAAGTGCGCGGATCGGTATGGTGGATAAAATATTCACCCGTGTGGGAGCCAGCGATAATATTTCTGTGGGCGAATCTACCTTTATGGTTGAAATGAATGAGGCGGCAAATATTTTGAACAACCTTTCTAGCCGCAGTTTGGTGCTGTTTGATGAGTTGGGGCGCGGAACCTCCACTTATGATGGTATTTCCATTGCTTGGGCTATTGTGGAGCATATTCACGAGCATCCTAAAGCCAAGGCACGTACACTGTTTGCCACTCATTATCATGAGTTGAACGAGATGGAGAAATCTTTCAAGCGCATCAAGAATTATAATGTATCTGTGAAGGAGATAGATAATAAAGTGATTTTTCTGCGCAAACTGGAACGTGGCGGCAGCGAACATTCTTTCGGTATTCATGTGGCAAAGATGGCAGGTATGCCGAAAAGTATTGTGAAGCGTGCCAATGATATTCTGCATCAACTGGAAACGGACAACCGCCAGCAGGGCATTGCCAAGCCTACGGCTGAGATAGCGTCCGGCCGGAGCGGAATGCAGCTCAGCTTCTTCCAGTTGGATGATCCGGTATTGGGTCAGATACGGGATGAGATTCTGAATTTGGATGTCAATAATCTGACCCCTCTTGAAGCATTGAATAAGCTGAATGATATCAAGAAGATAGTAAAAGGCAAATAAATGCCTTCATTTTTCATTAACCATTAATTACTAACCATTAATCATTATCATGAAACACCTACTAACCTTATGGATGTTGGCCTTGTGTCTATGTGTTTCGGCCAAGGAAACATGTCCGAAAGTAATTCCCGCCCTGCAAGAGTGGAAGGGGGGAAGTGGAAAACTCGTATTGCCTGCTGAAGGCAGTATTGTTGTAGCTCCTGCCGATGAGGCGGCACTGAAAAGTGTGGCGACTGTGCTGGCACAGGACTTGAAAGACCTGTTGGATTGGAACTACACCATTAGGACCGGGAAACCGGGAAAGAATGATATTTATCTTTCATTGATGAAACCCGACAAACAATTGGGAGAGGAAGGGTATGTGCTGACTGCTGGACGCTATGCCGGTATCGAAGCGCCGGCTCGTCAGGGAGCCTTTTGGGGAACCCGGAGTTTGTTGCAGATTCTTTATAATGAAAAAGGACAGTTGCCCAAAGGAGTTGCCCGTGACTGGCCGCAATATCCCAGTCGTGGCTTCATGCTGGATGTGGGCCGCAAGTTCTTCACAATGGATTTCCTGCGGCAATATGTCAAAATACTATCGTTCTATAAACTGAATGAATTTCAGATCCATCTCAATGACAATGGTTTTGTACAGTTCTTTGATAACGACTGGAACAAGACCTACGCTGCTTTCCGCCTGGAGAGTGAACGTTTTCCGGGGCTGACCGCCAAGGATGGTTCTTATACCAAGAAAGAATTCACCGACCTGCAACGTCTGGGCATGGAATATGGTGTGAATGTGATTCCGGAGATTGATATTCCGGCTCATTCATTGGCCTTTACACATTATAAACCCGAGATAGGCAGTGATAAATATGGAATGGATCATTTGGATTTATACAAGGAGGAAACCTATCGTTTTGTAGATTCTTTGCTGGATGAGTATCTTTCTGGCGAGAAACCGGTTTTCATAGGTCCCGATGTACATATCGGTACAGACGAGTACAATGCCAAGGAAGCTGAAAAATTCCGCTATTTTACAGACCGGTATCTGAAGTATATAGAGAAATACGGGAAGAATGTCCGTATGTGGGGAGCACTGCGCTGGTTGAAAGGAAACACTCCGGTGAAAGCAGATAATGTGACTATCAATGCCTGGTCATACGACTGGATTGATCCTAATGCTTCTTTGAAAGACGGATATAAGATTATCAATACGTGTGATGCTTATCTTTATATTGTTCCGGCTGCCGGATATTATCGTGATTTCCTGGACACGAAATGGCTGTATGAGCAATGGCGTGTGGGTAAAGTGAATCCTAAGGAAGAGTTGCCTGAAGGAACTCCGGGACTGTTGGGAGGTATGTTTGCCGTATGGAATGACCATTGTGGCAACGGTGTGTCACAACAGGATGTGCATTTCCGTACATTCCCAGCCGCCCAGGTACTGGCCGAGAAAATGTGGAGAGGTAAGAATGAAATGGTTTCTTACGAAGAATTTGAGAAATTGTGCAAACAGATGCCTGAAGCTCCCGGTATCAACCTGCTGGGGCGTGTGCAGGGTGAGGTAGTCTTTCCGGGGCAGAATGAAGAACTGTCTTTGAACGGTACGGACAGCATTGCCACTATGTTGCCGGAAATAGGCTATCCATACGCGGTAGAATTTGAAATAAATCCGGACAAAGAACAAAATATCAACGGTATTTTGTTTAAAGGCCCTCATTCCACCGTATATGCCAATTGGGAAAATAAGGGAAAGCTGGCTTTCAGCCGTGACGGCTATACGTTTGTATTCCACGCTGCTACACTGCCTGCCGGAGCATGGACGAAGGTACGCATAGAGGGAGACCACAAAGGTACTACTCTTTACATAAACGGTGAGAAAGCGGAACGTTTGGAAGGACGTGTCAAACAGTTTTACAACTATACTCATAAACGTAAGGACAAGATGTATATGCAGGAAACTTTGGTGTTTCCCATGCGGCAGATAGGGGATGTGCAGAATGGGTTCAGAGGGAAGTTGCGGAATATAAATTGCATGCAATAAAAGATATTTCTTTCTCTTGCTGTGTAGGGGCAGGTTTTAGACCTGTCCCTATGCCCAATAGGAGTGAAATTTCTCCGAATGTTATCTTTAATAGTGTTATATTGTTTATTATCAATGTTTTATATGCGATAAATGTTATCTGTTTTATTTTCATGAAAAGGGCTTTATACCTTACTTTGCATTATTAAACTTAAGCAACAAACCCGATGAAAATAAAACAAATTCTACTTTGCATGCTTTTAGCCTGCTTTATTCTTCCCGCTTCCGCACAGAATAGCTGGGGTATTGTAGGAGGCGGACTTTTTTCTAAATCTTTGTCCAGGGATGCACGCTTCAGCCTAGGCGGTTATGCCGGAGGAATGTATGACGTTCATGTTAAAAACTCATGGTATGTACAGCCACAATTATTATTTACATCGAAAGTATTTGCAACCAGTTATTACTCAATATTTTGTGAGTTATAAGTCAGAAATATGGGCATAACCTTTAGGGGTACATTCTAAAAGGTGAAGATTTAACCTTTTTATTATTTCTTAACACTCAAAGAGCGGTGGTAGAGGGTATTTTCCCTCTTTTCGGTACTTTATTGATGGTTCGATGTTCCCATCTTTCCACATTGCTTGGCTCGTTCGCACAAGCCACTACAAAGGTACTACAATTTCCAATAAAGGCAAGAGGACAGCAATTCAAATCTATTATTTTTGAGGGAGTGAAATCTGCCGCTTGCCAAATTTCTCTCTGTCGAAAATAATAGTCCTCTGAAAAGAATGAAAACAGCATTGATAAAATTGCCTTATTAAGGGGGGGGCTATGCTGTTTTATGCTATTATTTCGTCAGTCGTTTATCTCCGTTGCCGGATGCAGTTTTCAGCCAAGCCGATGAATAAGAAAAGGTTTTGGAGCTGTTTACTCTCCAACGGAGGACGAAACTGCTCCAAATGGTTTACCGCTTGAACTTTTCGTTTTCTAAAAGAGGTTTGGCAACCTTTGCATCCGACAAAAGGAGATAAATGACCAGATATATAACAGTAGTATTACATTAAGGTAAAGAACAACCATGGTATAGTATTATTGCAATTTAACTATTTAAAGTTTGTTTATAATCAAATCATTTAAAGATTTTTGCTGTCTCTTATACACATCTGACGCTG
>ENA-UAGO01000460-UAGO01000460.1-human-gut-metagenome-genome-assembly--contig:-NODE-460-length-12157-cov-5.038919_pt1 | contig 12157 bp, 3 predicted proteins | sample MGYA00243408_ERZ654338 | MGnify/ENA primary metagenome ERZ654338 (study PRJEB26926, sample SAMN06165053) | human gut metagenome | biome: ENVO:00009003; feature: ENVO:2100002; material: ENVO:00002003...
ATCTTATATTTAATTTTATAAAAACTTATATTGTTGGCGGGATTTTTTATAATTGTGTTTTGAAAGCATACTTGCTTTTAATATGTGGAAATCATTAAGACGATAATAAAACTCGTATCCGCCCAAGGAAGCAAACAGCCCACGATTATTGCAGGCTATTTGCCAGGTGTCTTACTTACTCCTTCACATCTATTTCTGATAAGAAGGTTCAGAACTTATTATCGGAACGGCGGCTCATTAAAGGTTCGTAATTTACGCGAATGCAGTCGGTCGCCTTCTGCGCGCAGCAAATCGATCGCCCGAATGCCAATTTGCAGATGTTCGGAAATAGCGCCTTCATAAAAACGGTTAGCCTGGCCGGGAAGTTTAATCTCGCCATGCAACGGTTTATCTGAAACACACAGTAGTGTCCCGTATGGCACGCGGAAACGATATCCTTGCGCGGCAATGGTTGCACTTTCCATATCAATTGCTACGGCCCGGCTTAAGTTAAAACGAAGTGCAGAAGCTGAGTAACGTAATTCCCAGTTCCTGTCATCTGTGGTTACCACAGTACCAGTACGTAGCCGCTGTTTGACTTCCTCACCGGGCCTGCCGCTCACCAGCTTGGTGGCGTCATAAAGCGCACGTTGCACTTCAGCAATGCTCGGAATAGGAATATCGGGCGGCAGAACCGCATCAAGAACGTGGTCATCGCGTAAATAAGCGTGTGCAAGTACATAATCGCCAATGGCCTGACTTTCACGTAATCCGCCACAGTGACCAATCATCAACCAGACATCCGGGCGTAGCACTGCCAGATGATCGCAGATGGTTTTAGCATTTGACGGTCCCACGCCAATATTCACCAGAGTAATACCCTGACCATCGGCGGTAATTAAATGCCATGCTGGCATCTGATGTTTTTTCCATGCAAGGTCGGAAATGGCTTCTTCTGGCGCTTCGGTTTCGGCGGTGATCCAGTTCCCGCCAGCACAAGAAAGGGCAATGTAGGGACTATCAGGATCGAGGATCTGGCTGCATCCCCAACGAACGAATTCATCCACATAACGTGTGTAGTTGGTAAACAAGACGAACGGCTGAAAATGTTCAACTGGCGTACCGGTATAATGGCGCAACCGTGCGAGGGAAAAATCGACGCGGCGCGCATCAAAATGCGATAGCGGGGAGAATTCCGTTGGATGATAAATGCCGTCTGCAGTTTCATCGCCAATTTGCGCCAGTTCTGTTGTCGGGAAGTAGCGAGTTAACCCAGCGCTCATTGAGCGATCAAGTGTCAATTCAGAGCCATCGATGACATAAGGATAAGGGATTTCATGCTGCGAGGGTTGCACAGAGATATGCGCACCATAATCCTGATACAGCAACGTAAGTTGTTCATTAAGATACGAACGAAAGAGAGTAGGGCGAGTAATCGTGGTGGTGTAGCTGCCTGCGTGAGTAAAACGACCAAATGCGCGCGTTTTGGGGGGATTGGTTGTGCTACCGTCCCAGGTTACGGTCAGTGATGGATAGACAAAAAGACCTTGTTTGCGGGCGTTTTCATCAGGTAATTCGCCACTTGTAATATAGTTGCCAATGGCGTTGCGTAATGCGACTACAGATTGCTCATACAGCGCGTCGAGTTTATCCAGTGCCTGAGCTGGGGTCAGACCGGAGCCCTTATTATTCATGTGTGTCTCCTGTTCCATACAATTACCGCACATCCGATAGTATGTCACAGAAATGTGAAACAAAAGTGTAAGGCGAAGATCGGATGATCTTCGCCAGGCTATCAAGCGCGTTGACTGTCTTTCATCAACAAAGCGGTCATTGCGGAAATCAGGCATCCAGCCAGCAAATAAATGGCGACGCTATGCCAGTTCCCGGCAAAGTAAGTGATGAGTGCAGCGGCAATAAAAGGTGTAAATCCACCGCCAACCACACTGGCAACCTGATAACCGACTCCAGCGCCACTATAGCGATAACTGGCACCAAACATTTCGGTAAACATCGGTTGTTGCACACACACCACCATGTCATGCGCAATGTTTGCCAGCATTATGGAGAAGAAAACTATCCAGAAAATAGATTGTGCTTCAAGCGCCATAAAGAAAGGAAATGCGCTCAACGTTCCGATTAACGCACCTGTGATATAAACCCTACGGCGACCAAAACGATCGGCAAGCCAGGCAAAACAGGGAATTGTCAGGCAGCTTAATCCACCTACCAGCAAACCAATATTAAGGAAAAGTTCGCGCGGTAGCCCCATATTCTGGGTTGAATAATTAAGTGCAAAGGCAGTAACGATGTACATCGTCAGCAATTCGCACAGTCGTAGCGCAATAATCTTCAGGAAAGCACCGGGATGTCGTAACAGCGCTTCGATAACCGGGATGCGTTTTTTCGCGGCAGCTTGATAATGTTGCTGTTGTTCAAATTCCGCGGACTCCTCCATGCCATTGCGCACCCACAATGCTCCCAGTACCAGTACGATGCTAAACAGGAAAGGAATGCGCCAGCCCCAGCTTAAAAACTGTTCGTCAGTCGTCATCATACTGATCAATGAAACCAGTCCGGTTGAAAGCAGTAAACCTACACCGTAGCCAACTTGTACACCGCTACTGTAAAAGGCTTTTTTATTTTTCGGTGCACTTTCAACGGAAAGCAACGCCGCGCCTCCCCATTCGCCGCCGACGGCAAATCCCTGAATGGCACGCAGTGTCACCAGCAAAATAGGTGCCCACCACCCAATGGTCGAGAATGAAGGAAGAATACCAATCAAGGCTGTCGCGATGCCCATCATCCAGACGGTCAGCATTAACATGCGCTTACGTCCCAGTCGGTCGCCAAAGTGACCGAAAATGACACCGCCGAGCGGACGGAAAAGGAATCCGACGCCAAAGGTAGCAAATGCGGCGAGCGTTCCCATCGCCGGGCTTACTTGCGGGAAAAACTCGCGATTAAACACCAGTGCGGCGGTGATGCCATAGAGTAAAAAATCATACCAGTCGACGACGGCACCAGCGAAGCTGCCTAACGCAGCTCGTCGGGCGCGACTTAACGAAAGCGTCCCTTCATCGGGACGAGTGGAGATGAGCGTGGAGTCCATAATGATCCTGTTTGTACTGTCTTTTTATAATTAGTATGGAAAAGGTAACTCACATTGCCGTCGATCTATAAACGAACCTTATGAGACTACCTCGACAGAGCGCATCTGCAAATGATTTTATGGCTGATTAGCGGCAACATGAAAAATTCGATGGAAGATGAAAGCGCAGGAGTTGCTGGTGTTGTTTAAGGATTAAGCAGAGGACCCACAGGTTAGAGATATGAAACATAAAAGTCCGCATATGCACAAAATGGCACCCTGATGAGTCTGATAGACTGCATTGCATTATAACCAGTAGGGAGGCGAGGTTAGGTATGTTTTTAGCATCATTGTTGAGACGTATTGCATTTAGTTACTACGATTATAAAGCTTATAATTTCAATATTGAAAAAACAGACTTTGTTGTCATCCATATTCCCGACCAGATTGGCGATGCTATGGCCATCTTTCCTGTTATTCGGGCGCTTGAATTGCATAAAATTAAGCATCTTTTAATTGTTACGTCGACAATTAATTTAGAAGTGTTTAATGCACTTAAACTTGAAAAGACTAAATTAACATTAGTCACAATGACTATGCAGGATCACGCAACATTAAAAGAAATAAAAGATTTAGCAAAGAACATAACACAGAAATACGGTACGCCGGATCTTTGTATAGAGGCGATGCGTAAAAAGAACCTGAAAACGATGATATTTATCAGTCAGTTGAAAGCAAAAACGAATTTTCAGGTTGTTGGTTTAACCATGAAGTGCTACTCCCCTTTGTGCAAGAACGCGTCCCGGATGGATCAGAATCTCCGGGCTCCTGTACCCATGACATGGGCATTTATGATGCGTGAGGCGGGTTTTCCAGCAGTCAGGCCAATATATGAATTGCCACTAAGTGAGGATGTACTCGATGAGGTGCGCGAGGAAATGCGATCGTTAGGATCTTACATTGCGCTTAATTTAGAAGGTAGCTCGCAGGAACGTACATTTTCATTATCGATTGCAGAAAATCTAATAGCAAAAATTCAAAGTGAAACAGATATACCAATAGTGATCGTTCATGGACCAAAAGGGGAAGATAAAGCCAGGGTATTAGTGGATTGTTATAATAATGTCTACCGTTTATCCTTATCACCCTCGATTAAACGTTCAGCAGCAATCATAAAAGATGCTTATATCGCAATAACTCCTGACACCTCAATATTACATATGGCAAGTGCCTATAATACTCCCGTTGTTGCAATTTATGCTGATTACAAAACGCGATGGCCCGCAATGGCCGATGTTTCGGAGTCAGTCGTCGTTGGGCAAAAAATTGACAATATAAGTCTGGATGAATTCGCAAAGGCATTAAAAAGTGTTTTGGCGAGAATATGAGACAGTACTTATGCATAGTAATGCCGATCTGTTATGAACGGTGGTGTCATCAATACTCTGAGGCTGGTCAATCATCACAGAAAACCAGCCTTTGGATCAAAGCTGTACTCACCGGATACGATCATAGTCACATCGAACGCGATTCTTGCGGTGCAGCAGTTTTATTTATTCATTTTCTGTGAGAGAAGGGCAAGCTCTATAGAGGGAATGTAAAAAAGAGTGCTCCGAATGGAGCACTCTTTAAGAAATTATAACGGAAAATCACAGGTTTTTATAACATGTCGCATAAGCAAACCCAAGCTTTTCAAATACGCTTTGATCACCTGTTGCCAGGGAAACTACGTATTGTTCGCTTGAGTTTGCGGGACTAGATGACCAATACATATTTGATTGAAAACCAGCTTCAGTCGTGTAATGCCCCATATCTCCCAATTCACTGTACAGTGACCCGATGCCTCGGGAACGACTATGGTTTAAATGGTCTGCACGGGGAAGTGTGTAGCCATTGCTACTGCAAAAATTTTCAGCAAGGCTGTATATCATGAAAGCATCGCCGGAGTTCACCCACCAACTCTTCACACGGATTTCGTATACATAGCTAGGGCCTCCTGATTTTGGCGTCGCCGTAATCCTTTCCCAATTGCTGCCGACATTTTTAAATGTCACTTTACCGGTAGCATCAACATCGACCCAGGAGGCAGAGCTTGAAAACTCATAATCAGCCGCCGTTTTTCCTGGGGCAAAGTTGTCATTATTCAACTGATAATACGCCCCGGTGAACCCCTGCGAAGGGAATGTAGTTGTCGGTAGGTCAGTACCATTGACTGATACTGTACCGCTCATTATTTTGTCTTCTGCGCGAGTGAATTGTATTGTGGTACTCAGACCAGCTTGATGAACACCATTCAATACAGGGATCAGCGTTGCGATACCCTCTCCGCCGCCTGTAATGGTGGCTTTGTAATCACCGTTGATATTTTGACTGTAATCAATTGCGCTAATTTTCATATAGGGCACGTTAGTACCTGATTGCACAAATTCCATCCCTTCAGAAACTTTGATCGGATTGCCTGATATATCGTGCAAAACAAGATGTAGCTCAGCACTATCGGTAAAGTCCCCTTTCAGTGAGGACCGATTGTTCTTAAGGACGGACTGCGAGGCGTCTGCCGGGCCTGCCACCAGCGTTATATCTACTGTTTGCATTCCACCAGCGGTCGTGACTGCGCTTACCGTGACGCTACCTGTCATCGCTCCTTTCACGCTTGTTGTCGCGATTCCGTTTTGATCGGTCACCGCTGTTAATGACGTTAATGTGGCAGAGCCGCTTTTTAAGGCGAAGTACACAGTGAGACCTTCGATCAGGTTACCACTGCCATCCTCAACCGTTGCCTTTAAGGTACTTAAATCACTGTTGGTGGCGGCGATAGTCGATGGATCAGCGATAAAGCTAGCAACATGTGCGGTGCTTGAGTTGCCAGTGACTTTCACGGTTGTCTGTGTCTGTATTGTTACGCCGTTATGGAACGATGCAGTCACCGTATATGTACCGACTTTATTGCTGGTCAGAACGACCGGAGCCTGACCTGAAGAGTTAGTTCTCACTTTTCCGCCACTTAACGTCGCCCCTTCTGGCGTTACGCTAAAGTTGATGACCTGACCCTCCACTGGAGTGCCATTTGCAGAGGTTAGCGTTGCCGTCAGAGTAGTGCCTGTAGGGGCATAGACACCGATAAGCGGACTGGACGCCGTGAGTGTCAGTTTTTCATCAATAGCCTCCAGTTGTTTCTCAAGTGAGGCTCCATTCGCCAGGGATGCTTTCACCATATACGAACCGTTTCTTTCGGGCGTCATGGAGACCTCGGCTATACCATGCGTATCAGTAGAGACAATATTTTGGCTGATGGTCATGTGCTCTGGTGGCTCTGCACTGAATGTTACAGATTCATTAAGAATCGGGTTGCCAAACTGGTCGTTGACGTGAGCTTTAACTGCTACGTCTTGTGCGACCATTAGCTGACCTTCAGGTATCTCCAGACTGGTAATCGTTGCAGAATTAATATCTGCTTTTGCATTCAGTAATCGCGATATGACTTCAGTAGGTTTATCTGCCAGAGAGGCTGAAACTGTTTTCAGTCCGACTTCGGTGCTTGTCACAAGAATTTCAGCGAAACCCTGATCATCCGTTTCAACGCTGGTGCTGCTTAGCGTGACGGAGGTTCCGCGGAAATTAACTTTTATGCCTTCTACCGGGTTGCCGTTAGCGTCAGTGACGCTTGCAGTCATGGTCGCGCCCTCGGTCGTGCTGACGACGAATGAGTATACAGAGGTTAAGGAGGCTAGTGTTGCGGTACCAGCATCGGCAATCAAAGTCACCTGTTTCGTATCACTGACACCATAATTGTTCACGCTAACTGTCACGGGGTAGGTGCCGGATTTTGTACCTCTCAGTGTAACTTCAGCCTTGCCGTTGATATCAGTAATGGCGGAACCGCCTTGTCCGAGAGTGAAGCTTGCGCTCACGTCTGCCGGTAGCGTGAATGTCACCGCCTCATTGGCTAACGGGTTGCCGTTTCCATCAGTCACTGTTGCCTGAAGTGTGGTCATCCCAACGTTATTGGCGATAAAGTTGTCCTCGGTAACGTTAAGATTAACCTGCGCACTGAGCGTATCCGCAATAAAGTTCACCACCAACTGCTCACTCTTACCGCCAGTCATCGATGCTGTAACAGTATGAGCGCCTGCTTTTGTACCTTTCAGCGTGACTTTCGCTTTGCCTTCAGCATCAGTAATCGCTTTACCGCCATCGCTCAGCGTGAAGTTCGCCTTCACATCTTCCGGCAGAGTAAATGTTACTTCAGTGTTGGCTATCGCATTGCCCTCTGTATCAGCGACTGTTGCTGTTAGTGTCGTGAGATCGTTATTGTCGGCAATCACCGGATCCTTCGAGGCTGCCAGCGTGATTTCGGCATTCGCGACGTTCGGCACATAGGTCACTGTTTGTTGCATCGAATCGCCATTTTCGAGGGTTGCCGTCACTTGATAAACCCCGGCTTTTGTAGCGGTAAAGCTTGCGTAAAAATTGCCGTCGTGGTTGGTAGTATATATAGCGTTATTACTGGGGGTCACGCCTTCACTTGGTGATACTCTGAGGGTTACCTCCTGCTGGGGTACACCGTTGCCGTAATTATCCTTCACCTCAATATACAGATTGGTAGTGTCGCCTGCGGAGACTGTATCAAAAAGTGCCTGTAGCAAGGTGAGATGTGCCGTAGACGCATCAGCGTTGACATTAATTGATGTGCTAAGCGTGGAGCTACCATTTTCCAGACTGGCCTCAACGGTATCCGGTCTCGCTCCTGATTCTATCGAGGAGCGGGTATTGGTATAAGTGACGGTAGCCTTACCCTGTTCGTTCGTTACGGCTTGGCCGCCATTCGTCATTTCGGCAGAGTTTGTTCTGCTGGTGAAGTTCACAGTCACACCTTTCACCGGAAAGCCATTATTATCAACGACTGTGGCGGTGATGACGCTGCCGGAGCTGTTCTGCGGGGTACCGGCGATTATGCTGTCTGGGACAGGCGTCAACTCGATAATTTTTGCCGCTGCTGTGTCGCCAATAAAATGCACAGTTTTGTTGTCGCTGGCACCATTATTAGCCAGTGATGCAGTGACCGTCTGCTCACCAAAGGCAACGCCTGCGAGAGTGGCCTGCGCGATGCCAGACTCATTGGTATTACTTACTCCCGGGGTCAGGGTGAGTCCTGAAGAGGCTGAGCTGAATGTTACCGGAAGATTATTCACCTCATTGTCGAACTGATCTTTAACCGTTGCAGTTAGCGTTGCGTTATCGACGCCATTACCTGTGATCTCATCTTTTGACATCTGCAGGACAACCTGAGCCGAGGTTTTGTCCGCCACAAACGTTACCGGCTGCGAATCACTGGTATTGTTATTACCCAGCGTTGCGGTAACAGTATGCGTACCCGCTTTTTTACCTTTCAGCGTGACATGCGCTTCCCCATTGGCTTGGGTGATGGCAATGCCGTTATTTTCGAGGGTAAAGTTTGCCGCAACGTCCTGTGGCATGGTGAAGTTGACCGTTATCCCCGCCACCGGATGATTCGACGGATCTTTCACTGTTGCTGTCAGAGTTGTCTCATCCACGCCATTCCCAATGATTTCCGCTTTCGATGTTTGCAGAACGACAACCGCTCTGTCTTTATCCGCCACAAACGTCATTGGCTGTGTATCGCTGACATTGCTGTTAGCCAGACGAGCCGTGATCATATGCGTGCCCGCTAACGTGCCGGTCAGGGAGGCGATTGCAGTCCCGTTGCTATCCGTCATGCCTTTTCCGCTGTTGCTAATCGAGAACCGACTTGCGACGTCGTTTGGCACAGAGAAGGTGATTTCTTTATCTTTTAATGGGTTGCCATTTTTATCCTGCAAGGTTGCAGTCATATGTAGCGGAGCTGTGTTGGTGACGGTGATATCACCTGAAGGCACACTGAGGGTCAGGGCTGCAGTACTTTGATCACCGATAAAATTCACCTGTTGATTAGCCTGGGAACCAGAGCTCACAGAGTCCGTAACCCTATAATCACCATTTTTCAAACTGGTCAGCGTAGCTGTGGCGATCCCGTCGTGGCTATTCACTTCGGTTTGGCTCAGTTTCGCCTCTGCTGAATTAACATTGAAAGTGACCTTGACGTCATTGAGCAGGTTGCCTTTTGCATCCCGGACTGTCGCGGTCATTGTGGCGCTATCATTGCCGTCAGCGACCACTTCATTTTTCGACTTCTGCAGATCAACCTGCGCGGTACTCGAGTCGCCGACAAAACTGACAATTAACGTTTGTTTCACGCCATTTTCAAGGGTGACTTCAACCGTGTTGTCTTCCTGCTTACTACTTTTCAGATCAAAAGTCGCCAGACCATTAACATCCGTTTTTGCGGTGTTTTGATTGTTAAAGCAAGTTGCCGACCCGCTTAATACCGCAAACGTGACGGTATGATCATTGATTGGGTTGCTTCCTTCATCAGCGACATTGACCGAGACGGTGTTTGCTGCATTCTCATTGGCGAGCACACCATTATTGCTGGCAGATAATGTCGCAATTTTTGCTGACTGCGGGTTGGCGTCGATGATAAATCCAGCGGTATGCAAATCTTCATTCCAGTTTTGCATTAACAGCTTCGCAGTAAGCCCACTGCCTCTGGTATAGGCGGTATAGGTTGCCTTATAGACGCCATCAGCGGTTTCTTTCCAGTCTGTAGTGACACCAGGTTTCACGTTGTCGATGCTGACTGCGGTATTCAGTTGCTGTTTTTGCTCCTTAACAGGTTTGTCATTTTCATCTCTCAGTTCTACCGTCACCTCGATAGGATTGCCGGAGAGATAACTGTCCTTATCAATCTTAATTGACGAGTGAGTTCGGGATGACGAAACAGAAATGATATTAACCACGGCGGGGGCTTTAGCCGCATCCACACCATTCAGCTGTGGCATCAGCGTCAGCGTGCCAGACATCGCTCCTGTGGTCAGGACTTGGGTATAGCTTCCGTCACCATTATCTTTCCAGTCAGAAAGGGTGATGTCCTGAACACCTTCGTGACGCGTCGAGAGCACCAGCCCGAGAACAGGATTACCTGCTGCATCATGAGCAATAAAAGTCAGTGTGGCGGTTGAATGGGAATCCGCGCTCAACGTCTGGGTACTTAACGATACCGAGGAATCTTTCTGGCTTAGCGTAGGTGCCTGAACGACTACCATGCTCTGTTCACGATTCGAAAAATTGCCTTTGACATCTTCAGCGGTGACTTCAATCGGCCAGGTGTTATCGGTTTCTGGCGTACTGGTGAACCGGTACGGCGGCAGGGTAACCAGAATATCTTTACCCGTTGTGACCACTTTACCACCGGCAGCTTCCAGAGCGGTGGCTTCGACGTTATAGCCTTTCAGGGCATATTTGGTTTGTAGCGACGAAACCAGTGATTTCACTTCTCCTGACTTCCCTGTCACGGGGTCTGTCAGGGTCAGGCGAACCAGTTCTTTTTTGCGATATTCCAAAACGATATTGTTGTTGCGATCCACCAGATCATAACGGCTGCCTGCAAGGCTACGCCGTGCAGCGACTTCATTCGGGTCAAGCTGTTTCTGCATTGCGCTGCCAGGTTGCCAGGTAAAATCGACGGCAAAACGGGTGTCATTTTCGCCCTGTTTACCCTGGCGTTGCTCCGCGCTGAAGGTCATCAGCGGGAAGGGGGTATAGTTAAGTCCAGCGGTTATGGCATGAGGATTACTTTGCCGATCGTCTTTATCGAACAGGGCTACTTCATCGCCATAATACTGTTCATAGACCAGTTTACCGCCAAGGTGCAGCCAGGCGGGTAGCCAGCCTTCTGCGCGTACATCCCAGCCATTGGCCGGGCGTGCTTCATAATCGTTGTCCAGTTCAGGTGCGCTGCGCCAGTTGGTCAGTCGCAAATAGCCGTTACTGCTTAATTTTAGATAGTCGCGCCAGTACTCCGCGCCAATGCCGGCGCGGGAGTGGTAACGGCTAAGATCGTGGTCGAAAAAGAAGTTGATGCCCGACATCCATGTGGGAGTGAAATGACGCCAACCCAAGCCGTTGTTAATCTGCGTACGCTCGTCAGTACGATGGAGAGTATGCTGACTGAAAAAGAGATTATCAGGCGTTTCATACCACGGATGGAGAAAATCGAACTGGGAGTTCTTCAGGCTAAAATCTTCATCCACGCCCAGCGTGATTCTTGCGGTACCGAAGCGGCTTAACCAGTCTGTCATTGCGCCTGAAGCCTGAGAAGAGGCCCATCCACGCGCCATATTTGCCGCTTGCTCGCTGTTCATATCCTCGGCGAGCAGAGACCCGATTTGCTGTGAAGTACTGGCTATCTGTTGCTCGAGGTTGTCACTGCTATTACCCGGCGGCGGGGTTAATTTTTTTTCACTAACTTGTGCCGGGACATCCAGTTCATCACCCTGGCGGACATTATCAAAACCTCGAGCAAACGTACGAAATTGGTTGAGTTTGCGTAACTCAGCCACCGAAATACCGAAACGTTCGGCAACGCTTTGGGCCGATTCCAGCGCTCCTAGGGTGTAGGGCACCGTATTGGTATTTGCAATGGCGATTTGTGCAGGAACTGGTTGTTGGATTGCGGCGTTTACCACACCTTGTGCTGCCGCAGCCATAGGGAACACAAGTTGAGTTACCAGGCAGATACCCGCAGTTAAGCGGCGTAGTTTGATACCCATCCCGCATAAGATTTGTCGGTCATTTATTTCTTCTCCACTTCTCTTCTTCGTAGCCATGCTTACCTTCCCTGAACGAGCTAACATAAATGCGCCCTTTCTAGCACAGCGAAAAAATGTAAATCCTGATAGCAATATGATTGAAAATTAATAACTTTTCGTTAGGCAGTTTTGGGTGTGAGTTGCAAGAGGGGAGACTACTGAATTACTCAAGTTTTATAATCGAGGGGAAAATGGTGATGGCGCCATAGCAAAACGCCCTCAACCATAAAGGTCGAGGGCGCTTAAGATGTCAAAACCCGCTATCCGTTGAAAAACAATGCTCAATTAAGGTCAGTGACATTGCGCTAAGAAGCGAATTTTTAGAATTTGGCTCCTCTGACTGGACTCGAACCAGTGACATACGGATTAACAGTCCGCC
>ENA-UAGO01000476-UAGO01000476.1-human-gut-metagenome-genome-assembly--contig:-NODE-476-length-11874-cov-6.539640_pt1 | contig 11874 bp, 8 predicted proteins | sample MGYA00243408_ERZ654338 | MGnify/ENA primary metagenome ERZ654338 (study PRJEB26926, sample SAMN06165053) | human gut metagenome | biome: ENVO:00009003; feature: ENVO:2100002; material: ENVO:00002003...
TACGAGATGCAGCGTAGTCTCGTGGGCTCGGAGATGTGTATAAGAGACAGCTAAAGAATAGAATTGATTTCGTTTACATATTTGATGTAAAAGATGGTAACCCAAATGGTGATCCGGATGCGGGTAATCTACCACGTGTGGATGCCGAAACAGGTATGGGACTTGTTACGGATGTCTGTTTGAAACGCAAGGTTCGTAACTATGTACAAATAGCAAAAGGGCTTGTGAATGGCTTTGATATATTTATCAAAGAGAAGGCAGTCCTGAATACTTTGATTGATAATGCACATGATGATTCAGAAGTAAAAAATGCAAAGGACAAAATAGAAGCAGCACGTCGTTTTATGTGTAATAATTACTTCGATATCAGAACATTCGGCGCAGTTATGTCAACAGGTAAAAATGCGGGTCAAGTTCGTGGCCCTATCCAGTTCACCTTTGCTCGTTCTATAGATCCAATTGCTGTAGCGGAACATTCTATTACTCGTATGGCAGTAGCAACAGAGAAAGAAGCAGAAAAACAAGATGGTGGCAATCGTACAATGGGACGTAAAGCCACCATTCCTTATGGCCTCTACGTCTGTCACGGCTTCATCTCCGCCAACTTGGCACAACAGACAGGATTTTCTGAAGAAGACCTTGAACTATTTTGGAACGCATTAAAGAATATGTTCGATGTGGATCGTTCGGCGGCACGTGGATTGATGAGTGCTCAAAAACTGATAGTCTTCAAGCATGACTCCATATTGGGTAATGCTCCCGCCAACAAGTTGTTTGAATTGGTAAAAGTGGAGAAAGTCTGCGATGGAGCATCACGCTCATTCATCGATTATTCAGTTACTATAGATAAGGAGAATGCTCCATCAAATGTAACTATTGAGGAACTGATATAATTCCATCGTATGTACAATGAAGACGATATGCTCATGTTGTCGGGGATTCAGCACTTTAGGTTCTGTCCCCGGCAATGGGCTTTGATACACATTGAGCAGCAATGGGGCGATAATCGTCTCACCATCGAAGGACAGATTCTGCACAAGCATGTAGATGATCCGTTTTATAGACAGAAGTGTGGTGACCAGATAACATTGCGTGCGGTGAATATCGCTTCGCGTGAACTTGGACTCTATGGAATCTCTGATGCCATAGAGTTGTTTCCTTCCTCATCTCTTGAAAATACTATCTTGCATCCCAACTATCCGGGGCGATGGCAACCGGTTGCTGTGGAGTATAAGCATGGCAAACCGAAAAGAAACGAGGTGGATGAAGTGCAGTTGGCAGCACAAATCATGTGCATAGAAGAAATGTATGCTATCCATATACCATACGGCGCTTTCTTTTATGGGGAGCTTCGCCATCGGGTTAATGTGGATATAACGGAGGAACTGCGAGATATAGTCAGACAATGTGCCCGGGATATGCACGATATATTTAGTAAAGCGGTTATCCCGAAGGCTGAATATGGGAAACATTGTGACAAGTGCTCGCTGAAAGATATTTGCATGCCGGAAATGGTAAATAATTGTACTTCGGTAGATAATTACCTTACTAAAAATCTGTATCTATGAGAAAACTATTGAATACTTTGTATGTGACGACACCGGAAGCGTATCTTAGTAAGGATGGGCTGAATGTCGTTATATCTGTTCAGCAGGAGGAGGTGTTTCGTATTCCTGTCATAAATATAGAAGGCATCGTTACGTTCGGATATATGGGCGCAAGTCCCGGTGTGATGAAATTGTGTAGTGACAATGGTATATCACTCACATTTCTTTCTCCACAAGGCAGATTCATCAGCAGGGTTCAAGGTGCTACGAAAGGAAATGTTCTGTTACGCAAAAAGCAGTACCAATTGTCGGACGATGCATCTTGGTCGTTGCATGTGGTTCGGTTGATGATTGGTGGTAAGATTCAAAACTATCGCAATATATTGAGGAGATATATTCGTGATTATGGTGAGAATGAAGACATTAATAGAGCGGTGCAAGTATTGGAACGTGCCAAACGTGATGTTTTGAAGGCTCAAGATAAGACGGAATTAATTGGTTATGAGGGGATGGCTTCGAATGCCTATTTTGAGGTATTGCCAATCTTGATACTTAATCAGAAGACTGATTTTCCATTTCATGGTCGCAATCGTCGTCCTCCCAAGGATGCGGTGAATGCCATGTTGTCTTTTGCATATACCTTGATTGCCAATGATGTTGCGGCCGCTCTCGAAACTGTTGGCCTTGATCCATACGTCGGGTTTCTCCATACACTCCGTCCAGGGCGCACGTCGTTGGCTTTAGATATGATGGAAGAGTTACGTGCTTACCTTGGCGACCGTTTTATTTTGTCGTTGATTAATAAAAGACAGATTTCAGTAAAAGACTTCTTGTTCCAAGGTGATAATGGGGTTGTTATGACAGATAAAGGGAAAAAGACTTTTATTACTGCATGGCAGGCAAGGAAAAGGGAAGTGATAATTCATCCTTATCTTAATGAAAAAGTTGAAATAGGGCTTCTGCCTTATGTGCAGGCTATGTTAATGGCAAGATATATCAGGCAGGATATTGACGATTATCCGGTATTTCTTATAAAATGATTTTTAATTATGTACATTCTTGTGACTTACGATGTGGATACTACAAGCAAAGAGGGGGCTCGCCGTTTACGATGTGTGGCCAAGGCATGTTTGGATTATGGACAGAGGGTGCAGAACTCAGTCTTTGAGTGTGTAGTGACGGAAGCGCAATATTCTCTTTTAAAAGGGAGAGTTAGGGATATTATTGATATGTCTCTTGATAGTGTTCGTTTTTATATTCTTAGTAAAAATGAGAATAAGAGGGTAGAAGTAATAGGTGTTGAAACGGCTTATAAAGTTGAGGAGGCTCTTATAATATAATGCGAATGTGGTGTGTTACAAAAAAAGTAGTATCTTCGCATGTGTTAATAATCAGTAGATTAAATTATTTGTAGAGTATTTCTTCGTTATGAAGTTGAATAATAATGATGATTCGCATAACAGTGGATTAAACTTGCTGATTTATAATATGTTATTAGATATAGAGTCACACCCTACGTGGGTGTGTGGATTGAAACTTGTAAGTTGCTTGATATGCTTGGCTATGGTTCTGTCACACCCTACGTGGGTGTGTGGATTGAAACGAACATTGTTGGTTTGTTACGCTAACCTATGATAGTCACACCCTACGTGGGTGTGTGGATTGAAACCTCTATTATCATTTTTTTTAAGGTTAGGAAAAGTCACACCCTACGTGGGTGTGTGGATTGAAACGCCATGATATTTACTATATTTGTTTCTTCCTGGCAGTCACACCCTACGTGGGTGTGTGGATTGAAACACCCACATGTGATTGTTTTCAAAACCATAGTCAAGTCACACCCTACGTGGGTGTGTGGATTGAAACCTCCAGTACCATGTTATGTACCTAAGGTATAGGATGTCACACCCTACGTGGGTGTGTGGATTGAAACATCAATGGCCCAGTATTCGGCAATATCGAAGATGGTCACACCCTGCGTGGGAATATATGGATTGGAGCATTGTTCACTCGTCGGTCAAGTTTATGGAAGAACTGTAAGCATTCGGCCTCTTATGTATTTCTCTCCAGGCTTTTGATTTTGTTATGACTGGAAAAAACACGTACAAGCCCGAATGCTTATCTTTTGTCTGTTTTTTTTTGTTGTTTCACCTAGGTGACAATACATTGGCACCTAAGTGGAGAGGCGTAGTCACCCAAGTGATACGATTGCTTCACCTTGGTGAAACTATAAATTCAACTAAGTGTTTGCACGATAAGGCCTTGTAAATGAAGTAAATGGATGAACCATCATGTAGGACACATCAAGAAGGAAAATCTATGAGTCTTCAGAAACAATGGTAAAAATCCACATACATACCAGTTAAGGGGAATTACGGATCCTTTTACACCACAAACCGTTGAAAATAAATGGTTTGTGGTGATAGAAACAAAAAAAGAACAGATGTCTTTTTAATACGCTATCTTATCCAATATCCCGTTCAAGTGTGCAATAGCCACTCCATAATTAGTCATGGGAATCTGTTGCTTACGGGCATTATCAATCCGGTTTAGTACATATTTGCGATTGAACATGCAGGCTCCGCAATGAATGATTAAGTGATAGGGTGTCAAATCCTCCGGAAAGTCTGTACCTGCAACGATATCTATTTGTAGCTCTTCGCCTATCTTTTTACGCAACATACGTGGAAGCTTTACTCTGCCTATGTCCTCGGTGGCAGGGGCATGAGTGCAGGCTTCCGCTATCAGTACCCGTGACTGTGGGGTGAGGCAGTCTATGGCTGAGGCTCCTTCTATATAATAATGTATATCTCCCTTATATCCTGCCATCAGGACAGAGAAAGAGGTGAGAAGGCTATCTGCCGGCTTTTGTTCATAAACGGTATGAAAAACCTGGGAGTCGGTTATAATCAGTTTCGGAGGGCGGGACAGAGCCTGCAAGGTGGAAGCTATTTGGTCTGTTGTACAACTCATCACCAGGCATTTCTTGTCCAATAATTCGCGCATCGTCTGTACCTGTGGAAGGATGAGACGGCCTTTGGGAGCCTGTATATCTTGCGGCATGACTAAGAGCACTAAATCTCCTTCTTTAACCAGATTTCCGGTAATGGTTTGTTGCCCGAAATCTGCCGGTAACTTTTCCAGAATCGCCTGATGTATCTTCTTTATACCTGTTCTTTCCTTTGCGCTGATAACGAGAGGCTTTTGACCGCAATCTTTTTCTATACGGAGTAGGGTGGATGCTATGTCTTTTCGTATGTCAGCCTTGTTCAGTAGCAAGATGACAGGGATGTTTTTTTCCTCCAATTGCTTCATCCACTTCTTTTCCTCTTCATGGGCTTCGTCTTCACAAAGAAGTAAGGCTATGTCTGTTCGTTCGATGGCTTTCAGCGTGCGGATGATGCGCATTTCTCCTAATTCTCCTTCATCGTCAAATCCCGGCGTGTCGATAAAGAGACAAGGGCCGATTCCTTGAATCTCCATGGCTTTGCTCACGGTGTCTGTCGTGGTACCGGGGATATCCGATACAAGGGCAGTATCCTGTCCGGTCAAGGCATTGATTAAAGAGGACTTGCCACTGTTGCGCCGCCCGAAGAGGGCGACGTGCAGGCGGTTGGCAGATGGGGTGTTGTTTAAACTCATATGTGGTTACTTTATCAGTCTGGAAACATCGCCCGGCGCGTGGGCCGGATTAGAATCTGAAATCTCGTTTCCCTTCTTCTATCTTTTTCAGGTTACGGGTTGCTATTTCTTTTATTTTCGGGTTGGGAACGTGTTCCAATTCTTTTTTTATCAATTGGATTCCCTTGGCTCGTGTATCCGCTGTCGCATAATCTTCCAGATACTCTTTCAGTGTCATCAATGCATTGGGTGCACAACAATTAGCAATTTGTCCCGATTTGACTAATGACATAAAGCGGTCACCTGTACGTCCTTCTCGGTAACAAGCTGTACAGAAACTGGGAATGTGCCCTAAATCGAGCAACCAGTTCACTACTTCATCCAAGGTACGGGTATCGCTGATATCGAATTGTGCCGAGTTTTCTTCCGGTGTTTCCGGAATGGCATAACCGCCTACGCTGGTCCGGGAACCGCCGCTGATTTGTGAAATTCCCAGATTCAAGACCTTACGTCGGGTTGCAGCCGATTCCCTTGTAGAGATAATCATGCCTGTATAAGGAACAGCAATACGGATTACTGCCACAATCTTACAGAATATCTCGTCCGAGATGGCGTCCGGAAAGTCTTGCGTGGCGATATCATCTGCCGGACAAATACGAGGAACGCTGATGGTATGCGGACCTACTCCGAAAGTGGCTTCCAGATGTTCGGCATGCATCAATAATCCTACAAAGTCATAGCGGTAGGTATTTAGCCCGAATAAAACACCTAGTCCTACATCGTCAATGCCCGCTTCCATGGCACGGTCCATCGCTTCGGTATGATAAGCATATTTGCTTTTCGGACCGGTAGGATGCAGGGCTTCGTAATTTTCTTTATGATAAGTTTCCTGAAACAAAATATAAGTGCCGATACCTGCGTCTTTCAGTTTGCGATAGTTTTCTACGGTGGTGGCGGCTATGTTGACATTGACCCGTCGGATGGCTCCGTTTTTATGCTTGATGCTATAAATGGTCCGGATGGATTCCAATATATATTCTATAGGGTTCCGTAGCGGGTCTTCTCCTGCTTCCAGTGCCAGACGTTTGTGTCCCATATCCTGCAAGGCAATTACTTCCTTACGAATTTCTTCTTGTGTCAGTTTCTTGCGTGCTATGGTCTTGTTCTTCAAATGATAAGGACAGTAAACACATCCGTTCACACAATAATTGGAAAGGTACAGGGGGGCGAACATCACAATACGGTTACCGTAAAACTTATGTTTGATTTCCTGTGCCAGATGGAAGATACGTTCTATCAAATCCGGTTGGTCACATTCCAATAGTAACGCTGCCTCACGATGGGATAGTCCTTTGCATCGGGCGGCTTTGTCAATCAGTTGCTCTATCAGAGCACGATTACTTTTGTTGCTGCGGGCATACTCCAGTGTTTCCAGTATTTCCTGGTGGTCAATGAATTCTTCCGCTATTTTAGAATCTGCTTTATACATATTTATTAGGGGTTAGTGATTATAATCACCTCTATCTGTTGATATCCGGTAACCGATTGTTTCCAATCGTTGTGCCAAGTTTCGTAGACCTTCGGCGGCTTCGGCGCCGAAAGCTGCTTTGTTGTCATACAAAGCATATTTTTCTCTTTGCTCCCGAGGGGAGAGATTGGGCATCACTACATTAGCTCCTGCCAATATTCCTTTTTCCCGTCCGTCCGGTGACAAGGTGGCAAGGGCGGTGGTCGATGGAATCAGGGCGGACGGGTGCATCAACCGGAAAAGGGATAATAGCTTGAGAGTCATTTCCACACTTCCGGCCGGTTCCATTCCGAATGGTGTTTCATGGTGGGGGATAAAAGGACCTATACCAATCATCTGGGGATGGAACTGTTCTATGAACAACAGGTCTTCTACCAGATGGGGCAGAGTTTGTCCCGGACTACCTACCATGATTCCTGTTCCGGTTTGATATCCTATTTCTTTCAGCCATTGTAAACATTGGAGGCGATGCTTTAGTGACATTTCTTCAGGATGGAGTTTCCGGTAATGCTGTTCGTTATGTGTTTCGTGCCGAAGCAGGTATCGGTTCGCTCCTGCCCGGAAAAAACGCTCGTATGCTTCCCGTGATTTCTCCCCTAACGAAAGGGTGATGGCACAATCGGAGAACTCATTGCGGATGGCGGCTACGGTTGCTTCTATCCACTCGTCTGTCAAGGCAGGGTCTTCGCCGCCTTGCATTACGAAGGTACGGAACCCGAGTGCGTATCCTTCACAGCAACATTCCAAAATGGTTTCGCGCTTTAATGCGTAGCGGGCCACAGCAGGATTTCCTTTTCTTATTCCGCAATAATAGCAATTGTTACGACATCGGTTGCCCACCTCGATAAGCCCACGGATAAAGATGGCATTCCCGAAATGCGCTAAAGTAACCTCTTGGGCCTGTTGTTGGAGATACATTAAAGTATCAGCGTCCTGACAGGTGAGGAGAATAGCATATTCTTCGCCGGTCAAGCTATGTTTATGGCGCAATTTATCAATCAGTTGCTTCATTCGTACTTTTTTATTAATGGAAAACCTGAAAAGCTCACCAGCTACTGTAGGGGCGGCCTCCATGCGTTTGCCTAGTGGCACACAATGAACTTTATACATTCAAAGGTGTGTCAAAATGATAGATTGTTTTCATTTTGACACACTTCCCTATGGTGAAGGATTGCGAATAACGTCTTTCCGCTAAGGCAGTTTTCTACTTTTAATACGTCTTTTCCTGTTTAGCCAGTTCTTGTACCAACTGACGTTTCCCGTTACTGCCGCTATGAGTACTGGGTCCTGTGATACACCCCCCCTCGCAGGCCATCACTTCGATGAACTGTCCGGGAGCTTTTCCCGATTTTGCGTATGCACGTAATGTTCCGATATTCTTCTTGTTTAAATCGGATACCTGTATGGCATTGATTTTGTCCGCTTCCATTTTCAGGAATGCCTTTACGGCTCCCATCACGCCGCCGGCTTGTGCAAACCCATGCGCTTCGCGAACAGATGAGAATTCCATGGCGTATGGCTGTACAATCTCCAAGTTGACTTCGAAAGCATCGAAAATAGAAGAAACTTCCTCAAACGTCATCACAAAATCCACAGCTTCATCACGTTGGGCCTCTTTACGTTTGGCTACACATGGGCCTACGAATACGATCTTTGCATCAGGATACTTCTCTTTGGCTATACGTGCTGCATAATACATAGGCGAACCTGTGCCGGAAACGTATTTTTTCATATCGGGAATATACTTGTTCACCAGCTCGATGTACGATGGACAGCATGAAGTGGTCATGAATTTCTGTCCTTCCTCCAACTTCTCTATCAGTTCGTGTGCTTCGTGTTCTACGGTAGACATGGCGCCTTGTGCCACTTCAATTATATCGGTGAAACCGATTTGTCTGAATGCACCATATACCTGTTCGATAGTTGTGCTGAATTGCCCTAAAATAGATGGCGCGACAATGGCTACCACTTGTTCTCCTTTACGGATGCGTTGCAACACATCGAATGTCTGTGATATTTCAAAAATGGCCCCGAAAGGACAAGCATTCATACATTTACCGCAATAAATACATTTGTTCTCGTCGATATGCTCTATACCGTGTTCATCTTTGTTGATCGCTTTGACAGGACAAGATTCTTCGCAAGGAACAGGAATATAAACGATTGCGTGATAAGGACAGCTTTTGTGGCAGATGCCGCAACTGATGCAGGTATCATGGTCGATCCATGCCTTGCCGGTGTCAGCATGTACATGTACGGCTCCTTTAGGACAATTGTACTGGCAACTGCGGGCGGTACATCCCCGGCATAAGTCGGTGATTTCGTAATTGATCTGTACGCAGGCCGAGCATGCTTCGTCTATAACACACATAATGTTGTCTTTGGGCTTTCCATTGTTTGCACGTTCTATAGCACGTGCGGCATATTCGGATAGTGGAGTGAGCTCATCGGTTTCGTCATCCATATCCAGCCCCAATAGAGGAAGGGATTTGTATTTCCATACAGCGCGTTCTTTGTGTACGCAGCAGCGCCCTGCATGTTTTGAACGTCGGGGGCTGAGTTCTAATGGCAGACGGTCTATTTTGTCTGTTGTCAGTTCTCCGTTTTTCCACAATTTTACAAGTTCTGTCAGCAATCTGTGGCGGACAATCATAATGTTGTTCGTAAATGCCATATAGTTAAAGGGGTTAGTTATTAGGTTTTGCAAAGATAGTGATAGTTTGTGTCCTATGGAAATATTAAAAAAAGAAAAATCACATTTTCCTCTTTTTATATTCAGATTTGTTCTGTCGCTGTGGAATGTAGCCGACTGGTTTATATATGAATCTTTATAGGTAAAAATAATAAATTTCGTAAAAGCAACTGATAATGGCAGGGGAAGAGGAAACCATTTTAGTGAAAGATATGTTATAGCTGTGCCAATTTGGCAGAATAAAACTGTCAATTTCTCCTTTTTCATGTTTGGCACGTTTTTCGCAAGATATTTTGCGTCACTGCTTAAAGATGACGGATAATTGATATAATTAAAAGTATAACATATAAAAATTAAGAACTATGAACATTAAACCATTAGCAGACAGAGTATTGATTCTTCCAGCTCCTGCGGAAGAAAAAACAATCGGTGGTATCATTATTCCTGATACAGCAAAGGAAAAACCATTGCAAGGTGAAGTTGTCGCAATAGGTAACGGAACGAAAGACGAGGAGATGGTGTTGCATGTAGGTGATCAGGTATTGTATGGCAAATACTCGGGTACAGAATTGGAACATGACGGTAAGAAATACCTTATCATGCGTCAGAGCGATGTTCTCGCTGTTTTGGGATAATTAAATAGTACATTGTAAATCATTAAATTGTAAATAGAATTATGGCTAAAGATATTAAATTCAACATTGATGCCCGTGACGAATTGAAGAAGGGTGTAGACGAATTGGCTAACGCAGTGAAAGTAACTCTTGGTCCGAAAGGACGTAATGTGATTATTGAAAAGAAATTCGGTGCTCCTCACATTACTAAGGATGGTGTAACTGTGGCAAAGGAAGTGGAATTGGCTGATGCGTTTCAGAACACAGGTGCGCAATTGGTGAAATCTGTTGCTTCAAAGACAGGTGACGATGCAGGTGACGGTACTACTACTGCTACTGTGCTGGCTCAATCAATCGTAGGGGTAGGTTTGAAGAATGTTACTGCCGGAGCAAATCCGATGGATTTGAAACGTGGTATTGATAAAGCTGTTGCCAAAGTGGTTGAATCTATCAAGTCTCAGGCCGAGATGGTAGGTGATAATTATGACAAGATTGAACAAGTAGCTGCGGTATCTGCCAATAACGATCCTACTATCGGTAAGTTGATTGCAGACGCTATGCGTAAAGTTTCTAAAGATGGTGTGATTACTATCGAAGAGGCTAAAGGAACGGATACTACTATCGGTGTGGTAGAAGGTATGCAGTTTGATCGTGGTTATCTGTCTGCTTACTTTGTAACCGACACAGAAAAGATGGAATGTGTGATGGAACATCCGTACATCTTGATTTATGATAAGAAGATTTCTAACTTGAAGGATTTCTTGCCTATTTTGGAACCGGCTGTACAGAGCGGACGTCCATTGCTGGTGATTGCAGAAGATGTAGACAGCGAAGCTTTGACTACATTGGTTGTAAACCGTCTGCGTTCTCAGTTGAAGATTTGTGCTGTGAAGGCTCCGGGCTTCGGTGACCGTCGTAAAGCTATGTTGGAAGATATCGCAGTATTGACCGGTGGTATCGTTATCAGCGAGGAAAAAGGTTTGAAGTTGGAACAAGCTACTCTTGAAATGTTGGGTACTTGCGATAAGGTAACTGTTTCTAAAGATAATACTACTATTGTAAACGGTGCCGGTGCAAAAGAAAACATTCAGGAACGTATCAATCAGATTAAAGCTGAAATAAAGAATACTACTTCAGATTATGATAAGGAAAAGTTGCAGGAACGTTTGGCTAAGTTGTCAGGTGGTGTAGCTGTTCTTTATGTAGGTGCGGCTTCGGAAGTCGAAATGAAAGAAAAGAAAGACCGTGTGGATGATGCGTTGTGCGCTACTCGTGCAGCTATTGAAGAAGGTATCGTTCCGGGCGGTGGTGTAGCTTACATCCGTGCTTCTGAAGCATTGGAAGGTCTGAAAGGCGATAATGAAGATGAAACAACCGGTATTGAGATCATCAAGCGTGCTATCGAGGAACCGCTTCGTCAGATTGTGGCTAATGCAGGTAAGGAAGGTGCTGTTGTCGTTCAGAAAGTACGTGAAGGTAAAGGTGACTTCGGTTATAACGCTCGTACTGATGTTTACGAAAACCTGCATGCTGCCGGTGTGGTGGATCCTGCTAAGGTAACTCGTGTAGCTTTGGAAAATGCAGCTTCTATTGCAGGTATGTTCCTGACTACAGAATGTGTAATTGTGGAAAAGAAAGAAGATAAACCAGAAATGCCGATGGGTGCTCCCGGAATGGGTGGCATGGGCGGCATGATGTAATCTTTGCCCCATAAATGATTAACGGACTCCCTGTTGGCGAAATGTTGACAGGGAGTTTTTTTATAGACCATAGTGGATTATCTCCTCAAGTTTTATTTACTCTCTAAATTTCGGTTCATCCGAGAAATAATGAGGAGACTGTCACTCTTGAAAGATTATGTGCTGTCTCTTA
>ENA-UAGO01000480-UAGO01000480.1-human-gut-metagenome-genome-assembly--contig:-NODE-480-length-11835-cov-5.599321_pt1 | contig 11835 bp, 10 predicted proteins | sample MGYA00243408_ERZ654338 | MGnify/ENA primary metagenome ERZ654338 (study PRJEB26926, sample SAMN06165053) | human gut metagenome | biome: ENVO:00009003; feature: ENVO:2100002; material: ENVO:00002003...
AGCGTAGTCTCGTGGGCTCGGAGATGTGTATAAGAGACAGGAAATGGTTAGGGAGAACCTACATGGCCATAAGCATCAAGGGTGTTAATACTGGTGTTATTCGCAAGAGTAATAATTTCATTGCACTGGCGCTAAAAATTAAAGAACCTCGCAATAAAGAATCGTTGTTCTTTATGTCTGTCATGGAACTGCGCGACCTGCTGATTGCGCTGGAAAGTCGTCTGCATCAAAAGCATAAACTGGATGCTGCTGCACGCCTTCAGTATGAGCAAGCTCGCGATAAAGTCATTAAGAAAATGGCAGAAAATATCCCAGAAATTCTGGTTGATGAGCTTAAAAATGCCGATATTAATCGTCGGGTTAACACGCTGGAACTTACCGATAATCAAGGCGAAAATCTTACCTTCGTATTAACGCTACATGACGGTAGCAAATGTGAGTTAGTCGTCAATGAATTGCAGATTGAAATGCTGGCGCGAGCAATCATTCATGCAATTAATAATGCGGAAATGCGTGAACTGGCATTACGTATTACCTCACTGTTAGATTTCCTGCCGTTATACGACGTTGACTGCCAGGACAATGGCAATCTGGAATATGACACCTATTCCCAACCGGAATGGAAACATAACCTGTTCGACCATTATCTGGCGGTGCTTTACCGCTTTAAAGATGAAAGTGGCAAAGAACAATTTAGCGGCGCAGTGGTGAAAACGCGTGAAGCAACGCCGGGTAAAGAAATAGAGGCGATCACTCGCCGAATGCTTGATTTCAGCCCACGACTGAAAAAACTCGCGGGTGTGCCATGTCAGGTCTATGTTCGCACCGTAGCGGCGAATAACGCCCAACCGCTAACCTAGGATCAATGCTTACGCGCGCTGCATCACTTACGTGTTCAATCCACCAGCAAAACTGCACCACAGGCGAAATAATCTCATCTTTGCTAATGCGAGGCTGGAGCCATCCAGCCTGAAATAACTGATAACGTGATCGTTGGTCATGCCGGATGCGGCGTAAACGCCTTATCCGGCCTACAAATTCTCAAGCATTCAATCAGTTGCAATGCCTTATGTAGGCCTGATAAGCGAAGCGCCTCTGGCAATTATACGTTTGTCACCATCACATCAGTTCGGGCACTTATAAACCTGACCGATAATCTGGCTATCCGTCGGGACAAAACTGGACAACATTCCCTGCGACGGGCTGCTGATGCCATAAATCACGTTACCGCCCATTGCAGCCGCCTGGTTGCGCAGATCGTTTGCTGCGCCGCGCATAGAACCGCCCTCTTCTCCGTGTTGCCCGGAAAGCCAGTTGCTTTGCTTACCTGTCGCAGTACCAATCAGCTGGCACTCTGCGCCTGGCTGCTCGTCCACAATGCGTACACTCTGACCGGCAGCACTCAATTCGTTGCTGGAGCTACAACCCGCCATCAGTAGCGCGGCACCGACAATCCCTGCTAAGTATTTTACGTGCATGTTATTCCCCATAATCAATGAGCTGGACGCCACTCGCGTCGTCCGTGTCTGAATCTTATACTAGAAAGATGACCAAAAGAAAAACCCCCAGACATTTCTGCCCGGGGGTTTGTTTATTTCTGCGAGGTGCAGGGCAATTACATCATTCCGCCCATGCCACCCATGCCGCCCATACCGCCAGCAGCGCCTAAGTCAGCTGCATCATTTTTCGGCAGGTCGGTAACCATGCACTCGGTGGTGATCATCAGGCCAGCCACAGAAGCCGCGTACTGCAGAGCAGAACGGGTTACTTTGGTTGGGTCCAGGATACCCATGTCGATCATGTTGCCGTATTCTTCGGTTGCTGCGTTGTAACCGTAGTTGCCGTCGCCGCCTTTAACGGTGTTAGCAACAACAGACGGTTCTTCGCCGCAGTTCAGGACGATCTGACGCAGCGGAGCTTCCATTGCACGCAGTGCAACTTTGATACCCACGTTCTGGTCTTCGTTCTGACCACGCAGGTCAGCCAGTTTAGACGCTACGCGGATCAGCGCAACACCACCACCAGCAACCACGCCTTCTTCTACCGCAGCACGGGTCGCGTGCAGGGCGTCTTCAACGCGTGCTTTTTTCTCTTTCATTTCAACTTCGGTAGCAGCACCTACTTTGATAACTGCAACGCCGCCTGCCAGTTTCGCTACGCGTTCCTGCAGTTTTTCACGGTCGTAGTCAGAAGTTGCTTCTTCAATCTGCTGACGGATCTGAGCAACACGGCCCTGGATTGCAGCTTCTTCACCCACGCCATCGATGATAGTGGTGGTGTCTTTGTTGATCACAACACGTTTAGCCTGACCCAGGTCTTCCAGGGTTGCTTTTTCCAGTTCCATACCGATCTCTTCAGAGATCACGGTACCGCCAGTCAGGGTTGCGATATCCTGCAGCATAGCTTTACGACGATCGCCGAAGCCCGGAGCTTTAACTGCAGCAACTTTCACGATGCCACGCATGGTGTTAACAACCAGAGTTGCCAGCGCTTCGCCTTCTACATCTTCAGCGATGATCAGCAGCGGTTTGCCTGCTTTGGCAACGGCTTCCAGAACCGGCAGCATTTCGCGGATGTTGGAGATTTTCTTGTCAGCCAGCAGGATGAACGGGCTTTCCAGCTCAACGGCACCGGTGTCCGGCTTGTTGATGAAGTACGGAGACAGGTAGCCGCGGTCGAACTGCATACCTTCAACTACGTCCAGTTCGTCTTCCAGACCGGTACCGTCTTCAACGGTGATCACGCCTTCTTTACCAACTTTATCCATCGCTTCCGCGATCAGTTTACCGACGGTTTCGTCGGAGTTAGCGGAGATGGTACCTACCTGAGCGATAGCTTTGGAGTCAGAGCACGGAACGGACAGCGCTTTCAGTTCTTCTACTGCAGCCAGTACCGCTTTGTCGATACCGCGTTTCAGATCCATCGGGTTCATGCCTGCAGCAACAGCTTTCAGGCCTTCGTTCACGATAGCCTGAGCCAGTACGGTTGCGGTGGTGGTACCGTCGCCTGCCGCGTCGTTCGCTTTAGAGGCAACTTCTTTCACCATCTGCGCGCCCATGTTTTCGAACTTGTCTTCCAGTTCGATTTCACGTGCAACGGAAACACCATCTTTGGTGATGGTCGGCGCGCCGAAGGATTTGTCCAGAACCACGTTACGGCCTTTCGGGCCCAGGGTCACTTTAACTGCATCTGCCAGTACGTTTACGCCGCGCAGCATTTTTACACGAGCGTCGTTACCGAATTTTACGTCTTTTGCTGCCATTTCTTTTATTCCTCAAATTCGTTCAGGGTCGTGCGAATTAAGCTTCAACAATTGCCAGGATGTCGCTTTCGGACATGATCAGTACTTCTTCGTTGTCGATCTTTTCAGTCTTCACGCCGTAGCCATCGTTGAAAATCACGATGTCACCAACTTTAACGTCCAGCGGCTGCACGGTCCCGTTTTCCAGGATGCGGCCTTTACCGACAGCGATGATTTCGCCACGAGTTGACTTAGCTGCTGCAGAACCGGTCAGAACGATGCCGCCCGCAGATTTGGTTTCAACTTCTTTACGTTTGACGATCACACGATCATGTAACGGACGAATACTCATTGATAGCTCTCCTTCGAGAAAGTCATTATCAGTTATGGGTGACGCCGGGCCGAACGCGGTTTACCGGCTAGTGCAGAGAGAGATGGGGATGGCCATTTCCGGCTTCAAGGGCAAAATTAAAAAAAATTTTTACCTTTGCGCTGGCGCACAAAAAGCGGCCATGTCAGGCAATCGGTCATAAGGAAAAGCGATTGTGATACTCTCTTTTTTTTCACTGGCGCAGGATTGAATCATGAGTGGTTTAAAACAGGAGTTAGGGCTGGGACAGGGAGTTGGGTTGCTTTCCACCTCATTGCTGGGTACCGGCGTCTTCGCCGTCCCGGCGCTGGCGGCGCTGGTCGCTGGCGATAACAGCCTGTGGGCATGGCCGCTGCTCATTCTCCTTGTTTTCCCGATTGCCATCGTCTTCGCCCTGCTCGGCCGCCATTTTCCCAGCGCGGGCGGCGTGGCCCATTTTGTCGATATGGCCTTTGGGCCACGTCTGGCCAGCGTCACCGGCTGGCTGTTTTTATCGGTTATCCCGGTCGGACTCCCCGCCGCCCTGCACATCGCCACCGGTTTTGGCCAGGCGCTGTTCGGCTGGCATGATGCGCAGCTGCTGCTGGCGGAGCTGGGCACCCTGGCCATCGTCTGGTGGGTCGGTTCGCGTGGCGCCAGCTCCAGCGCCAACCTGCAGACGTTGGTTGCCGTACTGATTGTGGCGCTGATCGTCGTAGTCTGGTGGCGCGGCGGGATAAGCCCGGCGCAGATCCCCTTCCCGGCCCCGGCGGAGATTGACCGCGGGCAGCTCTTTTCGGCGCTGTCGGTGATGTTCTGGTGCTTTGTCGGTCTGGAAGCCTTCGCGCATCTCGCCTCGGAGTTTAAACATCCCGAGCGTGATTTCCCCAGGGCGCTGATGATAGGCCTGCTGCTTGCCGGCTCGGTCTACTGGGCCTGCACCGTACTGGTGCTGCACTTCCACGCCTTTGGCGAGGAGATGGCGGCGGCGGCGTCATTACCGAATATCGTGGTCCGTCTGTTCGGCGTCGAAGCGCTGTGGGTAGCCTGCGTCATCGGCTATCTCGCCTGTTTCGCCAGCCTCAACATCTATATTCAAAGCTTTGCCCGCCTGGTCTGGTCGCAAGCGCAGCATAAGCCACACAGCTACCTCGCAAGGCTGTCGCCACGGCAGATCCCGCGCAACGCCCTCAACGCCGTGCTGGGATCCTGCGTAGTTAGCACCCTTGGCATCTATCTGCTTGATATCAATCTGGACGCGCTGATCGTTTACGCCAATGGCATTTTCATCATGATCTATCTGCTGTGCATGCTGGCGGGTTGTCGTTTGCTGCGCGGTCGCTATCGGCTATTGGCGGTGGTGGGCAGCATTCTCTGTCTGCTGCTGCTGGCGATGGTCGGCTGGAAAAGCCTGTACGCGCTGGTGATGCTGGCGGGGCTGTGGCTGTTTTTACCCAGGCGCAAGCTGGCGACGGGAAGCGTGTAGGCCTGCAAAGAAAGCGGCCCGGTCGCATCTGCTGACCGGGCCGGGGGATGTTAATCGCGGCGATCGTCCTTATGGTCCAGACGGTCGCGCTGCTCATCTTTGCGCTGGAATTCCCCTTCGAAGGTCTCTCCGCCGCCAGTACCGGCGCTAAAGCCGCCGCCCGGCATCCGGCTGAAGCGCAGGTGCGGCATCAGCTTCATCGTCAGATGCTTTTGCACCGGCGGCAGCAATAGCAGCAGGCCAAGGAAGTCGGTAAAGAACCCCGGGAGCAACAGCAGCAGACCAGCGATAATCAGCGATACGCTCTTGATCATCTCCGCCGCCGGGCTCTCGCCCGCGGCCATCTTCTGCTGCATCAGCAGGAAGTTTTTGAAGCCCTGGTTACGCACCAGCGACATCCCTACCACCGAGCTAAAGATCACCAGGATCAGGGTCATAAAGACGCCCAGCACGTGCGCAACCTGGATAAAGATCGATATCTCAATGTAAACGTAAAGAAAAAAGGCAATAAACGGAATCCAACGCACCGGCGTCTCCTTCATCAACGGGCGCTGCGTTCAGCGCCCGTAATCATCAATTTGCTGATCGCATCCCACTAACATGGGGATGCTGAGCGGCTTTTCAATCAGCGGAAAGGCTTATTTTTCTCAGGAATAAGAAAGCGGTGACCCATTTCACAGATTAATAAATCTTCTCATACCCGCAATGTAATAAGTGATCAAGCTTACTGATATTCGCTATCATCAGCATATGATCTTGGGCACCGGGCCGGTTAAGGAAATAATCGTCGGCCAGAAAATATACTGAATACTGGATATTCTGTGTGTTTGGTGAATTCATTGGCAGCTTGAAAAGAAGGTTCACATGTTAAACAACATTCGTATCGAAGAAGATCTGTTGGGCACCAGGGAAGTTCCCGCGGACGCTTACTACGGCGTTCATACTCTGCGAGCGATTGAAAACTTCTACATTAGCAACAGCAAAATCAGCGACATACCAGAATTCGTGCGCGGCATGGTCATGGTGAAGAAAGCCGCCGCGCTGGCGAACAAGGAACTGCAGACCATTCCCAAAAGCGCGGCAAATGCGATTATCGCCGCCTGTGACGAAGTCCTGAATAACGGCAAATGCATGGACCAGTTCCCGGTCGATGTCTTCCAGGGCGGGGCCGGTACCTCCGTAAACATGAACACCAACGAAGTCCTGGCGAACATTGGCCTTGAGCTGATGGGCCACCAGAAAGGCGAATACCAGTACCTGAACCCAAACGATCACGTCAACAAATGCCAGTCCACCAACGATGCTTACCCCACCGGGTTCCGCATTGCGGTGTATGCTTCCATCCTTAAGTTAATCGATGCGATTAAACAGCTGGGCGAAGGCTTCCAGGCGAAAGCCGTGGAGTTCCAGGACATCCTCAAAATGGGCCGCACCCAGCTGCAGGACGCGGTGCCGATGACCCTCGGCCAGGAGTTCCATGCCTTCAATGTGCTGCTTAATGAAGAGACCAAAAGCATTCTGCGCACTGCGGAGCTGCTGCTGGAGGTGAACCTCGGCGCCACCGCCATTGGTACTCGCCTCAACACCCCGGACGGCTATCAACAGCTGGCGGTGCAGAAGCTGGCTGAAGTAAGCAACTTACCGGTCGTCCCGGCGGAAGATCTGATTGAAGCCACCTCGGACTGCGGGGCGTACGTTATGGTTCACAGCTCGCTGAAACGCCTGGCGGTGAAACTGTCCAAGATCTGTAACGACCTGCGCCTGCTCTCTTCCGGTCCGCGCGCGGGCCTCAACGAAATCAACCTGCCTGAGCTGCAGGCTGGCTCTTCAATCATGCCGGCGAAGGTTAACCCGGTGGTGCCGGAGGTGGTCAACCAGGTCTGCTTCAAAGTTATCGGCAACGATACCACTGTGACCATGGCCTCCGAAGCCGGTCAGCTGCAGCTGAACGTGATGGAGCCGGTGATCGGCCAGGCGATGTTCGAGTCGATTCATATCCTGACCAACGCCTGCTACAACCTGCTGGAGAAATGCGTTAACGGCATCACCGCCAATAAAGCGGTATGTGAAGGCTACGTCTACAACTCCATCGGCATCGTCACCTACCTCAACCCGTTTATCGGCCACCACAATGGCGATATCGTCGGCAAGATCTGTGCCGAAACCGGCAAGAGCGTACGGGAAGTGGTGCTGGAGCGCGGACTGCTGACGGCGGCGGAGTTGGATGATATTTTCTCTGCGCAAAACCTGATGCATCCCGCTTATAAAGCAAAGCGTTATACCGATGAAAGCGAACAGTAATCTTTCAGGTTAGTCATTCAAAGGCATGTCAGCGATGACATGCCTTTTTTGCTTTTTGGTTTTACTAAAATACAACAATTCAATATCAACTTGTTAAAAAACAAGGAAGGCATATATGTTTGGTGCAGAACTGGTTATTGTCCTGCTGGCGATTTATCTCGGCGCCCGGCTTGGCGGCATCGGTATCGGCTTTGCCGGTGGCCTTGGCGTCCTTGTCCTGACGCTTATTTTTCAAATTAAACCGGGTGCGATCCCCTTCGACGTTATTGAAATCATTATGGCGGTGATTGCCGCTATCGCCGCCATGCAGGTCGCCGGCGGGATGGATTACCTGGTCAGCCTCGCCGAACGGATGCTGCGCCGCCACCCGAAGTACATTACCTTCCTTGCCCCGCTGGTGACCTGGTTTATGACCGTGCTCGCTGGCACCGGCCATACCGCCTTCTCCACGCTGCCGGTGATCACCGAAGTTGCCAAAGAGCAAGGCATTCGTCCGTCTCGTCCACTGTCGATTGCGGTGGTGGCCTCCCAGATAGCGATCACCGCCTCGCCCATTTCCGCCGCAGTGGTCTTTTTCGCAGGTATCCTTGAACCGCTGGGCGTTAGCTATTTGACGCTGCTGGCCATCTGTATTCCGGTCACGCTGCTGGCGGTGATGCTCACCGCTATCGTCTGCAACTTCCTCGGCTGCGAACTGAAAGACGATCCGGTTTACCAGGAGCGGCTGGCCAAGGGGGAAGTCAGACTGCGCGGCAGCCAGGTATTTGAGCTGCAGCCGCACGCCAAACGCTCTGTCCTGCTGTTTTTGATCGGCATCGTGGCGGTGATGTTCTACGCCACGGCCATCAGCGATACCGTCGGCCTGATTAAGAACCCGGTGCTGCCGCGTAACGAGGCGATCGTGGTATTTATGCTGACCATCGCCACCCTGATTAGCATCACCTGTAAAATCGACACCGGCGAAGTGCTCAACGCCAGCACCTTTAAGTCCGGGATGAGCGCCTGCGTCTGCGTCCTCGGCGTCGCCTGGCTGGGAGATACCTTCGTTAAAGCGCATATCAGCGACATCCAGGCCGTGGCCGGCGATCTGCTGCACAATTACCCATGGCTGCTGGCGGTGGTACTGTTTTTCGCCGCCACGCTGCTCTACTCGCAGGCAGCCACTACCAAGGCGTTGATGCCTGCCGCGCTGCTGCTGGGCGTCAGCCCGCTGACGGCTATCGCCTCGTTTGCCGCGGTCTCGGCGCTGTTCGTTCTACCGACCTACCCAACCCTGCTGGCGGCGGTAGAGATGGACGACACCGGCTCAACCCGCATTGGTAAATATGTCTTTAACCACGCCTTCCTGATCCCCGGCGTTATCGCTATCACGCTGTGCGTGATCCTTGGCTTTATCTTTGGCGGGATTATGCTGTAAATACCGCTGGCGGCGGGCCCACTACGGGCCCGCCTTCCGTTGCCCTCACTTTCCCCGCTCGTTACGCTAATATCCCCGCATCTTGCGTGTTATAGTGCCTCTTTTCGCTGATACGAGGTTCATGATGACTACGCCTGATGCTGTTGTTGTGCTCTGTACCGCGCCGGACGAAGCGACCGCCCAGGATCTGGCGGCAAAAGCGCTGGCGGAAAAGGTGGCAGCCTGCGCTACGCTGCTGCCGGGAGCCACCTCTCTGTATTACTGGGAAGGGAAACTCGAGCAGGAGTATGAAGTGCAGATGCTACTCAAAACTGACCTTGCCCATCAGCAGGCGCTGCTGGACTGCCTGAAGTCACACCACCCGTATCAAACCCCAGAACTGCTGGTTCTACCCGTCACGCATGGAGACAACGATTACCTCTCATGGCTTACCGCATCATTACGCTGATCCTGCTGCTGTGCAGCACATCAGCCACCGCCGGGTTATTCGACGCGCCGGGGCGCTCGAACTTCGTGCCTGCTGATCAAGCTTTCGCCTTTGACTTTCAGCAGCAACAGCATGACGTCAACCTGAGCTGGCAAATCAAGGATGGTTATTATCTTTATCGTCAACAGTTTACCTTCAGCGCCGCCGGGGCGACGATCGACGAACCGGCGCTGCCGGCGGGAGAGTGGCATGAAGATGAGTTTTACGGCAAAAGCGAGATCTTTCGCCAACGCCTGACCGTGCCGGTGACGGTGAAGGAGGCGGACAAAGAGGCTACTCTCACCGTCACCTGGCAGGGCTGCGCCGATGCCGGATTCTGTTATCCGCCGGAGACTAAAGTGATCCCGCTGAGCGCCGTGCGGGCGGCCTCAAACGACGCTCAGCCAACCGCCGCCGCGCCCGTGTCGTCGCTGAACCATCGCCCGGCCTTCAATCCGCCGCTGCCGGTTGAACCGCGCCCGATGGAGGAGAACGCCGTGCCGCAGGCGCCTGCCATGGCGCCGCCAGCAGACGTCCCCGCTCGTCTGCCCTTCACCGCCCTGTGGGCGCTGCTGATTGGCATTGGTATCGCCTTCACCCCCTGCGTGCTGCCGATGTACCCGCTGATTTCGGGCATCGTGCTGGGCGGAAAACAGCGGCTTTCCACCGCGCGCGCCCTGCTGCTGGCCTTTATTTACGTCCAGGGGATGGCCCTGACCTATACCGCGCTGGGGCTGGTGGTAGCCGCCGCCGGGCTGCAGTTCCAGGCGGCCCTGCAGCACCCGTATGTCCTGGTCGGCCTGTCGGCGGTGTTTATACTGCTGGCGCTCTCCATGTTCGGCCTGTTCACGCTGCAGCTGCCGTCGTCGCTGCAGACCCGGCTGACGCTGCTCAGCAATAAGCGCCAGGGCGGCTCGCCCGGCGGGGTCTTTGCGATGGGCGCTATTGCCGGGCTGATCTGCTCTCCCTGCACCACCGCGCCGCTAAGCGCCATTCTGTTGTATATCGCCCAGAGCGGTAATCTGTGGCTGGGCGGCGGCACGCTGTACCTTTACGCGCTGGGCATGGGTCTGCCGTTGATCCTTGTGACCGTGTTTGGCAATCGCCTGTTGCCGAAAAGCGGCCCGTGGATGAGCCATGTGAAAACCGCCTTCGGGTTTGTGATCCTTGCCCTGCCCGTCTTCCTGCTGGAACGCATACTCGGCGACCAGTGGGGGGTACGGCTGTGGTCAATGCTCGGTGTCGCCTTCTTCAGCTGGGCGTTTATCACCTCGCTGGGCGCTACCCGGCCGTGGATGCGGCTGGTACAGATCATTCTGCTTGCCGCCGCGCTGGTCAGCGCGCGGCCTCTGCAGGACTGGGCGTTTGGCGCCCCGGCGGCCGAGCAGCAGGCGCACCTGGCTTTCACCCGCGTCAGCTCGGTGGCCGAGCTTGACCAGGCGCTGGCGCAGGCGAAAGGTCAACCGGTGATGCTCGATCTTTACGCCGACTGGTGCGTGGCCTGCAAAGAGTTTGAAAAATACACCTTTAGTTCACCTGACGTGCAGCAGGCGCTGAAAGGCACCGTGTTATTACAGGTTGATGTGACGAAGAACAGCCCGCAAGACGTCGCGCTGCTGAAACACTTGCAGGTGCTGGGTCTGCCGACGATCCTGTTCTTCAACGCTGAGGGTCAGGAACAGCCTGAGCGGCGAGTCACCGGCTTTATGGATGCCGCGGCATTCAGCGCCCATTTGCGCGATTGGCAAGCGTGAGCGACACTTTAGGAGGAAAGATGGAGGAGAACACCGTGCTACGTGAAGACGTCCTGGCAGAAGCCATTAAGATTCTTGAAATTGAAGGTATCGCCAACACGTCGCTGGAGATGGTCGCTGAGCGCGTGTCCTGCCCGACGAGCGACCTGAAACGCTTCTGGCCTGACCGCGAAGCGCTGCTGTACGACGCGCTTCGCTATCTGAGCCAGCAGGTGGATGCCTGGCGTCGTCAGCTCCTGCTGGACGAGACCTTAAGCGCAGAGCAAAAGCTGCTGGCACGCTATGCCGCACTCACCACCTGCGTAAGCAACCAGCGGTACCCGGGCTGCCTGTTTATCGCCGCCTGCACCTTCTACCCGGATCCTCAGCACCCCATTCACCAGCTGGCGGAACAGCAGAAGCAGGCTTCGCTGGCCTACACTCACGAGCTGCTGACTCAGCTGGAGGTGGATGGCCCGGAAATGGTCGCCAAGCAGATGGAGCTGATTGTCGAGGGCTGTCTGAGCCGTCTGCTGGTCAAACGTAGCCAGACGGATGTGGATACCGCCCGGCGGCTGGCTGAAGATATTCTACGCTTTGCCCAGTGCCGTATGGGCGGCGCCTTGACCTGATTCTGATATCCTAACCGCCACGTCGCGCCTATAATTTCCCCCTCACTGATTGCTGACAGGGATTGATATGCGCGCGTTCTTCTGGGCTGCCTGGCTGGGCCTCTGCTCTACGCCCCTGCTGGCGGCTCCCCTGCAAGGTTTTTCCTTTGCACAAAAAGACTGGGAGCTCGCCTGCGATAATACCGGCGCCTGCCGGGCGGCGGGTTACGG
>ENA-UAGO01000484-UAGO01000484.1-human-gut-metagenome-genome-assembly--contig:-NODE-484-length-11816-cov-4.121588_pt1 | contig 11816 bp, 10 predicted proteins | sample MGYA00243408_ERZ654338 | MGnify/ENA primary metagenome ERZ654338 (study PRJEB26926, sample SAMN06165053) | human gut metagenome | biome: ENVO:00009003; feature: ENVO:2100002; material: ENVO:00002003...
AGATGTGTATAAGAGACAGCCAGAATGTTGGTCAGATTCGGGATGCCGAAGCGGCCGTATTTGCGCTCCAGCTGGTTGAGCCAATTGTTCATATAGGGTGCCTCCAACGCATTGTATTCCGATATCGGTGAGTTTTGCCGCATTTTTCTGCTGTTATTGTACCATGATTGGCCGGGGCATTCAAGGCAATGCCCCAGTGTGGAAAACTGCCGCATCTTCCGCCCAAAAATACAGCTGTCAAGCGGATCTTGCGGCATAAAAGCACAACCGGAAAGTGTATGGAGTTTCCTGTCTGGAATGAACTTTTCACTTTTTCCACCGGGTTTTCCACCGTTTTTGTGAAAAAGAAGCGCAGTTTCCAACGATGTTTTCCACCTTTTCCACATAGTTTTCCACATCCAGTGGAGGAAAGTCCTATACAAGCCGTAATGGATGCCGCCGCATTCTGGAAATTTGTGGGCAAAAATGTGGGCATTCTGCCTTTTATAAAAAAGAAAGTCGAAGGATTTTCTTTGCATTCTACAAACCGTTCCCGAGCGGCGATTTATTTTTCTCCAATCTGGAATGAACCGGTCACAAGTTTTCAACACCGGGCCGCTGCCGTTTTTCTGTGTGGAAAAGGCGGGGAAACATGCAGTTTTCCACACCGGAAAAAGCAATGCCGGGCAGTCCGCAGACTGTCCGGCATTGCTTTATTATTTACATCATATTGTGGAACACCAGCTGTGCGATCTGGAAATACAGGATCAGGCTGCAGGCATCCACGATGGTGGTGATGAAGGGGGTAGCCATGATGGCCGGGTCGGCACCCAGCTTCTTGGCTGCCAGCGGCAGCATACCGCCCACCAGCTTTGCCAGAATGACGCTGAAGAACAGCGACACGCTGACCACGATGGCATAGCCCATCACGTTGGCGTACTGGCCGGGGAACAGGAAGGTGTACATCAGGTAGATGCGCAGGCCGTTCACGATGCCCAGCACCGCGCCCACGATGGCCGACACCCGCAGCTCCTTGCCCAGCACCCGCACAAAGTCGGCGGGCTCTACCTCGCCCAGTGCCAGACCGCGCACCATCAGGGTGCTGATCTGGTTGCCGCAGTTGCCGGCGGTATCCATCAGCATGGGCATGAAGGAGACCAGCAGCGGCAGGCTGACAAAGCCGGTGGCCAGCGCGCCGGCGACGAAGCGCAGGTTCTTCAGCACCAGCCGATAGTCGCGGCCCAGCTCTTTCACCGACAGCTTTTCGCCCAGCCGCGTCGCGGTCTCCGGCATCGCCCGCTGCAGGCCGAAGAACGAGATGGCCGCCAGCACGGCGAACAGGACAAACATCATCTCCCACGGCAGGATATGCACCCAGTCGGCGCCCACCAGCGGCCCCAGCAGCGGGGCTATCAGCGCCACGTTAGCCATCAGGGCGGTGATTTTGATACACACCGCCTCCTCAAAGGACTCCTGTATCGCCGCATAGCCCACCGCGCCGATAAAGCACAGGCTGATCCCCTGCAGGAAGCGCAGCAGGGTAAACTGCTCAATGGTCTGCGCCAGCAGCGTCGCCAGGCAGGTGACGATGAACCATACTACGCCGGTCAACATCACCGGACGGCGGCCAATACGATCCGACAGCGGCCCCAGCAGCCACTGTAAAAACATGCCGCCTGCCAGATAGGCAGTCATTGAGGTAGGTACCCATTCGTTGCCCACCTGAAATTCCTGCACCACGGCTAACATGCCCGGCTGAATCATATCGTTGCCGATATAAGTGGAAAACTCGTACAGCACCAGACATAACGGGAACAACAGCGCCTGCCTTCCGAGGCGGCGGCCTGAAAGCGAATAATTTTGCATGAAATCTCTTATCTATCAAAAATCGCGCAAAGTGTAATGAAACTCCCGGCGCGGAGATAGTGAATTGTGGGTGACACCGCACAATATTACGAGCCGTGCGCCATCGTCCTGCCTCTCCCCCTGTTATTCAGCCTGTGTATATATTCCGTTTATGTTTCAGCAATGTGACAAACGATATACTGACGTTTTTCAGGCTGTTAGCCGTAGACTTTATGGTAGTGGATTTCATAACAACCTGATCTTTAAGACAATGCCGCCTTTAACTCCGCACCGCTTTTATTTAGGGTAGGCGGCTTAATTGCTATCGGACCAACGAGCCTGGAAGTCTATGCTGGAAAATATTAACTATGCGCTGTTCGCCCTGCTCAACGCGACGCCTGCCTCGCCGCAGTGGGCCATTGAGATGGCGATCTTCATCGCTAAAGATCTGATTCTGATCGTGCCTCTGCTGGTGGTGACATTGTGGCTGTGGGGGCCTGCCCAGCGGCAGATGGTGTTTAAGCTGATGCTGGCGCTGACGATCAGCCTGACCGTGTCGTGGGCGATCGGCCACCTCTATCCGCACGATCGGCCGTTTGTCGCCGGCGTAGGCTATAACTTCCTGCACCACGCGGCGGACGACTCCTTCCCCAGCGACCATGGCACCGTCAGCTTTACCTTTGCCCTGGCCTTCCTGTTCTGGCATCGCCTATGGTCCGGCGCCCTGCTGATGGCCATTGCCGCCGCCATCGCCTGGTCCCGTGTCTATCTCGGCGTGCACTGGCCGCTGGATATGGTCGGCGGACTGCTGGCCGGGATGTGCGGCTGCCTTGGCGCGGCGCTGATCTGGCATACGTTCGGCCCGGCGCTATACCATCAACTGCAGCGGCTGTATCGTCTCTGCTTCTCCTTGCCAATCCGCAAAGGTTGGGTGCGCGGCTAAACGCCGCCGTCGCTGCGGCCACCGCGTGACTAACCCGCAAGCGACAGGTAAAATCCCGCTAACGCCCTGCCCCCGCAGGGCGATTTTAGCGCAGAGGGAATATGGAAACTCGCCGTGACGAACGTATCAGTCAGCTCATTCAGGCACTTAAACGCAGCGATAAGCTGCATCTGAAAGAAGCCGCTTCCCTGCTTGGGGTGTCGGAAATGACCATTCGTCGCGACCTCAATGGCCACAGCGGCCCGGTTGTGCTGCTCGGCGGATACATTGTGCTGGAGCCGCGCAGCGCCACCCATTATCTGCTCAGCGATCAAAAAACCCGGCTGGTCGAGGAAAAACGCCGTGCCGCTCGCCATGCGGCCGCGCTGCTGGAGGCCCATCAGATGGCCTTCTTCGACTGCGGGACCACCACGCCGTGGATTATTGACGCCATTGACGATGCCCTGCCCTTCACCGGCGTCTGCTACTCCCTGAACACCTTTCTGGCCCTGCAGGAAAAACCCCAGTGCCGCGCGGTCCTGTGCGGTGGGGAGTTTCATGCCAGCAACGCGATTTTTATGCCGCTGAGCCTTGAGGATACCCTCAGCCATCTGAGCCCTGATATCGCCTTTTACTCGGCGGCGGGGATCGACTGCGAGCAGGGGGCGACCTGCTATAACCTGGAAGAGCTGCCGGTTAAGCACTGGGCGATGCGTCACGCGCGCTATCACGTGCTGGTGGTCGACCACAGCAAGTTTGGCAAAGTGCGTCCGGCGCGCATGGGGGCGTTAGCGAAATTTGACGTGATCGCCAGCGATATCTGCCCGGATGATGAGCTGGTCGCGCTGGCGAAGGCGCAGCAGATTTCCCTACTGTATTGAAACGTCGCTGCCCGCGCCCCGCAGGGCGCGGGCAGGCATCAGGAGAACCAACTGCCGAACCAGCCGTGCAGTTTCATCAGCACGAAGTCGATCATCCGGCTGAAGAAGCCGCCCTCTTTTACCGACTCCATGACAATCAGCGGACGCTGTTCAATGGTTTTATCATTTAGCTTAAAGTCGATAGTCCCGACCACCTGCCCCTTCTCCAGCGGCGCGGTAAGCTGCGGCTGATTTAAGGTATAGCTGGCTTTCAGGTTTTTCAGCTGGCCCTTAGGCAAAGTGATAGAGCCCGCCTCGCCAGCCCCCAGTTTCGCTTCATTGCTATCGCCAAACCACACGCGCTGGGTAACGAAGGTGGCATCTGGTTTAATCGGCGTCACGGTTTCAAAGAAGCGGAAGCCCCAGGTCAGCAGTTTTTCTGACTCGTTAAAGCGAATGCGGTCGGTTTTGGTCCCCAGCACCACGGCGATCAAACGCATATCACCCTGAGTGGCCGAGGAGACGAGGTTATAGCCGGCCCCGGCGGTGGTCCCGGTTTTCACGCCATCGGCGTTGAGGTTGCTGCTCCACAGCAGGCGGTTGCGGTTCGGCTGGCGAATTTTATTGAAAGTGAACTCTTTCTCTTTATGTACCGCATACTCTTCCGGTACGTCGTGGATCATCGCTTTGGTCAGCAGCGCCATATCGCGGGCGGTGCTGAACTGCCCCGGCGCGTCAAGGCCGTGGACGGTCATAAAGGTGGTGTTGGTCAGCCCCATTTTTTTAGCGTAGCCGTTCATCAGGCTAACGAAAGCGTCCTGGCTGCCCGCTACGTAGTCAGCAATCGCAATGCTGGCGTCGTTACCGGACTGAATGATCACCCCTTTGTTCAGATCTTCTACGGAAACCTGCATGCCAGGCTTGAGGAACATCACCGATGAGCCGCGCAGCGCCGGGTTGCCGGTCGCCCAGGCATCGCGTCCAACGGTCACCATATCGGTCAGTTTGATTTTTCCCGCTTTTATTGCCTGCCCTACCACGTAGCTGGTCATGATCTTCGTCAGACTGGCCGGGTCGAGTTTTTCATCGGCATTGCCTTCGCTGAGCACCTTCCCGCTGGCATAGTCCATCAGGATCCAGGCGCGAGCGTCAATTGAAGGGGCGTCGGGGAGTTGTTCCGCAGCCTGCACCGCAGGTGCGACAAGAAATAACAGCGCGCAACCTGCCGCGAGGCCGCGAAGGGAAAAAGCGTCATGCATCATAAGAGCCACCCAAGTATCCTTTCCAAACAAAATATGCCGCGCCACTCTGACCGCGCCGCAGCAACCGGTGAGTAAAGCGTACAAATGACCTTAAAGAAACAGCGAGTTGGTAAAGTTTTTAAAGTTTACGCAATAACATGCCGCTGTGCTTTAATCAGAACAATTTTTTTGATCGTAATCGCCTTAATGTTAACTTTATTATGGCAAGAAAAAAATCGCCTTTCAAAACCAATTAGTCACCGAAATTTCAATGACATATCTCACTTCTCTTCGGGAAAAATGCTACTAAAGAGACGTCGCAAGCGTGTCTTTCATCGTGGTTTGCCTGGTCATAGATTCACATTATGGCGGGGGCGTGTGGGGTAAGCGAAAGCCTGGCCAGTGATATCCAGTCGCCTCGCCCCTACCCCCCTCACCTGAGAACCGGGGATGGTTATTACTGCTGATACCCTTCACAAAACTCAAAATGTCGGCCCGGTTGTATTCCATGAGGCCCAGTTCAACTTCCGAACTCACAATAACCACATCTGGCTTGCTGCTGTAGAAGTCTCAGACGCTTAAATATAAACCTGAAGGTTCTGTAGGCCCTATTTACGCCTGAAATGCAGTTGAGAACTCCCGGGCTATGCTTGAGACGGTCATTACGCCCGTCTCAGGAAATTAGCAACAACGCCCGCACTTTTCTCTCCATCGGGTCTGCCCGATCGCCATGTTCAGCAGGGCTTCGATTGCCACAGCATTCCGCCGATGGAGGCGCAATCTCCTTGATAAAGGATATCAATCAGCTATCCCCTCTATACGCCACCATCAGGAATTGAGGTCAGGAAGGGAGAGCCTCCAGCTAATGATATGAATTATTCGCCCACTGGATAAACAGGCAGACGGCTTCCCTGTTTTAGTCGGCATATCGGTAAAAGATAGTTTATCGGGCTATTTTCCCTTTCCGTATTACACAAGTAAGAAAAATAGCACATCGATAAGGATGGATTCCTGGTCATTAAATACAGTATAGTTTCCCTGCAATCTTTATGGAAGCGGGTAGCTCACCCGCAGTTATTCCATAAATTAAGATTCGCATATTGTGTTGAAAATGGCATATCCCTTTATGCGTGTAATTACACCCCAGCCTGTCGCTGGGCTTTTTTTTTCAAGGCGACTCTGGATGGTGATAAATTTTACAAATACATTCATAACAGCGCATCCACAGCCGTGGCCTTTACAGTAGTATTGCTCTCAAAACCCCGGGCCGCTCTGATTCTGTTGCCCGTTATTAATCACGCCGGTTTGATGAAAAGGTTAACATCTCTTCCCGGGTAATCTCCTACCCTTCTCGTCCGATTCCATATCGAGCTCTACGACTCGCTCTTCCAGACTGCAGTTCGCCAGTGCTTCTTTTATCCCTATTTCGTTTTGCAGGGATGTTTTGATAGCACCGCGATAGTATGCTGGCCATCCTTATCAGTCATTCATTTTAACCGCCTTTTTCAAATCCTTCCGGGGAAAGTAAAGTCCTCTACCAGGCTCTGCTCGTTTAACGCTATAGATTCAAATACTGATTATTGCATTATATACCACTTACCCCCGCCGTGATTACCCAGGTAAGATAAATAGCACAAAAGTAAGGGTGGATTCCTGGTTATTTAATACAGTATATTTCCCATGTAGTCTGTATGGAAGTTGATGGTTACCTTTGGTTAACCCATACTTCGAGACTCGAATATTATCTTGAGAACAGCATGCAACCCTGAGTAAATTTACACCCCAGTGCCAGTCACTGGGTTTTTTTTGCTATTTTTCAGAATATCTTCCAGCCAGTCGGCGCCTCTCATGGTCTATTTTTTCTGGGTGGGATGAAAAAGATGTATATCCGATCGATAAAAACAACAGTTCATCCCTGTAAAAATATAATTCTTTCACTGACTTTCTATTTATTAATATTAACCTGTGTTCCTCAGATGATTGCGATGCAATAATCAGCATCAAATTATACCCTCAGGCGACATTGAGATTTTAACCGAGACGGAGAGGGAGCGTTTTTATAGATGCGTGCATGATTTAAATCTTTAATTATCAATAAGATACACCATAATCACGCCCTTTCCTTCGTAGCGTAACACCCTATAGATATTACTCCTGTAAAATAGTAAAAACACTTTCCGGGCCCTGTGACCCAGGAGTGCCCCTGGCTGAAGGGAGTAAGCATAAAAACCTTTAATAACAGCCAAATAAAAAAGCTTGCCGGATTTTTAACTTTATCCCAACATGATCGCCGATCGCGCTGCAACGGCAGTGAAACAAACTCAGGAGCGAAAATGATTACACTGTGGGGACGTAATAACTCGACCAACGTGAAGAAAGTACGCTGGGTGCTGGAGGAGCTGGATCTGCCTTATCAGCAGATCCTCGCCGGGCTGGAGTTTGGTCTCAATCATGACCCGGAATATCTGGCGATGAACCCGAACGGGCTGGTGCCGTTGTTAAAGGACGATGCCACCGGGGTGGTATTGTGGGAATCAAATACGATTATTCGCTACCTGGCGGCCCAGTATGGCGTTGACCGTCTGTGGCTGGCCGCGCCGGCGCAGCGCGCGCAAGGGGAAAAGTGGATGGATTGGTCCAACGGCACCCTCTCACCCGCCCATCGCCCGGTATTAATGGGCCTGGTGAGAACGCCACCGGAGCAGCGCGACCCGGCGGCCATCGCCGCGGGGATCAGCGCCTGCGAAGCGCTGTTCGCCATGCTGGATGACGAACTGGCCAAAATGCCGTGGCTCTCCGGCGAGCAGTTCGGCCTTGGCGATATTGCCGTCGCTCCCTTCGTCTACAATCTGTTGTCGATCCTCGACAGCTGGCAACCGCGGCCCCATCTGCAGCGCTGGTATCAGCAGATTAGCCAACGTCCTGCCTGGCGCGAAGTAGTGCAGATCCCGGTGACCTGAGGCTAAGCCTCGGGACTCAACCGCAATAGCTCGCCGTTAGACTCGTCGGTTAAAACGTACAGATAGCCGTCGGGTCCCACGCGAACATCGCGGATGCGTTTTCCGCGCGCCTCCAGTAATCTCCCCTCCTCGCGGACCTGATTACCGTCCACCGCCAGGACAATCAGCGATGTCTCCTTCAGCGCGCCGATAAACAGCTTATGCTGCCACTGGGGAAAGGTCGGCGCCGAATAAAAGGCCATCCCGCTCACCCCGGGAGAGACCGGCCAGACATACAGGGGAGGTTCGGTCCCCGGAACCGTTTTGCCTTTTGCTTCCGGAATGGGCAGGCCGCTGTAGTTAATACCGTGCGTCGCCAGCGGCCAGCCGTAATTTTTCCCCGCCTGCGGAATATTAATTTCATCTCCGCCGCGCGGGCCATGCTCGTTCAGCCACAGCGCCTCGCTCCAGGGATTCATCGCCATGCCCTGCGGATTACGGATGCCGTAAGCCCAGATCTCCGGCCTGGCGTCAGCCCGGCCGACAAAAGGGTTATCCGGCGGTACACCTCCGGTCTCCGTCAGGCGGACCACTTTCCCCTGCAGCTTGCTGAGATCCTGGGCGGTGGCGCGCTGATTATTTTCGCCCAGCCCGATAAACACATATCCTTTGCCGTCGAACACCAGCCTGCCGCCAAAATGATTGCCGACGGAGAGCTTCGGCTGCTGGCGAAAGACCACGGTAAAGTTCGTCAGCTGCGTGGCATCCTCGCTCAACCGCCCATAGCCCACCGCGGTGCCCGCCTTACCGCTGGCGTCGCTTTCCGCATAGCTCAGCCACACCCGCCGCGACTGGGCGAAATCCGGGGCCAGCGCCACGTCCAGTAGGCCACCCTGGCCGTTGGCCCATACCTGCGGCACGCCGGCTATCGGCGCCGACAGACCTTTACCCGGCTGCCAGCGCTTGAGCTCGCCGCCGCGCAGGGTGATCAGTATGCCCTGATCGTCAGGCAGAAAGGCCATGCCCCACGGCTGGGCCAGCCGGTTTTGCAATACCTCCACCCGCACCGCGGCCTGGCTCAGGGCTGGTAGCGCTAAGGCGCTCAATATCAACAGCAGTGGGATCGGACGCATGGCATTCTCCTTTCGTCAGCTCTGGGCTAAAGGGTAGCCAGCGGGGAAATTTGCGCGGGGATTTTTACATAACCTTTAACAGGGGAAGCATTCACTTCCCCTGGGTTTCAGCCGATCAGGCATGAGTGATTGGCGCCAATTTATTCAATTTATGAATATTTGAGGTCAATCCTGTCAGACAGCGTTCTAGCTTCTCTACGTTAACAGCGATGTATAGCGGACAATCATGATGCCCGCTCATCAGGCATAGTGCAGCGGCGGCGACCGATTCGCCGGCCAGGCGAAGGACATCCCTCTCCTCCGGTGAAATGGCATTCTGCAGGCGCGGCGCCTGCGCATGCATTTCACGGCAAAGCTCAAACAAGTTATCACGCAGATGGTCATTTTCGCTGACTGACATGTAGCCTTTGGCCTTTCGCAGTTGCAGATAGGCGTCAATATCGATATTGGCGTTAATAAGCTTCTGCAGAAGGTGGCGGTATAGTCTGTCAACGGTCATCACGGTTCCTCCTCTGTCGTCCTTTACCCTTTCCATAATACGGTTATTTTTTGTGCAAAATGATGCGCCAGGTCAATAATCCCCAGTTCTTTAACATCATTTACAATGTGGCAACTTTAACGCATTGTAGGGTGTATAACAAAAACAATGTTATACGATCACAATTAATTTCAATCTGAAATTAATAAACAGAAAAATGGCAATAAGAGACAAAATTAGTGCAGCAATGATCACAATACCTCATATGACCTGTTGCACCATCGTCAATTAGGATGTCATAACAAATAATTAATGTAATACGTATAACATGTCAGGAAAACAGCGAACGCGGCCCGCGGATCGCTGAAATTCTCTCTGCCCATTTGCAAGGAACTGAAACATGACGTCCGGTAAAAGAAACTACCTTCTGTTGAGTCTTTTCGATTTCCTCTACCTGTTCGCCTGGTCGTCGACCATGGCTTTCTTCGTTATCTGGACCACCCAGCATCTTGGCATCAGCGCCACGAAGACCGGGCTGCTTTACTCGGTCAACGCCTTTATCGCCCTGCTGATGCAGCCTTTCTTCGGCTTTATCTCTGACAAGTTCGGCCTGAAAAAACGGCTTATCTGGCTGCTGGTCGCCCTGCTCCTGCCGGTGGGCCCCTTCTTTATCTACGTTTACGCGCCGCTGCTGGTGCACAACTTTTGGTTTGGCGCCTTGCTGGGAGGGATCTATCTGGGGATCATCTTTAACTCCGGCTGCGGAGTAATCGACTCTTATATCGATAAGATTTCCCGGCGCTATCAGTTCGAATATGGTCGTGTGCGGATGTGGGGCTCGTTAGGCTGGGCAGCGGCGGCCTGGATTGTGGGTAAATATATCGACAGCAATCCTAATCTGGCCTTCTGGCTCGCCAGCCTCGCCATTGTCATCGCCGCCATCTGCTTTATGCTAACCAAAATTGAATTAACCGACGCCGATGTGGCGCGAAGCGAATCGCTGAAGGTCTCTCATGCCCTTGAGCTGGCGAAGAATGGTCAGTTCTGGATGCTGCTGCTCTTTACCCTGTTCGTCACGCAGATTTACGACACCTACGATCAGCAGTTTGCCCAGTACTTCTCGCTACAGTTCCCGACGCCGGAGGAAGGCAACCGCTGGTACGGGATCCTCGCGTCTATTCAGGTCTGCGGTGAAACCCTGTTCCTCTGCCTGATGCCATGGTTTGTTAACCGGACCGGCGCCAAATGGGCGCTGATCATCGCCGGGCTGATCATGTCGGTACGTATTGTCGGCTCAGCCGTGCCCCTCGGCCCGGTGTGGATTGGTGCGGTGAAAATGATGCATGCTCTGGAGAAGCGGTTGATTCTGGTATCGGTCTTTAAATTCATCGCCGCCAACTTCGACCACAAGCTCTCTTCGACGGTCTATTTGCTGGTGCTGTTCGTCGCCTCGATCGCCACCGCCATTTACTCTCCGCTGGCAGGCTATCTGTACGATACCATTGGCTTCGCCAACACCTATCTGATTCTCGGCAGCGTCGCCGGGCTCTTTACCCTGATCTCTATTTTCACGCTGCAGGATAAGCGCGAGCCGAAAAAACCCGGCGCCACCCCCTCCGCAGCCATTAACCCGGCGCAATAAGTCTCTGCCCGGCAGCCACGCCGGGCTTGAGCCGCCTGCGCGCATGGCTTGTCAGAAGCGTGTCCCGCCCCTCTGCTCCGGGGCGTGTGGGATCCGCTCTGGCGGTGGGGGGCGTAAAAGACAGGTCGGGGGCGCTTTTTCACCATTAACCGCGACGGAGCTATACTCTTTTTCGCAAAGATCTGTAGAATTCCTGCCCTGACCATTCCAATAATTGAACACTTTTTAAGCTATGAGCAATGTCACGCATCAGCCGAAAATCGGCTTCGTCTCCCTGGGCTGCCCGAAACATCAAGAAAAAGATTGCGCCTATTAAATGAACAACTCAAGCTTTCTATTGAAATTGATAGAAAAAAGAGGCTGCATAGCCTCTTTTTTTTCCTCACTTCTCATCCTTTAGGGGGGAATGGATCTTTTCCATGGGAGTCTCTATCCCTGATTTGTCCATTTGGTCGATGAATAACCAGTTCACTTTCCTGATTGCGGGAGATTGAACGAGCCGCATCTATTGCTTCCTGTTGTGTACGATGGGTAGATGTTACCCGTTCATTACCCTCTCCACGTACAGCCCACTCACCATTGTGCGGTACAACATGTTGGTTCTTTCCCATGAGGTTTCCTGACAAGTGTTCGACACCATGTGGTGCCATATTAAATAATAAACACTATATATTGCGTTTCATTTGTGATGAGTCACATTTCCTGTTTTCAACAAAAATACAGAAACATCTTGCGGAGGCGCTGCCCTCCGTTGGTTAAATTAATGCAATTAATATC
>ENA-UAGO01000518-UAGO01000518.1-human-gut-metagenome-genome-assembly--contig:-NODE-518-length-11361-cov-4.921458_pt1 | contig 11361 bp, 8 predicted proteins | sample MGYA00243408_ERZ654338 | MGnify/ENA primary metagenome ERZ654338 (study PRJEB26926, sample SAMN06165053) | human gut metagenome | biome: ENVO:00009003; feature: ENVO:2100002; material: ENVO:00002003...
CGAGCCCCAGCGGCAGCAGGATGCCGACCAGCAGCACCATCACCGGCGCGACGATCGCGCCCCACATGCCGCCTGCGCCAAACAGCCCCCAGAATACGGGTTCATCGGAACGTTTCGGATTGGGATTAATCATCTCAGCCTCCTTACCAGAACAGGGCGACAAACAGGATCACCACGGTGACCGCCGCCGTCACCACCCAGAGCCCTTTAATGACCGGCTCTGGCCCCATTTTTTCGCCTTTGATGATGACGTTGGCGGCTTTCGGCGCCAGCTCAAACCAGGTTTTGGTGTGCAGCAGCGCCGCCGCCAGGGTAATCAGGTTGAGGATTACCACCACCGGGTTTTGCAGGAATCCGATATATCCCGCCCAGCTCTCGGCGCCGTGCTTGAGGGCAAACAGCCCATAAATCAGCACAATGCTAAACCATACCGTCGGTACCGCCGTGCCTTCCCGTACCATGTAGAAGCGATAAAACGGCAGCTTTTTCCACCAGGTGGAGGTCATTGGTCGCACGTAGGGTTTGCGTTTCGTCGTCATAATGCACTCCTTAGCGTGGTTTCAGGGTGGCGATAAGAAAGTCTTTCGAGCTTTCCACCTTGCCCTGCTGGATCGCGGCCGCCGGGTCGACGTGCTTCGGACACACTTCCGAGCAGTAGCCCACGAAAGTACAGGTCCAGACGCCATTCTGGCCGTTAAGCTGCGCCATGCGTTCCTTTTTACCGTGGTCGCGGCTGTCTTCGTTATAGCGGTGGGCGAGGGTGATCGCCGCCGGGCCGATAAATTCCGGGTTCAGGCCGAACTGTGGACAGGCGGCATAGCACAGCCCGCAGTTGATGCAGCCGGAAAACTGATGGTATTTCGCCATCTGGGCCGGGGTCTGCTTGTTTGGCCCCTGGTCAGGCGTGCGGTTATTGCCGATGATATACGGCTTAATGGCTTCCAGGCTTTCGATAAAGTGGGTCATGTCCACCACCAGATCGCGCTCGATCGGGAAGTTGGCCAATGCCTCCACCTTGATGCCTTTGGTGTAATCGCGCAGGAAGGTTTTGCAGGCCAGCTTCGGCACCTTGTTGACCATCATGCCGCAGGAACCACAGATTGCCATTCGGCAGGACCAGCGGTAGCTCAGGTCTGGCGCCAGGTTGTCTTTGATGTAGCCCAGCGCGTCCAGCAGCGAGGTCTGTTCATCGTAAGGCACGTCATAGAACGCGCTGTGCGGTGCGGTGTCGACCTCCGGATTGTAGCGCACCACTTCGACTTTCAGGTTTTTCATCTCAGCCATGGGTGGTCTCCTTCTTCTCAGCCGCGTCCGCTTCTGCGCCATAGACACGTTTTGCCGGCGGCAGCGTGGTGATCTTCACATCGCCATATTCCAGACGGGTAGTGCCATCGGCCTCGCGGAAGGCGAGGGTGTGCTTGAGGAAGTTGACGTCGTCGCGTTCGGTACAGCCTTCATCCAGACGCTGGTGCGCCCCGCGCGATTCTTTACGGGCGATGGCCGAGTGCGCCATACATTCGGCAACGTTTAAACCGTGCCCCAGCTCAATGGTGTAAAGCAGATCGGTATTGAACACGCTGGAATTATCGGTAATGCGCACGCGCTTAAAGCGCTCCTGCAGTTCAGCCAGCTTGTCGATCGTTTTCTGCATCAGCTCCGGCGTGCGGTAGATGCCGCAGCCTTCCTCCATCGACAGCCCCATTTCATCGCGAATTTTCGCCCAGTTTTCGTTACCTTCCTGGTTGACGAGATCTTTCAGGCGCTGCTCCACATCGGCAGCCTGCGCATCGAGGGCGGCGCCGTTTGCCTCGCCCGCCTGAGCGGCGCGCTGCATGGCCTGCTCCCCGGCCAGGCGGCCGAAGACCACCAGCTCGGCCAGCGAGTTGGAGCCCAGACGGTTGGCGCCATGTAAGCCAACGGACGAGCATTCGCCCACGGCAAACAGCCCTTTGATCCGGGTTTCGCACTGCTGATCGGTTTCAATACCGCCCATGGTGTAGTGCGCGGTCGGGCGCACCGGGATCGGCTCTTTCACCGGATCGACGCCGACGTAGGCTTTCGCCAGTTCACAGATAAACGGCAGACGCTCCAGCAGTTTTTTCTCGCCGAGGTGGCGGAGATCGAGGTAGACCACGTCGCCGCGCGGCGTCGGGATGGTGTTCCCTTTCCGCCACTCGTGCCAGAAGGCCTGGGACACTTTGTCGCGTGGGCCCAGCTCCATATATTTATTCTTCGGTTCGCCGAGCGGGGTTTCCGGGCCCATGCCGTAATCTTGCAGATAGCGGTAGCCGTTTTTGTTGACCAGAATCCCGCCTTCGCCGCGGCAGCCTTCGGTCATCAGGATCCCGGAGCCCGGCAGGCCGGTCGGGTGATACTGAACGAATTCCATGTCGCGCAGCGGCACGCCGTGTCCCAGGGCCATCCCCATCCCGTCACCGGTGACGATGCCGCCGTTGGTGTTGTAGCGGTAGACGCGCCCGGCGCCGCCGGTAGCCAGCACCACGGCGTTAGCGCGGATCTGCACCAGGGTGCCTTCCATCATATTCATCGCCACCAGGCCGCGGGCCTGCCCGTCATCGACCAGCAGGTCAAGGACGAAATGTTCGTCAAAGCGCTGAATTTGGGGAAACTGAAGGGAGGTCTGGAAGAGGGTATGCAGCATGTGGAAGCCGGTTTTGTCGGCGGCAAACCAGGTGCGTTCGATTTTCATGCCACCGAAGCGCCGGACGTTGACGCTGCCGTCGGGGCGGCGGCTCCATGGGCATCCCCACTGCTCCAGCTGGGTCATTTCCGTCGGGCAGTGATGAACAAAATAGTCGACGACATCCTGCTCGCACAGCCAGTCGCCTCCCGCGACGGTGTCGTGAAAATGGTACTCAAAGCTATCGTGATCCTGGGCAACGGCTGCGGACCCCCCTTCCGCAGCGACCGTATGGCTGCGCATCGGATAGACTTTAGAAATCAGGGCGATTTTAGCGTTGGGGTTGGCCTGAGCGGCGGCGATAGCGGCACGAAGGCCTGCCCCGCCGGCGCCAATTACGGCGAGATCGGCTTGAAAAGTTTGCACGACATTCCTCCAGTTTTAGTGTATTTCGCCGCCGGGCTGGCGAAAAAGTATCACTGCTCCTTTATAGGTACAGGAGTATAGCCTTAGGGTCAGTATGGAAAATTGACGTGTTCGATTTTTTTATCGATATGTGCGGTTATTTATCAGTGGTATTTATGCGTCAGGGTTAACGATAGATTAATGGCATGTGGTCTGCCGGAGATTGCACAAAATTTGTTTCACTCGCCGGTTGCGAGTAGACTTCGTGCCCTTAATTTGCAATCGGAGAAAGTACCATGAGCGAGACGGCAACCTGGCAGCCGAGCGCACCCATTCCCAATCTGTTGAAGCGCGCGGCGGTGATGGCGGAAATCCGCCGTTTCTTTACCGATCGCGGCGTGCTGGAGGTGGAGACGCCTTGCATGAGTCAGGCGACGGTAACGGATATTCATTTGTTCCCGTTCGAAACCCGTTTCGTCGGCCCGGGCCATTCTCAGGGGCTTAACCTGTACCTGATGACCAGTCCGGAGTACCACATGAAGCGCCTGCTGGCGGCAGGTTGCGGCCCGGTCTTCCAGCTGTGCCGCAGCTTCCGTAATGAAGAGATGGGGCGTCATCACAATCCGGAATTCACCATGCTGGAGTGGTATCGTCCATGCTATGACATGTATCGCCTGATCAATGAGGTGGACGATCTGCTGCAGCAGGTGCTGGAGTGCCAACCGGCGGAAAGTCTCTCCTATCAGCAGGCGTTTCAGCGCCATCTGGAAATTGACCCGCTCTCTGCCGATAAAGCACAGCTGCGTGAAGTCGCAGCGAAGCTGGATCTGAGCAATATCGCCGATACTGAAGAAGATCGCGATACCCTGCTGCAGCTGCTGTTCACCATGGGCGTGGAGCCGCACATCGGCAAAGATCGACCAACGTTCATTTATCATTTCCCGGCGACTCAGGCCTCTTTAGCGCAGATCAGCCCGGAAGATCATCGGGTCGCTGAGCGCTTTGAGGTCTATTACAAAGGTATTGAGCTGGCGAACGGTTTCCACGAGCTGACCGACGCCCATGAACAGCGCCTGCGGTTTGAGCAGGATAACCGCAAACGCGCCGCGCGCGGCCTTCCGCAGCAGCCCATCGATAACAACCTGCTGGCAGCGCTGGAGGCGGGTCTGCCGGACTGCTCCGGCGTGGCGCTGGGCGTTGACCGCGTGGTCATGCTGGCGCTGGGCGCTGAAAGCATCGGCGAAGTGATCGCCTTTACGGTAGACCGCGCCTGATCGCTTTTTCACCTCCCTCCGCCGGCGGGTGGGGGAGGTGAAAGACGACTCTGAACCTGACACCCTCGCCCCGGCTTTAGCCCGAATACCCACAATTTCCCTCCGTGATTTTGCTACTATCCGCGCTCTTTTTATGAGGCCAGGCGTCGCTCGTCGGGCGATGCCCACGTTTGGATAGATTTATGCATCAACAACTCAAGAAGATGAGCCTGATCGGGCTGATTCTGATGATCTTCACCTCGGTGTTTGGCTTTGCCAACAGCCCATCGGCGTTTTATCTGATGGGCTATAGCGCGATGCCGTTTTACCTTTTTTCCGCCCTCTTTTTCTTTATCCCGTTCGCGCTGATGATGGCGGAGATGGGCTCAGCTTATCGTCGCGAAGAGGGCGGGATCTATTCCTGGATGAACCACAGCGTCGGGCCGCGCTTTGCCTTCATTGGTACCTTTATGTGGTTTGCCTCGTACGTAGTGTGGATGGTGAGTACCGCCGCTAAGATCTGGGTCCCGCTCTCTACTTTTTTGTTTGGCGCGGACAAAACCCAGACCTGGGCGCTGGGTAGCCTGACGCCGACGCAGACGGTCGGTATTCTGGCGGCCTGCTGGATGGTCGTGGTGACCTTTATTGCCGTCAAAGGGATCAATAAAATCGCTAAAATTACCGCCGTCGGCGGTATCGCGGTGATGGGGCTTAACCTGGTGCTGCTGCTGGTGAGCGGGGCGATCCTTCTGCTTAACGGCGGTCATTTCGCCCAGCCGTTAAACTTCACCCTTTCGCCTAATCCCGGGTATCAGTCGGGCATGGCGATGCTGTCGTTTGTGGTATTTGCCATCTTTGCCTATGGCGGAATTGAGGCGGTTGGCGGCTTAGTGGATAAGACCGATAAGCCGGAAAAGAACTTTGCCAAAGGTATTATCATCGCGGCGATCGTTATCTCGATCGGTTACTCGCTGGCGATTGTGCTGTGGGGCGTGAGCGCCAACTGGCAGCAGGTGCTTGGCGCGCGTTCGACCAACCTCGGCAACATCACCTATGTGCTGATGACCAGCCTCGGGGCGACGCTGGGCCAGGCCCTGCACCTGACCCCTGCGGCGTCAGCCCTGACCGGGGTCTGGTTCGCCCGTATTACCGGCCTGTCGATGTTTCTCGCCTACACCGGCGCGTTCTTCACCCTCAGCTATTCTCCCCTGAAAGCGATTATCCAGGGCACGCCAAAAGCGCTCTGGCCGTCGGTGATGACCCGTCTCAACGTCAACGGAATGCCCGCCGCGGCGATGTGGCTGCAGTGTCTGCTGGTCGGGGTGTTTATCGTACTGGTATCGTTCGGTGGGGATAGCGCTTCCGCGTTTTATAACAAGCTGACGCTGATGGCCAATGTCTCTATGACCTTGCCTTATCTGTTCCTGACCATCGCCTTCCCGTTCTTCAAGGCGAAAACCCATCTTGACCGGCCGTTCGTGATCTTCAAAAACCGTCCGTCGACGCTGCTGGCGACCGGCGTGGTGCTGCTGGTGGTGACCTTCGCCAATATCTTCACCATTATCCAACCCGTCATCGACAGCGGGGACTGGAACAGCACCCTGTGGATGGTCGGTGGGCCGATCTTCTTCTCACTGCTGGCGCTGGGGATCTACGAAAGCTACCGTCGGCGCATGGCGTCCGGCGCGCTGGTGATGGAGAGTTAAAGAACCTGCCCGGCGGTGCAGCCGGGCAGGGGATGGTTTACAGGCTACCAGCCGTACGGCGGCTGGTTTTTCCGGCCGAGGTCATGGTTTTACTGCTTTGCCTGCCGTCAATACTTTCCAGACGCATCTGGAACGGAGGGAACGGCATATCAATGCCATGCTCGCGGAAGCCCGCCAGGATCAGCTGATGCATCTCATGGCGCAGCGGCATGCGGTGCCCCATCTCCGCGGCAAAAATACGTAGCTCGAAAATCTGGATCCCCTGCTGCAGGTCGACGAGAAACGCCTCCGGCGCCGGGGTATCGATGACCAGCGAGCAGCGATGCGCCGCGGCGATGAGAATTTTCGTCACCTCTTCGGTATCGGCGTCCACAGGCGCCGGCACCGTCAGCACCACGCGGGTAACCGAGTCCGACAGCGACCAGTTGATAAACTGTTCGGTAATGAACGCCTTGTTCGGCACGATAATCTCTTTTCGGTCCCAGTCGCTGATGGTGGTCGCACGGGTATTAATGCGGGTGACGCTGCCCGTCAGGTCGCGAATGGTGACCGTATCGCCGATGCGGATCGGCTTCTCAAACAGGATAATCAGGCCGGAGATAAAGTTGGCGAAGATCTCCTGCAGGCCAAACCCGAGACCCACACCCAGCGCGGCGACCAGCCACTGCAGCTTCGACCACTCAATACCGATCATCGAGAAGCCCACCAGCCCGCCGACCAGCATCAGCAGATACTTAGTGATGGTGGTGATGGCGTAGCCGGTGCCGGGCGTTAAATCGAGATGCTGGAGGATCGCCAGTTCCAGCAGCGCGGGCAGGTTGCGTACCAGCTGAGTGGTGATGATCAGCACCAGAATGGCAATCAACACCGCGCCAAGCGTAATAGGCTCAAGGCTTTCCACCCCTTGTACCGTCGAGGTCACGTCCCACAGCGAGATATTCTCAAGGAAGCCAAACGCCGAGTGAATCTCCGACCACAGCACGATGACCGATAGCAGCGCGATCAGCATCAGCAGGGAGCGCACAAGCCGCAGCGACTGGGTACTGATGGCATCGAGGTCGACCTCGCTGACCTCCGTCTCCACCGACCCTTCCGGGCTGCTGACGTGAACGGGCTCATCTTCGCCGCGGGCGCGCTGAGCGAGAATTTCCGCGCGACGATGGCGGGCCCGGTCGAAGGCCAGCCGGCGGCGCTGGATCAGCATCCAGCGGCGGATGATGTGATAGACCACCAGCAGCAGGAACCAGATGGCGACCGAGGTTTCCAGACGCGCAAGCAGCGCCTGGGCGGTGGCGAGGTAGCCGACGGCGGCCGCCAGCATGGCCACCAGCGGGGCGCCAAGCATCAGGTTCCACAGCAGGCGGTTCACCATATTGTCGCCATTCCCCTCTTTATCCAGATAGAGCGGAATACCGGCGTGCTTAAGGCTCAGGGTGACCACCGCCAGCGCGCCGCAGATCAGCAGGAAGCACAGGCGGCCCAGCGAAGCGGAGAATTCGCGGTCGTTAAGATTATCGAACATGATCAGCGCCATAATCAGCGGCACAATCAGCCCGATGCTCATCAGGTAGTAGCGCATCGCCTTCGCCACGCGGCTACGCGGCCAGCCGAAGTGGGCGATAAACAGCCCGTTTGGCCGGGCGAAGGTGGCGCAGATCATCACCACCCACAGCAAAGGCACCGTCGCGGTGACTCCATCGCCAATCGCCACCGCCAGCGGGAACGGCCAGGCGGACTGCAGACCATAGCCGAGCGTCATCCACAGCACCGGCAGCGGCGAGGCCACCAGTATCGACCAGAAGACCGTGCGCAGCGTCAGCCAGAAGTGATCCTGGGTGACTTTCCCCACCCGGGCGCTGGAGCGCTCGAGAAAGCGGGTGAAATGGCGCCGCGAGCTGATGCTAAAGCCAACCAGCAGCAGGGCGGCAAACAGCGGCAGCAGGGTCTCTTTGCTGGTAAGCATCATCGCGCTGGCTTTGCCCAGTTCGCTGATGGTATCCAGGGAGATCAGGCGCCGCAGATCCTGGACGATCTCCAGCGGCCAGGAGAAGCCGATGGGGCTGACGTCCGAAGTCCAGAACAGATAGCGGTGGGTGGCTTCGTTGATCTCTTTCAGCGCGTCTTCCAGCTGGCCGTTGGCGACCTTCAGCTTGGTGAGCTCCAGCATCAGGGTGTCGCCGCCGCGCAGCAGCGAGTTCAGCAGCTCGTTCTGCGTGCGCAGCTGCGCCTGCAGGATCTTGTTCTGCTCGCTGGTCAGCGGTTCGCCGTCGGCCTGGCGGATCTGCCGCAGCTGCGGCTGCTTACTGAGTAAATCCTCAAAGCGCAGACGCTGCACGCGCAGCTGCGCCATTTCCGTATCCAGCTGCTGCGGGCGAGGGCGCTCCGGCAGCCGCGCCACCTGGGCTCGCAGGGCTTCGCCCAGCAGATTGGAGGAGCCCAGCCACTGCGACTGCTCGCGCAGGGTGTTTAACGCCTGGCGCACCTGCAGCGTTTGATTCGTCGCCTGCCGCTGCTGGGACGCCACCAGATCCATGCGCTGCGCCTGCTGGTTCAGCGCCTGGGAGAGCTCACGGTTGACCTTAAACTGGGCGGTGATGTCCGGCGGCAGGTTTTCACTGTTCTCCGCCAGCAGTTCGGTACTCTCCAGCGCCTTTTCCGCCTCCCGCTGGCGCTGGCTGTTTTGCAGATTGCGCAGCGCCTGCAGATAGGCATCCAGCTGCTCGCTCTGTTTTTGCGCCAGCTCGGAACGGGCGCGCGACAGCTCCTGGCGGTTGTTGGCGGAGAGCTGGGCGAGGTCGAGTTCATCCACCAGCGCCTTCAGACGCGCTGATTCCGCCTGCAGGGCAAGATTTTGCGCCTGGGCGAGAGCATTGTTGCCGGTTTGCGTGCCGATGCGGCGCTCAACCTCATTGAGCTGACGACGGGCATCGGTTTGCTGCTGCGGCAGCTGGTTCAGGGAGTCGGCGATTTCACGCGCGCGATCCTGCTCCTGCTGCGCCTGGCGGCTCGATTCCAGCAGCTGGCTGCTGACCTGCAGGATCTCCTGGTTCAGCGCATCGGCGGTCAGGCCGGTTGGCACCTGGCGCGGCTCTTCGCTCAGATTATTGAGCTGGGCACGCAGGCTTTGAAACAGTTTGGGGAAATTGTCGATAACGTCCTGATACTGACGGGCGCGCTCGAGGGAGGATTTTCGCTCCTCAAGCGCGTTCAGCGCGGACTGCAGAACTTCAACGGTTTCAGGCTGGGCGGGCTTTGCCGCCTTCGCCTGTTCCAGTTCCTGGGTTATCTGTTTAGCATCCGGGGCTGTCGCAGCGTACGCCCCGAAACTGAGGCTCAAGGCCAACAGGAAAGTGTATATCAGGCGCACGGCATAACCCTTTTGCTGAAGAATTAACCTTGGTCTTGTTTATCGTCAACCAGCGGGCTGGCGCGGTGTTCGGCGCGGATCTCTTCTTCCGGTAACGGCGCGGGTTCAGCGGCGGCGGTCGCTTCCACTGCTGTCGCCAGCGGTTGGCCGATCTTGGTGACGGACAGGCTTTGCAGCGTGTCGACCAGCTTCACCTGGCCCGGGGCAAACAGGTTGATCACGGTGGAACCCAGTTTGAAGCGGCCCATCTCCTGGCCTTTCAGCAAAGCGATGGAGCCTTCGTTGTCGCCAGCGGGCCAGGTCCAGCGTTTAATAATGCCTTCGCGCGGCGGGGTCACGGTGCCGGACCACACGGTCTCAATGCTGCCGACGATAGTTGCGCCCACCAGAATTTGCGCCATCGGGCCAAACTCAGTATCAAACAGGCAGATGACGCGCTCGTTACGGGCGAACAGGTTCGGGACGTTCTGCGCCGTCAAGTGGTTAACAGAGAACAGGTCGCCAGGAACGTAGATCATTTCGCGCAGGATGCCGTTGCACGGCATATGTACGCGGTGATAGTCGCGCGGCGACAGGTAGGTGGTGGCGAAGCTGCCGTTACGGAACAGGTCGGCCATCTGATAGTTGCCGGCCAGCAGGGCTTCCAGACTGTAGTCATGACCTTTAGCCTGCAGGATTTTATCGTTCTCAATGGCGCCAAGCTGGCTGATCACGCCATCGGCCGGCATCACCAGCACGTTTGGATCGGTATTCAGCGGGCGAACGTCGTCGCGCAGCGGGCGCACGAAGAAATCGTTGAAGGTGCGATAAGCCGCGGTATCCGGCTTCTGCGCCTCTTTCATATCGACCTTGTAGTATTTCACGAACAGATCGATGACCAGCTTCGTCAGCCAACCTGCGCGTTTGCTCGCACCCCAGCCTGCGAGGCGGGTGAGCCACAGTTTAGGCAGAATGTATTGCAGTGAAAGTTTAAGATCGTTTAACAAAGTAGCCTCCAGGCCATGATATGTCGTTCCTGACCCCGCCTGCGGGCGGGGACCTGAAAAAAGGGGACGATTCTATACGTAAAACTCGCCAAATGGCATCCGCGTAAGCTGCGTCATCATCGCTGCCCGGCAGCGCCTGACGTGATGCTCAGCTTAATGATCAGTCATCGGACGAGGAAAAGTTTTTACGCGTTTTTACCTGTACCTGCGCCATGCTTTCCAGGATGCGGTGGTAGTTCTCAAAACGGCTTTCGGCGATCTTGCCGTTCTCTACCGCTTCGCGAAGCGCACAGCCAGGATCGGTATCGTGTTTACAGTCGCGATATTTGCAACGGCCTAAATAATCATGGAATTCGACAAAGCCGTTGGTGATTTGTTCCGCTTCCAGATGCCACAGGCCGAACTCACGTACCCCCGGTGAATCAATCACATCGCCGCCGTGCGGGAAGTGGTAGAGGCGTGCCGCGGTGGTGGTGTGTTGACCTAAGCCGGAAACGTCCGAGACATCATTGGTGAGGATCTGATCCTCGCTCAACCCGAGCAGGGCGTTCAGCAGGCTCGATTTACCGACCCCGGACTGCCCGGCGAAGATACTGATGCGGTCGGTCAGGGCCGCTTCCAGCGGCTTAAGGCCGTCCTGAGTCCGACTGGAAACCAGCAGCACGCGGTAACCGATGTTGCGGTAGATATCCATTTGCTCATTGACGAAGCGCAGACCATCATCATCCAGCAGATCGATTTTATTCAGCACAATGAGCGGCTCGATATCCTGCGCTTCGCAGGCCACCAGATAGCGATCGATAATATTCAGCGACAGCTCAGGCAGGATCGCGGAAACCACCACGATCTGGTCGATATTGGCGGCGATAGGCTTCACGCCGTCGTAAAAATCCGGACGCGTCAGGACGGAGGCGCGATCGTGCACCGCCTCGACGATCCCTTTGACGCTTACGCCTGTCTCTTATACACATCTCCGAGCCCACGAGACTACGCTGCATCTCGT
>ENA-UAGO01000520-UAGO01000520.1-human-gut-metagenome-genome-assembly--contig:-NODE-520-length-11341-cov-6.876573_pt1 | contig 11341 bp, 8 predicted proteins | sample MGYA00243408_ERZ654338 | MGnify/ENA primary metagenome ERZ654338 (study PRJEB26926, sample SAMN06165053) | human gut metagenome | biome: ENVO:00009003; feature: ENVO:2100002; material: ENVO:00002003...
GGCTCGGAGATGTGTATAAGAGACAGATTTTCACTGCTTATTATCGACGGCTAAACTATTTTTTTGGCTGATACTGATATCGTCTTTAGCCGGGAAACGTCTGGCGGCGCTGTTGGCTAAGTTTGCGGTATTGTTGCGGCGACATGCCGACATATTTGCCGAACGTGCTGTAAAAACGACTACTTGAACGAAAGCCTGCCGTCAGGGCAATATCGAGAATACTTTTATCGGTATCGCTCAGTAACGCGCGAACGTGGTTGATGCGCATCGCGGTAATGTACTGTTTCATCGTCAATTGCATGACCCGCTGGAATATCCCCATTGCATAGTTGGCGTTAAGTTTGACGTGCTCAGCCACATCGTTGATGGTCAGCGCCTGATCATAGTTTTCGGCAATAAAGCCCAGCATCTGGCTAACATAAAATTGCGCATGGCGCGAGACGCTGTTTTTGTGTGTGCGCGAGGTTTTATTGACCAGAATCGGTTCCCAGCCAGAGAGGCTAAATCGCTTGAGCATCAGGCCAATTTCATCAATGGCGAGCTGGCGAATTTGCTCGTTCGGACTGTTTAATTCCTGCTGCCAGCGGCGCACTTCAAACGGGCTAAGTTGCTGTGTGGCCAGTGATTTGATCACCATGCCGTGAGTGACGTGGTTAATCAGGTCTTTATCCAGCGGCCAGGAGAGAAACAGATGCATCGGCAGATTAAAAATCGCCATGCTCTGACAGGTTCCGGTATCTGTTAGTTGGTGCGGTGTACAGGCCCAGAACAGCGTGATATGACCCTGATTGATATTCACTTTTTCATTGTTGATCAGGTATTCCACATCGCCATCGAAAGGCACATTCACTTCGACCTGACCATGCCAGTGGCTGGTGGGCATGATATGCGGTGCGCGAAACTCAATCTCCATCCGCTGGTATTCCGAATACAGCGACAGCGGGCTGCGGGTCTGTTTTTCGTCGCTGCTGCACATAAACGTATCTGTATTCATGGATGGCTCTCTTTCCTGGAATATCAGAATTATGGCAGGAGTGAGGGAGGATGACTGCGAGTGGGAGCACGGTTTTCACCCTCTTCCCAGAGAGGCGAGGGGAGCGTCCGAGCATCATGAGGCCGAAAACTGTGCTTTTCAGGTAACTTATTACCATAAACTCAGATTTACTGCTGCTTCACGCAGGATCTGAGTTTATGGGAATGCTCAACCTGGAAGCCGGAGGTTTTCTGCAGATTCGCCTGCCATGATGAAGTTATTCAAGCAAGCCAGGAGATCTGCATGATGACTGCACCCAAAATTACATTTATCGGCGCTGGTTCGACGATTTTCGTTAAAAATATTCTTGGTGATGTGTTCCATCGAGAGGCGCTGAAAACGGCGCATATTGCCCTGATGGACATTGATCCCACCCGCCTGGAAGAGTCGCATATTGTGGTGCGTAAGCTGATGGATTCAGCAGGGGCCAGCGGCAAAATCACCTGCCACACCCAACAGAAAGAAGCCTTACAGGATGCCGATTTTGTCGTGGTGGCATTTCAGATTGGCGGTTATGAACCTTGCACGGTGACTGATTTCGAGGTCTGTAAGCGGCATGGTCTGGAACAAACCATTGCCGATACGTTGGGGCCGGGCGGTATTATGCGCGCGCTACGTACCATTCCGCATCTGTGGCAAATTTGCGAGGACATGACGGAAGTCTGCCCCGATGCCACCATGCTCAACTATGTTAACCCCATGGCGATGAATACCTGGGCGATGTATGCCCGTTATCCGCATATCAAACAGGTCGGGCTGTGCCATTCGGTGCAGGGAACGGCGGAAGAGCTGGCGCGTGATCTCAATATCGACCCAGCTACGCTGCGTTACCGCTGCGCAGGTATCAACCATATGGCGTTTTACCTGGAGCTGGAGCGCAAAACCGCCGACGGCAGTTACGTGAATCTCTACCCGGAACTGCTGGCGGCTTATGAAGCAGGGCAGGCACCGAAGCCAAATATTCATGGTAATACTCGCTGCCAGAATATTGTGCGCTACGAAATGTTCAAAAAGCTGGGCTACTTCGTCACGGAATCGTCAGAACATTTTGCCGAATATACGCCGTGGTTTATTAAGCCAGGTCGTGAGGATTTGATTGAGCGTTATAAAGTACCGCTGGATGAGTACCCGAAACGCTGCGTCGAGCAGCTGGCGAACTGGCATAAAGAGCTGGAGGAGTATAAAAACGCCTCCCGGATTGATATTAAACCGTCACGGGAATATGCCAGCACAATCATGAACGCTATCTGGACTGGCGAGCCGAGTGTGATTTACGGCAACGTCCGTAACGATGGTTTGATTGATAACCTGCCACAAGGATGTTGCGTGGAAGTAGCCTGTCTGGTTGATGCTAATGGCATTCAGCCAACCAAAGTCGGTACGCTACCTTCGCATCTGGCCGCCCTGATGCAAACCAACATCAACGTACAGACGCTGCTGACCGAAGCTATTCTTACGGAAAATCGCGACCGTGTTTACCACGCCGCGATGATGGACCCGCATACTGCCGCCGTGCTGGGCATTGACGAAATATATGCTCTTGTTGACGACCTGATTGCCGCCCACGGCGACTGGCTGCCAGGCTGGTTGCACCGTTAAAACGCGACTAAACGCTACTGCGCCGGGGGATTTATTCCGGCGCACACCTCTGACGATACCAATAACAGAAGGCGGGCGTTGGTAACAGCGACCCTATACCCTATGAGCATTTCAATGACTACAAAACTCAGTTATGGATTTGGAGCGTTCGGGAAGGATTTTGCGATCGGCATTGTGTATATGTACCTCATGTATTACTACACCGATGTCGTCGGGCTGTCTGTGGGTTTGGTCGGTACTTTGTTTCTGGTGGCGAGGATCTGGGATGCTATTAACGATCCGATTATGGGATGGATTGTAAATGCTACGCGATCGCGATGGGGTAAGTTCAAACCCTGGATCCTGATCGGTACGTTGGCAAACTCTGTAATCTTATTTCTCCTCTTTAGTGCGCATCTGTTTGAAGGTACTACTCAGATTGTCTTTGTTTGCGTGACCTACATCCTCTGGGGCATGACTTACACCATTATGGATATTCCCTTCTGGTCGCTGGTTCCAACCATAACGCTCGATAAACGTGAGCGCGAACAACTGGTTCCTTATCCGCGTTTTTTTGCCAGTCTGGCAGGCTTTGTTACGGCAGGTGTGACGCTACCATTTGTTAATTATGTCGGCGGTGGCGATCGGGGATTTGGCTTTCAGATGTTCACTCTGGTACTGATCGCCTTTTTTATTGTTTCAACCATCATCACTCTGCGCAATGTGCATGAAGTCTTTTCGTCAGACAATCAACCGTCTGCTGAAGGAAGCCATCTGACACTTAAAGCCATCGTTGCGCTAATTTATAAAAACGATCAGCTTTCATGCCTCTTGGGTATGGCTCTTGCTTATAATGTAGCCAGCAACATTATTACCGGCTTTGCTATCTATTATTTCTCATATGTTATCGGTGATGCGGATTTGTTCCCCTATTATCTGTCGTATGCGGGAGCTGCTAACCTGGTGACGTTAGTATTCTTCCCACGCTTAGTTAAATCATTATCCCGACGCATTTTATGGGCCGGAGCATCTATTCTTCCGGTGTTAAGCTGTGGTGTTCTCCTGTTAATGGCATTAATGAGCTATCACAACGTCGTCCTCATTGTGATTGCGGGTATTTTGCTGAATGTGGGATCGGCGCTTTTCTGGGTATTACAGGTCATCATGGTGGCAGATACCGTTGATTACGGTGAATATAAACTGCACGTACGCTGTGAAAGTATCGCTTACTCCGTGCAGACTATGGTGGTGAAGGGCGGTTCAGCCTTTGCGGCTTTTTTCATTGCGGTTGTGTTAGGGATGATTGGCTATGTACCGAATGTTGAACAGTCTACGCAAGCCCTATTAGGTATGCAGTTTATTATGATTGCTCTACCAACTCTGTTTTTCATGGTAACGCTGATTCTCTACTTCCGTTTCTATCGCCTCAATGGTGACACGCTGCGCAGGATCCAGATCCATCTGCTGGATAAATATCGCAAAGTACCGCCCGAGCCTGTTCATGCTGATATTCCGGTCGGTGCAGTGAGTGATGTGAAAGCCTGACGTGGACAATAGCTAACGAAAATGGCCTGATGCGATATGTTTATCAGGCCACGTCTTAATGTAATGCTTTGGATTTGCAAATTTTGTAGACCGGATAAGGAATTCACGCCGCATCCGGCATCAACAAAGCGCAAGTTGTTATCCGGTTATCAAGCCAAAGCGCCGTAGCTGGCGGCAATGAAAGCGAGCGAGGAATATCACCGTCGTTAATGCGCCAAGCAGCGCGCAGAACATATCGGATTGCGTGTCCCACTGGTCGCCCTGGGTGCCGAGAAAATCATCCGCTCCCTGACCCATTGCCAGCGCTGCCCACCACTCGATTAATTCATACATCGCGCTTATCGCCAGCGCCACGCAGCAGACCAGGAACGCCACCATTTTACGTCCGCGCACGTACATCCCGCGAACGAGAATTTCTCGTGCCACCAGTGCAGGCACCAGCCCCTGGAAAAAGTGCCCCAGCTTGTCATACGGATTACGACTCAACCCCAGCCATTCCTGCACCTCAAAACCAACGGGGACTTTCGCGTAGGTGTATTGTCCGCCGACCATCAGGATGATGGCGTGAAGGAAAATGAGCGTATAGAGCAGCGGCGTTAACGGATAACGTCTGGCGGTGGCAAGCAGTAGCGGCACGACAATAATCACCGGTGTCACTTCCATCAGCCAGGTGAGTTTGTCATGGGCCGAAATGCCGGTATAAATCAGGATTAATGTTAGCGCCAGTGCGCCGGTGTTAAGAATTAACGGCTTGAGTGTGCGGGTCATGGTGAGTTCGCAAATCAGGGAAAATACTGACTATTCACCAGCAAGCGTGAAATTACAATCGCAAAAGAGGTGGCCCAGGGGGATCACCTGGCAGCATGCTGCCAGGCGCTGGGCCGAAGAGGTTACTTAGTGCAGTTCGCGCACTGTTTGTTGACGATTTGCTGGAAGAAGTCGTTACCTTTGTCATCGACCAGGATAAACGCCGGGAAATCTTCTACTTCGATTTTCCAGATAGCTTCCATACCCAGCTCCGGATAAGCGACGCACTCCAGATGCTTGATGCTCTGCTGCGCCAGTACCGCCGCCGGACCGCCGATGCTACCGAGGTAGAAGCCGCCGTGTTTATGACACGCGTCGGTAACCTGCTGACTGCGGTTACCTTTCGCCAGCATGATCATGCTGCCGCCGTGGGATTGCAGCAGATCCACGTAGGAGTCCATACGGCCTGCGGTGGTTGGGCCAAGTGAACCTGATGGATAACCGGCAGGGGTTTTCGCCGGACCCGCGTAGTAGATCGGGTGATCTTTGATGTACTGCGGAAGTTCTTTACCGGCGTCAATCAGCTCTTTCAGCTTGGCGTGTGCAATATCTCGGCCCACGATAATGGTGCCGGTGAGCGACAAACGAGTGGATACCGGGTATTGCGAAAGCTGGGCGAGGATCTCTTTCATCGGGCGGTTAAGGTCAACTTTCACCGCTTCGCCTTCACCGGCCTGGCGCAGTTCTTGTGGAATGTACTGGCCTGGGTTGTGTTCCAGTTTTTCGATCCAGATACCTTCGCGGTTGATTTTCGCTTTAATGTTACGGTCAGCGGAGCAGGAGACGCCCATGCCGACCGGGCAGGATGCGCCGTGACGTGGCAGACGGATAACGCGAATGTCGTGCGCGAAGTATTTACCGCCAAACTGCGCGCCAAGACCGAGTTTCTGGGCCTCTTCCAGCAGTTCCTGTTCCAGCTGGACATCGCGGAACGCCTGACCATGTTCGTTCCCTTCCGTCGGCAGTTCATCGTAATAGTGAGCGCTTGCTAACTTGACGGTTTTCAGGTTGGTTTCCGCAGACGTACCGCCAATCACAAACGCGATATGGTACGGCGGGCAGGCTGCAGTACCGAGGGTACGCATTTTCTCGACGAGGAAGTTTTTCAGTTTGCCGGGAGTCAGCAGGGCTTTGGTTTCCTGGTAGAGATACGTTTTGTTGGCAGAGCCGCCGCCTTTCGCAACGCAAAGGAATTTGTACTCATCGCCATCTACCGCGTACAGGTCGATTTGCGCAGGCAGGTTAGTGCCGGTGTTGACCTCTTTGTACATGTCCAGCGCCGCATTCTGTGAATAGCGCAGGTTATCTTCGATATAGGTGTTATAGACGCCTTTCGACAGCGCTTCTTCATCACCGCCGCCGGTCCACACGCGCTGGCCTTTTTTACCGACGATGATCGCGGTGCCGGTATCCTGGCAGGTCGGCAGCACGCCTTTGGCGGCGATTTCGGAGTTTCTTAAGAATTGCAGCGCCACGTACTTGTCGTTTTCGCTGGCTTCTGGATCGTGAAGAATAGCCGCAACCTGTTTCTGGTGTGCCGGGCGGAGCATAAAAGAAGCGTCGTGAAAGGCTTGCTGCGCCAGCAGGGTCAGGGCTTCTGGTTCCACTTTCAGGATGGTTTCGCCGTCGAAGTCGGCAACGCTAACGTAATCGGAAGTGAGTAGATAGTATTCGGTATTGTCTTTCCCCATCGGGAAAGGTGCCTGGTAGATAAAGGGTTTGTTTGACATAGCTTCCAGCCTGTAACTCTGTATTTGTTATTCGAAAATGGCGTGCCGCGTAGTCACGGGCGGCACGCAAAGTGCATTTATAAGAACCCGTACATCGCGGCGAAGATCCAGCCGAAGACGCACGATACGCTCACACCAATCAACCCCGGCAGAATAAAGCTGTGGTTGATGACGAAGCGACCGATGTGGGTGGTGCCGGAACGGTCAAACTGAATCGCTGCCAGATCGCTCGGATAAGTCGGCAGGATGTAATAACCGTAGCAAGCCGGTGCTGAAGCCACGATGTATGCCGGATCAACGCCGATCGCCAGCGCGACCGGAACAATCGCCGCCAGCGCCGCAGCCTGAGAGTTTACAAACTTGGAAACCAGCAGCAGAACAATGGCATAGGCCCACGGATACTCTTTCACCATTTCACCCAGTACGCCCTGAATTTCAGACATATGCGCACCGAACATGGTTTCTGCCATCCATGCGATACCGTACACCGCCACGATGGCGATCATACCGGAACGGAAGACTTCGTTTTTTGAGATAGACGCGGGATTGGTTTTGGTCAGGATAATAATCAGCGCCCCGGTCAGCAGCATAAACATCTGAATAACCAGTACCATCGACAGCGGTTTGCCGCCGAAGGATGGACGCAGGTCCGAATCAGCACCAAGAAGGGCGACTACAGCGATTGCCCCGAGGAAAATCCACATTGCCAGCCAGTTGCTTTTCGGCAGTTTTTTATCCAGCAGCGTCGCGGTATCACCGTAAACATACTCACGGTTTTCCGGTACGGAGATGAATTTCTGGAACTCTTCGTCTTTATCCAGATCTTTACCGCGGAACCAGCTGAAGATACCGATCGCCAGGATACCGATTAACGTCGATGGAATGGTGATTGCCAGCAGATCGAGGAACTCAAGATGGCGACCATCAAAGGTGACATTACCCAGCATCGCAACCAGAGACACGACCGCAACCGACACCGGACTGGCGATAATCCCCATCTGTGCACCGATAGAACTTGCCGCCATCGGACGTTCCGGACGGATGTTGTTCTTAATGGCGACGTCGTAGATGATCGGCAGAATGGTGTAAACCACATGACCCGTACCGCAAAGAATGGTCAGTGTACAGGTCACAAACGGCGCGACAATTGAGACATATTTCGGGTTGCGGCGCAGCAGCTTCTCGGCAATTTGCAGCATGACATCAAGACCGCCCGAAGCTTGCAAGGTCGCCGATGCCGCCACCACCGCAATGATAACCAGCATGACATCAACTGGTGGTTTACCTGGCTGAAGGTGGAAGACGAAGACCAGAATGACCAGACCGATACCGCCTAATAAACCCAGCGCGATACCACCCTTTCTGGCACCATAAAACAGACATATCAGTATTATGATAAGTTGGATAGTAAATAACATGTGTGAACCCTCGCGATAATCCTATTTAAATTTTTGCTGAATAGATCACAGTCACGTTCTGTTTTGTATGAACTGTTTTCAGAGCCTGACTAAATATCCGTTTGGTCGTTACCGGCTTTAGCAAATACCTCACAGTGAATATTGGCTGATTAAAGCAGCGGCAAATTTATGCACTGTGATAAGCGGCTTTTTCAGAGAGAAAGACTCTCTGGCGATGGGTTTATAGTTTGTACTGCGCAGATGTTAATGTTTTGTTTGCTGTTATCTTATTGATATTTATCGGTCTATTTTTTGTTCTCAGGGCAGATGTCATTAGGTTTATAGATTAATCTGATCTACCCATTTGTGGGTAAAAATACACATAATGCGGGTGACATAATAGTTAATTAACTTTTGTTAGCGTTTTGAAATTAAAAACACCGTTCACCTGAAGAGATATTAATTTTTAGCGATGATGGAGGGATAATTATATTTGATCTGGCACAAGTTTTACTGATGAAGGATGTAACTTGTGCCAGGGGTATTTTGCATTACGGTAATAATTATTACTTACAGATAACCAGCGATCCGTTATTGGCAATATTGTTTCAGTAGTGAGTAGTGTTCTGCCTGAATACGGTAACGGTAAACTGGACGCCCCGTGACGCCATAATGGATACTGGTGAACAAGATGTGGCAGTTGACCAGCCAGATGAGGTATTTACGGCAGGAAACACGCGAAATGTTAACCTCGTTGGCTAGCTCGTCGGTTGAAAATTCATAGTCCTGATGCGCGTCAATCCACTGGCACAGTGTGCGTAACGTCTGCGGCGTTAAGCCTTTTGGCAAGCGACGAGGATCCTGTTCGTTGGAGCTGCTGCCGTGGATTAGCTGATCAAGCTCGGCCTGGTCATAATACTGATGTTTTTCCAGCGCCATTTTCTTTTGCCGCCAGCCGGTGAGCGCCTCTTCAAAGCGGGAAGCCTGGAAGGGTTTGATCAGGTAATCCACGACACCGTAATGCAGCGAATCTTTAATGGTTGCCGCATCGGCTGCGGAGGAGATGACAATCACATCACTTTTGCAACGCGCGTTATGCAGGACAGGCAGTAAATCGAGCCCGTTCTCTTTTTGCATATAGATATCGAGCAATATCAGGTCGATAGGCGTATCGCTATTGAAGATAATCTCTTTGGCTTTCTCCAGCGTCGAGGCTGTTCCACAGCATTGAAAGCCTGGGATTTGTGCTACGTATCGGCGATTCAGCTCCGCGACCATTGCGTCGTCATCGATAATTAATACATTGATCATCTGTTCGACCTCTCCCCGTCCCAGGGTATCTGGACAAAAAATTGTGTGAAAATCCCGGGTTCCGATTCCACGGCGATGCTGCCGCCGAGATTTTCTACCTGTTGTTTGACAAGTGCTAAACCGACGCCTCGCTCGCTTCCTTTTGTCGAGACACCTTTGTCAAAAATGTGATCGATTTTGTCGGGTGCGATCCCCGGTCCATCATCGTTAACTTCGCAGTGCAGCCAGCCGTGACGGTAGTGCAATGTTACGCTAATTTCGCCACCGGGTTCCGGCCCTAATGCTTCCAGCGCGTTTTCTATCAGATTTCCCAATGTGGTAATCAGCGTCGCGACCTGGTCCTCACTGCCGCTGTCTGGCAGCTGGCTTTCACTGTTTAAAATCAGCGTATGGCCTAAATCGGTCGCGCGATTAATCTTGCTGATTAAAAAACCAGCGATAACCGGAGATTTGATCTTACCCAGCAGAGAGCCAATCTCTTCCTGATAGTTATTGGCTGTTTTGAGAATGTAATCTTCCAACTGCTTATAACTCTTCAGATGCAATAATCCGAGAATCACATGCAATTTATTCATAAATTCGTGGGATCGTTCACGAAGTGCATCAGCATAGTTGACCAGACCGTCGAGTCGCTGCATCAGTTTACGTACTTCAGTTTTGTCCCTGAAGGTTGAAATGGCACCGATGATAACGCCATTACTGCGCACCGGAACGGTGTTGATCAGTAATAGCCGATCTTTAATCGTAATCTCTTCGTCGCGGCGCGGGGTACCGTCGCGTAACACTTCCGAGACATCTACCACCTGTGACCACGAGTGGCTTAGCGTCGACAGTTTCTCATCGTCCTGCGACTTACGGTAATTCAGCAATTCTTGTGCGGCATCGTTGATCAGCGTGACCTCGCCGCGATCGTCCACGGCAACGACGCCTTCTTTGATAGACTGCAACATGGCCTGGCGTTGCTCAAACAGCGTGGAGATTTCGTAGGGTTCCAGGCCGAAAAGGATTTTTTTCAGTACTTTAACCAGAATGCAGGTGCCAATCAGTCCGACCAGCATGCCAAATAATACTGACCAGATAATGCTCCAGCGACTGTCATTGATCTGTTGGGTCACGCGGCTTAACTCAAGGCCGATCGCCACCACGCCAATTTGTTTATGATTTTCATCGTAGATGGGGGTAAATACGCGTAAAGCCTGCGCCAGAAAACCGCGATTGATAGCGACATTTTCTTCGCCATTCAGCGCTTTAAGGATGTCATCACCTTTAAATGGCTGACCAATACGCTGGGCTTCAGGATGCGAATAGCGAAGACTTTGCATATCGGTAACGACAATAAACAGCAGATCGTTGCGTTTGCGCACGGCTTCCGCGATGGCCTGGATTCCACTCTCCTGCGGTTTTTTCTGCAAGCCCTGACGGATTTCCGGCGAGTCGGCGAGAGTACGCGCCACTGCCAGTGCCTTGTTGGCCAGCCCGTCTCGCGTCATATCACTGATTTGCGAGAAGTAAATCAGATGCACCACCAATAGCACCGAGAACAGTACCGCGCTGACCATTAAGATCACTGTGGTACTCAATTTCATCGGACGTTTGCGTAACATGCGGTAGGGCAATGAATGTCTCATCAGCTTCCTTGTGTGACAAATTTCTTAAGCATTATCTCTGATGAGGCGGGTAATTCAAAGGGAGTAAGAATGATTGGCTATATAGGGGAAGAGACTCTGGCAACGGAAACTGCCAGTGCTGTATGAAGATTCCAGGGCTATGCTTATAGCGATAATCATACTGATGAGAGAGGGAAAGTCATGGATCAGGCGCTACTGGACGAGGGTTATCGCTGTTATACCGGCGAAAAGATCGATGTCTATTTCAACACTGCGATGGTGATGCTGCCAACTTACTGATTTAGTGTATGATGGTGTTTTTGAGGTGCTCCA
>ENA-UAGO01000540-UAGO01000540.1-human-gut-metagenome-genome-assembly--contig:-NODE-540-length-11078-cov-10.421119_pt1 | contig 11078 bp, 9 predicted proteins | sample MGYA00243408_ERZ654338 | MGnify/ENA primary metagenome ERZ654338 (study PRJEB26926, sample SAMN06165053) | human gut metagenome | biome: ENVO:00009003; feature: ENVO:2100002; material: ENVO:00002003...
AACCGGGGACACAAGGATTTTCAGTCCTTTGCTCTACCAACTGAGCTATGGCACCTTTTTTGTTTGCGGGTGCAAAGATAAAGAGAATTTTTTATATTGCAAGGCTTTTGGGGAAAATTATTAGAAAAATCCCCTTTGTAACTTTACTGAATGAAGACAAAGGGGATGTTGGTATTACTTATTGAAATAGATTTCGATACGGCTTTTTTAATCTATATTAGGATTGATGCTGTGCCAGTCTTTAATCGGAGGTAGCACGCCCATTCCGATAACCTCATCACGCAGTTTGCAGAGATGTGCATAACTCTCTTTCAGTTTGGCTTCTTCTTCGGGTGTACCTTTTAATTCTTTGTAATGTACGCCTTCTTTGTTGATTTCAGTTTCCATAGCCATCATGATATGGTCAAAACCATGGCTGTGTACGTATGTGCCTGCCGGCCAGCGGAAAGGCTTTCCGCCCATAGCGGCAGCAATCATTTCGATAGAGACATAGGCGGGGCTTTGGAATGAAGAGCGGCCACGCAAGGCAATAATGTTGGCGCCGCCTTTGATAACCTTAGCTTGTATCTCTGTCCATTGTTCTTTAGTCAAGGCGGGAGTTCCGATGATGTCCAATAACGGTTTACCGTCCACTTTGGCAGTGGAGGCATATACGGCCATTTGTTCGCCATGTCCGCCATAAGTGCGACAATTCTCTATCTTGTCGGGGAGTATTCCAAAATGTTTGGAAAGCTCGCTGCGCAGGCGGGTACTGTCAAGCGCTGCCAATGTTGTGACTTGGGAAGGTTTCAATCCGGAATATAATAATGTGATCAGACCGGTAATGTCCGCAGGGTTGAATATAACGACTACATGTTTTACGTCCGGACAGTAGGCTTTCACATTCTTTCCGAATTCTTCGGCAATGGCGGCATTGCCTTTCAATAAATCTTCGCGGGTCATGCCTGCTTTACGGGCGGCACCACCGGAAGACACTACATATCGGGCGCCGGTCAGCGCTTCTTTGATGTCGGAAGTGAACGTAAGGTTCAGTCCCTCGAATCCGCAGTGAAGCATTTCTTCGGCCACACCTTCCAGTCCGGGAGCATAAGGGTCATATAAACAAATGTTTGGGGTGAGACGCATCATAATTGCGGTCTGCGCCATGTTGGAGCCAATCATGCCGGCTGCTCCTACAATGGTTAGTTTTTCGTTTGTAAGAAAATCCATAATTATATTATTTAAAGGTGAATAACAAACATTCTTTTGAATTGTTGTGCTACAAAGATAACCATTTTCCCTGTGGAGTTGTTCATATAAAAAAGTTATCTTTTAGAGTGAAAAGTTATTCCTTATCTTTATCTTTGCACAGAATGGAAAGATCAGTTTGGACCTGTTGGCATTATCTTTTTTGCAAACGTCACGAAATATAAATTATATGAGTATAGAGTTAGGGAAATTCAATACCTTGAAGGTGGTGAAAGAAGTCGATTTCGGTATGTATCTGGATGGAGGTGAAGAAGGGGAAATTTTGCTTCCGTCGCGTTATGTACCCGAAGACTGTAAGCCGGGAGACGAATTAACGGTGTTTATCTATCTGGACAATGAGGAGCGGCTGGTTGCTACTACGTTGACGCCGTTTGTGCAGGTTGGGCAATTCGCTTGCCTGGAAGTAGCGTGGATAAATCAATACGGCGCTTTTCTCAATTGGGGGCTGATGAAAGATTTGTTTGTTCCTTTTCGTGAGCAGAAGATGAAGATGCAGGTTGGAAAGCAGTACGTAATCCATGCACATCTGGATGATGAGAGTTACCGGATAGTGGCCTCTGCGAAAGTAGACCGTTATCTCTCGAAAGAGAAAGCCCCTTATGAACCCGGACAGGAAGTAAACATACTCATCTGGCAGAAAACGGATTTAGGCTTTAAGGCTATCATAGAGAACCGATATAGCGGATTGCTCTATGAAAGCGAGATATTCCAACCTCTGCATACAGGCATGACACTGAAAGCCTATGTAAAGCAGGTTCGTGAGGATGGCAAGATCGACTTGGTGCTTCAAAAGCCGGGAGCGGGTAAGGTGGAAGACTTTTCTGCCACTCTCCTGAACTATATACGTGAACAGGGAGGGCGGATCACTTTGCATGACAAGAGCCCTGCAGAGGAGATTTACGAAACATTTGGCGTCAGTAAGAAAACCTTTAAAAAGGCGGTCGGTGATCTGTATAAGAAACATCTGATACGGTTGTTGGAAAACGGCATTGAGCTGGTAGACTCCTCTAACCCCTAAAGGCGATAGGGTTTTCCCTATAATATATTAGAGAGAAACAGAAGGATGGGGGAAAATATTCCCCTATTTTTGTTTTCACTAAAAAGTTGATGGAATATTAAACCTATAAAGAACGTTACCATGAAACGAATATTATTCATATTATTTGCAGCAATAATGAGCACTACCGTTTGTCATGCTGCGATGAGCAACAGTAGAGTACGTAAAGAGACGCGTTTCCTTACGGATAAGATGGCTTATGAACTGAACCTGAATACAGCACAGTATAACGATGTGTATGAAATTAATTATGACTTCATTTCCGGTGTGCGTTATCTGATGGATGATGTGTTGCGGGGTGAGGAATGGGCGTTGAACCGTTACTATGATTATCTGGATGTGCGCAATGACGATTTGCGTTGGGTGTTGAGTAGCCGGCAGTACTCCCGTTTCATGCAGGCTGCCTACTTCTTCCGCCCGATTTATGTGAGCGGCGGGCGCTGGTCTTTCCGGATTTATGTCACTTATTCCAACCCGAACCATTTTTACTATCCGCGTCCTCATCATTATCGCACCTACTGCGGCGGGCATTATCGTACCCATCATCACAATGTGAGCTATTACCGGGGACGGCATAATCATCCTGCTTACAACGGCCCTTTCCGCATTCGTGATAATAAATCGTACCATACGAGCCGGCGTGCGGATTTCGGTTCGGTCAATATCCGTCCTAACTCCAATATGCGTCCCGACTCCGGTGCGCGCCCTGGCGTAGGGAAGTCCGATCGCCGTCCGGGTGTCAATGGTTCGACGCGCCGTTCCGATACCAAGAAAGAAGTAAGTAAGCCCAAACGTGAGCGGAGCTCTCAAAAGGAGAGCGTAAGACGCAGCAGTTCCTCCTCATCCTCCACGCGCAGCACACGTGCCTCTTCCCGTTCGTCGGATAAGGATAACGGCGCGATGAGGCGTAACTAAGCCCTTGTCATGTATCTATGATGAACGCCCCTTTCCCTCCGTATGAGCAGAGAGAAAGGGGCGTATCAACACACAACAACTAAAATTATATATTTGGTTATCCGCTTTTATAGATATATCCTTTGACCGGTGATCTTTACGATTGATAATCTTTCTTTCGTGGTTTCTTTCCTATACCTATCTATAATTATAAGCCTTTTAATATAGTATTAAAAGGCTTATAATATCATATTAAAAGGCTTTTAATGATAGTTCACTCCTAAGGATATTCCGGTTTACCCTTGCAGGCATCCCGGTTCTTTGCAGTATGAATGTGCCTTAGTGGGCGGAACATCCGGAGAAAGGTAGGTTTGTTCCTTCTCCGGTCAGGGATGCCATTGCGGGCGAGCTGCATTTATTCGATGGGTTCTCCTTTATAGAAGTCCAGTATCTTGGTGCGGAAAAGGTATTCATATTTGGCTTGGAGCTCGTCAGACTGCGCTTTCATCAAGTTCTGCTTGGCTTCATTATATTCTACGGCATTTGCTTTTCCGTTCTCGTACTTCTCGCTCATCAGCTTAAAGGATGCTTCGCTGGCCGATGCTGCCGTACTGCTGCTCGTATACTTGCTTTCGGATGCCGCCGCGTTGTACCATGCCTGCTGAATCTCTTTGTAGAGGCTCTTTTTGGCGTTATCCAGCTGCAAGGAATAGTTTTCGCGCTGCAGGCGGGCTGTGCGTACCCGGTTGCGTGTGGCCAGTCTGTTGAAGATAGGCACACTCAGATTGAAGCCGACATATTTGTTGAAGTTGTCATTCATCTGCTGGCTGAAAGTACGGTTGATTGTCGAATAATAGTTCGTTCCGAGACTTCCGCTGAAACTCAATTGCGGATAATAAGCGCTTTGGGCAATGCGGATGCTGTGTTTGCTTCCTTCCAGGCGATACTGTGCCGCTTGTATGGAGGCTTTGCTGACCAGTGCCGTTTGGAAGATTTCATCCGGAGGGGTTAGCGGAATGAGCTCTATGTTTGCGGTTGGATCTTCCAAAAGGAATCCTTCCGGTGTCTCCAGCTCGATGAGCTGGCTGAGATCGAGCAGGGCCAATCGATAGTTGTTGTCGGTCTGCACAGCATTCATTTCGTCCTGTGCTACGCGTGCTTTGGCTTCGGCAACTTCCGCCGGAGAGGCTTTCCCTACTTCGGCCAACCGTTCTATGCGGTTGCACTGTTCTTTGCTCAGTTCCACTTGTCCTAAAGATACCCGGTGCAATTCCTCGTTGAACAATACCTGCAAATAAGCCGAGGCTATATTGATGGAGATATCTTCTTTGGCTTTCTCCAAATCGGCGAGTGCCGCTTTCAGGTTCAGCTTGGCCAAGGCATATTGGTTGGGTATTTCAAGTCCGGTAAATAACGGGATGCTGGTTGAAACAGACATATTTGTTCCATGGCTGGCAGTATTGACGTATACAGTGGAGTAGTCACCGGTGTTTTCGTCTTTGATTGCAGTCTGCGTACGTCCCCAGTTCCAGTTCTGGCCGGCGTTGGCGTTGAGGTTCGGCAATCGTGCCCACTTGGCAGTGTTCACTTCGATGTTGCTTTGTTCGGCTGCATTGGCTGTCCGGCGGATATCGATATTGTGTTCAATGGCGTAGTCTATACATTGACGCAGCGACCAGCGGTTTTGTGCTTGGACTTGCGTGCAACTCAGAATAGCCAGACATATGAATATATTTTTTTTCATAGCGTTCCTATTTCATATAATAATGTTGGTTATTTGTCGCTTTTCTCGGCACCGCGCACCTTGTCTTTGGCGGTCAGGCCACTTTTGACGGCAATCTTGATGCCATCGCTCATGCCGACTTCTATTTGCTGGCGTTTAAATTTCTGCTGAGGTATGCTGTCGGTGAGTACATATACAAAGGTGCTGTCTCCGCTGAACTCTACTGTGCTTTCGGGCAAGGCAAGCGTTTTTAGTGCACGCTCCAGTACAATTTCTGCATTGGCGGAATAGCCGGAACGGATTTGCACGCTATCCGGTGCCTGGATGGCTGCCTTGATCTCAAACTGGTTGGCTCCGTTCTCTTCCACTCCTTTGGGAGAGATGTACTCCAATGTGGCATTGAACGACAGGTCTTGCAGGGCGCCGATAGTCAGTTTCACCGGCATCCCCTCATGTACGCGGCCTACTTCGGTCTCGTCCAGATTTCCCCGGAAGATGAGATCGTTCATGTTGGCGACGGTGGCAATGGTTGTTCCGTCATTGAAGGTGTTGCTCATGATAACGGAGTTGCCGACCTTGATAGGCACGTCCAGAATCAATCCGGTAATAGTGGATCGAATCAGTGTGCTGCTGAACGAAGCACTGTTTTTGGTGATGCCTTCCTTCACGATTTCCAGATTATCTTTGGCTGTTTGCAACTCTTCGCGTGCCTGTTTCACGCTAACTTCACCCTTTTCGTATTCTTCGTCGCTGATGAGCTTGTCATTGAATAGCTTTTCGATACGTGCAAAGTCCGTTTCTGCCTGCCGGGCATTGATCTCTGCCAGGCGGACACGACTCTCGGCGGAGTTCAGCGTACCCAGTTCGGGGATAACCTTTACTTTGGCTATCACTTCGCCCTGCCTGATGCTTTGTCCGGCTTCTTTATACACTTCGGAAATGATGCCGGAGATTTGCGGCTTAATGAGTACTTCATCTCTTGGCTCCACTTTACCGGTGGCTACGGTTGTCTTTTCCAAATCGGCTATTTCCGGGACAATCGTTTCATACACCTTTACCTTAGGTTGGGACTTCTGATACAAGAACACGAATGTCCAAATAAATATGGCAGCCACCACTACCAATGATGCGATTTTCAGATACTTCTTTGTTTTCATCTTATTTTAATATTATTGTTTTATTCTTTATATTTTCCACATTGTGTCTCCTTATTCATCCCTTATCGCTTCAATCGGCTTGATAGCCATTGCGCGGTAGGCCGGGGCCAGTCCTGCCAATACCCCTAATGCTATAAGAAGGGCGCACGTGCCGATTGCCAACCCGAAAGATACCTGATAATGAGTTTCTGTTGCCCCCGGTTCATTCGTTGCGCTTTCCAGTATATGCAGTATAAATACGGCAAAAGAGATTCCCGCCATGCCGGCCACTGTGGTCAGCACCATACTCTCCGAAAGAATTTGTTGCAGAATATCTTTGGGACGTGCACCGATAGCCCGTCGTATGCCTATCTCCGTGGTGCGTTCCCTGACCGTAACCATCATAATGTTGGATACGCCAATCGCTCCGGCAAATAAAGTTCCTAAACCCACCATCCAGATAAGGATGCGAGTGCCTGTCATCAGGGTGTCCATCATGGAAAACATCGCTTCTGCGTTGAGGAACATGACTGCCTGTTTGTCGTCCGGTGAAATGTAGTGGGCGGCTTTGACGAGACGTTCTATTTCGGGCTCTACGTCCGTAACCTTTACTCCCGGTTTCATGATGAAGCACACAACATCTATCCTTTGCCCCAGATTATACGTTTGCTGCATTGTCGTAAAAGGCAGGGTGACGGCTTCCGAGGCTTGTCCCTGTATGTTGACATTACCTTCGGAGGAACACATGCCGATAACGCGGTAATAAATTCCGTTTACTCTGATATATTTCCCACAAGGGTCTTCATCAGGTCTGAAAAGACTTTCGTAAACACGTTTGCCTATGACGCATACTTTTCGTGCTTCGCGTATGTCCACATCATTAATAAAGCGCCCGTAAGTCATTTCCTGATGCTCTATCTGCTCATATTCAGGGTATAATCCCTTGACGCTACATTCGTATTTGTTTTCTCCGTAAACCGCAGTTTGCCCCCAAAGAGCGAATGACGGGGTGGCTATTTTTATTCCGTCGATGCTGCGCACCCGTTCCACATCTTCCATTTCCAAGTCCCACCAGCGGCCTTTACGGAAACCTTTATAAGCCTCACTTGTCTTTTGTGCTGCAATAAATCCGGAATTTGTGGCAAAACCTTCAAACTGTGATTTCATTTGCTCCTGCATGCCTTGTCCGCCGCCAATGAGTGCCACCAGCATAAAAATTCCCCAAAACACACCGAATGCCGTCAGCAGGCTGCGTGTCTTGTTTCTTGTTATCGTGACAAGGATTTCCTCACATGTATCTATATCTATTCTCACGTTATTTTAGTGTTTAATGATTAGTGTTTTGTATTCGGTAATGCGGTTAATCATAAAACGCAGTCTGTCAATCGCTTCTCAACGCTTCAATCGGACTGATGCTTACAGCCTTTTTAGCTGGGAAGAACCCCGCGAGCGTGCCTGCTATAATTAAAGTCAATGTAGCTTGTATGGCAATGCCGATGTCTACTGTGGGGTCGGAGAACATCCTTGCCTGAAACATTCCTGCGTCTGCTGTTTGATTGCCGAAAGCGGAATTCATCCATTCTGTTACTCCGATACCTGCTACCATACCGATATAACCGAAGAAAGTGGTGATTGTAACGCTTTCCACGATAATCAGCCAAAGGATAGAAAGCGGTTTGGCTCCCAGCGCTTTGCGAATTCCGAATTCGCGGGTGCGTTCCTTGACTGTAATCAGCATGATGTTCGATACTCCTACGATACCGCTCAATAGTGTGAAAAGACCTATCACCCAAATGGCTGTGCGGAGCAGACCGGCAACATTTTGTGTCTGCATGTATTGTGTGAAACGGTTCCATATCCAGATCGCACCTTCGTCTTCCGGGTCGAAACGGTGGTTGGCGGCAATGACTTTACGATATTCTTTCTCAAAAGTTTTGTTGGCTTCTTCACTCGTCAGATTTTTTGTAGTGAAGATGATATTGTTGAGCTTATCACCTTTATTATAAATGGTTTGCAGAGTAGAGAACGGAATAAAGGCAACACTGCTTTGGTCGCCTTGGTCTTCATATAACCCGGCTACCCGGTAAGCCACACCACCGACATTGACAAACTGGCCGACAGGTTCGGTATGCGACTTCTTGAAAAGAATCTCCGCCGACTTCTTATGGAGGATGATAACTTTCCGCCGCTCTTTCACATCATTCTGATTGATGAAACGTCCGGTTGCAGTCTTTATAGCTTCGGATTGTACGTAATTGGGATGCACGCCCATTAGTGAGATATTGATATATTCCTGTCCGAAACTGATGTTCACATCGCCTTGCTGCAGGGTGGCGCCGGCGGTGATAATGTTGTCCGGAAAGTATCTCTCGGTTGCGTTGAGGTCTTTGTTTTCCATTCGGATGCGCCGCCCTTCTTTCAGGCCTGCGTATGACTTGGTGGTCCAGCCTCCACCCAGGCGAATGGAATTCAGGGCGCGCTCGGAAGCATTTTGTTCGAAGGCATGGATGAGTCCGTTGCCTGCCCCCAGTAGTACAATAAGCATGAAGATGCCCCATGCCACCGCAAAACCGGTGAGGAACGTACGCAGCTTGTTGCGCTTGATTGTACCGTATATTTCTTGCCAAAGGTCCAGCATAATGCGATAATTGATTTATGTGTTGATATGCTAATTTTTCATTTCATGAATCCGTCCTTGCCGAATGGTGATGCGTCATGATTTAGATTTTCTTCGATACTGCCTATCACGCCATCCTTAATGTGGATAATCTTATCCGTCTGGTTGGCTACGCCGCTTTCGTGAGTTACGACCACGATTGTCATTCCTGTTTTATGCAAGTCTTTCAGAATTTGCATCACCTCTACGGATGTCTTACTGTCGAGAGCGCCGGTCGGTTCATCGGCAAGGATGATTTGGGGTTGTGTGATCAGTGCGCGGGCAATGGCGACGCGTTGTTTCTGGCCGCCGGACATCTCGTTGGGCATGTGATGTGCCCACTCTTTCAGCCCCAGACGTTCCAGATATTCCAAAGCCATAGCATTACGTTTCCGGCGTCCTACTCCCTGATAAAAGAGTGGGAGGGCAACATTTTCTACCGCATTCTTGAAAGAGATCAGATTGAATGACTGAAAGATAAAGCCAATCATACGGTTACGATACTCGGCTGCTTTGGTTTCACTCAGGTTCTTGATAAGTGTGCCGTTCAAGTAATATTCTCCGGTATCATAACTATCCAGGATACCTAATATGTTAAGTAAAGTGGATTTTCCGGAACCGGACGCTCCCATAATGGATACGAACTCTCCTTTTTGAATGTCAAGGTTGATACCTTTAAGAACGTGTAATGGAGCTCCGTTATTATAGGTTTTGTTAATGTCTTTTAGTTGTATCACGATTTTTCTGTTTATTGCTTTGTTCTTATTAATTTTGACTATTAGACGCAACAATGGTACGAAAAGTTGCAAATGGAGCAAAGTTTTTTAAAAAAAGATTTTGCAGTGTCGTTTTTCTTTGTGTAATTTGTACCATATAATGTTATAACTAACCCTTTAAACAAAAAAAGTAAATATCATGAATTCAAGCATGGAAAAACCCTATGTAGTGGGGATTGACATAGGCGGGACGAACACCGTCTTTGGCATCGTAGATGCGCGTGGCACTATTATTGCCACTGACTCAATTAAGACGGGAGCTTATGAACAGGCGGAAAATTACGTGGATGAAGTATGCAAGAAACTCCTTCCGTTGATTGTGGCAAATGGTGGCGTTGATAAGATAAAAGGTATCGGCGTAGGTGCTCCTAACGGTAACTATTATAACGGTACGATAGAATTTGCTCCTAACCTTCCTTGGAAAGGAGTAATCCCTCTGGCTGCTATGTTTGAAGAGCGCTTGGGTATTCCTACCGCACTGACCAATGACGCTAACGCCGCTGCTATCGGTGAAATGACTTATGGTGCCGCACGTGGCATGAAGGATTTCATTATGATTACTTTGGGCACAGGTGTAGGTAGCGGCATTGTTATTAACGGACAAATGGTATACGGACATGATGGTTTTGCCGGCGAGTTGGGACATACTATTATACGTCGTGAGAATGGTCGTATTTGCGGATGTGGGCGTCATGGTTGTTTGGAAACCTATTGCTCGGCTACCGGTGTGGCACGCACTGCACGTGAGTTCCTTACTGCACGTACCGAACCGAGTTTGTTGCGCTCTATTCCGGCAGAAGAGATTACATCTAAGGATGTATATGATGCAGCCGTACAAGGTGATAAACTGGCGCAGGATATTTTTGACTTCACCGGTACCATTTTAGGTGAGGCGCTTGCAGATTTTATCGCTTTCTCCAGCCCTGAGGCAATTATTCTGTTCGGTGGACTGGCTAAGTCCGGTGATTATATCCTCAAACCTATCCAAAAAGCTATCGATGATAATATCCTGACTATTTATAAGGGTAAGACAAAACTTATGGTATCTGAATTGAAAGATTCTGATGCTGCTGTACTGGGAGCCAGTGCATTGGGTTGGGAACTGAAAGGGCTTGAGTGATCCCTCGGATGAAAACAAATAGGAATATCCTCGTGCAGTTTTTTTGCGCGAGGATATTTTTATGCTGGATAAAGATGGAATTTGTGTAGCTGTATGGACTTGAGAATCTTTCTTCGGCAGAGACCTGAACATAAAAAAAGGAAACCGTTTAATGGTTTCCTTTTTTTATTTAGAAATAGGAGTTGGGGATTAACCGTTAACTCTTTTTTCTTTAATTCTTGCTTTCTTACCGGTAAGAGCACGCAGATAGTACAATTTAGCACGACGAACTTTACCCACTTTGTTCACTTCGATGCTGTCGATAGCCGGTGACTCAATCGGGAAAATACGTTCTACACCAATAGTACCAGACATTTTGCGTACAGTGAAACGCTTTTTGTCTCCATGTCCGGCAATCTTGATAACAACGCCACGATACAACTGTACGCGCTCTTTGTTACCTTCGACGATACGATATGCTACTGTAAC
>ENA-UAGO01000542-UAGO01000542.1-human-gut-metagenome-genome-assembly--contig:-NODE-542-length-11059-cov-6.847874_pt1 | contig 11059 bp, 7 predicted proteins | sample MGYA00243408_ERZ654338 | MGnify/ENA primary metagenome ERZ654338 (study PRJEB26926, sample SAMN06165053) | human gut metagenome | biome: ENVO:00009003; feature: ENVO:2100002; material: ENVO:00002003...
CGAGGAGAACCGTCGTGCTAGAAGAATACCGTAAGCACGTAGCTGAGCGTGCCGCTGAGGGGATTGCGCCCAAACCCCTGGATGCAAACCAAATGGCCGCACTTGTAGAGCTGCTGAAAAACCCGCCCGCGGGCGAAGAAGAATTCCTGTTAGATCTATTAACCAACCGTGTTCCCCCTGGCGTCGATGAAGCCGCCTATGTCAAAGCAGGCTTCCTGGCTGCTATCGCTAAAGGCGAAGCCAAATCCCCTCTGCTGACTCCGGAAAAAGCCATCGAACTGCTGGGTACCATGCAGGGTGGTTACAACATTCATCCGCTGATCGACGCGCTGGATGATGCCAAACTGGCACCGATCGCTGCCAAAGCACTTTCTCACACACTGCTGATGTTCGATAACTTCTATGACGTAGAAGAGAAAGCCAAAGCAGGCAACGAATATGCGAAGCAGGTAATGCAGTCCTGGGCGGATGCCGAATGGTTCCTGAATCGCCCGGCGCTGGCTGAAAAACTGACCGTTACCGTCTTCAAAGTCACTGGCGAAACCAACACCGATGACCTTTCTCCGGCACCGGATGCGTGGTCGCGCCCGGATATCCCACTGCACGCGCTGGCGATGCTGAAAAACGCCCGTGAAGGTATTGAGCCAGACCAGCCAGGTGTTGTTGGCCCGATCAAACAGATTGAAGCTCTGCAACAGAAAGGTTTCCCGCTGGCGTACGTCGGTGACGTTGTGGGTACGGGTTCATCGCGTAAATCCGCCACGAACTCCGTTCTGTGGTTTATGGGCGATGATATTCCACATGTGCCGAACAAACGCGGCGGTGGTTTGTGCCTCGGCGGTAAAATTGCACCCATCTTCTTTAACACGATGGAAGACGCGGGTGCACTGCCAATCGAAGTCGACGTCTCTAACCTGAACATGGGCGACGTGATTGACGTTTATCCGTACAAAGGTGAAGTGCGTAACCACGAAACAGGCGAACTGCTGGCGACCTTCGAACTGAAAACCGACGTGCTGATTGATGAAGTGCGTGCTGGCGGCCGTATTCCGCTGATTATCGGGCGTGGCCTGACCACCAAAGCGCGTGAAGCACTTGGTCTGCCGCACAGTGATGTGTTCCGTCAGGCGAAAGATGTCGCTGAGAGCGATCGCGGCTTCTCGCTGGCGCAAAAAATGGTAGGCCGTGCCTGTGGCGTGAAAGGCATTCGTCCGGGCGCGTACTGTGAACCGAAAATGACTTCTGTAGGCTCTCAGGACACCACAGGCCCGATGACCCGTGATGAACTGAAAGACCTGGCGTGCCTGGGCTTCTCGGCTGACCTGGTGATGCAGTCTTTCTGCCACACCGCGGCGTATCCGAAGCCAGTTGACGTGAACACGCACCACACGCTGCCGGACTTCATTATGAACCGTGGCGGTGTGTCGCTGCGTCCGGGGGACGGCGTAATCCACTCCTGGCTGAACCGTATGCTGCTGCCGGATACCGTCGGTACCGGTGGTGACTCCCATACCCGTTTCCCGATCGGTATCTCTTTCCCGGCGGGTTCTGGTCTGGTGGCGTTTGCTGCCGCAACTGGCGTAATGCCGCTGGATATGCCGGAATCCGTTCTGGTGCGCTTCAAAGGCAAAATGCAGCCGGGCATCACCCTGCGCGATCTGGTACACGCCATTCCGCTGTATGCGATCAAACAAGGTCTGCTGACCGTTGAGAAGAAAGGCAAGAAAAACATCTTCTCTGGCCGCATCCTCGAAATTGAAGGTCTGCCGGATCTGAAAGTTGAGCAGGCCTTTGAGCTTACCGATGCGTCCGCTGAGCGTTCTGCCGCTGGTTGTACTATCAAGCTGAACAAAGAACCGATCATCGAATACCTTAACTCTAACATCGTCCTGCTGAAGTGGATGATCGCGGAAGGTTACGGCGATCGTCGTACCCTGGAACGTCGTATTCAGGGCATGGAAAAATGGCTGGCGAATCCTGAGCTGCTGGAAGCCGATGCAGATGCGGAATACGCGGCAGTGATTGACATCGATCTGGCGGATATTAAAGAGCCAATCCTGTGTGCTCCGAACGACCCGGATGACGCGCGTCCGCTGTCTGCGGTACAGGGCGAGAAGATCGACGAAGTATTTATCGGTTCTTGCATGACTAACATCGGTCACTTCCGTGCTGCGGGTAAACTGCTGGATGCGCATAAAGGCCAGTTGCCGACCCGCCTGTGGGTGGCACCGCCAACCCGTATGGACGCCGCACAGTTGACTGAAGAAGGCTACTACAGCGTCTTCGGTAAGAGCGGGGCTCGTATCGAGATCCCGGGCTGTTCTCTGTGTATGGGTAACCAGGCGCGTGTAGCAGACGGTGCGACGGTGGTTTCCACCTCTACCCGTAACTTCCCGAACCGTCTGGGGACTGGCGCGAATGTCTTCCTGGCTTCTGCAGAACTGGCGGCTGTTGCGGCGCTGATTGGCAAACTGCCGACGCCGGAAGAGTACCAGACCTACGTTGCGCAAGTAGATAAAACTGCCGTTGATACTTATCGTTATCTGAACTTCAACCAGCTTTCTCAGTACACCGAAAAAGCCGATGGGGTGATTTTCCAGACTGCGGTGTAATAAGTAAGCGCACGCGCTGCGCATAAACGACACAATGCCCGGTGAATGAGATTCCCGGGCATTTTTTATTTCTAAACCATCGCCGTTCCGCTGTTTTTCTCCGGTAAGGCTGCGATAATTACATCAATGGCGCAATGCGATTTCGGCGCATTGCCGGGAGCAGAGGAACACACTATGGATTACGAATTTCTGCGCGATATTACCGGAGTGGTAAAGGTGCGTATGTCCATGGGGCATGAAGTGGTCGGGCACTGGTTTAATGAAGAGGTGAAAGAAAACCTGGCCTTGCTTGATGAAGTGGAACAAGCAGCGCACGCACTGAAAGGTAGCGAACGGTCCTGGCAACGGGCAGGGCATGAATACACCCTGTGGATGGACGGTGAAGAGGTGATGGTTCGCGCCAATCAACTGGAATTCGCTGGCGATGAAATGGAAGAGGGGATGAACTACTACGACGAAGAAAGCCTGTCGCTATGCGGCGTTGAGGATTTTCTGCAGGTCGTGGCGGCTTACCGTAATTTCGTGCAGCAGAAGTAAATAAATCTGGCGGAGCCTGGGAGCTCCGCCCGAGACGTTAAACAGCTGGCATATTGCGCCCGTAATAAATCTCGCGCATTTCTTTCCACAGCGCAGCGGTAATTTCCTGGCGCTCGCTGTCGGTTAAGTCTTCCGGTTTTGTGTGGAACATGTAGTGCTTAAGGTCGAACTCTTTAAGCAACATCTTGGTATGGAAGATATTTTCCTGATAGACGTTCACATCCACCATGTCATACAGCGCCTTCATATCGTCAGACATAAAGTTCTGAATCGAATTAATCTCATGGTCGATAAAGTGCTTCATACCGTTAATGTCGCGAGTAAAACCGCGCACGCGATAATCAATGGTTACGATATCGGACTCAAGCTGGTGGATCAGGTAATTCAGCGCCTTCAGCGGAGAAATCACGCCGCAGGTAGAGACTTCAATATCGGCGCGGAAGGTACATAAACCGCCTTCAGGATGACTTTCCGGGTAGGTATGTACGCAAATATGACTTTTATCGAGATGGGCAACCACCGTTTCTGGCAGTGGGCCGGGGTGTTCTGTTTTGTCGATGAGTTTCGGGTCAACCGGTTCTTCACTCACCAGAATAGTGACGCTGGCACCCTGTGGTTCGTAATCCTGGCGGGCGATGTTAAGAATATTGGCCCCGATAATGGAACAGGTTTCTGACAGGATTTCGGTCAGACGGTTGGCATTATAGAGTTCATCGATATAAGCAATATAACCGTCGCGCTCTTCGGCAGTTTTGGCGTAGCAGATATCGTAAATACAAAAACTCAGACTTTTGGTCAGATTATTAAAGCCATGCAGTTTCAGTTTTTTCAATTTCTTATCTTCTCCTTAGGACGGCTGTGAAGCCAGTGCGTCTTGCAGATACTGAGGTAAGGCAAAAGCTGCCGTATGGATTGCCGAATTGTAATAACGGCATTTCAGGCCAGAAGCGAGAAAACGCGCCTGAATAATTTCGGTTGAGAGATGGCGTAAGGCGTCGTTATCTGTCGCCCATGCAAAAGTCATGATACCGCCGTAATAGGTCGGGATCGCCGCCTGATAAAAGCCAACGTCGCTGAAGTAATGGCTGAGTTTGCGATGGCTGTCGATGGCTTCTTCCTGCTGTAAAAAGCAGACGCCGTTTTGTGCGACGAAGATACCGCCAGGATTCAGGCAACGTTTGCAGCCTTCATAAAATGCCGAAGTGAAAAGGCTTTCGCCGGGACCGATAGGATCGGTGCAGTCGGAGATAATGACATCAAAGGTCTGGCTGGTTTGATTAACGAAATTGACGCCATCGTCGATCACCAGCTTAAAGCGCGGATCGTCGTAGCTACCGGCGTTATGGTTGGGTAGATACTGACGGCAGAACGATACGACACCCGCATCGATTTCCACCATCGTGATTGACTCAACGTTTTTATGTCGGGTTACTTCACGCAGCATGGCACCGTCGCCGCCGCCGATAATCAGCACATGTTTCGCGTGACCATGGGCCAGTAGCGGAACATGGGTCATCATCTCATGATAGATAAACTCGTCGCGCTCGGTGGTTTGTACTACGCCATCCAGCGCCATTACGCGACCAAATGCAGCGTTCTCAAAAATGATCAGATCCTGGTGATCGGTCTTTTCATGATACAGAACGTTATCTACCGCAAAGTACTGCCCAAACTGGTCGTGTAGCGTTTCATGCCACTGTTTTTTTTCGGCCATGGGTTGATACCTCCTTTGTTAACACCCGTAAAAAAAGGGCGCAACATAATAGCTAACATTGACCGCGGATGCACGGTCAATATTTCTACAAAAAGGTATCAGGGATTATTTGACGTAGGCAAGCAGGCTTAAGGAATCGCGGGCCAGGGCTTTGCATTTTTTAGCGACGGGAATGCCAATGCCGCTGAGATCGCGGTAGCTGTCTTCACCGAGGGCTTTCATGTCGAAGGTGTCGTAATTACTGAGGTCCCACTGGTTTTGCTGAGCGAAAAAGACCAGTGCGCGACGAATTTGCCCGTTAGGTAAGTTCTGGTAACCACAATCGTTCTTCAGAAAGACAAAAACTGCCGTTAAATCGGCCATATCTTCGGCTTCAGACTCGCTGAGCGCGTAACTGTTTGCGCAGACGGCCATCAGGCTGCCGAATAACACTGTTCTGAAAAACGTCTTCATTGCTTCTACCAGGGGCTTAAAGAAGATAAACGTTAGCACACTGCGAGCGAGGCGACGACCATTATTGTCGATTAAATTGTGTCTGCGGCTTGACCTTCCCGTAAGGGGAAGGACTATGCTCAACGTTTGATTTTGTTTCGCCTGCTTAAGAATAAGGAAATAACTATGCAACGTCGTGATTTCTTAAAATATTCCGTCGCGCTGGGTGTGGCTTCGGCTTTGCCGCTGTGGAGCCGCGCAGTATTTGCGGCAGAACGCCCAACGTTACCGATCCCTGATTTGCTCACGACCGATGCCCGTAATCGCATTCAGTTAACTATTGGCGCAGGCCAGTCCACCTTTGGCGGGAAAACTGCAACTACCTGGGGCTATAACGGCAATCTGCTGGGGCCGGCGGTGAAATTACAGCGCGGCAAAGCGGTAACGGTTGATATCTACAACCAACTGACGGAAGAGACAACGTTGCACTGGCACGGGCTGGAAGTACCGGGTGAAGTCGACGGCGGCCCGCAGGGAATTATTCCGCCAGGTGGCAAGCGCTCGGTGACGTTGAACGTTGATCAACCTGCCGCTACCTGCTGGTTCCATCCGCATCAGCACGGCAAAACCGGGCGACAGGTGGCGATGGGGCTGGCTGGGCTGGTGGTGATTGAAGATGACGAGATCCTGAAATTAATGCTGCCAAAACAGTGGGGTATCGATGATGTTCCGGTGATCGTTCAGGATAAGAAATTTAGCGCCGACGGGCAGATTGATTATCAACTGGATGTGATGACCGCCGCCGTGGGCTGGTTTGGCGATACGTTGCTGACCAACGGTGCAATCTACCCGCAACACGCTGCCCCGCGTGGTTGGCTGCGCCTGCGTTTGCTCAATGGCTGTAATGCCCGTTCGCTCAATTTCGCCACCAGCGACAATCGCCCGCTGTATGTGATTGCCAGCGACGGTGGTCTGCTACATGAACCAGTGAAGGTGAGCGAACTGCCGGTGCTGATGGGCGAGCGTTTTGAAGTGCTGGTGGAGGTTAACGATAACAAACCCTTTGACCTGGTGACGCTGCCGGTCAGCCAGATGGGGATGGCGATTGCGCCGTTTGATAAGCCTCATCCGGTAATGCGGATTCAGCCGATTGCTATTAGTGCCTCCGGTGCTTTGCCAGACACATTAAGTAGCCTGCCTGCGTTACCTTCGCTGGAAGGGCTGACGGTACGCAAGCTGCAACTCTCTATGGACCCGATGCTCGATATGATGGGGATGCAGATGCTAATGGAGAAATATGGCGATCAGGCGATGGCCGGGATGGATCACAGCCAGATGATGGGCCATATGGGGCACGGCAATATGAATCATATGAACCACGGCGGGAAGTTCGATTTCCACCATGCCAACAAAATCAACGGTCAGGCGTTTGATATGAACAAGCCGATGTTTGCGGCGGCGAAAGGGCAATACGAACGTTGGGTTATCTCTGGCGTGGGCGACATGATGCTGCATCCGTTCCATATCCACGGCACGCAGTTCCGTATCTTGTCAGAAAATGGCAAACCGCCAGCGGCTCATCGCGCGGGCTGGAAAGATACCGTTAAGGTAGAAGGTAATGTCAGCGAAGTGCTGGTGAAGTTTAATCACGATGCACCGAAAGAACATGCTTATATGGCGCACTGCCATCTGCTGGAGCATGAAGATACGGGGATGATGTTAGGGTTTACGGTATAAAAAGACCGTATTCGGAAATATGCCCGGATCTCTCCGGGCATTAAACTGATGACAAACGCAAATCTGCCTGATGCGCTACGCTTATCAGGCCTACGCTAGCTGTGCAATCCATTGATTTTGCGCAATTTTGTAGGCTGGATAAGGCGTTCACGCCGCATCCGGCATGAACAACGCGCACGTTGTCAGCAATCTGAGCAAGTCTTACTTCACATCATCCGGCAGCGCATAAGCCACAATATAGTCGCCCATCTTCGTACCAAATGAACCGTGACCGCCTGCGGAGATCACCACATACTGCTTACCATTCACTTCATAGGTCATTGGCGTAGCCTGACCACCCGCTGGTAAACGACCCTGCCACAGTTTTTCACCGTTGCTCATGTTGTAAGCGCGCAGGTAGTTATCTGCCGTAGCGGCGATAAACAGCACGTTACCCGCCGTGGAGATTGGCCCGCCCAGCATCGGCATACCCATATTGAACGGCACCGGAACCGGCATCGGGAACGGCATACTGTCCTGCGGCGTACCAATACGTTTCTTCCACACCACTTCATTAGTTTTCAGATCCAGCGCCGAGATATAACCCCATGCTGGCTGTTTACATGGCAGACCAAATGGTGAGAGGAACGGGTTGAGCGTGACACCATACGGTACACCGTACTGTGGCTGAATGCCGGATTCCGTACCCGTGCCTTTGGCATCTTTCGGCTGCTCCATCGGGTTGCCAGGACCACGCGGGATCAGTTTCGAAACAAACGGCAGTGCCATTGGGTTGGCAATCGCCACTTCACGATTTGGATCAACGGAAATCCCGCCCCATTCGAACATCCCCAGGTTACCCGGGAAGACCAGCGTACCCTGTTCAGATGGCGGGGTGAAAATGCCTTCATAGCGCATCTGGTGGAACATCACGCGGCACACCAGTTGGTCAAACATGGTGGCTCCCCACATATCCGCACCGCTCAAATCTTTCGTCGGACGGAAGCTCAGTTCCGAGAATGGTTGAGTAGGGGTAACGTAATCGCCTTTGGCAGCACCTTGGGGAACCGGTTTTTCCGGTGCCGGAACCACCAGTTCGCCATTACGACGATCGAGCACAAAAATGTTGCCGGTTTTCGCCGGAGCGTAAATAACTGGCACTTTCTGACCATTAACGGTGATGTCCGCCAGCGTCGGCTGTGCCGGAAGATCCATATCCCACAGGTCGTGGTGAACGGTCTGGTAGCTCCACGCCAGTTTCCCGGTAGTGGCATTCAGCGCCAGAATCGAGCTGGCATAACGTTCCTGTTCCGGTGTGCGGTTACCGCCCCAGATATCCGGCGTGGTCACGCCCATCGGCAGATAGACCAGATCCAGCTTCGCGTCATAGGCCGCAGGTGCCCACGAGTTTGGTGAGTTAAAGGTAAAGGTGTGTTCGTCAGACGGGATCGCGTTCGGATCTTTCGCGCCCGGATCAAAAGCCCACAGCAGCTCCCCGGTGTTGACATCAAAACCACGGATCACGCCAGACGTTTCGCGGGTTGAGAAGTTATCGGTGACCGAACCGGCCATCACGATGGTTTTATCGGTAATAATCGGCGGCGAAGTTGGCTCATACAGACCCGGTTTGGTGTCTGGCATATTGCTTTGCAGATTAAGCACGCCTTTATTGGCGAAGGTTTCGCACAGTTTGCCGTTTTCAGCGTTAATCGCAATCAGGCGACCATCATTGACCGGAAGAATGATACGACGCGGGCAATCCGCCATCACTTCCGGCGAAGCCGTTTCTGCTTTGGCTTCATGATAAGAGACGCCACGGCAGGTTACGTGCTGGAAAGACTCGTTGGTTTTCAGCTCAGGGTCGTAATGCCATTTCTCTTTGCCGCTGGCGGCATCAAGCGCAAACAGGCGCTGGTGAGCGGTACACAGGTAAAGGGTGTCGCCCACTTTAATCGGCGTCACTTCATTGGTGATTTCACCCGGATCGTTCGGCTGCTTCACATCGCCAGTACGGAACACCCAGGCTTCTTTCAGATTATGGACGTTATCGGCGTTAATTTGTTTCAGAGGTGAAAAGCGTTGACCTTCCTGATTGCGACCATAGGCAGGCCAGTCCTGATCGGCAACGGGTGAGATAGCTTCCGCAGGTGTGGCATCGGCGCTTAAGGTGCCGTTGATTTCCTGCGGATCGTTAAATCCGGCCCAGGTCAGGATACTACCGCTAATCAGCAGTGCCACCACCAGTGCGGCAACTGCGCCGCTGGCAGGAATGACCAGGCGACGCCAGACAAACGGCAGGATCAGCCAGATGCCGAAGAAGACCAGAATATCGCTGCGCGGAGTCAGCGCCCAGAAGTCGAAACCAACTTCCCAGACGCCCCAAATCATGGTGCCGAGCAGCAGGGCGGCGTATAGCCAAAGCGCGGCACGTTTACTGCGCCACAGCATCCAGGCGACGCCGAGCATCACAAGGCCAGCGATAGGGTAGTACCAGGAGCCGCCAATCGCGACCAGCCAGCCTCCGCCAATGAGTAGATACAGCCCGCAAAGCGCTGCAAAAAGGGCTGTTAGCGTGACGAGTAATCGTCGCGAGCCTGTATTGTTAATTGCCATAAAGAGACACCATTTCAATTCATTAATATTTTAGTAGCAATTAATTATAGGTTTTAACATGTGTGATCGTCATCACAATTCGAGCTTTATTAACAGATTCCGCGAATGAATAGTTTTACTGGTATACTGCGTGTCTTGCGCTTTGTTGCGGTGCCAAAACCTGCCCGTGCGAAGTGATTTGTTTTTAAATCATATGGTTAGAGATATGAAACATACTGTAGAAGTAATGATCCCCGAAGCGGAGATTAAAGCGCGTATCGCCGAACTGGGTCGTCAGATTACTGAGCGTTACAAAGACAGCGGCAGCGATATGGTGCTGGTGGGTCTGCTGCGTGGCTCATTTATGTTTATGGCGGACCTGTGCCGTGAAGTTCAGGTATCTCATGAAGTCGACTTTATGACCGCCTCCAGCTACGGTAGCGGCATGTCCACCACCCGTGATGTGAAAATCCTCAAAGATCTGGATGAAGATATCCGTGGCAAGGACGTGCTGATTGTTGAAGATATCATCGACTCGGGGAATACACTGTCGAAAGTGCGTGAGATCTTAAGCCTGCGCGAACCGAAGTCGTTGGCGATTTGTACGCTGCTGGATAAACCGTCCCGTCGTGAAGTGAACGTCCCGGTTGAATTTATCGGTTTCTCGATCCCGGATGAGTTTGTGGTGGGTTACGGCATTGATTACGCACAGCGTTACCGTCATCTGCCGTATATCGGCAAAGTGATTCTGCTGGACGAGTAAGTGTGAAGTTGCCGGATGTGTTGCATCCGGCATGGCATTTTTATTTGTGGTTGGCGTGTTTCAGCTTGAGGTTGGAAATCCCGTGACGGTAACGTTGCTCAAGGGTTTCGCGGTTGGTCGCTGTGACATCCAGATCACGCAGCAAGCCGTCGTGAATGCCGTAGGCCCAGCCGTGAATGGTAACTTTCTGCCCGCGTTTCCACGCTGATTGCATAATGGTGGAGTGGCCCAGGTTATAAACCTGTTCCATGACGTTCAGTTCACACAAGGTATCCAGACGGCGCTCTTGCGGCATTTCGCCGAGCAATGAGCTATGTTTGAACCAGATATCGCGGATATGCAGCAGCCAGTTGTTGATAAGCCCCAGTTCCGGGTTTTCAACTGCGGCTTGTACGCCGCCGCAACCGTAGTGGCCACAGATAATAATGTGTTCAACTTCGAGTACATCCACTGCATACTGAACCACGGAAAGGCAGTTCAGGTCGGTGTGAATGACCAGGTTAGCAACATTACGGTGAACAAAGAGTTCGCCCGGCTCAAGACCGGTTAAACGTTCTGCAGGAACGCGACTGTCGGAACATCCAATCCATAGAAAGCGCGGTTTTTGCGCTTGTGCCAGTTTCTCAAAAAACCCGGGATCCTCTTCCACCAGCATTTTTGACCATAGTGCATTGTTGCTGATGAGTGTATCTA
>ENA-UAGO01000553-UAGO01000553.1-human-gut-metagenome-genome-assembly--contig:-NODE-553-length-10923-cov-4.235186_pt1 | contig 10923 bp, 10 predicted proteins | sample MGYA00243408_ERZ654338 | MGnify/ENA primary metagenome ERZ654338 (study PRJEB26926, sample SAMN06165053) | human gut metagenome | biome: ENVO:00009003; feature: ENVO:2100002; material: ENVO:00002003...
TTTACATAATGTTTCAACCCGTCATGGCGATGGGTGGCAAGGTTGGCAGGCGCGGGCGCCGTTTGATGCCATTATTGTGACGGCGGCGCCGCCGGAAATACCGACCGCGCTGCTGGCGCAGCTGGATGATGACGGCGTGCTGGTGCTGCCGGTCGGCGAAGAGCATCAGTTTCTCAAACGGATCCGTCGTCGGGGCAACGAATTTATCATTGATACCGTCGAGGCCGTTCGCTTTGTTCCCCTGGTGAAGGGGGAGCTGGCCTGAGACCCGGATTATTCCAGGTTTTTTTTGCCTGACTTTAGGCGTAGGGTGGACACATTTTTCAGTGTCCTGGCCGGGCGCCGCCCGGTAAGCAAGATATTGGCAGTTAACATATTCCTGGGGGATAAATGAGCGCGGGAAGCACCAAATTTACCGTCAGCCGTATTGCGGCTCTTTCACTGGTTTCACTCTGGCTGGCCGGGTGTACCAACACCAATAATCCGCCTGCGCCGGTTAGCTCTGCCGGCGGCGCCGCCTCTTCCAGCACCAACTCCGGCATGCTGATTACGCCGCCACCCTCCGGCGTCAAGTCCGCTCCTCAGGCGCAGCCGATTCAGCCGATGCAGACCCAGACCATTCAGCCGCAGCCGGCGCCGGTGGCGCAGGAGCCGGTACAGACGGTAAATGGCCGGATCGTTTACAACCGCAAATATGGCGATATTCCGAAAGGTAGCTATACCGGCGGCAGTACCTATACGGTAAAACGCGGCGACACGCTATTCTATATCGCCTGGGTCACCGGCAACGATTTCCGCGACCTGGCGCAACGCAACAACATCCCGGCCCCGTACGCGCTGAACGTGGGGCAGGTACTGCAGGTCGGTAACGCCTCAGGCCAGCCGATCACCGGCGAAAACGCCGTTTCTCAGGCCAGCGCAAGAGCGAGCGGCGGTGCGACGACCAGCACAACTTCTGCACAAAAATCGACCGCGGTGGTTGCTTCACAACCGACTATTACGTATTCTGAATCTTCAGGTGAACAGAGTGCTACCAAGATGTTGCCTAATAATAAACCAGCGACCACAACCACAACGGTTGTCGCGCCGGTGACGGCACCAACAACGGTGAGCACAACCCAGCCGACTGCAAGCAGTACGTCAACCAGTTCGCCGATCTCAGCATGGCGCTGGCCGACTGATGGCAAGGTTATCGAGAACTTTAGCGGCGCGGAAGGCGGCAATAAAGGTATCGATATTGCAGGCAGTAAGGGACAGGCTATTGTCGCGACCGCCGATGGGCGCGTCGTCTATGCCGGTAACGCACTGCGCGGCTACGGTAATCTTATTATCATCAAACACAACGATGATTACCTGAGTGCCTACGCTCATAACGATACCATGCTGGTTCGGGAGCAACAGGAAGTCAAAGCGGGGCAGAAAATCGCTACCATGGGTAGCACCGGAACCAGCTCAACAAGATTACATTTTGAAATTCGTTACAAGGGGAAATCCGTCAACCCGCTGCAGTACTTACCGCAGCGATAATTTGGCAAAGTACGGATAAGCGAAGCATCAGCTAACAGGCGCCAGGGCGGTGTCTACGTTCCTCTCGCAGAGAGGGCAGGGGAAATCGTCCAGGCGTCGTTTGTTGATGTGCCGTGGAAGGTGCTTTGCTCAGGGATCACGGGTAGGAGCCACCTTTATGAGTCAGAATACGCTGAAAGTTCATGATTTAAATGAAGACGCGGAATTTGATGAGAACGGAATTGAGGTTTTCGACGAGAAAGCCTTAGTAGAAGAGGAACCCAGTGATAGCGATCTGGCTGAGGAAGAGCTGCTGTCGCAAGGCGCAACCCAGCGCGTACTTGACGCCACTCAGCTTTATCTTGGAGAGATTGGTTATTCCCCACTGCTGACCGCGGAAGAGGAAGTCTATTTCGCGCGTCGCGCACTGCGTGGTGATGTCGCTTCACGCCGTCGCATGATTGAAAGTAACTTGCGTCTGGTGGTGAAGATTGCCCGTCGTTACAGCAATCGTGGTCTGGCGCTGCTGGATCTGATTGAAGAAGGTAACCTCGGCCTGATCCGCGCCGTTGAGAAGTTTGACCCGGAACGTGGGTTCCGTTTTTCGACCTACGCGACCTGGTGGATCCGCCAGACTATTGAACGGGCGATCATGAACCAAACCCGTACGATCCGTTTGCCGATCCATATTGTTAAAGAGCTGAACGTCTATCTGCGTACCGCGCGCGAGTTGTCCCATAAGCTGGACCACGAGCCTAGCGCGGAAGAGATCGCCGAACAGCTGGACAAACCGGTCGATGACGTCAGCCGTATGCTGCGTCTGAACGAGCGCATCACCTCCGTGGATACTCCGCTGGGTGGCGATTCAGAAAAAGCGCTGCTGGATATTCTGGCCGATGAGAAAGAGAACGGCCCGGAAGACACCACGCAGGACGATGATATGAAGCAAAGTATCGTCAAATGGCTGTTCGAACTGAACGCCAAGCAGCGTGAAGTTCTGGCACGTCGTTTTGGTCTGCTGGGTTATGAAGCTGCCACGCTGGAGGATGTGGGCCGTGAAATTGGCCTGACCCGCGAACGCGTGCGGCAGATCCAGGTAGAAGGTCTGCGTCGCCTGCGGGAAATTCTGCAGGGACAGGGGCTGAATATCGAAGCGCTCTTCCGCGAATAAGACGTTTTCTGTCAAAAAGGCCCCCTCGAAAGTCGGGGCCTTTTTCTTTGGGCTAGCCGAGGCGGGTTTCCTGCAGATGGCGCCAGACAATTTTCCCTTCCGCGTGCTGAAAAATGGCCGTCGACCAGCGAACGTTCTGGCTGCTATCCGCCAGCGTTTGGCTTTCACGATATAGCACTGCGGCGCCGTCGTGCCACTCGCTGATGATTTCCATCTGATCCACTACGATATCTAACCCCGGACGGCTGCCGCCGGCGTGGTGGAAAAAACGGCTCACCGTTGGGTAGTCCATCTTCTCACCGCTCAAGGGGATCATGGTAAAATCGGCGGCAAAACGCTTCATCAGCGCCTCAGCGCTTCCTTCGCCATGGCTTAACCAGCGTTCGATAAGGACATGGGCATCGAGGACTTCCTGCAGATAAGGATTCATGACTTCTCCAGAGTGGTGTGCAGGCGATGGATAATCGCCCGATTATTCAGCCGCAGGCAAAACAGCAGCGGCAACAGGGTAATGACGGCGGCGCTAATAAATACCCCCTGCCAGGCGTAGGCCGGCGGGAATACCCTCAGCAGCAGGGCGAGCAGGGCGCTGCCGGCAAAGAAGCTGAGCTGGCGGTTAAGATTCCATAGCACGCTGGCGTCAGGCATCTCTTCGGCAGGCGTATGCAGGAAAGCGCTGCTTTGCGCGGTGCTGCTGCATAAGCTGCCTCCGCCGCCCATCAGCGTAAAGGCCAGAATCAACAGCGCCAGCGGGCTGTCCGCATCGATCTTCAGCAGCAGCATGATCCCCATCGCCTGAAGCAGGCAGCCGATGACAACCAGCGGCCGGGGCCCGAAGCGATTGAAATATCTGCCGGTAAAGGTGATGGCGGCAAACGAGGCCAGCGACCAGGGCACCATCAGGGCACCGATTGCCCCCGGCGCCATCCCGGTGACGCGTTGCAGGTAGTACATCCCCACCACGTTGACGCCAATAAACATCCCCGGCACGCAGAGGTAAATCAGCATCGCGAAGCGCAGCAGGGGATCGGCCAGCAGCGACAGTGGAAGAAAGCGAGTCGGGCGAACCGGACCGGGGGTGTCGTTCAGCCATCGCACCGCCAGCACAAAGGTTAGCAGAGCGACAGGCAGGCTGGCGAAAAAGACCCAGCGCCAGCTGAACGCCTCGACTAACAGGCCGCCGATCGCCGGCGAGCAGGCGGGGGCCAGCAGGCCGACCAGCATCACCGCCGCCGACAGCTTCGCCCGCTCATGCGGCTGAAACAGCGGCCACGTCAGCGCCTGGCCGAGGGGGATTAACAGCCCGCCGCCCATCCCCTGCAGCGTCCGCCATAAAATCAGTTCGCTCAGGCTGTTGGCAAGCCCTGCCGCCAGCGCGCCGAGGCTGAACAGCCCCAGCGAGAGTAAAAACAGCCGTTTCGCCCCCCAGCGCTCGCTGAGCCAGGCGCTGAACGGCACAACGACCGTCAGACCGAGAATATAGGCATTACTGACCCACGCCAGCTGCGAGACGGAAACCGCCAGCGCGCGGCTGATTGCCGGAAAGGCGATGCTGGCGATAAACATATTGATCAAATCGAGAAAAAAGCCGAACAGAAAAACGGTGGCAACGCGGTGGCGGTAGGTCATGGTTCACTCCCTCAGACAGGCGGCTACTGTAAACCTGCCGCAGCGAGGGATAAACGGGACTAATCGGGATATACTGTCTGAATATTTTTGACAATCATCCGGACGACGATGCTTAATCTTCAGCGCGTGACCATGTTTATCGCCGTGGTAGATGCCGGCAGTTTCACCCTGGCCGCAGCGGCGCTGGGGCAGACCAAGGCGGTGGTCAGCTTTAACGTACGGCAGCTGGAAAATGAGCTGGGGGTGACGCTGCTGCTGCGTTCGACGCGGCGTTTGCGGCTCACTGACGCCGGGGTGCTGTTCTATCAGCGCGGGGTGGCGCTCCTGAACGCGGCGGAAAATCTCCAGGATGAGGTGCGGGCCAGCCATAGCGGCTTAAGCGGGGAGCTACGGATCACCACCACGCCGGAGTATGGCGAGCAGGTTATCATTCCAGCGCTGGCCGCGTTCGCCCGTCGTCATCCGGCGCTGCGGGTGCGCCACGTCTCCTCCTCCCGTCATGCCGACCTCATTTCAGAACGATTTGACGTGGCGATACGCCTCGGTACGCTGGCCAATTCCCGCTATCGGGCGACGCGGATAGCCAGTTTCGCGATCCTGCCCGTCGCCTCTCCGGCCTGGCTGGCAAGCCATCCGGTGCAGACGCTGTCCGATCTGGCGCAAGCTGAGTGGATTATTCACGAGCGCCTGCCGACGCCGCTGCGCTGGCAGCTGCGCACGGATCACCAGACAGAGGTGGATTTCGCGATAGCCAGCGCGCCGCGGTTTTCTGCTGATAGCGCTACGGCGCTGATGAGCTTTGCTCTGGCGGGATGCGGCGTCGCCTTGCTGCCCGCATGGCTGGTAGCCAAAAAGGTGGCGCAGCGGGAGCTGGTGCCGCTCCTGCCGGAATACCATTTCCCACAGCAGGGCGTGTATGCCCTTTATCCCGACTCGCAGCATTTGCCGACCCGGGTGCGGGCATTTATTGACTTCCTGCGCGAGAAGGTCGGTTAAGCGCCCGTTCAGGGCGCCATCATTTTGTGCACCAGCCGGGAGAACTGCTCGCGCTCGTCATCGCTCAGGCGGCCGAGAAACTCGTCATCGACCTCATTGCCCTGCGGAATGGAACGGTTAAGCAACGCCTCGCCTTCGTCGGTCAGATAGACAAAACGGCGGCGTTTATCGGCCGGATCGTGCTCCCGGCGCACCAGGCCGCGCGCTTCCATTCGGCTGAGCATCTCCGCCAGCGTAGCCTTGGTGCTGACCGCCGCTTCAATCAGCGCCACCTGTTCGATCCCGGGGTGCTCCGCTACCGAGCGCATCACCGCATACTGAGGTTTAGTCAGGTCCGGCAACGCCTGCTGCCAGCGGGCGGTATGCTGTTGAAAAAGCTGGCGCAGCAGGTGGAATGCTTCGTTTCGTAACTCCATGAATACTCCGTAACAAAACTGTCACCTCTATGATAGCCGTTCGTACGCCTTTTTATACCCTTTCTGCGTTTTGATTAAAAATGCGCACGTATACGAACGATCTTGCCAATAAGGGCTGGAGGGGGTAGTTTAAATATAAAGTTCGTACACGAACAAAAGTAATGAGGTCTGGAATGAAACTGATTATTGGGATGACGGGGGCCACCGGGGCACCGCTTGGGGTGGCATTGCTGCAGGCGCTGCGCGATATGCCGGAGGTGGAAACCCATCTGGTGATGTCGAAATGGGCCAAAACCACCATCGAGCTGGAAACGCCCTGGACGGCGCGCGAAGTGGCCGCGCTGGCGGACTTTTCCCACAGCCCGGCAGACCAGGCCGCCACCATCTCATCCGGTTCATTTCGTACCGACGGCATGATCGTTATTCCCTGCAGTATGAAAACGCTTGCAGGCATTCGCGCGGGTTATGCCGAAGGGCTGGTGGGCCGCGCGGCGGACGTGGTGCTCAAAGAGGGGCGCAAGCTGGTGTTGGTCCCGCGGGAAATGCCGCTCAGCACGATCCATCTGGAGAACATGCTGGCGCTGTCCCGCATGGGCGTGGCGATGGTCCCGCCCATGCCAGCTTACTACAACCACCCGGAGACGGTTGACGATATCACCAATCATATCGTCACCCGGGTGCTGGATCAGTTTGGCCTCGACTATCACAAAGCGCGCCGCTGGAACGGCTTGCGCACGGCAGAACAATTTGCACAGGAGATCGAATAATGGCTTTTGATGATTTGCGCAGCTTTTTGCAGGCGCTGGATGACCAGGGACAACTGCTGAAAATCAGTGAAGAGGTGAACGCTGAGCCCGATCTGGCGGCGGCCGCCAATGCGACCGGACGCATCGGCGACGGTGCCCCGGCGCTGTGGTTCGATAATATTCGCGGCTTTAACGACGCTCGCGTGACGATGAACACCATCGGCTCGTGGCAGAACCATGCCATCTCGCTGGGCCTGCCGCCTAACACGCCGGTGAAAAAGCAGATTGATGAGTTCATTCGCCGCTGGGATAACTTCCCGGTGACGCCAGAGCGCCGCGCCAACCCGGCGTGGGCAGAAAATACTGTTGATGGCGATGATATCAACCTGTTCGATATTCTGCCGCTGTTCCGCCTCAACGATGGTGACGGCGGTTTCTACCTCGATAAAGCCTGTGTCGTTTCACGCGATCCGCTGGATAAAGATAACTTCGGTAAGCAAAACGTCGGTATCTACCGCATGGAAGTGAAAGGCAAGCGCAAGCTCGGCCTGCAGCCGGTACCGATGCACGATATCGCGCTGCATTTGCACAAAGCGGAAGAGCGTGGGGAAGATCTGCCAATCGCCATTACCCTCGGTAATGACCCGATTATTACCCTGATGGGCGCCACGCCGCTGAAATACGATCAGTCTGAATATGAGATGGCTGGCGCGCTGCGCGAGAGCCCGTATCCCATCGCTACCGCGCCGCTGACCGGCTTTGACGTGCCCTGGGGTTCGGAAGTGATCCTCGAAGGGGTCATTGAAGGGCGTAAGCGTGAGATCGAGGGGCCGTTCGGTGAATTTACCGGTCACTACTCCGGCGGTCGTAACATGACGGTAGTGCGTATCGACAAAGTCTCTTATCGCAGCAAACCGATTTTTGAATCGCTCTACCTCGGTATGCCGTGGACCGAGATTGACTATCTGATGGGCCCGGCGACCTGCGTACCGCTGTATCAGCAGCTGAAGGCCGAATTTCCGGAAGTGCAGGCGGTCAACGCCATGTACACCCATGGTCTGCTGGCGATCATCTCCACCAAAAAACGCTACGGCGGTTTTGCCCGCGCGGTGGGCCTGCGGGCGATGACCACTCCCCACGGCCTCGGCTATGTGAAGATGGTGATCATGGTTGATGAAGACGTCGACCCGTTCAACCTGCCGCAGGTGATGTGGGCGCTCTCCTCGAAGGTTAACCCGGCGGGAGACCTGGTGCAGTTGCCGAACATGTCGGTCCTTGAACTTGACCCAGGCTCCAGCCCGGCAGGCATTACCGACAAACTGATTATCGACGCCACCACCCCGGTTGCGCCGGACCTTCGCGGTCACTACAGCCAGCCGGTGCAGGATCTGCCGGAAACCAAAGCCTGGGCTGAAAAACTGACCGCTATGCTGGCCAACCGTAAATAAGGAGAAGAAGATGATTTGTCCACGTTGCGCCGATGAAAAGATTGAAGTCATGGCGACCTCGCCGGTGAAAGGGGTCTGGACCGTGTATCAGTGCCAGCACTGTCTTTACACCTGGCGAGATACCGAGCCGCTGCGCCGCACCAGCCGCGAACACTATCCGGAAGCGTTCCGCATGACGCAGAAAGATATCGATGAGGCGCCGCAGGTGCCGCACGTACCGCCGCTATTGCCGGAAGATAAGCGTTAATGAAAGGGGCCCGCTAAGTCGGGCCTTTTTTATATTTAGTACAATTATGGAAATTATTTTTTCATTAAATTAAAAAATTACGTGAAGGGTTAATATACCGGGATGACTTTGCGAGCCTGCATCCAGATTAATATAAAATTCGTCTGATTAATTCCTTGCAGATAAATTTCACGCCCTGACGAGTGTAGAATTGCGGCGGGTGCTTGAGGCTGTCTGGCCTTGAGCATTACCAGGACCCCAGACAGACGAAAGCCCCAGGAGATATTTCTATCAACTGAGGCTAGCGAATGAACATAGACAATTCAGATGTTAGTCTCTTCTTTGCAGGGAGGCAAGATATGCTGACAAAATATGCCCTTGTGGCAATCATCGTACTCTGTATTACGGTACTGGGATTTACGCTGTTGGTGCACAGCTCACTATGCGAGCTGAGTATTAAAGAGCGTAATATTGAGTTTAAAGCTGTTCTCGCTTACGAATCGAAGAAGTAGCATCCGCGCGGGGGCAACCCCGCGTATGGGTTGTCAGGACGCATCCTCTAGCACCCATTTTTTTGTTTACTAAAACGGCAGCGCTTCACAGCGCTGCCGTTTTTCACCTTAATGGGTGGCTAGACCAGTCTTTTCAGACGGTAGATCCACTCCAGCGCCTGACGCGGGGTCAGGGAGTCCGGATCAAGATTCTCCAGCGCCTCAACCGCAGGCGAGGTCTCTTCCGGGGCGGCGAGTAGCGACATCTGCGTGCCGTCGACCTGGGTCGCCGCCGCGTTGGGCGAGATACTCTCCAGCTCGCGCAGTTTCTGCCGCGCGCGCTTGATCACCTCTTTCGGCACCCCCGCCAGCGCGGCGACCGCCAGGCCATAGCTCTTGCTGGCCGCGCCGTCCTGCACGCTGTGCATAAAGGCGATGGTATCGCCGTGCTCCAGCGCGTCGAGGTGGACGTTGGCAACGCCTTCCATTTTCTCCGGCAGCTGAGTGAGCTCGAAGTAGTGGGTGGCGAACAGCGTCAGCGCCTTGATTTTGTTGGCCAGATTTTCCGCACAGGCCCACGCCAGCGATAGCCCGTCGTAGGTGGACGTGCCGCGGCCAATCTCATCCATCAGCACCAGGCTGTGTTCGGTAGCGTTGTGCAGGATATTGGCGGTTTCAGTCATCTCCACCATAAAGGTCGAGCGGCCGCTGGCCAGGTCATCCGCCGCGCCGACGCGGGTAAAGATGCGATCGATGGGCCCGATCTCCACCTTCTGCGCCGGGACGTAACTGCCGATATAGGCCAGCAGCGCAATCAGCGCGGTCTGGCGCATATAGGTACTTTTACCGCCCATATTCGGCCCGGTGATAATCAGCATCCGCCGCTGCGGCGCCAGCTGCAGCGGGTTGGCGATAAACGGCTCTTTCAGCACCTGCTCGACCACCGGATGGCGGCCTTCGCTGATGCGAATGCCCGGCTTATCGCTAAAGGTCGGGCAGCAGTAGTTCAGGGTTTCCGCGCGTTCCGCCAGGTTGACCAGCACGTCCAGCTCGGCCAGCGCGCTGGCGCTGGTTTGCAGGTCGGCGAGATGCGGCAGCAGCAGGTCGAACAGTTCGTCATAAAGCTGTTTTTCCAGCGCCAGCGCTTTGCCCTTGGAGGTCAGCACCTTATCTTCGTATTCCTTCAGCTCAGGAATAATGTAGCGTTCGGCGTTCTTCAGCGTCTGGCGGCGCACGTAGTGGATCGGCGCGAGGTGGCTCTGGCCGCGGCTGATCTGGATGTAGTAGCCGTGGACGGCGTTGTAGCCGACTTTCAGGGTATCGAGGCCCAGCCGCTCGCGCTCGCGGATCTCCAGTTTATCGAGATAATCGGTGGCGCCATCGGCCAGCGCCCGCCACTCGTCCAGCTCTTCGCTATAGCCCGGGGCGATGACCCCGCCGTCGCGGACCAGCACCGGCGGGGCGTCGATCACCGCGCGCTCCAGCAGTTCGCGCAGTTCGGTGAACTCGCCCATTTTCTCGCGCAATTTTTGCACCGGCTGACTGTCAACGTCGGCCAGCAGCTCACGCAGCAGAGGCAGTTGCTGCAGGGCATGACGCATGCGGGCAAGATCGCGCGGCCGGGCGGTACGCAGCGCCAGACGCGCCAGAATACGCTCCAGATCGCCGACCTGGCGCAGCACCGGCTGCAGCTCGGTATAGCGCTCCTGCAGCGCGCCGATGGTCTGCTGGCGCTCCACCAGCACGGCGGTATCGCGGACCGGCATATGCAGCCAGCGCTTGAGCATCCGGCTACCCATCGGCGTCACCGTACAGTCGAGTACCGAGGCCAGGGTGTTGTCGGTGCCGCCGGCCAGATTCTGGGTGATCTCGAGGTTACGGCGGGTGGCGGCATCCATAATGATGCTGTCCTGCTGGCGTTCCATGGTGATGGAGCGGATGTGCGGCAGCGAGGTACGCTGGGTGTCTTTGACATACTGCAGCAGGCAGCCGGCGGCGCACAGGCCGCGCGGGGCGTTTTCGACGCCGAAGCCGACCAGATCGCGGGTGCCGAACTGCAGGTTTAGCTGCTGGCGCGCGGTGTCGATTTCAAATTCCCACAGCGGGCGACGGCGCAGACCGCGGCGGCCCTCGATCAGCGACGATTCGGCAAAATCTTCCGCATACAGCAGTTCCGCCGGGTTGGTGCGCTGCAGCTCTGCCGCCATGGTTTCGCGGTCGGCCGGTTCGCTCAGACGAAAGCGCCCGGAGCTGATATCCAGCGTCGCGTAGCCGAAGCCTTTGCTGTCCTGCCA
>ENA-UAGO01000564-UAGO01000564.1-human-gut-metagenome-genome-assembly--contig:-NODE-564-length-10809-cov-4.991910_pt1 | contig 10809 bp, 9 predicted proteins | sample MGYA00243408_ERZ654338 | MGnify/ENA primary metagenome ERZ654338 (study PRJEB26926, sample SAMN06165053) | human gut metagenome | biome: ENVO:00009003; feature: ENVO:2100002; material: ENVO:00002003...
GTGGGCTCGGAGATGTGTATAAGAGACAGCAGCCAGGCTTAACCAGGTTTGCACCACGGTGTCCGGATTCAGAGACAGGCTATCGATCCCCTCTTCCATCAACCATGCGGCAAAATCTTCGTGGTCGGACGGACCCTGACCGCAAATCCCGACATATTTGCCCTGTTTCTTCGCGGCACGGATAGCCATCGACAGCAATGCTTTCACCGCATCGTTGCGCTCATCGAACAATTCAGACACCACGCCGGAGTCACGGTCCAGACCGAGCGCCAGCTGCGTCATATCGTTTGAGCCAATTGAGAAGCCGTCGAAATATTCGAGGAACTGCTCGGCCAGCAAGGCGTTGGACGGGATTTCACACATCATGATGATTTTCAGCCCGTTCTCACCACGTTTCAGCCCCTGACGCGCCAGTTCCTCAACCACCGCTTTCGCCTGATCTACGGTACGCACGAACGGGATCATGATCTCAACGTTGGTCAGCCCCATGTCGTTGCGCACACGTTTCACTGCTTCGCACTCCAGCGCGAAACAGTCGCGGAAGCTGTCGGAAATATAGCGTCCCGCGCCACGGAAGCCGAGCATCGGGTTCTCTTCATCTGGCTCGTAACGCTCACCACCGACCAGGTTGGCATATTCGTTCGATTTAAAATCAGAGAGACGGACAATGACGCGCTTCGGATAAAACGCGGCACCCAGCGTCGCGATCCCTTCAGTCAGACGACCAACGTAAAATTCACGCGGAGAATCAAAACCTTTCATCATCTCGCGGATTTCGTTTTGCAACTGCGGTTCCTGATCGTCAAACTCAAGCAGTGCGCGTGGGTGGACGCCAATCATACGGTTGATGATAAATTCCAGACGCGCAAGGCCCACGCCTTCGTTCGGCAGGCAGGCGAAGTCGAAAGCTCGGTCCGGATTACCGACGTTCATCATCACTTTCAACGGCAGATCCGGCATCGTTTCTACGCTGGAGCTTTTCACGCTAAATTCCAGCAACTCCGCATAGACGTAACCGGTATCACCTTCGGCACAAGAAACAGTGACGTTCTCACCGTCTTTCATCCGTTCTGTTGCATCACCACAGCCCACTACCGCCGGAATGCCCAGTTCACGAGCGATGATCGCCGCGTGACAGGTACGACCGCCACGGTTGGTGACGATGGCAGATGCTTTCTTCATGATCGGTTCCCAGTCCGGGTCGGTCATGTCAGTAACCAGCACGTCGCCAGGTTCGATGCGGTTCATTTCGCTGATGTCATGGATGACTTTCACCGGTCCCGCGCCGATGCGATGACCGATAGCACGGCCTTCGGCGATAATCTTACCCTGTGAATGCAGCGTATAACGCTCCATGACCTGACCGCGTGAGCGCACGGTTTCAGGACGCGCCTGCACAATGAACAGTTTGCCAGTGTGGCCATCTTTCGCCCACTCAATATCCATCGGGCGACCGTAGTGTTTCTCAATTTGTACGGCCTGTTTTGCCAGTTCCTGCACTTCTTCGTTGGTCAGCGAGAAGATGTCACGCTGTTCCTGCGGTACGTCTTCGATTTTAACCTGCTTGCCGTGCTCCTGGGTCGGCGCGTAAACCATGCGGATTTTTTTCGACCCCATGGTGCGACGCACGATAGCCGGGCGATTCGCCTCCAGTGTCGGTTTATGGACGTAAAACTCATCCGGGTTAACCGCACCCTGCACGACCATTTCCCCAAGGCCCCATGCGGAAGTGATAAACACCACCTGGTCAAAGCCGGATTCGGTATCAATGGAGAACATCACGCCAGAAGATGCGAGGTCGGAGCGCACCATCCGCTGAACACCGGCAGAGAGCGCCACGCCACGGTGATCGTAACCCTGGTGCACACGATAAGAGATGGCGCGATCGTTAAACAGAGAAGCAAATACATGCTTCACTGCCACGAGAACGGCGTCAAAACCCTGAACGTTGAGGAAGGTTTCCTGCTGACCGGCAAAGGAAGCGTCCGGCATATCTTCTGCGGTGGCGGAGGAGCGCACCGCAAAAGAGGCGTTTTCGTCATCGGCGGAAAGCTGAGCATAGGCTTCGCGAATGGCGTTTTCCAGCTCAGGCTGGAAGGGAGTGTCGATAATCCACTGGCGGATTTGCGCGCCCGCTTTCGCAAGCTGGGTAACATCGTCAATATCCGTTTTATCCAGCAGTTCATAAATGCGCTGGTTTACGCCGCTTTGGTCCAGAAACTGGTTAAACGCGTCGGCGGTTGTGGCGAAACCATTCGGAACGGAAACACCCATTCCGGAAAGGTTAGTAATCATTTCACCCAGGGAGGCATTTTTGCCCCCAACCCTGTCTACATCATTCATGCCGAGTTGGTTATACCAAAGCACCAGCGGTGACGAGCCATTGTTGGACATCGAACAATCCTTTTGTGATAAATGAACGGTTTGAGAAACACATTTCTGCGCATTTATCTTTGCATATTTAACCGGATGAAAAAAACGGTGAATCGTTCAAGCAAATATATTTTTTTACTTTTTAAGACTGATCCCAGCGTTGCGCAAATCTGCTCTCTTCGACAATTTCCACATAAACCATCGGTATAAACAAAACCATAAAAATGAAATACTGTTTTCATAAAAAATAAAATTGAAGGTTCATTTTATAAACCAGACATAACGTTCTACGCTTCTGTGCGTTTTTAATTTATGCTTTCATAGAATTATGTCTGCATCACGGGAAGAACAAAATGGATAATGCTGTTGATCGCCACGTTTTTTATATTTCTGATGGTACGGCAATAACTGCGGAGGTATTAGGACACGCAGTAATGTCACAATTTCCCGTCACTATCAGCAGCATCACGCTGCCGTTTGTCGAAAATGAGAGCCGTGCACGGGCAGTGAAGGATCAGATTGACGCAATTTATCACCAGACAGGTGTGCGCCCGCTGGTCTTCTACTCCATCGTGTTGCCGGAGATTCGCGCCATCATCTTGCAAAGTGAAGGGTTTTGCCAGGATATCGTTCAGGCGCTGGTTGCCCCGCTACAACAAGAGATGAAACTGGATCCAACGCCGATTGCTCATCGTACCCATGGCCTTAACCCTAATAATCTCAATAAATATGATGCGCGCATTGCGGCGATTGATTACACCCTCGCCCACGATGACGGCATTTCGTTGCGCAATCTGGATCAGGCTCAGGTGATCCTGCTCGGTGTTTCTCGCTGTGGTAAAACCCCCACCAGTCTGTATCTGGCAATGCAATTTGGTATCCGCGCGGCAAACTACCCCTTTATTGCCGACGATATGGATAATCTGGTGCTACCCGCGTCGCTCAAACCGCTTCAGCATAAATTGTTCGGCCTGACTATCGACCCGGAACGTCTGGCGGCGATTCGCGAGGAACGTCGGGAGAACAGCCGCTATGCCTCGCTTCGTCAGTGCAGGATGGAAGTCGCGGAAGTAGAAGCGTTGTACCGTAAAAATCAGATCCCGTGGATTAACAGTACCAATTATTCGGTAGAAGAGATTGCCACCAAGATCCTCGATATCATGGGGCTTAGCCGCCGAATGTACTAGAGAACTAGTGCATTAGCTTATTTTTTTGTTATCATGCTAACCACCCGGCGAGGTGTGACACACCTCGCACTTGAAATCAGCTGCGATTGGTTTATCGTGATGCGCATCACTTCCCGGTAGTCCTGCCGTAGAAGCAACAAATTTCTGAGACTTGTAATGAACAGAACTGACGAACTCCGTACTGCGCGTATTGAGAGCCTGGTAACGCCCGCCGAACTCGCGCTACGGTATCCCGTAACGCCTGGCGTCGCCACCCATGTCACCGACTCCCGCCGCAGAATTGAAAAAATACTGAATGGTGAAGATAAGCGACTGTTGGTCATTATTGGCCCCTGCTCGATCCACGATCTCACCGCTGCAATGGAGTACGCCACCCGTCTGCAGTCGCTGCGCAACCAGTACCAGTCACGGCTGGAAATCGTAATGCGCACCTATTTTGAAAAACCACGAACTGTTGTCGGCTGGAAAGGGCTAATCTCCGATCCAGATTTAAACGGCAGCTATCGGGTAAATCACGGTCTGGAGCTGGCGCGCAAATTACTTTTACAGGTAAATGAGCTGGGCGTCCCAACCGCGACTGAGTTCCTCGATATGGTGACCGGTCAGTTTATTGCTGATTTAATCAGTTGGGGCGCGATTGGCGCTCGTACTACCGAAAGTCAGATCCACCGCGAAATGGCTTCAGCACTCTCCTGTCCGGTAGGTTTTAAAAATGGTACCGATGGCAACACGCGGATTGCCGTGGATGCTATCCGCGCAGCCCGCGCCAGCCATATGTTCCTCTCGCCAGACAAAAATGGTCAGATGACCATCTATCAGACAAGCGGCAACCCGTATGGCCACATTATTATGCGTGGCGGCAAAAAACCGAATTATCATGCCGATGATATCGCCGCAGCCTGCGATACGCTGCACGAGTTTGATTTACCTGAACATCTGGTGATGGATTTCAGCCACGGTAACTGCCAGAAGCAGCACCGTCGCCAGTTAGAAGTTTGTGAGGATATTTGTCAGCAAATCCGCAATGGCTCTACGGCGATTGCTGGAATTATGGCGGAAAGTTTCCTGCGCGAAGGAACGCAAAAAATCGTCGGCGGTCAGCCGCTCACTTACGGTCAATCCATTACCGACCCGTGTCTGGGCTGGGAAGATACCGAACGCCTGGTCGAAAAACTCGCCTCTGCGGTAGATACCCGCTTCTGAATGCGTGCCCATTCCTGATGGGATGGGCATTTCTGCGCAACTTGTTGTCTTCTCAACACATTACTGCTTGCTCTGGCCTGCCATAATATTGATAATAAGAATCATTGTTATATCAATTATTATTAATTTTTATGCGTTATACGGATAGCAGAAAACTCACGCCTGAAACGGATGCCAATCACAAGACCGCTTCCCCGCAGCCCATCCGGCGAATTACCAGCCAGACACTGTTAGGTCCGGATGGCAAACTGATTATCGATCATGACGGGCAAGAATATCTGCTCCGTAAAACTCAGGCTGGCAAGCTGCTGTTAACTAAGTAGCCTTTAACTCGAGCAGCTGACTTCCAGCCGTTTACCCCAGTCAGGTGGACGACTGACATAGTCATCATCTCTGTCGCTGAAAGGATTTCGCAACGCCTCATGCAGGCGGTGCAATTCCATCATATCACCCTTTTCTGCCGCTTCAATCGCCCGTTGCGCCAACCAGTTGCGCAATACCAGAGCTGGGTTAACGCTTTGCATCAGTTGCTGACGCTCACTATCGCTAACCTCGTCTTGTTGCAAACGCCCCCGATAACGGGCAAACCAGTCATCAAATGCCGCACGATCAATAAACTCATCACGTAGCGGTGACGCCGCGCTGTGCTGCTCGGTCAGACTCAGCATGCGGAATGTGCGGGTATAATCGCTGCGCTCTCGCGCCATCAGACTGAATAATTCATTCAGTAGCGCGTTATCCTCTTTTTGCTCCGTCATGAAGCCCAGTTTCTGCCGCATCCGTTGTCCATAATGCGTCAACAAAACCTGCTGATAGCTGTCCAGGGCCTCATTCAGGGCATCTACGGCAACAAATGGTGACAATGTCTGCGCCAGATGCTGTAAATTCCACAACGCGACAGCAGGTTGATTATCAAAGCTATAACGCCCTTGATGATCCGAGTGATTACAAATAAAACCGGGTTCGTAATCATCAAGAAAACCAAACGGCCCGTAATCAAGCGTCAGTCCCAGCAGCGACATGTTGTCGGTATTCATCACCCCATGTGCAAAGCCGACCGTCTGCCATTGGGCAATTAACGACGCGGTACGTGCGACAACATCGCTAAACCAGAGACGGTATTTGTCCTCATCATCTTCAAGATGTGACCAGTAATGACGAATAGCAAAGTCAGCTAACTGACGAACCTTTTCCGACTCGCGGCGGTAGTAAAAATGTTCGAAATGACCAAAGCGCAGATGACTTGGTGCCACACGCATCAGCATCGCGCCTGGCTCCGCCGTTTCCCGATACACTGGCGAATCGCTGGTGACGATACTTAACGCGCGGGTCGTCGGAATGCCCAGATAATGCATCGCCTCACTGGCGAGACTTTCTCGTATCGTCGAACGTAAAACCGCCCGTCCATCACCCATTCGCGAATAAGGCGTCAGGCCAGCACCTTTCAGATGCCAGTCCATTGTAGTGCCATCAGCAAGCAGTTGTTCGCCGAGTAAAATGCCGCGCCCATCACCCAGTTGGCCCGCCCAGACGCCGAACTGATGACCACTGTAAACCTGCGCCAGTGGTGACATACCAGGCAGTAGGGCTTCGCCGCCCCAGACACCTGCGCCATTTTTAAACAGCGACGATGGAATACTCAGCGTGTTAGCCAGTTCGGTATTATGCCAAATCAGCCGGGCATTATTTAAAGGCGTAGGGGAAAGTGCTGTATAGGTTTCTGGCAATTCATCGCGCCAGCGGGTAACAAAAGACAGGGTCATAGATCCTCCTGTTTGATAGTGTAGACGGTTACTCTCGTCTTAAACACCAGCAAACAGAAGGGTTATCGCTGAACCAACGTCGTTATCTGATTTATGGGAACGGCAGGCCACAGGCATCCCTGGAGAGTATGGAAATCGAAGGGGGTAATCTGTGCCAATATTTCTGCCGTATCAATGCCTCCCGCAATGATGCAATTGCAACAAGGGGAAATTTGCGCCTGGATCGCACGAATAAACGGTTCGAAGGAGCGGTGCGTGATTTGTTGCTGAATAAAACTTTTATCCAGCATGACGCGGGTGAAAAGACCATCAAAAACCGCTTTCATTGTGCTATTGCCTGCTCCCAAATTACCTAACACAAGGGGATACACTTGCGATAAGGATAAAAGACCGCGATTATCTTTTCCTTCATTGAGATGCGGGTAATTCTCATTAATCAACAGTTCAATAAACGGATATTTTAATAGTTCGCCTGCGTAATTATCCCTCTCTAATAATAATGTAGCCACTTGTGGCGTTAAATTAAGCCAGGCAAAGAGTTTATGTTGAATAAAAAAATGTTGGCATGATTTTAGTAATTCCAACTGCTCTGAAAATAATTGCCAATGTTGCTCCTCGGTAAGTTGCGCTATAACCCGACTCGTCGGGATACGCACCGTGCCATCTTCACTGGAGAAATGGGTAATTAACTCAACGCCGACAAGGACTTGCTGGTTATCTCTTATCGGCAGGAAATAGCAATCAGAATGATAAAGATTCTCCAAAAAAATCTTCATGGTAACCGTCCCTCTCGAAGGATGTTTTTCAGTATCCGGCTAAAAGGGATGAGACCATAAGACATAACAATTACAGAAGGAGTAACTTTCATTTGTTCCATGTTAACCACTTTTTCAGGGGTCCTTTTTTTAGATTATCCTGATTATAAACGAATAATCCATTTACGGAATTTTTGTCTGCAAAATACTACTGTATTCAGGAGTAAATGGACGGCGATGTATCATCGCCGTCCATTTTTCGACATACTAGATTCGTCTCGCCTGCCAGAAATTTTTCTGCCAATAGACATTATCAAGTGAGGAACGCATCACTCCCTTGCTGGTAGAGGCGTGGATAAATTGGTTGTTGGTATCGTAAATACCTACATGCAAACCATTTTGTCCGGACCCCGTTTTGAAAAAGACCAGGTCACCTGGCAGCAACTCGTCTTTATCAATTTGCGTGCCAATAGAGGCTTGTTGTTTGGTTTCACGGGGCAGCTGCAAATCGAAACGATCGCGCATCGTCACAACCACAAATCCCGAACAGTCCACACCGCGCCGCGTCATGCCACCATAACGATACGGCGTGCCATGCCAGCTTTGTAGCTGGTCGTTCAAACCGGCAATAACGGTAATCGAATCAGAAAGTCTGGCATTTGGCGGCGGTGCTTTATGGTGGCTACACCCGGCCAGAAACAGTGCTGTGATCAAAATAAGGCAGAAACGCATTCCGTACGGTTCCTCTGTTTTTTATTCTTGCATTAATTTAGCGTCGTAATTACCCGATTTTCAAGATACTAATGAAATCAGATGGTCGAAATCAGCATTCTGTGACCTTCGATATCCAGACGGCGAAAATTCATCCCATAGGCCTGCGCCAGATTTGGCGGCGTGAGCACCTCTTCTCTGCGTCCACTGGCCAGCATTTTTCCACCTTTTAGCAACCACGCCCGATGCGCATGACGCAACGTGTGGTTGAGATCGTGACTGCTCATCACAATCGCCAGTCCTTGCTGACACAGCGCGCTCAGAATTTTGTCTAACGCACTTTGTTGCGCAACATCAAGACTGTTCATCGGCTCATCAAGAAGCAGCAATTGGCCTGCGGGATTGGCTTGTGGTGTGATTTGCAACACCACCGCAGCAAGACGTACGCGTTGCCATTCACCGCCGGAAAGTTGATTGGTGCTACGACCGAGTTTGTCATCAAGAGCCAGCGCCCCTGCGACATCATTCAGTAGTTCGGTACGCGTTTTATCGTGCTGATGCAGTGTCAGGTAGTGCCAGACCGGCATTGCAAACGGCGGCGTCTGCTGTTGTGAAAGATAGGCGCGATGCAGCGCGAGTTTTGTTGCGGACCATGCTTCCAGTGGTTGCCCCGCGAACTGAATGCTTCCCTTACCGCTGGTCATTCCGGCCATTCGCGCCAGTAAGGTACTCTTACCCGCGCCATTCGGCCCCACCAGGTGCAGGATTTCCCCAGCCCGAACCTCGCCTGAAAGCGGCCCCAGGCGGGTAGATTCCGCAACATCCTGTAACTGCATCACAATAGACATTATTTTGCCAACGCCAGTTTAATGCTTTCCATCACAATGGGATCTTCCGGCGTCATATCCGGGGAAAAACGCTGGATGACTTTTCCGTCCCTGCCAACCAGGAATTTTTCAAAATTCCATAAAATATCATCCGGGTACAGCGGTGCACGGCCTTTGCTGACCATACGGGCATAGAATCCGCTCTCTTCCGGCGCGACTGCGGTCGGCGCTGCGGCAATCAATTTTTGATACAGCGGATGGCGTCCTTCGCCATTAACTTCAATCTTACTGAACATCGGGAACGTCACCCCCCATGTGGTGGTACAGTAAGTTTTAATCTCTTCATCGCTGCCCGGTTCTTGTTCCAGAAACTGGTTGCACGGGAATCCCAGCACCACAAAACCTCGATCGGCCCAGGCTTTCTGAATATTCTCCAACTGCTCATATTGCGGCGTTAAGCCACACTTTGAGGCGACATTGACAATCAACAGCACATTACCGGCGTACTTCTCCAGCGTGGTCACTTCACCGTCGATATCTTTCACTACGGTCGTCAGAATGGAATCTTGCATCGTTTCTCCTGGGTGTGGTCAGTAAAAATCTTAGCTTTTAATCATAGACCGTCTTTTTGCGGCTAACGTCTTGCTTTTAACAATAACCAGATAAACACCGGCGCACCCAACGTTGCGGTGACCACGCCAATAGGCAGCTCTGCGGCAGCTAATGCCAGGCGCGCTACAATATCGGCCAGCAGCAATGCGCTCGCCCCTGCCAGCGCGCAGCCGGGAAGTAATACGCGATGATCGGTTAAACCACACAGCCGGAGAATATGTGGGATCACCAGACCAATAAAGCCGATAGCACCCGCCAGCGCCACACTGACGCCAACCATCCAGCCGGTCGCTGCCACCAGCACATTGCGCCAGAACCACAGGGGTAAACCCAGTTGCCGCGCCGAGATCTCGCCAAGTGCTAACATATTCATCGGCCTGGACTGACAACAGATCCACAACAACACGGGGATCAATGCCAGCATCAGCCAGCTTTGCCGCCAGTCTACGCCGCCAAAACCGCCCATCATCCAGTACATCAGCTGACGCAAATCAACTGAGGTGGAAAAGTAGATAGCCCACGTCATTAGTGCGCTACAGATAATCCCTAATGCAACGCCAGCCAGCAATAACCGACTGGTCGAAAGATGACGACGGGCGAAACGTAAGAGTATTAAAGTGATGATAAGCGCGCCAGCAATCGCACACAGCCCTAGCGCCCAGTTGGGGAGTTGCCCTTGCCCAAGCAATACCGCGGCGATAAGCCCCACGCCTGCGCCGTTAGAGACGCCAAGTAGTCCAGGTTCTGCCAGAGGATTTTCAAACAACGCCTGCATTACAGCGCCGGATATAGCCAGCGCCGCACCAGCCAGCAATACAGCCAGCGTACGTGGCAGGCGAATTTGCCAGACGAACAGTTCGCCACGAGGAGTAAACCAGTCACCTGGCGAGATCCATTGTTCACCGGCGCAAAGGCTTAAGAGAAGCGCCAGCAGCATCAAAACTGACAGGCATAATAACCAGCGAATATTTTGTCGCTGTTGTTGGCGGGCAAGTGTCAGCATGGTATCCGTTCTGCTGAAGTGTCATGGCGTTGATTTTACGGTGACTCTTCGACAGTGAAAAGAAAAAAGGCCGCAGAGCGGCCTTTTTAGTTAGATCAGATTACTCGTCTTTGGGCGAAGCGTTTTCGACCCGGCTTTTTAACTTCTGCCCGGGTCTGAAGGTCACCACGCGCCGTGCTGTAATGGGAATATCCTCGCCCGTTTTCGGGTTACGTCCCGGGCGTTGATTCTTATCACGCAGATCGAAGTTACCAAAACCAGAGAGTTTCACCTGTTCGCCGTTTTCCAGAGCGCGACGGATCTCTTCGAAAAACAGTTCAACCAGTTCTTTGGCATCCCGCTTGCTAAGCCCAAGCTTATCAAACAGATATTCTG
>ENA-UAGO01000578-UAGO01000578.1-human-gut-metagenome-genome-assembly--contig:-NODE-578-length-10710-cov-4.887658_pt1 | contig 10710 bp, 8 predicted proteins | sample MGYA00243408_ERZ654338 | MGnify/ENA primary metagenome ERZ654338 (study PRJEB26926, sample SAMN06165053) | human gut metagenome | biome: ENVO:00009003; feature: ENVO:2100002; material: ENVO:00002003...
GCAGCGAAACTGCCGGAGAGGAATGAAGAAAAAGAAAATAAAAAACAGACGGAACATATTTACATCAGTGGACCGATTACCGGAACATCGGATTATATGAAACGTTTTGAGAAAGCAGAAAAGGAATTAACAGAAAATGGATATTCCGTGATCAATCCGGCGAAAGTCAATGCAATGCTGCCGGAAGATGCGACGTGGGAGGAATATATAAAAGTATCATTGACGCTGCTGTCGATCTGCACCGGGGTGTACATGATGCCGGGCTGGAGGGAGAGCCGTGGTGCAGTGCTTGAGTTTATGCAGGCAAGACGTAATGAAATGCAGATCTATGAGGATATTCCCCGGAAGCTGCAGAACGGAATTATAAAATGGGATGGTGGCAGATGTGGAAAAGAACCGGGAGATGTTAAAAGAGATTGAGAAAAAACGCAAAGAACTGGGATTATCCCAGGTAGAACTTGCAAAACGCATTGGTTTTTCAAGAGGCTATTATAACATGCTGGTGCACGGGAAAAAGCCGGTCAGTGACAAACTGGCTGACCAGCTGCAAAACGTGCTTCAGGAATACCGGAAAGAAAAAGAAAGCGGTTATGGAACACGGACAGAAGATCCGGCGGACTGTTTTAGAACAGCGGATGACGTATGGAACGCCGGAGAAACAGGAGAGATGGCAGACGAGTACATAGAAGAAAATGAAGATTCCATTGCATTTGATCCGGTGGAATGGATCACGAACCTGGAAACAAGACGGAAAAGCTACGGCGTATCGCAAAGTGAATATGCAGAAACGGCAGGAATCAATAGAAGTTATTACAGTGTATTGTTGACCGGAAAAAAACGGGCAACAAAAAAGCTGTTAGAACATTTGGAAATGGTTCTTGAGATATTTAATCCGGATAAAGAAATGGAAATTTTATTTGACTATGTCCGGATCCGTTTCGCAACCACAGATGAAAGACGCGTGATCGAGGATGTCATGAACATCCGGATGCAGTACATGATCGAGGAAGCGCACAGTTTTTATGGATACGGGCGTCAGTATATTTACGGAGATATCACAGTCATGGTATCGCCGGAACATGAAAAAGGCATTCTGCTTGAATTAAAAGGTAAAGGGTGCAGGCAGTTTGAGGCATTTTTGAAAGTACAGAAACGTACCTGGTACGATTTCTTCCGGACGGCAAGAGAAATGGGGGCGGTATTTAAGCGGATCGATATTGCGATCAACGACCGTGCCGGAATTTTAAATATACCGGAGCTGATAGTAAAATGCCGTCGGGATGAATGCATCACGATTTTTCACAGTTATAAGGATTACCAGTCCGGGGAACTGATAAGGAATCGGGAAAAAGATGCGGCAAGCATGGGAAATACATTGTACCTGGGATCCTTAAAAAGTGAAATTTATTTCTGCATTTACGAAAAAGATTATGAGCAGTATGTAAAAAATGGCACGCCGCTGGATGAGGCGGAAACGAAAAACCGTTTTGAAATACGGTTAAAAGATGAGCGTGCGGAGGTGGCGGTGGATGATCTTTTGGAGATGGAAGATGTAGCCTGTACGGCTTATTCTATTATCAACCACTATGTCCGTTTTGTAGATGCCGATCCGGAGAAGGAATGCAGAAACTGGCCGTTAAATGAGCGCTGGGTGTGGTTTTTAAACGGACAGTACCGGAGCATTAAGCTGACGACAAAACCGGAAGAGTACACACTTGACCGGACACTCCTTTGGCTTACAAGACAGGTCGCACCGTCCCTTAAAATGGTACAGAAGCTGGATGATCTCAGAGGCACGCGCCTGGCGAAGGATATGATCGAGGAAGCCAATCTGTCCCCGCATCATAAAAAAATCTTAAAACAACAGCAGGCGGCACTGGACGATGTTGTCACAGTAAGGCAGAAAGGAAGAAAATGGATTGATGATCTTAAGCAGGAATACATGGAATCCTGAAATTGCGGCGTCGCAATTTTTAAAGCGCAAAGCTGGATGTGTTATGGAACATGCGCCATAAAGAAGAAATAAAAAGAAAAAAGAAAAAATGTAACAGTAAACAGACGGCAATAAAAAAGCTGTCTTTTTTTATGCGCAAAATGCGCGGAAAGGAAAGAGAAAGATGAATTTTGGACAGGGAATTTATACGTGGCTCATGACGAATATACAGCCTCTGGTTTTAGGAGGGATTATTATCGTTGGTCTTGTGCTTTTATTTAAACACAAGATTGCGGAGCTGATTGTTTTTGCAATTATCGCGGTCATAGCGGTTGGTTTTGTCTTTAATCCCTCTGGGACAAAAGACACGATGTTAAAGATCTATAATGGCACGATCATCGAGGGCGGTGCTCCAGATGATGGAGGGGAATGATCTCTGATAAAAAATAAGGTGCGGGGCGGGATGCCCTGTGCCTTGGATAAATGAAAAGGATGAAGAAAACCGCCGGACAGGCAGAAAGGAAAGAAAGGGAAGAAATGAAACAGGTAAAGTCATATACAAGCATCTGGAATGTTGAAAAAGTGATACATGCGGTCGGGGATGTTAATCTGCCGTTTCCGGCGACAATGACACAGATCGGGTATTTTACCGGGACTGCAGTTGTGTGTTTTATGATTCACAACCTGCCGCCATTTGTGTATATAAAAAGCACAGTCATATGGATTGCGATATGTATAGGGATTGCGTATCTGATGTCAAAAAAGAGCTTTGACGGCAAAAACCCGTACCGTTTTTTATGTGCGGCATTTAATTATCTGATACGCCCAAAGGAAACTTATGCAGGAAAACGTGTGGTGTATCGTAAAAAGACAGTAAACGAATATATTACCGCAGTGAGGAGGGATATCTATGTTCCCGATTAAGTACATTGAAAACAATATGATCTTAAACCAGCAGGGAGAATGGTGGGCGTATTATGAACTGATCCCGTACAACTATGCTTTTTTATCTCCGGATGAAAAGATGGCAGTACATGAACGGTTCCGTCAGATCATGACGGTAAACAGGGAAGGCAAGATGCATGCGCTCTGCATTGCATCTGAAACATCCGTAAGGGACAGGCAGGAACGCTGCAAGAGACACTTAAAGGGGGATCTTAAAGAAACAGCAGAAAAAGTGATCGACATCCAGACAGAAGGGCTGATCACTTCTATGGGTGGAATAGAAAATGAAGTTACCTACCGTTTCTTTTTAGGTTTTAAGCTGATCAAGGGAGAAGAGGAAGTTAGTGTAAAGAAGGTCAAGGAAGATATTTTAGCCGTATTTACAGACTTTATAAACAGTGTCAACCATAATCTGATGGGTGATTTTGTCAGCATAAACAGTGCAGAGATCGAGCGGTATGCAAAACTGGAAGACTTTTTAAGACAGCGTGTAAAAGGGAAGTTTTCCCTAAAGCGCCTGGAAAAGAAAGACATTGGCTACATTGTAGAGCATATCTATGGACAACAGAAAACGCCGTATTATAAATATGAGTATTCATTTCCAAAAGAAAAGCTGGAGAAAAAAACGTTAGTCCGCAAGTACGACATTCTCCGCCTGACGCGCTGTGTGCTGCAGGAGCATCAGAAACATATCCGGATGATAAGGGAAGAGGGGGAAAGCTATGCTGCATACCTGACGATCAATGCTTTAATCGGGGAACTGGAGTTTCCATCGTCGGAGATCTTTTATTATGAGCAGGAGCGTTTCCGTTTTCCGGTAGACGTCAGTATGAACGTTGAGATCATGCCGAACAGAAGTGCATTGACAACGGTCAGAAATAAGAAAAAGGAATTAAATGACTTAGATGAGCATGCGTATGAGGCTGGTGCCGATACGGATAATTCCGTGGTAGAGGCACTGGTGGATGTGGACGAGCTGGAAAAGGACTTAGGCAGAACAAAAGAATCCATGTACAAATTAAGCTACGTTGTCCGGATTGCTGCAGAAAGCGAAGAGGAGCTGGAACGTCGTATCGCAGAGGTCAGGGATTATTACGAGAATGATTTTAACATTAAACTGGTACGCCCGTTTGGTGATATGATCGGATTCCATGAAGAATTTATTCCTTCTGGATCAAGATATGAAAATGATTATATCCAGTATGTAAAAGCAGATTTTCTGGCAGGACTTGGATTTGGTGCGGCACGTATCTTAGGCGATCCGGATGGAAGTTATATCGGGTATGACACAGAAACCGGAAACAATATTTATATAGATCCGTCTCTTGCATGTCAGAACGTAGCCGGCAGTGTTACAAATGCCCTTGCTGTGGCATTTACCGGAACGCTTGGCGGTGGTAAATCAATGTTTGCAAATAACATCATTTACCAGGAAGTTTTACATGGCGCAAGGGCGCTGATCCTTGATCCGAAGTCAGAGCGCGGGGAATGGAAAGAAAAGCTGTGGGAGCTTTCAGATCAGATCAATATTATCAACCTGACCAGTGATGAGAATAACAAAGGCATGCTGGATCCGTATGTGATCATGCAGAATAAAAAAGATGCAGACAGCCTTGCAATGGATATTTTAACATTTTTAACAGGCGTCAATATCAAGGATGGAAAACGTTTCCCTCTCCTGCGTGATGCGGTAAAAGCAGTCACAAAAAGGGAAAATAGCGGACTTTTATATGTGATCGATGAATTAAATGAGATGGAGGATGAAGAAGCGCATCTGCTTGCAAGCCACATAGCAGCGTTTACCGATTATGATTTTGCGGGATTGCTGTTTTCAGATGGAAAAGTGACGCGTAAGATCAGTGCAGATAAGGCTTTAAACATTTTGCAGGTACAGGATCTGATGCTGCCGGATTCCGAAAAGAACGTGGAAGAGTATACCAGTATCGAATACTTAAGCATTGCGGTCATGATCGCGATCGGAACCTTTGCCCTGAATTTCATTTATTCGGACAGGGAAATATATAAAATCGTTGCTTTAGATGAAGCGTGGAGCCTTCTGCAGGTAGCACAGGGAAAAGCGCTGTCAAATAAGCTTGTACGTGCCGGACGTTCCATGCAGTCTGGCGTTTTTTTTATCACACAGAGTTCCTCGGATCTTTTGGATGAGAAGATCAAGAACAACATCGGTTTGAAATTTGCATTCCATTCCACGGATAAGACGGAGATCCGGAATACATTAAGATTCTTTGGGCTGGATCCGGATGATGAAGAAAACCAGAATGCGATCATGGCATTAGAAACTGGGGAATGTCTGATGCAGGACATTTACGGTCGTGTTGGAAAAGTACACACGCAGATATTGTTACAACATGTATTTGATGCATTTGACACCAGACCTCCAAGAAGGGAGGAAGCTTCATGAAGAAAAAGTGGAGAATGAAAACGAAAAGACCGCGAAAGCTGCACAAACGGATCCTGTCAGCATTTCTTGTATATATACTTCTGACAGGATTGTTTTTATCGGCTGCAAATATGGAAGTATCTGCAGCTTCCGGGCTGGTTGATGAGACGATTGATGCCGGAAACCTGTATAGTCAGTACCGGTGGGATAATTATCAGATCGATTTCTATGTGGACACTTCCTGGGACTGGCTTCCCTGGAATTGGATGGACAGGATAGATAATAAGATTTCATCCGTTTTTTATGGAATCAGTGACGGAATCTGGCTGATCAGTGTATTGCTGAGCAGCGGAACGGGATATATTGTGCAGCAGACGTATTCGCTTGATTTTATCGGTGATATGGCAGACGACATCGGAAAGAACATTCAGATCCTGGCGGGCATGAATACCGGATCGAAGAAATTCAATGCGGATGGTTTTTATACCTGGCTGTTACTGTTTATCGTATTGATCGTGGGCGGCTACATGGCATATGCCGGGCTGATCAAAAGAAAAACCACAGAGGCAGTCAGCGCAGCGGTAAATATGCTTGTGATCTTTCTTTTAACTGCCGCGTTTATTGCTTATGCGCCGCAGTACATTAAAAATATCAATGATTTTTCCGCGGATTTAAGCAATGGTGTCCTGGAGCTTGGGGCAAAACTTGTCATGCCGGGAAATGATGAGATGGGAGTAAAAGCAACAGACAAGATCCGGAATAACCTGTTTGCAATTCAGGTCTATAAACCATGGCTGCTTTTGCAGTTTGGTACGACGGATGAAACTGCAATCGAATCAGAGCGTATTGCAGCGGGAGTTGATGGAGATCGTATTAAATCAATTTTATCTGTCAGTCCTGTAACGAATTTCGGAGAAGACCGTCAGACTGCAGTAAAGACAGATATTGAAACTTATAAAAATGTAAATATGACTGTGACGAGTGTAATAGGCAGATTTGGGACGGTCCTTTTGGTATTTTTCCTGAATCTGATCATCAGTATTTTTGTGGTCATAATGTGTGGGCTGGTTATATTTACCCAGCTTTTGTTTATCATATTTGCGTTGTATCTGCCACTGAATTTTATTTTATCCATGCTGCCGACTTATAACGGATTGTTGAAAAAGGCGGTGTTAAAACTGTTCAATACGATTTTAATGCGCGCAGGATTAACACTTCTCATTACGATTGCGTTTTCTCTATCTGCAATGATCTATTCCATGTCAGGAGATTATCCGTTTTTAATGGTTGCATTTTTACAGATCGTTGTTTTTGTTGGAACGTATTTAAAGATGGATGAAATTTTATCTATGGTTGCGTTAGGAGATGGCGGCAGCAATAAGCGTGGTCGTTTCTTAAAGAGCATGGGAAGATATATGGTTATGAGAAAATTGTTTGGACGAAGGTATTATTCTGGCGGCAGACGTGCTGCAGTAAGCAGAAGTGCAGGAAATGGAACTGGCGGCGGTACAGGTGGAAATGCTGGAAGCAGTTCTGGAAATGAACCGGCGCCTTCAGGTGAAAGCAATTCACAGAGGGCATCATCACATACAAATAATAGTGGCAGTAAGCCTGTAAGAGAACCAGTCCGGGCAAATGAAAATGTGAATGGGACGGAAAACAATGGATCGTCTGAAAATGAAAGAACGACAGTATCTTACGGCAGTAAAACACAGTCTGCAGGTACAAAAGCCGGAAAACGTGTCGGTATGGTTATGGATTCCGGAAAACGCTTAAAAGAACGTTTTGGCATGGTAAAAGATAATGTAAAGAATACACCGACTGAAATAAAATACCAGGCAGGACTGCATCGGAAAGCAATGGAACAGAATGTAAAAGACTTTAAAGAGGGCATAGCTGGAGAACGGAACAGAAGAGAAACGGGACGTCTGCAGGAGCAAAACCGGATTCAGGCAGATGCAGGAAGGAAACGCCGTGAGATGTATCTTGCAAAACGAAGAAGCGAAACTGCGCTAAAACGTTATGATGGAATTGACTTCCACCAACGGATTCCGGTAAATGGAAAAGAACTGGATAAATACCGTGGTGTGGATGGTTTAAACCGCAGTGCGAAGGCTGGAAAGAGTTTTATTGACAGCAGAGGACAGATGCGAAAGGCATCCGATGAAAAGTTAAGGGACATGGCAGGAAGTGAAGAACGGATCAGAAAGAATGATCAGAAGACGGAACGAATAGGAACACCGTTAGAGGAGATCCGTTACAAACAGAGCATAACCCGTCTTCCGTATTCAGATAAGGACGTGAGAAAAGAGCTTGGAACTTATGGAACGATGTTAAACAGTACGGATCAGGAAAAATTTATGAAAGGATTAGAACAGCAGAGAGCGGGAAACAAAGGACTGCAGGAGAAAAATGCCGGACAGGATCTAAGGGAAGCAAAGCCGGAGTCTGTACCGGGAAAAACCGTAATAAGATCCAGTAGAAATGCAAAGGATCTGAGAAACGATGTGTTAGCAGAGCAGAGGAAGACAGGAAGTGCTGATCGGAGAACAGACAGGAGGAAGTAAAGATGAAACGTGTAAAGTGGATCATATGCGCTTTATGTATTTTATTTCCTGTTTTTCTGTTGTTTATTTGTGGCGTGATGCTTATTGGAGTGTCAGATGAAAGCGAAGATGGGGATCCGGTACATGCGTCCGGTCTTGGGTTATCTGACAAAGTAAGGGAATATGCAGCCTTTGTCGGGGATACGGCAGCGGAATACAACATACATGAGTATGAAAAGTATTTGCTTGCCATCATGATGGTGGAGACTGGAGGGGAAGGAAATGATCCGATGCAGTCACTTGGAAACAGTAGTCTGACAGAAGAAGAGAAAACCCCTTCGGAATCTATCAAGGCTGCGGTTGCATATTTTGCCATGTTGCTGCAGAAAGCGGACACGTTAGGTTGCGATCTTGATGCAGTGATCCAGGCATACAATTATGGAGCCGGATATATTGATTATACATCAGTCAGGGGAAAGGCTCATACATTTCAGTTGTCGTGTGATTTTGCAAGCAGCAAATGCGGCGGCAGAAAAGTAAAGTATGATAATCCGGTTGCGATCGCGCAGAATGGCGGATGGAGATATGGCTACGGAAACATGTTTTATGTATATCTTGTAAAACAATACCTGGAGTCAGAGCCGTTACCGGCAGATACGGTGAATGCAGTTCTTGCGGAGGCTTATAAGTATCAGGGATGGAAATATGTCTGGGGTGGTTCAAGTCCGCAGACATCCTTTGACTGCTCCGGGTTAACGCAATGGTGTTTTGGACAGGCGGGAGTGTCACTGCCAAGGACAGCACAGGAACAGTATGAAGCCGTGCAGCATCTGGAGTTGGAGGAAGCGCAGCCGGGAGATCTGGTCTTTTTCACGAAAACATATAAGACAGACAATTACATCACGCACGTTGGGATCTATGCCGGAAATGGAAGGATGTTTCATGCCGGTAACCCGATCGGCTTTGCAGACTTAAATACGAATTTCTGGAAAGAACACTTTGTATGTATTGGAAGGGTCAGCATGCCGTCAACATAAATGCGATGTCGCAACGGCAGAAAGGGAAAAGAAATGGAAAAAGGAAACAAAACAGGACAGGAAAAGAAAATACAGCGTATGGTAAATGATCTGATTAAAATGGCAGAAAGAAGAGGTGCTACTTATTATGGAAGCTGGATTGAAGATGAAAGGCAGTATGTTGCAGGCGCTCATTTTTGTGTATGTTTAAACAAACCTGTGGAATTGCCGGAACGGGATGGTTCGTATGTAAAGAATCAGATGTATGACTATATGGAAAACGCACGAATCATGAATGAAAAAGAAACGACATTGCCGGATGAACTGGATCAGATGGTAAAAACTTTGAAAAAGGAAAGAGGAAGGTGCAGATCGAAACGTATCTTTTGTTTCCTGGGAGACAGGGAAGCTGCAGTAAATGCGGAATATTTACTTATGCTTAGTCTGATAACTGGAGCAAAAAGTGTTTATCTGTCAAAGGAAAGACCGGAAAAGAGCATAATCTATGGAAGCGGGGAAAATGGAGCATTTATTGTGTTGCCGGTATCTTTTACAGAAGAGGATCAGAAGAATTTCTGGATGGAATAGGAGATATTTATATGAAGAAAGAACAGATAAAAGCGATGATTGGTAAAGCAAAAAATAAGGTCTGGCTGTTTTTAAAAAAGATATATACAAAACTGCCGGAAAAGATGAAAGTACATATCCGGAAATTAAAACCAAAAGAAAAGATAAGGGGTGAATATAAAGGAAGTGACCAGGCAGAAGAAATGCCGGTTTTAAAGGTATCTCCTAACAGGGGATGGATCCGGTTATTCTGGATTTTACTTGCAATCAGCATTATCTTAGGAATTTATAATAATTTCACATCGGTTGATACGGTCACGGTTGAAAAAGAGACTGTGATCGAGGAAAAACTGAAAGATACAAATGCCCTGGAGAGTTATGTAAAGGATTTTGCAGGTGTATATCATGCCTGGGAAAATACAGACCGGGAGATCAGTAAGAGAGAAAAAGCCCTGGAAAAGTATCTTCCGGAAACACTGCAGCTTATGGATCATGGAATGATAACGACAGACTGCCCGACTGCAGTAGAGGTTGAATCCGTAGATATCTGGTCTGTGAAGGATCTTGCGGATACAGAGTACGAAGTAACGTATTGTGTAAAGCAGCGGATATCGGAAGGTGAACAGACCACGGAGCAGAGCAATGTGTATCAGATAGCAGTGCATAGAGATGAAAATGGAAAAATGTTAGTTGTAAAAAACCCGACAGCGTATGCGCTGCCGGGAAAATCTTCTTATGAAGTAAAAGCGAAAGAAACAGACGGGAGTATAGATTTAAAAACCCAGACGCAGATCGAAGATTTTTTGAATACGTTTTTCAAGCTGTATCCCCAGGCATCGGCGAAGGAGCTTGTCTATTATGTAAAGGATGGTGTCCTTCCGGCAATCGGAAAGAATTATGTATATGATGGACTGGCAGGAAAAGCCTACTATATGGAAGGTGATCAGACGAAAGCAGAAGTTTATGTAAAATACCTGGACCAGGATCTGAAGATTACGCAGGTCATGCAGTATAAGTTGACGCTGGAGAAGGGGGATAACTGGAAGATCATGGAGGCAGAGTGATGAAAGAAAAGATAGAAAACTTTATCATGAAATTTTCATATCGGGAAATACGCAGGCGGAAAATGCAGGCTTTTAAATGGAGACTTGAGACATTAAGATTAATGGAAAAAGAAGAGCTGGAGTTTGAATATGTAGAACAAAAAGTGAAATGTGAACATAAAAAGAATGTTTGTGAAGTGCTGCTGATGATCTGTCTCTTATACACATCTCCGAGCCCACGAGACTACGCTGCATCTCG
>ENA-UAGO01000630-UAGO01000630.1-human-gut-metagenome-genome-assembly--contig:-NODE-630-length-10110-cov-3.349478_pt1 | contig 10110 bp, 8 predicted proteins | sample MGYA00243408_ERZ654338 | MGnify/ENA primary metagenome ERZ654338 (study PRJEB26926, sample SAMN06165053) | human gut metagenome | biome: ENVO:00009003; feature: ENVO:2100002; material: ENVO:00002003...
GCCGGCCGCCTGGCTACGTGCCCACGCTGACTGGCTACACCCCGCACGCCAGCTGGCCGAACTGCTGTTTCCCGACCAGGTGGCGGTGAGTCGCCTGCAGACCTTTACCGCTTACGATCGACTCAGCACCGCGCTCACCGTCGCCCAGGTCTACGGCGTCCAGCGGCTGTGTAACCACTACGCCGCCCGCCTTGCTCCCCTGCCAGGCCCCGATTCCTCGCGCGAGAGCAACCGTCGTCTGGCGCAAATCACGCAATATGCTCGTCAGCTTGCCGGTTCGCCCTCGGTTATTAACGCTCTCTCCCGTAGCCAGCTGGACGAAGTGGGCTTAACCAGTCGGGACATTATTCTGTTCAACCAGATTATCGGATTCGTCGGCTTCCAGGCGCGGGCGATTGCCGTCCTGCAGGCGGCCCAGGGCTTTCCGGTGCGCTGGATCCCCGGTATGCCCCAGCAAGAGGAGGCACCCGCGGAACTGTTCGCCCCGCCGCCGGGAGCATGGCAGGCAGACATTGCGGATCCCGACCTGCAGTATGCCGATGATGAGCGTCAGCGGCGCATCGCCGGCTGGCAGTCGCTGCCCGGTCTGGGCGAGCTGGCGCCGCTGCTGGCCTGCGACCCACAGTTATTCGCGCCTCTGGAGACCTTGATCCGCCAGCTCAGCACGGATGATACCTTTGGCCCGCAGGTCGCCTTACTCACGGCGCGCACCAATGGCAGCCCCACCTGCTTTGACGCCTGGCTCCCCCACTGGCAGGGTGAAGAGGAGTTCGCCAGCCATCTGCGGGAGGGCGACCAGGCCCTCCATCACTGGCTCCAGCAGCATCCTCAGGCCCGGTCTCTCGTGACCGCGGTGCAGCTGTTAACACGCTCGCCTGACCGGTTTAGCGCCGCCCAGTTAACGCCCCTCGCGGAATATCGACTCTCTGAGCAACATGCAATCGATCTGTTGATCTGGAGCGGGCTGTGCGGATGGATGAATCGTCTGAAAATCGCCCTCGGCAATGTGCGTCAGCAGACGTAAATTGCTGAAACAGCGCTTGCTGCGGCAGGCATATTCGCGTAAAAATGTCAGCCGCTCTTTTAGCCACGAAAATACCTAATTATGTTTCAGGATAACCCGCTGCTAGCGCAGCTTAAACAGCAACTGCATTCCCAGACGCCGCGCGCGGAAGGGGTCGTTAAGGGCACGGAAAAGGGCTTTGGCTTCCTCGAAGTGGACGCTCAGAAGAGCTACTTCATTCCGCCGCCGCAGATGAAAAAAGTGATGCATGGCGACCGTATCGTCGCGGTGATCCATTCTGAAAAAGAACGCGAAAGCGCCGAGCCGGAATCGCTGGTTGAGCCCTTCCTGACTCGTTTTGTCGGTAAAGTCCAGAAGAAAGACGATCGCCTCGCTATCGTTCCTGACCATCCGCTGCTGAAAGACGCCATTCCCTGCCGCGCCGCCCGCGGCGTTGAGCACGATTTTAAACAGGGTGACTGGGCCGTCGCCGAGATGCGCCGTCATCCATTAAAAGGCGACCGCGGGTTTTACGCGGAGTTGACCCAGTTCATCACTTTTAGCGACGACCACTTCGTCCCATGGTGGGTAACCCTGGCGCGCCATAATCTTGAGAAAGAGGCACCGGACGGCGTCGCCACCGAGATGCTCGACGAGGGGCTGACGCGCCGCGACCTAACCGCCCTCGACTTCGTCACCATTGACAGCGCCAGCACCGAAGATATGGACGATGCGTTGTATGCCGAGTCCACTGCTGATGGCAAACTGCTGCTGACGGTCGCCATTGCCGACCCGACCGCCTGGATTGCCGAAGGCAGCAAGCTGGATAACGCCGCAAAAGTGCGCGCCTTTACCAACTATCTGCCGGGCTTCAACATTCCAATGCTGCCGCGCGAGCTGTCGGACGACCTCTGCTCCCTGCGCGCTAACGAAGTGCGCCCGGTGCTGGCCTGCCGGATGACCCTGGCGGCCGATGGCACCATCGAAGACAATATCGAGTTCTTTGCCGCCACCATCGAATCGAAAGCCAAGCTGGCCTATGACGACGTCTCTGACTGGCTGGAAGGCCGCGGCAGCTGGCAGCCGGACAGCGAGGCGATCGCGCAGCAAATTACGCTGCTGAAGGACGTGTGCCAGCGTCGTAGCGAATGGCGTCAGACCCATGCGCTGGTGTTCAAAGACCGTCCGGACTACCGTTTCGTTCTCGGCGAAAAAGGCGAAGTGCTGGATATCGTCGCGGAACCGCGTCGCATTGCCAACCGCATTGTCGAAGAGTCGATGATCGCCGCCAACATCTGTGCCGCCCGCGTTCTGCGCGACAAGCTCGGCTTCGGCGTTTATAACGTTCATACCGGTTTCGATCCGGCGAACACCGAGCAGTTGGCCGCCCTGCTGAAAACCCATGATGTGCACGTCGACCCGACGGAAGTGCTCACCCTGGAAGGGTTCTGCAAGCTGCGCCGGGAACTGGACGCTCAGCCGACCGGTTTCCTCGACAGCCGCATTCGCCGCTTCCAGTCGTTTGCGGAAATCAGCACCGAGCCGGGCCCACACTTTGGTCTTGGGCTTGAAGCCTATGCCACCTGGACCTCGCCGATCCGTAAGTATGGCGACATGATCAACCACCGTCTGCTGAAAGCCATCATTAAAGGCGAGACCATTGCGCGTCCCCAGGATGAAGCCACCGTGCAGATGGCGGAGCGCCGTCGTCTCAACCGGATGGCCGAGCGCGACGTCGCCGACTGGCTGTACGCCCGTTTCCTCAACGATAAAGCCGGGACCGATACCCGCTTCGCGGCGGAGATCATCGACGTCAGCCGCGGCGGGATGCGCGTGCGTCTGGTGGACAATGGCGCGGTCGCCTTTATTCCGGCCCCGTTCCTCCACGCCGTGCGCGACGAACTGGTGTGCAGCCAGGAGAACGGTACCGTGCAGATCAAAGATGAAGTAGTCTATAAAGTGACTGACGTTATCGATGTCACTATCGCTGAAGTTCGCATGGAAACCCGCAGCATTATTGCGCGTCCGGCGGTCTGACGCCCCTTCACAGCGGTTCCTGCGGGAACCGCTGCTTCTTTCCTCTCTATCCAGCCATTTCCGTCGCACCGATTAAGGTTGTGCGTTTTTTTCGCTTCTCTTTTTCATTCATTTTTAGCATCATTGATTTCATTCGTTTTTGTTACCAGGATAATGCCATGTCAGATGTGAATGCCCACCTGCTCGCTCAACGTATCGATACCGTGCTGGATATTCTGGTTGCCGGTGATTACCATTCTGCGATCCATAATCTGGAGATCCTCAAAGCGGAGCTGCTGGCGCTGGCGGCGGACGATGCTGAACAACAAAACCAACCCAAGGCGCCCTGGGAAATCTGAATATCAGCCATGCCGCAGCCGGCCATATGGACCGGTTGCTCGCCATATAGCCCCCTAACAGTGATGTTGCTATGAACGCCCGACAACAAAGTATTTTGCAAGTGGTCATCGATAAAGGCCGCATGAGTGTCGCCGATCTGGCGAAGATGACCGGTGTCTCTGAGGTTACTATTCGTCAGGATTTGAATTTGCTGGAAAAGCAGAGCTATTTGCGCCGTACTCATGGCTATGCCGTACCGCTGGACAGCGAAGATGTCGAAACCCGCATGATGACCCATTTCGCCATTAAGCGTGAGCTGGCCAGCCGGGCTGCGGCGCTAGTGAATACCGGTGAAACGGTATTTATCGAAAACGGCAGCAGCAATGCCCTGCTGGCGCGTACGCTGGCCGAGCGCGGCGATATCACCATCATTACCGTCAGCAGCTATATCGCCCATCTGCTGAAAGAGACCCCAGGAGAGGTGATCCTGCTGGGCGGAATTTATCAGAAACGCAGTGAGAGTATGGTCGGTCCGCTAACCCGTCAGTTCATCCAGCAGGTGCATTTCAGCAAAGCCTTCATCGGGATCGACGGTTGGCAGGCGGAAACCGGCTTTACCGGCCGCGATATGATGCGTGCGGACGTGGTGAACGCCGTGCTGGAGAAGCATTGTGAGGCAATTATTCTTAGCGACAGTTCAAAATTCAGCGCGGTACATCCCTATCCGCTCGGTCCCGCCGGCCGCTTTAATCGCGTTATTACCGACGATCGCTTACCGGACGCCTGTCGCGAACAATTGCTCCGCAGCGGCCTGACCGTCGATATCGTGCCCTACATCTGATCCTCCGCCGCCCCATCTCCTGCCAAAGCGCCGGAAGGGGCGCTTTATCGCTCTGAGAGTATTCCGAGCCGCTAATTAAGACTTTTTACCTGACGATAAATTTTAAAAAAAGTAAAATTATTATTAGCGATATAACAGGAAGTGACTATCACCTGCGTGATTTTCGTGACACCTGCGCACCTTAACTTCATGGAATTGCCCTAAAGCTGCTTTATCAGGCTATGCTTAGAGGAGCGCTGTAATCCATGAATAGATTATTCAGGAGAAAAAAAATGATGACTTCAACGAGCAAAAAAATGGCTGCTGTCGTTCTGGCTGTCACTGTAGCAATGTCTCTGAGCGCTTGCTCTAACATGTCTAAACGCGATCGTAACACGGCTATCGGCGCTGGCGCCGGCGCTATCGGTGGTGCGGTGTTAACTGACGGTAGCGCGCTCGGTACCCTGGGTGGCGCAGCAGTCGGTGGTATTATTGGTCACCAGGTCGGAAAATAATTTAATTATCTGACGAAATAAAAGAATAATTCACACGAATTGACTTACGCACGTTAAATCATTCAAGGCCGCGGCATTTACCGCGGCCTTGTTATTTCAACCAGACCACTGGAGCAGAGGGAAAATAGCGATCAGCCACCGGCTAACTTGACCTTCATCCCTTTCGCCTCAAGCAGCGACTTGAGTAAATCCCGCTTATCGCCCTGGATCTCGATCACGCCGTCTTTCACCGCGCCGCCGCAGCCGCACTTCTTTTTCAACTCTGCCGCCAGAGCGGTTAGCGCAGCATCATCGGCATCAATCCCGCTAATCAGACAGACGCCTTTGCCCTTGCGGCCGCTGGTCTGGCGCTGGATCCGCACAATGCCGTCGCCTTTCGGGCGCACCGGCGCCGGTTTCGCCTCGTCGATACGCCCGGTTTCGGTGGAGTAGACCAGACGGCTGTTGGAATCGCTCATTATGCCCCCTTGCGCAGAGAATCGTTGATCGCCCGCAGCGTCGCGGCTGGATCCGCCGACTGAGTAACCGGGCGACCAATCACCATATAGTCTACCCCAGCTTCCTGAGCCTGCTCAGGAGTCATAATTCGCCGCTGATCGCCAGCGTCGCTGCCCTGCGGACGAATCCCCGGGGTCACCAGCTTAAACGCCTGCCCCAGCTCATGCTTAAAGCGCACCGCCTCCTGGGCTGAACACACCACCCCATCAAGGCCGCAGCGTTGGGTCAGCGCCGCCAGCTTCGCCGCGTAGTCAGCCGGAGATAAGGTAATGCCCAGATCCTGTAGATCGCTGGACTCCATGCTGGTGAGCACCGTGACAGCGATCAGCAGCGGCGCATCTTTGCCAAACGGCAGCAGCGCTTCGCGCGCGGCGGTCATCATTCGCGCGCCGCCGGAAGCATGGACATTCACCATCCATACGCCCAGCTCAGCCGCTGCGGCCACCGCGCGGGCGGTGGTGTTGGGAATATCGTGAAACTTAAGGTCCAGGAACACCTCAAACCCACGCTGATGCAGATCGCGGACAAACTGCGGGCCCAGCAGGGTGAACATCTCTTTGCCCACCTTCAGGCGGCAGTCGCGCGGGTCGATGCGGTCGACAAATGCCAGCGCTTTATCGCGATTATCATAGTCGAGCGCAACCACAACGGGAGAGGATGTGACAGCGCGGGAAGATGGGATAGCTGTAGACGTCATGACCAGACCTTAGTGTTGATGGGCGCCGGGGTGGCGCAAAAAAGGTAAACGGGCAGCATTCTACCTGTGAAGCGAACAAAATAACAGACTGCCGTACCTGCCCTGACCGGACGATGGCGCTGCCGGGGCCGCGCCTGGAGAGGAGTGAAGCGATAAGTATGTTGTAACTAACGGAGGGCTTTTTTTTGGCTTTACTGGCCGTCGAGACCGCGAATGGGTTTAATGGTCGCCCACGAGCGGCAGGACGGACAATGCCAGTAGAGTGTATGAGCGGTAAATCCGCATTTCTGGCAGCGATAGCGTGGTTTGCTGCGCACCTGCTCACCAACCATGTTTCGCAGCACCCCAAGGCTTTCTTTCGCCCGCCCTTCTTCCGCTTCGTTGAGATGGTAGTCCATCAGCTTATGGAAGACGCGCATGGTCGGGTGGCGTTCCAGCTGCCGGGTGACGTAGTTTTGCGCCGCTTCGACGCCTTCCCGTTGCTCAAGGATCTGCGCCAGCATCAGTTCGGCGGTCGCCCCGGCGTTCTCCTCCACGCAGCGGCGCAGAAAAACTTCCCATTCATCGGTTTTGCCGAGCTGCTGGTAGCAGGTCTGCAGCATCTCCAGCGTTTCACCCACCAGCTCTTTATCCTGATCGATAACCCGCTCGAGGCTCTCCACCGCTTTGGCGTAGTCGCCCTTTTCCATCCACACCCGGCCCATCATGATCGATACCCGGGCGCTGTTGCGGTCCGCGGCGGCGCCTTTTCTCAACAACGCCATCGCTTTATCCAGATCGTTGGCTGCCATCTGCTGCAGGGCCAGTTCGCACCAGAAGTTGGCGATTTCGCCACGATGTTTCTCTTTCCCTAGCTTCACCAGCCGTTCAGCCACTTCAATAGCCGACTGCCAGTCGCTGGTCGCCTGGTAAATCTGCAGCAGTTGCTGCAGCGCGCCGAGGCGGAAATCGGTCTCATCCACCAGCTGTTTGAACATGTCTTCCGCGCGGTCATACAGTCCGGCGGCCATATAATCCCGTCCCAGCTGCTGCACCGCTAACAGGCGCTGATCGTAGGTTAACGACGCGCTTTCCATCAGGCTCTGGTGAATTCGGATCGCGCGGTCGACTTCGCCGCGCGAACGGAACAAATTACCGAGCGTCAGGTGCGCCTCAACGGTACCGGTATCCTCTTTCAGCATATCAAGGAACAGGTCGACGGCTTTATCCTGCTGGTTGCTGAGCAGGAAGTTAACCCCCGCCACGTAATCTCGCGACAGGCGGCTCGCATCGTCCTGTTTGGACTGTTGTGCACTTCTGCGCCCCATGTACCAGCCGTAAGCGGCGGCAACGGGTAAAAGCAGAAACAACAACTCCAGCATAAGAGGTTATTCCTTCACCGCAGGCACGCCTGCGTCGACAGCCGCCGGGCTGACGGGGGCAATCTGATGCTCAAGACGCTTAATTTTCCGCTCCGCGCGCGCCAGTGAGACACGCACCCGCAGCCAGAACAGGCCGCAGATCAGCCAGCCAATGGCAAAGCCCGCGGCAAACAGCACCGCCAGCAGCGTCGCGCGGCCAACGTCGCGCTTGTGTCGCGCCCGCGCGGACACGACTACCGCCCCCTCCACGCCGATAAACACCCACAGGGTGATCAGCATGGTGTTTTTGACCTGTTCCCATACCGGCACGCCCAGCGCCAGGCCGCTAAAATCGAGGCGGAACGTATCCAGCTGAAAGGCCAGGGCGGCGAGCGCGACAAAGGCGCCCAGCGGCAGAAGCTTGGCGAGGGTGGCCACCAGGTTAATCCCCGCTGCCGTCTGGACACCGCGCAGGACCAGAAAGTGGACGACCCACAGCAGAACCGACGCGCCAACGATAGACTGCCAGGTATTACCATCGCCAAACAGGCGCAGCTCAGGGGTATCGGTGAAAAAACTGAGCGCCGAAAAGACGATAACCAGATAGGAGACGTTGGCGATCACCGCGCACAGCCAGTATCCCCAGGCGGAGCAGAAGCCGATCAGTTCGCCGAATCCTTCGCGAGCGTAGGTGAAGATCCCGCCGTCGAGGTCGGGACGAATACGGGTCAACAGCAGCATGGCGAAAGCGAGAAACAGGATCCCGACGCCGGTGATGGCCCAGCCAATGAGCAGAGCGGAGGGGCTGGCCACGGCAGCCATATTTTGCGGCAAACTGAATACGCCAGCGCCGAGCATTGAGCTAAGGACCAGGGCGGTCAGGGCGCTCAGGCCCAGTTTCTTTTCCATTGCATTCCCGAGGTGAAAATGGCTGTTCCAGAATATTTATTTTGCGAAATCGCATAAAAATGGAGGATTGCGCTAAGGCGCGGGATTTTACGGAGTGTCCGGGGGCCATGCAATGGCGGGGGATGAAAAAAAATGAAAAGGCGGCAATGCGCCGCCTTTTTAGCCAGCCAGCAGCGATTATTTGTACAAATCGGCGCTGATGGTGATGTTGCCGCCGCGTTCCTGCCACTGGCGGGTGATGTGGTAGTACTTCGCCCCTTTCTTCGCCGCGCGTTTCGCCGTCTGATAGGAGATTTCGGTCATGTTGCCGTAGTTGCCGGTGAACTGGATGTTATCGAACGGCACCATTTGCGCCGCAGTCACTTTGTTCACTTCTTCGACCTTAGTGCCGTTCGGCAGAGTGACAGTGTAACGTCCACCTTTCGAAGACTGAGTCTCAAAGAAACGCCCAACGCCGGTACCCGAACCCACCGCGGCGGTGGTGGCAACGCCCGGAATTTCCACGTTCTTCGCCGCTTCGCCGCCTTTGGCCAGCGCTGCGCGGCCAGCTTCAGAGTCAGCCGGGATCGCGTCCGGGCTCTGCAGCACGCGTTTTTCAGCATCTTTTTTGTAGATATAAGCGGTAATGCGCTGGTTGCCGCCCTGGTTGGCGTCAACCTGGCGGACGATAAAGAACGCATAGGCGCCTTTTGCTTTCGCCGCTTTGGTGATGGCGTCGTTGACTTCCGGCTGGCTGCGATAGAAGCCCTGAACGGTGACGGTGTCGTAAGGCATCAGCTCAACGGCCTGATCTTTCGGCAACTCCATCACGCCGTTGATAATGCGATTCTTCGGCGCATCCGCTTTCGGCGCGTCTTCTTTATAAAGGTCAGCCGTGACGCGCCAGTTGCCGCCATTGCCGTAGTCCGACGTGTCGACAACATAGAATGAGGCCGCGCCGTCTTTGTCGGCTTTGCGCGATACTGCCTGTACCGCATCGCCAATGGCATTAAACCGGCCGGTGACGACAACGCGATCGTAGGGCTTCAGCGCAGCCGCCTGCTCCGGGGTCAACTCGGTCGCTGCATGGGCAGACAACGTGGCGGTTGTCAGGAGAGCAGACGCCAGGAGGGTGTTTTTAAGCTTCATAAAAATAATCCTTTGCCTTGCGCAAACCATATACTGGTGTTGTTGTTGACTGAAAACGTTTGATTATTGCATTTAATCGCCGTGACTGTCTGCGTCAATTTTTGCTTGCCGCCCGAATCGTATACTACGGAAAGATAACATTTTTCGATATGTTGAAAAAACAGGCGCTTGACCAGCAAAAACGATAATCAATACCACTTTTATTAGTTAATGTAATGTTAACACAATGATCTCAATGGCGATAAATGGCGTTTTATACCGCAGGATAAGCGGATTATCAGGCCTGGGCGGCAAATTCAGGTAAATATTGCTGCCCGGACCCATCTGAGCTGACAATAAGCAATAAAATCAAAATTTGTGTTTTATCGCAGTAGATCACAATCGGTATTTTCAGTAGGTTATAAAAAGTTTGTTACTGTTTCATTTTGTAGACAGCGAAAGATGGCGAGGAAGATTTTGCCGTCCTGGCGTTGTTGGGCAGAAAAGTAAACCATCATCAAAAACCGATGGAAGGGAAAACTATGCGTATTGGTGTACCACAAGAAAGGCTAGCCCAGGAGACCCGGGCCGCCGCCACGCCGAAGACCGTTGAGCAATTGCTCAAACTCGGCTTTAGCGTCGCGGTAGAAAGCGGCGCCGGGAAGCTGGCCAGCTTTGACGATGAGGCCTTTGCCGAGGCAGGAGCTGAAATCGTGACCGGCGACGAGGTATGGCAGTCTGATGTCATCCTTAAGGTCAATGCTCCGAATGACGATGAAATTGCCCTGCTGAATCCGGGGACCACGCTGATTAGTTTCTGTCTCTTATACACATCTCCGAGCCCACGAGACTACGCTGCATCTCGT
>ENA-UAGO01000702-UAGO01000702.1-human-gut-metagenome-genome-assembly--contig:-NODE-702-length-9252-cov-6.038926_pt1 | contig 9252 bp, 6 predicted proteins | sample MGYA00243408_ERZ654338 | MGnify/ENA primary metagenome ERZ654338 (study PRJEB26926, sample SAMN06165053) | human gut metagenome | biome: ENVO:00009003; feature: ENVO:2100002; material: ENVO:00002003...
ATGGTCACCGTGCGCGATATCACTCTGACCAGTACCTGTGAACACCATTTTGTTACCATCGATGGCAAAGCGACGGTGGCTTATATCCCGAAAGATTCGGTGATCGGTCTGTCAAAAATTAACCGTATCGTGCAGTTCTTTGCCCAGCGTCCGCAGGTGCAGGAACGTCTGACGCAGCAAATTCTTATTGCGCTACAAACGCTGCTGGGCACCAATAACGTGGCTGTCTCGATCGACGCGGTGCATTACTGCGTGAAGGCGCGTGGCATCCGCGATGCAACCAGTGCCACGACAACGACCTCTCTTGGTGGATTGTTCAAATCCAGTCAGAATACGCGCCACGAGTTTCTGCGCGCTGTGCGTCATCACAACTGATTAAAAGGCAGGAACCATGGAGCGCAACGTCACGCTCGATTTTGTTCGCGGCGTCGCCATTCTGGGGATCCTGCTATTAAACATCAGCGCCTTTGGGCTACCAAAGGCGGCTTATCTTAATCCCGCCTGGTACGGCGCTATTACGCCGCAGGATGCATGGACCTGGGCATTTCTTGATCTCGTCGGCCAGGTGAAATTCCTCACGCTTTTTGCGCTGCTGTTTGGTGCGGGCCTGCAAATGTTGCTGCCCCGTGGCAGACGCTGGATCCAGTCGCGGTTAACGCTGTTAGTCTTGTTGGGCTTTATTCACGGTTTACTGTTCTGGGACGGCGATATTCTGCTGGCTTACGGGCTGGTGGGCTTAATCTGCTGGCGGCTGGTGCGCGATGCGCCATCGGTAAAAAGCCTGTTTAATACAGGCGTCATGCTTTATCTGGTGGGGCTTGGCGTTTTGCTGTTATTGGGGTTGATTTCCGATAGCCAGACCAGCCGCGCCTGGACGCCGGATGCATCGGCTATTTTGTATGAAAAATACTGGAAGCTTCACGGCGGCGTTGATGCGATCAGTAATCGTGCCGATGGTGTTGGCAACAGTTTACTGGCACTGGGCGCACAGTATGGCTGGCAACTGGCTGGGATGATGCTCATTGGTGCCGCATTGATGCGCAGTGGCTGGCTGAAAGGGCAGTTCAGCTTACGTCACTATCGTCGTACTGGTTTTGTGCTGGTGGCGATTGGGGTGATCATTAACCTTCCTGCCATCGCCCTGCAATGGCGGCTGGACTGGGCATATCGCTGGTGCGCCTTCTTACTTCAGATGCCGCGGGAACTGAGTGCGCCGTTTCAGGCGATAGGCTATGCGTCGCTGTTTTATGGTTTCTGGCCGCAATTGAGCCGCTTTAAGCTGGTGCTTGCGATCGCCTGCGTCGGACGGATGGCGCTGACCAACTATCTATTGCAAACGCTGATTTGTACCACGCTTTTTTACCACCTCGGTTTGTTTATGCATTTTGACCGCCTGGAGCTGCTGGCGTTTGTTATTCCGGTATGGCTGGCGAATATCCTCTTCTCTGTTATCTGGCTGCGTTTCTTCCGCCAGGGGCCGGTGGAATGGCTCTGGCGTCAGTTAACTTTGCGTGCTGCCGGACCGGCAATATCTAAAACATCAAGATAACGATCTGGATCACATTCGTTAACAAAACGGCTGTAACCGTTTCCATTGCTGTGACTCGATTCACGAAGTCCTGTATTCAGTGCTGACAAAATAGCCGCCAGCAAGCAGTCATTTACTGCAATCTCATAACAGGTAGTGAATATGATCACCATTCGTGATGTAGCGCGTCAGGCTGGCGTCTCTGTGGCAACGGTTTCCCGGGTGCTCAATAACAGCACGCTGGTCAGTGCCGACACGCGTGAAGCAGTAATGAAAGCCGTGAGTGAGCTGGATTATCGGCCAAACGCCAATGCCCAGGCGCTGGCAACTCAGGTTAGCGACACCATTGGCGTGGTGGTGATGGACGTTTCTGATGCGTTTTTCGGCGCGCTGGTAAAAGCGGTGGATCTAGTCGCTCAGCAGCATCAGAAATACGTGCTAATCGGCAATAGCTATCATGAAGCGGAAAAAGAGCGTCACGCCATTGAGGTGTTAATTCGCCAGCGTTGTAATGCGTTGATTGTTCACTCAAAAGCATTGAGTGACGATGAACTGGCGCAATTTATGGATAACATTCCCGGTATGGTGTTAATCAACCGCGTTGTGCCGGGGTACGCCCATCGTTGCGTTTGCCTGGATAATCTCAGCGGTGCCCGAATGGCGACGCGCATGTTGCTGAATAACGGTCATCAACGTATTGGTTATCTTTCTTCCAGTCACGGCATTGAAGATGACGCCATGCGTAAAGCAGGCTGGATGAGTGCGTTGAAAGAGCAGGATATTATTCCGCCGGAAAGCTGGATTGGCACTGGTACGCCGGACATGCCGGGCGGTGAGGCGGCGATGGTTGAACTGCTGGGGCGCAATCTACAACTTACCGCTGTATTTGCTTATAACGACAATATGGCCGCTGGCGCACTGACAGCATTAAAAGATAATGGCATTGCGATTCCGTTACATCTCTCAATCATCGGTTTCGATGATATTCCCATCGCCCGTTACACCGACCCGCAATTAACGACCGTGCGTTATCCCATTGCTTCAATGGCTAAATTAGCCACCGAACTGGCCTTGCAGGGGGCAGCAGGCAATATTGATCCTCGTGCCAGCCACTGTTTTATGCCGACGTTAGTGCGTCGCCATTCTGTCGCAACGCGCCAGAATGCGGCGGCGATCACTAACTCAACAAATCAGGCGATGTAACCGCTTTCAATCTGTGAGTGATTTCACAGTATCTTAACAATGTGATGGCTATGATTGCACCGTTTTAACGTTGTAACCCGTATGTAACAGTGAATAATCACTTTCACCGAGGTAATAGCGTCATAACAACAATTAAAGCCGTTTTCTGGAGCGTTACCGGGCATGGAAGAACGAATTTTAAAAAGTGAGCTTCGGCGTTCAGTAACACTTCATTAACTCTACTGCCCCGCCGAGCATTTATCTCAAGCACTACCCTGCATAAGAAAAACCGGAGATACCATGAATAAGAAGGTGTTAACCCTGTCTGCTGTGATGGCCAGCATGTTATTCGGTGCCGCTGCACACGCTGCTGATACTCGCATTGGTGTAACAATCTATAAGTACGACGATAACTTTATGTCTGTAGTGCGCAAGGCTATTGAGCAAGATGCGAAAGCCGCGCCAGATGTTCAGCTGCTGATGAATGATTCTCAGAATGACCAGTCCAAGCAGAACGATCAGATCGACGTATTGCTGGCGAAAGGGGTGAAGGCACTGGCAATCAACCTGGTTGACCCGGCAGCTGCGGGTACGGTGATTGAGAAAGCGCGTGGGCAAAACGTGCCGGTGGTTTTCTTCAACAAAGAACCGTCTCGTAAGGCGCTGGATAGCTACGACAAAGCCTACTACGTTGGCACTGATTCCAAAGAGTCCGGCATTATTCAGGGCGATTTGATTGCTAAACACTGGGCGGCGAATCAGGGTTGGGATCTGAACAAAGACGGTCAGATTCAATTCGTATTGCTGAAAGGTGAACCGGGCCATCCGGATGCAGAAGCACGTACCACTTACGTGATTAAAGAGCTGAACGACAAAGGCATTAAAACTGAACAGTTACAGTTAGATACCGCTATGTGGGATACCGCTCAGGCGAAAGATAAGATGGACGCCTGGCTGTCTGGCCCGAACGCCAACAAAATCGAAGTGGTTATCGCCAACAACGATGCGATGGCAATGGGCGCGGTAGAAGCACTGAAAGCACACAACAAGTCCAGCATTCCGGTGTTTGGCGTCGATGCGCTGCCAGAAGCGCTGGCGCTGGTGAAATCCGGTGCACTGGCGGGCACAGTACTGAACGATGCTAACAACCAGGCGAAAGCGACCTTTGATCTGGCGAAAAACCTGGCCGATGGCAAAGGTGCGGCTGATGGCACCAACTGGAAAATCGACAACAAAGTGGTCCGCGTACCTTATGTTGGCGTAGATAAAGACAACCTGGCTGAATTCAGCAAGAAATAAGACTGATTGGGCGCAGTCGTTTACTGCGCCCTTATTGTATGGCCAACAAGGTAAAATTATATGGTCAGCTCAACGACTCCGTCTTCCGGGGAATACTTGTTGGAAATGAGCGGTATCAACAAGTCTTTTCCTGGTGTTAAGGCACTTGATAACGTTAATTTAAAAGTCCGGCCACATTCTATCCATGCATTAATGGGGGAAAACGGCGCAGGAAAATCAACATTATTAAAATGCCTGTTTGGTATTTATCAAAAAGACTCCGGCACCATTTTATTCCAGGGTAAAGAGATCGATTTCCATTCTGCCAAAGAAGCACTGGAAAATGGTATTTCGATGGTACACCAGGAGTTAAACCTGGTATTACAACGTTCGGTGATGGATAACATGTGGCTGGGGCGATATCCCACCAAAGGCATGTTTGTCGATCAGGACAAAATGTACCGCGAAACCAAAGCGATTTTTGATGAACTGGATATTGATATCGATCCGCGTGCGCGCGTCGGCACATTATCCGTTTCGCAAATGCAGATGATCGAAATCGCCAAAGCGTTTTCCTATAACGCGAAAATTGTGATTATGGATGAACCGACTTCTTCGTTAACCGAAAAAGAGGTCAATCATCTGTTCACTATTATTCGTAAATTAAAAGAGCGCGGCTGCGGTATTGTTTATATCTCGCATAAAATGGAAGAAATCTTCCAGTTATGTGATGAAGTTACCGTATTGCGCGACGGTCAGTGGATCGCCACCGAACCGCTGGCAGGACTGACGATGGACAAGATCATCGCCATGATGGTTGGGCGTTCTCTTAATCAGCGTTTTCCTGACAAAGAAAACAAGCCGGGCGAAGTCATCCTCGAGGTGCGTAACCTGACGTCACTGCGCCAGCCGTCGATTCGCGATGTCTCGTTTGATCTGCATAAAGGGGAGATCCTCGGTATTGCCGGGCTGGTGGGGGCGAAACGTACCGATATTGTTGAGACGTTATTTGGTATTCGCGAGAAATCGGCTGGCACCATAACGTTGCACGGCAAACAGATCAATAACCATAATGCCAACGAAGCCATAAACCACGGATTTGCACTGGTAACTGAGGAGCGCCGCTCAACGGGAATTTATGCCTATCTGGATATTGGTTTTAACTCGTTAATTTCCAATATTCGCAACTACAAAAATAAAGTTGGTTTACTGGATAACTCGCGGATGAAAAGCGATACCCAGTGGGTGATTGATTCGATGCGGGTAAAAACGCCGGGTCATCGGACGCAAATTGGTTCGCTCTCCGGTGGTAATCAGCAAAAGGTGATTATTGGTCGCTGGCTACTAACGCAACCAGAAATATTAATGCTCGATGAACCGACGCGCGGTATTGATGTCGGGGCGAAGTTTGAAATTTATCAGTTAATTGCCGAACTGGCGAAGAAAGGCAAGGGGATTATTATTATCTCCTCTGAAATGCCTGAGTTGTTAGGGATAACAGACCGTATTCTGGTCATGAGCAATGGTCTCGTTTCCGGAATTGTCGATACAAAAACAACAACGCAAAACGAAATTCTGCGTCTTGCGTCTTTGCACCTTTAAGATTAGGGGCTTCCCATGAGTGCGTTAAATAAGAAAAGTTTTCTTACTTACCTGAAAGAGGGCGGTATTTACGTCGTTCTTTTAGTTTTGCTGGCGATTATTATTTTCCAGGACCCAACATTTTTAAGTCTGTTGAACTTAAGTAATATTCTCACCCAGTCATCGGTGCGTATTATTATCGCGCTCGGTGTGGCAGGGTTAATTGTCACCCAGGGGACCGATCTTTCTGCTGGTCGTCAGGTAGGGCTGGCGGCAGTGGTGGCTGCGACATTATTGCAGTCCATGGATAACGCCAACAAAGTGTTCCCGGAAATGGCGACGATGCCGATTGCGCTGGTTATTCTGATTGTCTGTGCCATTGGTGCGGTGATCGGTTTGATCAACGGTCTGATTATCGCTTATCTCAACGTGACGCCGTTCATTACCACGCTCGGCACGATGATCATCGTCTATGGCATCAACTCGCTCTATTACGACTTTGTCGGGGCGTCGCCAATTTCTGGTTTTGACAGTGGCTTCTCTACCTTTGCTCAGGGCTTTGTCGCGCTGGGGAGTTTCCGTCTCTCTTACATCACCTTCTACGCGTTGATTGCGGTGGCGTTCGTCTGGGTGTTGTGGAACAAAACCCGCTTCGGTAAGAACATTTTTGCCATTGGCGGTAACCCGGAAGCGGCAAAAGTATCTGGTGTCAACGTCGGCCTGAACCTGCTGATGATCTACGCGTTGTCTGGCGTGTTCTATGCCTTTGGCGGGATGTTAGAAGCCGGACGTATCGGCTCTGCCACCAACAACCTCGGCTTTATGTATGAGCTGGATGCTATCGCGGCGTGCGTGGTAGGCGGTGTATCGTTCAGCGGCGGTGTGGGGACGGTGATTGGCGTGGTGACCGGGGTAATTATTTTTACCGTCATCAACTATGGCCTGACGTATATCGGCGTAAACCCATACTGGCAGTACATCATCAAAGGGGCGATTATTATCTTCGCCGTAGCGCTGGATTCACTGAAATACGCGCGTAAGAAGTGATGTGATTGTGGATATTGCCGGATGCGCTGCATCCGGCAATCGGTGCCAAATGCCGGATGCGTCTCTGGTTTTACAACGTTACCGGGTGTTCTTTCTCGCCTTTCTTAAACTTCACTTCCCCGAGCTCAATACAACCCACCGGGCAGACGTGACCACAAAGCAGACAACCCACACATTTCTCGGTATTACAATGCGGTGTGCGGGTTTTCTCGCTCCATTCCATCGCCTGGTGACCGCCGTCGTAACAGGAAATATAACAGCGTCCACAGCCAACACATTTATCAAGATTGATACGGGGATAGACAATATAACTGCGGTCTAAATCTTCCGCCGGGACAATATTGTTATTCGCCAGACCTACCATCTCCTGCAGCGAATCAAATCCCTGATCGGCGAGATAATGCGACAACCCGCTTGCCATATCTTCCACTATCCGATACCCGTACTGCATGATGCCGGTGGTCACCTGTAACGTTGCTGCGCCGAGCAATAAAAACTCAGCCGCATCCTCCCAGGTTTCAATGCCGCCGATACCGCTGATTGGGAAATCGCGCAGTTCTGGATGGGTGCGCATTTGCTGAATGAAGCGCAGGGCGATCGGTTTTACCGCTTTACCGGAATATCCGGAAATACTCGATTTTCCGTTAACGATCGGCATACCGATTTTCTGATTAAGATCGATATTGGTGATGGATTTAACGGTGTTAATCGCCGCAATGCCATCTGCGCCGCCGCGCTTCGCCGCCAGCGCCACTTCGCACATATCACCGATATTCGGCGTCATCTTCGCCAGCATTGGCAGCGTGGAACCCCGTTTCACTGCCCGACAATATTTTTCTACCAGCTCCGGGCTTTGCCCGACATCGCTACCCATCGCATGAGAAGTCATTTGCGGACAGGAGAAGTTACACTCGATCATATCCGCGCCAGCTTCTTGCACCAGGCGCGCCAGCTCCTCCCATTGCTGCTCATTTTCCCCCATGATCGAAGCGATCAATACTTTGTCCGGGTAATCTTCCTTCAGCCGACGCAGGGCGGCCAGATTCTCTTCCAACGGATGTTCAGCAATCTGCTCCATATTTTTGAAGCCGATAAAACCGGTATCTTCTTTCACCAGATGATCAAAACGCGGCGAGACTTCGTTGGCGATAAAAAAGCCGATCGTTTTAAACACCACACCGCCCCAACCTGTGTCGTAGGCTTTGGCACACATCTCATAGCAGTTGCCTACCGGCGAAGAAGAGAGGCAGAACGGGTTGGGAAACTTCACGCCGCAAAAAGTAATCGAAAGATCTTTCGTTAACATGAGCAAGCTCCCTCTAAATAGTGATGAATCGCCTCGGCGGCTTCTTTCCCGGTTTTCACGGCATAGACCACGGTTTTGTCACCCTCAACAATATCGCCAGCAGCAAAGACTTGCGGGTCGCGGGTCTGGTAATTTTGTGTTTTGATGGTGTTACGCTGCGGCTCTAACTCCGCAAAGGCATCTAGTCTGGCATGCTGACCGACGGCGAGAATAATTTTATCTGCCGCCATCGTCAGTTCGCCCGATAACCGTACATGCTTAAACGTGACTTTATTGCCTTCCACGGCTACTGGCGTGAATCCATCGATGATCGAAACGCCCAGCTCCCGGGCGCTGGTAAACTCTTTTTCGCTTGCCGGAAACTCATCTAACTCTTCACGCGCTACGCAAGTTACCGCCTGACAGCCGAGAACTTTCAGCGTGCTGGCTACGTCCATCGCGACATCACCGCCGCCGATAATTAATGCGCTTTGTGGAATGCTGATATCGCCTTGCGCCTGTCGTGCACGTTGCAAGAAGTCGACGGCAATCTCAACGTCACTATGCTCAAACAGCGGTAGCCCGGAACCGCTTGATAACCCCACGGTGACCAGTACCGCGCGGTTTTCTGCTTTCAGCTGCTCAAGGGTGAGTGTGTTACCGACTTCGTTGTTGCACTTAATGGTCACGCCCATTTTTTCAATACGGGCGATCTCTGCATCCAGTACTGATTGCGGTAACCGGAATTGCGGAATGCCGTTACGCAACCAGCAACCGGGTTGTGCTTCTTTCTCATAGATCGTGACGTCATAACCCTGGTTTGTCAGTGTCACACTGGCCTGCAATCCGGCAGGACCTGCGCCAATAATCGCGACTTTGCCGAGCGTTTTAGTACCGGGCTGATAAATTTCCATCCCGGTTTGTTGTTCAAAATCAGTAACAAAACGCTGTAAGCGGCCGATATCAATGGGAGCATCAACACCGGCACGGGTACAACCGCTTTGGCATAATTTCTCCGTCGGGCACACTCTGGCACAAACGGCACCGAGGGCATTATTTTCGCGAATTGTCTCGGCAGCGCCTTTAAAATTACGAAAGTAGATTGAGCGAATAAATTTCCCCGGATCGGTCTGTGCCGGGCAAGCCTGACTACAGGGAGCGTCGTGACATAATAAACAGCGAGAGGCTTCTTTAATCGCCAGTAACGGCGTAAAAGCCGGAGTGAGTTCATCCAGATAATTTTGTTGCGGCATGTGATCTTCCTTAATGCTATGAGTAATTAAGGCGAACGCTAAATATACTCGTCATACTTCAAGTTGCATGTGCTGCGTCTGCGTTCGCTCACCCCAGT